>Ga0193699_10001230_pt1 | contig 10286 bp, 9 predicted proteins | sample L3c2metaG_FD_160095 | JGI IMG/M metagenome (GOLD analysis project Ga0193699, IMG submission 160095) | Soil microbial communities from a riparian zone of the East river system, Colorado, United States - L3c2 | ecosystem: Environmental > Terrestrial > Soil > Riparian zone | place: USA: East River... | reverse complement strand
GATGCTCGCCGCGATCGGCGTCGACTCCGTCGGCGAGCTGTTCGAGCAGATCCCGGAGCCGCTGCGACTCGGCCGCCCGCTCTCGCTGCCCGCGGGGATGAGCGAGGCCGAGGTCTTCGAGCGGCTCTCGGCGCTCGCCGCCCGCAACGCCGACGCTGAAGAGCAGGTCTGCTTTGTCGGCGCCGGGATGTACGACCACTACGTGCCGGCGATCGTCGACGCGATCACCCAGCGCTCCGAGTTCCTCACCCCCTACACGCCCTACCAGCCGGAGATCTCGCAGGGCGGCCTGCAGGCGATGTTCGAGTTCCAGACCGCGATGTCGGAGCTGACGGCGCTGCCGATCTCGACCGCCGGCCTCTACGAGGGGCCCTCCTCGGTCGCCTCGGCCGGCTACCTGGCGATCGGCGCCACCGGCCGCCGCCGCTTCGTCGTCTCGCGCGGCGTCCACCCGCACAGCCGCGAGACGCTGGCGACCTACGCCGTCGGCTACGGCGCGGAGGTGGTCGAGGTCGGGCTCGAGGGCGGGCTCACCGACGCCGCCGTGCTCGCCGAGGCGGTCGACGGGGAGACCGCGGCCGTCTTCCTCCAGAGCCCGAACTTCCTCGGCTCGGTCGAGGACGTCGAGGCACTCGGCGCCGCCGCCAAGGAGCACGGCGCTCTGCTCGTCGTCGCGGTCGACCCGATGACCCTCGGCGTCCTCCGGCCGCCCGGCGAGTGCGGGGCTGACGTCGCCCTCGGCGAGGGCCAGCCGCTCGGCAACCGGCTCGACTTCGGCGGCCCCTCCTTCGGTTTCTTCTGCGGGACCGAGGAGCTGATCCGCCGCATGCCCGGGCGGATCGCCGGCGAGACCGACGACGTCGACGGCCGCCGCGGCTTCGTCCTGGCGCTGCAGACCCGCGAGCAGCACATCCGCCGCGAGAAGGCGACCCACAACATCTGCACCGCCCAGGCGCTCAACGCGCTGGCGGCGACGATCCACCTCGCCTGGCTCGGCAAAGAGGGCTTCCGCGAGCTGGGGGAGCTGCTGGCGCGGCGCACCGCCTACGCCCGCGAGCGCCTCGCCGCGGTCGATGGGGTCGAGCCGCTCCACGAGGCGCCGGTCGTGCGCGAGTTCGCCGTTCGCCTCGACGCGCCGGTCGGCGCGGTACTCGACCGCTGCGCCGAGCACGGCATCGCCGCCGGCTACCCGCTGGGGCGCGACTATCCGGAGCACGAGGACGGTCTGCTCGTCGCGATCACCGAGCGCCGCACGAAGGAGCAGATCGACGACCTGGCCGACGCCCTCAGTGCGGCAGTCGCCGCGGAGCGTGGCGCCTTGGTCGCAAATAGTGCGACTAACGCGCCAGCGGGGACGAGCTGATGGCGATGACCGAGACGCCGATGCAGCGCGAACGCGCCGTGACGATCTTCGAGAAGTCGAAGCCGGGCCGCCGCGCCGCCGTGCTGCCCGAGGCAGGCGTGCCCGAGCGGCCGCTCGACGAGCTGCTCCCGGCGAAGCTGCTGCGCGAGGCGCCGCCCCGCCTGCCAGAGGTCTCCGAGCCGGAGATCGTCCGCCACTACAACCGGCTCTCGCGGCGCAACTTCGACCTGGACACCGGCTTCTACCCGCTCGGCTCCTGCACGATGAAGCACAACCCGCGCCTCAACGAGCGCGTCGCGGCGCTGCCGGGCCACGCCCGCCTGCACCCCGCCCAGGACCCGAAGCGCGCCCAGGGCGCGCTGGAGCTGATGTGGCTCCTGCAGCGCTCGCTGTCGGAGATATGCGGCCTGCCGCACGTCAGCCTGCAGCCCTCCGCCGGCTCGCACGGCGAGCTCGCCGGCCTGCTGCTGACCCGCGCCTACCACGCCGACCGCGGCGAAGAGCGGACCAAGGTGCTCGCTCCCGACACCTCGCACGGCACCAACCCCGCCTCGGTGACGATGGCCGGCTACGAGGCGGTCAAGGTGGCGACGAACGAGCGCGGCGGGGTCGAGATGGACGACCTGCGGGGAAAGATCGACGACGACGTCGCCTGCCTGATGCTGACCAACCCCAACACCCTCGGCCTCTTCGACGAGAACATCGCCGAGATCGCGGCGCTGATTCATGAGGCCGGCGGCACGCTCTACTACGACGGCGCCAACCTCAACGCCGTGATGGGGCACTCGCGGCCCGGCGACATGGGCTTCGACATCGTCCACGTCAACCTGCACAAGTCGTTCAGCCAGCCGCACGGCGGCGGCGGCCCGGGTGCCGGCCCGATTGCCGTCTCCGACCGCATCGAGCCCTTCCTGCCGCGGCCCCAGGTCGTGCGGCGCGAGGGCGAAAACGGCGGCGGTCCCTTCTATGACCTCGACCTCGAGCGGCCGAAGTCGATCGGCCCCCTGCGCGGCTTCCAGGGCAACTTCGGCGTCTTCGTCCGCTCCTACGCCTACATCCTCAGCCTCGGCGCCGACGGCCTCGCCGAGGCCTCGGAGACCGCCGTCCTCAACGCCAACTACCTGAAGGCCCGCCTCGCCGCCGGCCGCGCCGGCGCCCGCCTGCCGATCGCCTTCGACCGCCACTGCATGCACGAGTTCGTCCTCTCCGGCAAGCCGATGAAGAAGGAGCTCGGCCTCGCCACCCTCGACCTCGCCAAGCGCCTGCTCGACTTCGGCTTCCATCCGCCGACCGTCTACTTCCCGCTCCTGGTCGAGGAGGCGCTGATGGTCGAGCCGACCGAGACCGAGACCAAGGAGAGCCTCGACGCCTTCGCCGACGCCGTCGAGGAGATCCTCGCCGAGGCCGAGCGCGATCCGGAGATCGCCAGGAACGCCCCCTACACGACGCCGGTCCGCCGTCTCGACGAGGTCAAGGCGACCCGCCGCCCTGTCGTCCGCCAGCCGCTCGGCTGAACACACGACGAGGCGCTCCCGGGGGACCCGGAATACGGTGGAAAAGCCCTAAGCGTTCCTATAGCGTGCCTCGAACGTCTACCGGGGGAGGGCAAACATGAGGTTCAAGTTGGCGGTGGCTTTGCTGCTTGCGTTTTTCGCTCTGGCTGGCAGCGCCCAGGCGTTTCAGTGGCATATGCGGTACGGCCAGGCGAAGCATGCGAGCAGGGAATTCGTCGAAGGCGTCTGCCATGCAGACCGCGAATGCACCGGCTACGGCGTCGGCAAGTGCGTCCGCATCTCGGAAAGCCGCTTCGACTGTGCGGTGGGGACGTTCTACGCGGACTCGCCCGGTCCCGGCGAAGAAACGGAGTGCAGCATCCTTCTCCACTGGGGCGTCAACCAGGCGGGGTACATGACGTTGAAGAGACACGGTACGCCGCGCTGCTTTCTGGTTTAGCTAGAGCTTCGGCAGCTTCTGCTTGAGCGTCAGGACCGGCGCGAAGAGGTCGCCGCCGCGCTCGACCCGCTTCAGCACGTCGCCGGCCTCGAAGACGAGCGAGGCGGCATCGTCCTTGCCGACCGCGCGCTCGACCTCCTCCCAGCTGAGCGGGGTCGAGACCGTCGGTCGCTCTCGCGCCCGCAGCGAGTAGACGGCGACCGTCGTCTTGCGCTGGTGGTTCTGCGACCAGTCGACGAAGACCTTGCCCTTGCGTTCGACCTTCTTCATCCTCGAGACGACGGCGTCGGGGGTCTGCTTCTCGAGCAGCTGGGCGATCGCCCGCGCCAGCGGTTTCGTCTCCTCGTAGCTGGTCGCCCGGTTGATCGGCAGGTAGAGCTGCAGTCCCTTCGACCCCGAGGTCTTCGGGAAGCAATCGAGCTCGAAGCGCTCGAAGAGCTCGCGCAGCCGCAGCGCGACACGGCAGCAGTCGAGCACGTCGGCGGGCGGGCCCGGATCGAGGTCGAAGGCGAGCACGGTCGGCTGCTCGGGCACCCTCGCCAGCGAGAGCGAGGGATGGAGCTCGACGGCGGCCAGCTGCGCCATCCAGACCAGCGTCGCCCGGTCCTCACAGACGCAGAAGTCGATGTCGCCGGCGCGCGGGCCGGCTTCGACCGTCGCCGTCTTCACCCAGGGCGGCCGGTGCTTGGGGCAGCGCTTCTCGAAGAAGGCGGCCTCGAGGTCTTCGACCCCCTCCGGGAAGCGGCGCAGGGTCAGCGCTCGGCCGGCCAGGTGGGGGACGATCGCCGGCGCGACCTTGGCGTAGTAGTCGACCATCTCGCCCTTGCTGAACCCCGCCTTCGGGTAGAGCACCTTGTCGAGGTTGGTCAGCTTCAGCTCGCGGCCGTCGACCTCGACCTGGCGACTAGTGGCCACCGGCTATTTCGAGGACTTCGCCTTGGAGCGCGAGCTGGATTTCTTGCTCGCGGCCTTCTTCTTCGCCGCTGCGGGTTTTTTCTTCGCCGCCGGCTTGCGAGCCTTGCCACCGTCCTCGCCCTGTGCCGCCGCGATGCTCTGCTCGAGCGCCGCCATCAGGTCCGGGGCGGCGGTCGGCTCGCGCTCCTCGCTCGGAGGCGTCAGCAGCTCCTTGCCCTCCGCCTTGCGTTCGATCAGCGCCAGCAGCTCCTCGCGGTACTCGTCGTGGTAGGCCTTCGGGTCGAAGTCCGTGGTCAGCGAGTCGATCAGCTTCTCGGCCATCTCGACCTCTTTCTTGCCGACCTTCGGCGCCTCGTCGGGCAGGGCGTCGTCGAGCTCAGAGGGCGGCACCACCTCGTCGGCGAAGCGCATCGTGGTCAGGGTCAGCACGCCGTTGGTGGGGCGGATCGCCGCCAGGTGCTCCTTGTTGCGCAGGACGAAGCGGGCGATCGCGACCTTGCCCGACCTTTCCATCGCCTCGGCCAGCAGCGAGTAAGCCCGCTCGGCGCCCTCCGCCGGCCCCAGGTAGTAGGGGCTGTCGAAGTAGATCGGGTCGATCTCGTCGAGGTCGACGAAGTCCTGGACCTCGATCGCGCGCGTCTTCTTCGGATCGAGCGAGGCGAGCTCGTCCTTGGTCAGCGGCACGTATCGGTCCGGGGCCAGCTCGTAGGCCTTGATGATGTTCTCGTAGGGGACCTCCTCGTCGGTCCCTTCGGCGACGCGCCTGTGGCGGATGCGGGCGCCGTCGGACTCGCGGATCTCGCGCAGGCCGATCGCCCGCCGAGCCACGGCGCTGTAGAGCTTCACGGGCACGTTGAGGAGCCCGAAGCTGATCGAGCCGCTCCAGATCGCTCTAGCCATCGGCGGTCACCTACCCCGATTCTTCCAGTCGCTCACCGCCGCGCACAAGCGGGCGGGCCGATCGGGAGGCATCTTGCGAGCGGTGCGGGATCATCCGGCGGTGCTCTTCGAGCTGCGCGACGTCTCTCTCAGCCGCGGCGGTCGCCGGGTCCTCGACTCGGTCAGCGCCGAGATACCCGCTGGGGCGACCGCGATCGTTGGTCCCTCCGGCGCCGGAAAGTCGACCCTGCTGCGCCTGCTCAACCGGCTCTCGGACCCCGAGAGCGGCACGGTGCTCTACCGGGGGCGCCCGCTGGCCGAGTACGACCCGCTGGCGCTGAGGCGGGAGGTGTCCCTCGTTCCGCAGCTGCCGGCGTTGCTCGAGGGCACGGTCGAGTCGAACCTGCGCTTCGCCGCCGGCCTCGCGGGCGAGGACCTCGACGTCTCCCGCTGCCTGCGGCTCGCCGGCCTCAGCGCCGATTTCGCCGAGCGCGACGTTTCCCAGCTCTCGGTTGGCGAGCAGCAGCGGGCGATGCTGGCCCGGGCGCTCACGCAGCGGCCCGGGGTGCTGCTGCTCGACGAGCCGACCTCGGCGCTCGACCAGGCGGCTCGCGACGCGATCGAGGCGACGCTCGCCGAGCTGCGCCGCGAGCTGGAGATCTCGATCGTCCTCGTCAGCCACGACCCCGAGCAGGCACGGCGCCTGAGCGACTGGGTCGTGAGGCTGGAGGGCGGCCGCGCGATCGAGTCCGGCCCCCTGGAGGTGTTGACGTGAGCGGCTCGATCCACGTCTCGCTCGGCGATGTCGCCGCCACCCTTGCCCTCGTCGCCCTCGCCGCGGCGGTCTCGTTCTGGCGCCGGGCGGACCTCGAGGAGGACATCGCGGTCGCCGCGATCCGCTCCTTCGTCCAGCTCACGGCGATCGGCTACGTGATCCAGCTGATCTTCGACGCCGACACGATCTGGCTGGTGCTGGCGCTGCTCGCGACGATGGTGCTGTTCGGGGCGCTCACCGCCCGCAACCGCGCGAGGAAGGTTCCGGGCGCCTTCTGGCCGCTCTTGATCGGCCTCGCGATCGCTGGCGCCAGCACGCTGGGCCTCGTCGTCGCCCTCGGCGTCTTCGAAGCGACCCCGCGTTACCTGGTTCCGGTCGGCGGGATGGTGATCGGCAACGCGATGACGGCCTCGGCGGTGGCCCTGAACCGGCTGGGCGACGAGGTGGAGGGCGCGCGCGGAAAGATCGAGGCGACGCTGGCGCTCGGCGCCACCGCGCAGGAGGCGGCCGCGCCGTTCGTCCGCCGCGCCCTGCGCTCCGGGATGATCACCCTCGTCGACTCGACCAAGACCACGGGCCTGATCTTCTTCCCCGGGACGATGGTCGGGATGCTGCTCGCCGGCGCCGATCCGACCGACGCCGTGCGCCTGCAGCTGATCCTCCTCTACACGCTGCTCGGCAGCGTCGCGATCGCCGGCCTCGTCGCCACGACCCTCGCCTACCGCAACTTCTTCACCCCCGCCCAGCAGCTGCGCGAGCCGCCTACACTCGCCGGGTGAGCAGGCAGCAGCGCCTGACGCTGGTCGCGACGATCCTCGGCTCGACGGTCGTCTTCCTCGACTCGACCGTGGTCAACGTGGCGCTGCCGGCGGTCGCCGACGACCTCGACGCCGGCCTCGCCGGGCAGCAGTGGGTCGTCGAGGCCTACATGCTCACCCTGGTCTCGCTGCTCCTCGTCGGCGGATCGCTCGGCGACCAGTTCGGCCGCCGGCGGATGTTCGTGACGGGCCTGGTCGGCTTCGGCGCCACCTCGGCGCTCTGCGCGATCGCCCCCTCGGTCGAGCTGCTGATCGCCGCCCGCGCCCTGCAGGGCGTCGCCGGCGCCCTGCTCGTCCCCGGCTCGCTGGCGATCGTCGCCGCCAGCTTCGAGGGGGCGGCGAGGGGCAAGGCAGTCGGAACGTGGACCGCGTGGACCGGCATCGCGACGGTGTTCGGCCCGGCCGGAGGCGGGGCGCTGATCGAGGCGCTGTCGTGGCGGGCGATCTTCTGGGTCAACCTGCCCTTGATCGCGGTGACCGTTGCGCTGACGCTGCACTCGGTGCGCGAGAGCCGCGACCCGGACGCGTTCCGGGGCATCGACTGGCTCGGGATCGGGCTCTCGGCGGCGGGCCTCGGCGGGCCGGTCTTCGCGCTGATCGAACAGCCCAGCCACGGCTGGGCCGATCCCCTGGTCTCGGTTCCGCTGATCGCCGGCGTCGCCTGCTTCGCCCTCTTCGTCGTGCACGAGATGCGCGCGCGCCACCCGATGCTCGAGCTCTCCCTGTTTCGGATCCGCAACTTCTGGGTCGCCAACGTGACGACGCTCTCGGCCTACGCCGGGCTGATCGGCGGCCTCTTCTTCGTCGGCCTATACCTGCAGCAGGTGGCCGGCTACAGCCCGGTGCAGGCCGGCCTGGCGACGACGCCGATCTCGCTGATCCTCTTCGTCCTCTCGCCGCGCTTCGGCCGGGTCGCCTCCGGCACCGGGCCGCGCCTGCCGATGACCTTCGGCCCGATCGTCGGCGGCATCGGCCTGCTCCTCCTGCTCCGCGTCGGCGCCGACGCCGACTACGCCTCAGAAGTGCTGCCGGCGATCCTCGTCTTCGGTCTCGGCCTCTCGGCGACGGTCGCGCCCCTGACGGCGACCGTCCTCGACTCGGTCGAGGAGCACCACGTCGGGATCGCATCGGGCGTCAACAACGGCGTCTCCCGGGTCGCCGGCCTGCTTGCGATCGCCGTGCTCGGCGCCGTGATCTCGGCCCACTTCGGCTCGGCCCTCGACGGCAATCTCGGCGGGCGACCGCTCGCAGGACCCGCCGCGAGCGCTGTCTCGCGCGCCAAGGAACAGCCGCTCGCGGTGCCCTCGACGAGGCGCCTGCCGCCCGCCGAAGCGTCGCGGGTGCGGACCGCTGCCGCCGAGGCCTCGACCTCCGCCTTCCACCTCGGCATCGGCATCGCGGCGCTGCTGATGATCGCGGGCGGCATCGTCTCCGCGGTCGGGATCGAGAACCCGCGTCGTCGGATCGAAGCTGTGCCCACCCGCGGCGCTGCCGCGGCCGGCGAGTGCGGCCATGCCACCGACCTCGACCGAACCGAACCGGACGGAGTGGCTGCGCCCGAGGTCGCTTGAGCCCCAAGGGGAGGCACCGGCAGGCGGCACGGGCTGAGCGGGCCAGGGTAAGTGCCTCTCTCGAACGGGCGGATACTCAAAGCGCCGCCCTGATTAGGGCGGCGCTTGTCCGGGCGAGAGAGGCACTTACCCCTGGCCACAATTAGTCTGCGGCTCGTGCCCGCACCGATCATCTTCTCGGGGATCCAGCCGACCGGCCGCAAGCACCTCGGCAACTACATCGGCGCCATCCGCCAGTACGTCGAGGCGCAGGACCGCGGCGATCCGGCGATCTTCTGCATCGTCGACCTGCACGCGATCTCGGTCGCCTTCGACCCCGCCGAGCTGCGCGAGCGGCTCTACGACACGACCGCGATCCTGCTCGCCGCCGGCCTCGACCCGGAGCGCTGCATCCTCTTCCGCCAGTCCGACGTCCGCGAGCACACGGAGCTGACATGGCTGCTCTCCGCCGTCACCGCGCACGGCGACCTCAACCGCATGCACCAGTTCAAGGAGAAGTCGGCGCGCCAGCGCGAGCTCGTCCCCGCGGCGCTCTTCTTCTACCCGGTGCTGATGGCCGCCGACGTGCTCGCCTACCGGGCGAGCGAGGTGCCGGTCGGCGACGACCAGCGCCAGCACGTCGAGCTGATGCGCGAGATCGCGCGCCGCTTCAACGAGCGCTTCGGCGAGACGCTGGTCGAGCCCGAGCACCGCATCCCCGAGGTCGGCGCCCGGATCATGGACCTGCAGGAGCCGGAGCGGAAGATGTCGACGACCGGCGCGACCGAGGCCGGAACCGTCTACGTCCTCGACGAGCCCGATTCGATCCGCAAGAAGCTGAGCAGCGCCGTCACCGACTCCGGCCGCGCGGTCGTCCGCGGCCCGGACAAGTCCGGCGTCACCAACCTGATCGACGTCCTCGCCGTCGCCCGCGGCATCTCGACCGCGGAGGTCGAGAGCGAGTTCGCCGGCGCCGGCTACGGCGACTTCAAGCATGCCGTCGCCGAGGCGGTCGTCGACCTCCTCGCCCCGGTCCGCGAGCGCTATGCCGAGCTGCGCCCCGACGAGGCGGCGCTGGAGGCGACCCTCGCCGCCGGCGCCGAGAAGGCCCGCGCGATCGCCTCCGGCACCATCGCCGAGGTCCGCGCCCGCATGGGCATCGGCCCTCGCCGCTAAGTTGAGACCGTGATCGCGGAGGGAGCAAGCGTCCATCTCTGGTTCTCCGCGCCGCGAGCGAAGCGGAGCCGGGGTCGGTGACCGTCGCGGAGCTCGATCTCGACCTCGACGTCTTCGCGGGGCCGTTCGACCTGCTGATGGCGGTCGTCCTGCGCGAGGAGGTGAGCCTGCTCGAGCTCGAGCTGGGCGAGGTCGTCGTCGCCTACGTCGAGCACCTTGAGCGCGAGGGGGAGCTCGAGCTCGAGGTCGCGACCGAGTTCCTCGTCCTGATCGCCTCGATGCTGGAGCTGAAGTCGCGCCTGCTCCTGCCCGGCGCCGAGGACGACCTGGAGGACCTGGCTCCCGAGGAGGCGGTCGAGGAGCTGCTGGCGCGCCTGCTCGAGTACCGCCGCTACCGCGATTCCGCGGCGACGCTGGGGGAGCGCTTCGAGGCCGAGCGCGGATACCTCTACCGCTCGGCTCCGCTGCCGCCCGAGCTGCGCCGGGTCGCGATCGAGGCCGCCAGCGCGGTCTACGACCCCGAACGGCTCACCGCCGCGCTCGGCGACCTGCTGGAGATCCCGCCGCCGCTCGACATCAGCCACATCCGGCCGACCGTCTCGCTGGAGCGGCGGCTGCGCGCCCTGCGCGACGCGCTCGCCGGCCGGGGGGCGATCGACTTCGACGAGCAGTTCGGCGGCGAGGACCGGCTGACGCAGGCGGTGACCCTCTTCGCCCTGCTCGAGCTGTACCGCAAAGGCGAGGTGACCTGGGACCAGCGCGAGGCCTTCGGGCCGATCGAGATCCGAAAGGTTGGGGCACGATGAACGACCTGGCGCGCACGATCGAGGCCCTGCTCTTCCTCTCGCCGCAGCCCG
>Ga0193699_10001229_pt1 | contig 10289 bp, 15 predicted proteins | sample L3c2metaG_FD_160095 | JGI IMG/M metagenome (GOLD analysis project Ga0193699, IMG submission 160095) | Soil microbial communities from a riparian zone of the East river system, Colorado, United States - L3c2 | ecosystem: Environmental > Terrestrial > Soil > Riparian zone | place: USA: East... | reverse complement strand
GAAAGCAAGAACAAATCATTCATGACGGCGCCTCCTCGCGCCGCCATTGAATCAACCCATCAACTGATCCGCAAGATATTTAATGGGTCCTGAACCTAGGCTGCTGTTGACGGCGTCGAATGCTGGCAAGGAGAGAAGGTGCCGCATGAAGCGACCCCTCCCTCCGAGCAAACTAGGAAAGCGCTACTTTGCCGAGGCCGAACTTGGCATCGAGCGAGCCAGGCTCAGTTTTGAATGCGATATTCAAGCGATTCCATGAGTTCACGACCATCACCACGAAGGTCAGATCCGAGATCTCCTTCTCGGAAAGCTGGGTGCGGACACGTTCATAAAGCTCGTTCGGAACGCCTTGTTCCGGAAGCTTCGTCAGGATCTCCGTCCACGCAAGTGCGGCTCGCTCGCGAGGTGCGAACAGAGTTGAATCTCGCCAAGCCGCAAGGTGGTAAAGGCGCAACTCACGTTCGCCGTGCATCTTCGCCTATTTGACGTGCATATCGAGGCAAAAGGTGCAGCCGTTCATCTGAGCGGCACGGATGGCAACCAGGTCACGGGTTGGCTCTTCGATTGCGCTTTCCCGGGCAGCTCCTAGAAGCTCAGTAAATTTCCTCAGCAGCTCAGGCGATTGCTCACCATACGCCGCGCGTTGATGGATGGACTTTCCACTTTTGTCATGATGGCGGGCGTAGTTATCGATGGTTTGACCGTTTGCTAACATGAATGATCTCCTTGGTTTACAATGGTTCGCAAACCAAAACTGCCAACTCCTCGGTTGCTCTGCGATTATTCCTGAGCACAGTGCCCATATCCCATTGGTCTAGGAGGGCCGGAGAATTTCGCAGCCAATTCTCGACGCATTCCCAAAGTCACTCACTCGTCAAATGGAGCATGCATCACGAGATCGACCGAGGAGGGTACCTTGTAGCCAGGCACGTATCGTTCGCCAAAATCACGAACGAAATTGTCGCAGGTCGTCTCAGGATGAGAGCGTGCAATGCTGCAGAAGCAGCGTGTCATCCGAGATTTCATGCCAAGCCGTGGAAATTCGTCGGCGATCGTCTGCATCTCAGCGGAAGGGATAATGCCGTGTCGCAAACCTACGACATCGAGACAAATTCCGCCCGTACATAGGGCGACTTCGACTTCCTTGTACAAGCCTATCGACGGGGTCGAGTTCAGGGCGACGCTGTCCCAGATCAACTGCGCTCGGCGTTTGTCTAAACCTCCTTCCGTAGCGAAGCGCCTTGCGAGATCTGCGCCTTCCACTTCAAAGCGACGCGGCCAGCAAAGTGTTTGTTAAGTGTAATGTCGTGCAACAGTGCCCCTACTGCAAGAACTTCCTTGTCATGGTTGGTTTCTTGCAGCTGGCCCATTGCGTTCCGCGAAGAGCCAGGAACGAACTACATGATTGAATAAGTAAGGTTCGCAATTCTGCCGGGCATACTCAATCGCCCGATCAACGATGTGCGTCGCGGGTACCTGCACCCCTGCAAGAATTCGGTTATCGGTTGTCGTCGAGTCCATAGTTATCCTCCGAACGGAGCCGCCGAGCCGGTCCAGCGACCTGCGTCGGCGACTTCCCTGGTTGGTGGTGACTGTCGTTTCAGTTACTTGGCGATGAACGCAAGTAGATCCGGATTCACGACATCCGCGTGCGTGGTACACATGCCGTGTGGGAGCTTCTCGTAGACCTTGAGTGTCGCCTTCTTCAGTAGCTTTGAAGACAGCAGTGCCGAGTCGGCGATCGGCACGATCTGATCGTCATCACCGTGCATCACGAGCGTCGGAACGGTGATGCTCTTGAGATCTTCCGTGAAATCGGTCTCCGAGAAGGCCTTGATGCCGTCGTATTGGGCCTTGGCGCCGCCCATCATGGCTTGCCGCCACCAGTTCTGGATGATGCTCGAAACTGGCTTCGCGCCTGGCCGGTTGAAGCCGTAGAAGGGACCGCTCGGAAAATCGACATAGAACTGTGACCGGTTGTCGGCGAGTGCCTTTCGCAGGCCGTCCAATACTTCGATGGGCAGGCCGTTTGGATTCGCCGGCGTCTTCACCATAATCGGTGGGACAGCACCAATCAGAACTAGTTTTGCAACGCGGCCCTGAGGCTGACCATGCCTCGCAACGTAGCGAGTCGCTTCACCGCCGCCAGTCGAGTGACCGATATGGACCGCGTTTCGCAGGCTGAGATGCTCGAACACGGCGGCGGCGTCAGCTGCGTAGTGATCCATATCGTGGCCGTCGCTTACCTGCGCTGAACGCCCATGTCCGCGTCTGTCATGCGCGATCACGCGAAAGCCCTTACTGAGAAAATAAAGCATCTGCGTATCCCAATCGTCACCGCACAGCGGCCACCCATGGTGGAATACGATCGGTTGGGCACTCTTCGGCCCCCAGTCCTTGTAGAAAATTTCAGTGCCGTCGTTAGTTGTAATCGTGCTCATTGTCGCAGTTCCTTTGCTTTGGTTAGAGGAGGGGAGTTCCTGCTTGTTTGTCGTTTGACTGAAAGCTGTAGCCGGCAACCCGACCGCCACGGTGGCCACCAATCCGCCAAGCAAGACATTTCGGCGTGACGCTTCAACAGAAGTGATCGCGCTTTTGTTCATTGATATGATCCTCATGCTTCATCGGCGTGCGCCCCAAACGTGATCAACCTCACGCGCCTGGACGAAGGTTGCCCGGTGATGATCGATTGAACATCGATCGTTCTGAGGAAACTTGTAACCACACCATGGTCTAGGCCGCTTGCGCCTGATGGGTATCGGCGATGAAACCTTTCGCCGCTCCAACGAGTTCACGCAGTGCCGGCTGCGCAGAAGATCTAATGCTCGCCCCGGCTTCCCATTCGTCTCCAAGCACCCGAAACAGAGTGAGGTGGACCTGCACGTTGGTGTAGTTGGGAGCGGCGACCTCACTTGTTAGAAAATGAAATGCGAGCCGTGTTAACCGGACGCGACAGGGACGATGGATGCAGGGATTTTTCCGGTTTCGCTCTGCAGCCAACGAAATGGCAGTCGAGCATCCAACCTGTCCGGCCTCGCGTCGACCCGCGTTCGAGAATGGAATCATCAGTGCAATCAATTTAGCCGCGTTAGAGAGAATGGCTCTAGTCAGTAAAGTTGGAGCAGCACGAGATCCACGAATTTCGATGATTGCGACCGCAGGCATGACCCGTAACGCCTAGGAGCCCCGTGCTGCTGGATGGGTGTTCCTCGCCCTTCAAATAATCGACGATGCTCGCATGGAGCCTTACGTCCTTTCACGACATCAATACCGATGTCGTTTAAAATCGAAGGATGTAAATCATGACGCGTTCTATTGTCATTGCGGCTTTCGTCGCTATCCTCGGAAGCTCCGCGTTCGCCCAGTCGTTCGACCCGACAATCGGCACTGGAAATATCCGTCCGTTCCGCTATGAGCCGCAGAAAGCCCCCGGCAAGCACGTCAATCGGCCGGGCTACGATGCGAATGCGCAGGCAGGTTCGGAATGGACTGTGCGGAACTCGCCAACCGTGTGGGGTGCCGGTACTCGGCCTTCGAGTGCTCCGTATCTTCCGGGCGCATACAACAATATCAGCCGTTGATATCAAGATGGTTGCCGATCTAAGGAACGGCGCCAGATCGACGATGGCCAGGTGTCGGCGAGGGGTCCAACCAACGCTACGCCTGGTTTTAATTTTATTGGGATGATTAGCGGCCGGTATCCTTTCCGTAGAAGAATTAGAACGGTGTGAGACCATCCGGTCGACAGATCAATCCTAGACGTTAGCACGGCCCTACTGATGCTTCTGTCCGATAGGCGTGTTCGCTCAGTCGAGCCATTCTCTTCGGCTTAGGCCACCTACGGCCGTCATGGAGGAGGAAATGAGAAATCTCATCGGAGCGTACTCGCTCGTCACTTTGTCTTTGTTGTTGGCCTCGGCTGGCGGAGCTAGCGCTCAGAATAAACCAAAAAATCAGCACGAGACGAAAATTGCAATCTGCTATTGGTGTACGGATAGTTTAGCTAAAGCGTCGGCCGATGCGCCTACTCAGCCTTCAAACGCGAAAGCTAAACCGAAGATCGTGCTGGTGCATGGCGCGTTCGCGGATGCCTCAAGTTGGAACGCTGTTATCTCGAAGTTGAACAAGGATGGCTTCGAGGTGATCGCGGCGGCTAACCCGCTTCGTGGCGTGGCTAGCGACGCTGCGACAGTGTCATCCATTATCCGGTCGCAATCAGGACCCATTGTGTTAGTGGGTCATTCCTATGGTGGCCCGGTCATTACCGAGGCCGCGAACGGTAACTCGAATGTGAAGGCTTTGGTTTACGTGGCGGGGTTTGCGCCGGATACCGGTGAATCAAGCGCGACACTTTCCACGAAGTATCCTGGTCGCACGCTTGGTAATGCACTTGTGTCGATCGCGCTGCCTGGTGGCGGGCAGGATCTCTATATCCAAACTGACCGTTTCCACTCGCAGTTCGCGGCTGACGTTTCAAAATCAGAAGCCGCACTCATGGCCGCGGTCCAGCGTCCGATTGCCCAGGCCGCGCTTGCCGAAGAATCTGGCGCTGCTTCATGGAAAAGCTTGCCATCGTACATGATTTATGGCTCGGCGGATCGGAACATTCCTCCCGCTGTTATGAAATTTATGGCTGAACGAGCGCACGCACGTAAGGTCGTCGTGTTGGAAGGCGCATCCCACGCCTTGATGGTATCCCAACCCAACAAGGTCGTCTCGCTGATCGAGGATGCCGCTTCTGCACCGTGATGACGGTTGGAGGAATTGTGGATCCGGTCCGCCTCCCCCAACCGGATTCGCGCGCGGCCGGCCCTCGATATCCCTGTCGCAGGGTCGGCCGTTCTTCTTCGGTCTCGCGATCTGTACATGTAAGGCAATTCAAAGGTTTAAAAATGTACATTCTAAAGAACAAGGTGGTGATCGTTACCGGTGGAACCTCAGGGATCGGTCAAGCTTCTGCGCGACGGTTTGCCGAGCTTGGGGCTAAGGTTCTAATCACTGGCCGCCGCGAAGGCCCCATAAAAGCGATGGCGGCGACGAACCCTGACATTATCGGTCTAGTTGCGGACGTGGCTATGCCGCGCGACGCGTTGCTTACGATCGAAAAGGCTGTCGAAACCTGGGGTCGCTTGGACGTCTTGGTCAATAACGCAGGCGCTGGTGAATTGTTTGCGTTGGCCGACGCAACTGCCGATCGGATCATGAAAATCTTTGCCGTCAACGTAGTAGGCCCGAGTTTGCTGGTCGCGGCTGCATTTCCACATTTGGCGAAGGTCAAGGGATCAATTGTAAACGTATCGAGTACGTACGGCCATAAAGCCGCGGCTGGACTTTCTCACTACGCGGCGAGCAAAGCAGCATTGGAGCACTTGACGCGCTGTTGGGCGCTGGAGCTTGCGCCTCACGCCGTGCGAGTCAATGCCGTTGCAGCGGGTCCAACTGAATCAGGCGCGCTCACAGCGATGATGGGCTTATCGTCGGAGCAGGCGGAGGCTATAAAGGAACTAGAGCGCGAGCAAATCCCTCTTCGACGACGCGGTAATCCTGAGGAGTTGGCAAAATGGATTGTTCGTTTGACAGGGACAGGGTCAGAATGGGTGACGGGACAGGTGGTTTCTATTGACGGGGGCCTCGGTCTCACATGACTGACTGTACTTGAGGTTAGACGAGGATGCTCGAATTGCCTCTTCGGGGAGCAGGTGGAAATCCGTATACCCATCCGAAAGTTCTCGATCGCTCGCCAAGTGCGAGCTATTTGCGAGTTTGATCGTCCATCGATTTTGCGGCCTTTCGCAATTGCTCGAGAAAAAGTTGAACGACAGGGCTGAGGGTCCGGCGCTTCAGCGTGACGGCGCGGCCGCGATGCGTTCCCGCAGTTCATTTGGCATGTCGCGGATTCCGAAGAACCCTAAAAAAGCATCAAACGTGAGGTCGGCGTAACCTGCCTCGACGACGGTGAGAGTATTTGGAGCATTGGATGCCCGCTCAGAATTTGTGACTGCCAGCGCGTTAACCTTGCCGGCCTGCACTTGTGGCAGCACACGCTAATGCTGAGAAATAGGTTTGTAGACGGCCCTCCGACAAGTCGTTCAGAGCCGGCGCAAATTCACGATACGGAACGTGCACCATATTGATCCCGGCGTTTTTCAGGAAACTCGGAACGATAAATTCCAACGCGCCTGCCGTCGCACCCCAGTTGAGTTTGCCGGGCTGCGAGCGTGCAAATTCGACGAATTGTGCGAGTGAATCAATTTTCAAAGATGCGGGGTAGCTCGTCCTCATAGTTGAGCAACTTCGCGTGGGCTTCCAACGTGTCTGCCGCTAGATCCCATTTCTCGTTTTTTATGTGATGCTCGTAGCAATCTGGAAGTTTGTCGGGGCAGATATCGCGTGCATGGTCTAGGGTGCAGGCGCGCACCGCCAATGGCCGCGATATGAGGAAGGCTTTGCGTTCGGCAATCGCGACGACGAGATCGTCGACGCTTTCAAATGTCGACCGGACATCTTCTTCCGAATATCCGGCGCGATCCAAAATACTATTGAGGCCGGCGAGCGCGTCGCTCGGACCAGCGAGGGCCTCGCTGATCGCCAGCACGATGTCGGTGCGAGCGTCCGGCCTCGATTCAGCATTGTCCGGTCGAGCGGACTTCGGCGTGGGATGTCTCATATTACGGCTCCTTGGTCCTGGGGGATCGCGCAGCACGCATTTTCGCGTATCGGGAGAGTCCGATTTTGATGGAGACCACCACGGGCACGGCGATTGCAAAAAGAAGGGCGACTGCATTGAACGCCGTGTCGAAGGCGATCACGATGGACTGACCAGTGACGGCCCTGGCCAGTAGGCTCGTGGCAGCCTGGCTGGCGGCCACGGCGTCCATTCCTCTCGCTGCGAGCATGGCGGTCGTCGTCGTCAGCCGTTCGCTGACGGCAGGGACCCCAGCAGTGATGTTCGCGCTCAGGACCACAACATTTAATACGACGTTATGGTCGATCAACGTCTGGAGCCCGGCGACTCCCATAAGGCCCCCAAGTTGACGACCCATATTGAAGAGGCCGATGCCGGAGGCGAGGTTTTGGCTGTTGAGGTTGCCGAAGGCGATCAAGGTGATCGACAGAAACAGGAAGCCAAGGCCTAAGCCGCGCAGTAGGATGGCTGCCATCATGTCGTCCGCGCCGCTTTCGCTGGTCGAGCCGGACAGCATCCACATCGCAACCATGATCATCAGGAGTCCAAAGGGCACTGTGGCGATCGGAGGAACGTGGCGGACCTGAATGAAGAAGGCGGCTGTGAGGAGCGCGCCGACGAAAAGCGCGCCACTTGGCAACAAGAGCTGGCCGGCGTCGGTAGGCGTGAACGCGAGAACGGACACGGCAAAAGACGGGATCAGGAACGCGCTCCCGAACAATGCGGCGCCGGCGACAAAACTGACGATAAAGGCGAAGGAAAAATCCTCCGACCGGAACGAGGTGAAATCGAGCAGACCTTGGCCTTTGGCGATCACTTGTTGGCCGATAAATGCCAGCAGAGTGGCTGCGCAGATCGCTGTTAGCCATAGGATGCGAGGTTCCTCGAACCAGTCCCATCGGCTGCCCTGGCTGAACACATAGGTGAAGCAGAAAAGCGTGACGGAGATTAGTGAGAAGCCGATCCAATCAAACGGACGGAGCGTGGTCTTAGCGGGCGTCGGGCCGTCCGCGATCAGCAGGAGTCCGGCAGCCGTCAGGGCCACCGGAACAATGCTGAAGAATATCCATGTCCAGGACTGGCTGTCGAGCAACCACCCTTGGAGAGCCGGGGCGATCGTCGCGGGAGCGACGACCGACCCCATCGCAAACAGGGCTTGAAGGATCGGTTGGTGGGATCGCGGATACGCGAGAAAAATGATCGCCTGGCTCCCGACAAGCAAAGTGCCGCCGGAGAAGCCCTGTATAGTGCGGAGCGCGACCAGCAGGTCCAACCGAGCTGTGATGGCGGCAATGCCGCATGCCGTGCCCATGACGAGGGTTGAGCCGATGATCAGGCTGCGCGGATTGACACGGTTCATCAGCCAAGGAGCCGCCATGAACCCGATAAGCTTCAGAGCGGCGTATCCGACGTCCAGCCAGGCGAACTCATCGGGAGTTGCATAGGTGTCACCGATGATATCGCCGCGCCCGAGCGACAGGACGGTGCTGGCGATCGCCTCCGTCAGCGTGGCAAGCACAATGCCTGCGACAAGAGGAACTCCTGTCGCAGGTCTTTCGCGGCTCGGGGTGGCGGCGACGGCCGTGGTCATGAGCCGCTTCCTCGGTCAATCGCGACGCGCGCTGACAGGCCGGGCACGAGGCGGCCGGGCAATGGATTGCTGGCAAACCGGATCTTCACCGCTACGCGTTGAACGACGCGAACGAAGTTCCCTGTCGCATTGTCTGCGGGGAGCAAGCTGAAGGCAGACCCACTGCCAGGCGCAAAGCTGTCCACCACACCTTCAAACGTCTCGTTCGGATAGCCGTCGACGGTGATACGGACGCGCTGGCCGGGCCGGATATGTTCAAGCTGGGTTTCTTTGAAATTCGCCACGAGCCACACATCGTCGACGGGGACGATATCGAGCAAGGAGGCGCCCGGCGCGACAAGCCGGCCGATGCGGACCTGGCGGTTGCCGATAACGCCGCCGACCGGCGCACGTACCACGGTGCTGTCGAGATCGATTTGGGCGAGATCGCGTGCGGCCTGTGCCTGTGCGACGGCGGCAACGGCAGCTTCGCGCTGAGTGGCAAGGACGGCGATGCGTTGCTTCTGTGCCTCTACCGTTGCCGACGCCGCTGATACGCCCGCCTCGGCTCTCGACCGCGCTGCGTCACTTTCATCGACCTGGGCCTGGCTCACTGCGCTGCTGCGAATAAGTTCGCGGCGGCGGTCGGATGCCCTTGTCGCGAGGATCAACTCGGCCACGGTCGAGAGGCGTTGCGCTTCGGCCTGCCGAATTAGGGCATGCTGAAGTTGGGTCTCCGCATCGACATTTGTGAGGCGAGCTTGAGCAGCTTCGACATTGGCCACAGCTTGCGCAAGCCGCGCGCGGTAGTCCCGATCGTCGATCCGGAACAGGACGTCACCCGCTCGGACGGTTTGGTTGTCCTCAACCTCTACGGCCATGACGTAGCCCGCAACCTTTGGGGCGAGCGAGGTCACGTCCCCGCGGATATAAGCGTTGTCGGTCGACGTCTCGCCGCTCGAACGAGCCCAAGCCCATCCCGCGGCCACGACCACCACAGCGCCAAGGCACATGGCGAAAGCGATCTTCTTCCGCAAGGTCACTCGGTCCATTGTGTCCTGTCCTTGAAGTTGGTGTCCGTTACTCGGTTACGACGTCGAGAAGATGATGCCTTTTGTCTGTCCGGACGCCTGCCTGCCGACGGTTGTTGAGCTCAGCCGGCTCGAGAACGGGACGAATGATTCACGCTGTGGCGCGGCGCCGATACCCTGCGACTGGATAGGTTCTGATCGCCAATCGTCAGGTGAGCCCAGCCGGATAGCGCCCTCATGGTTCGGCGCGGCAGAGCCTTCAATGGGTCCGCCGCAGTCGGCGACCACGAGATCGGCAGCACCCGCATTATCTTGGTTGGCCAGGTCCTCGACAGGAAGCTAGCCAAACTAGGGCTCCGCCCCTCACCCACTCGGGCATGCCCGATCGAAGGTTCGGCATGACACAGCGAACACCTGAAGGAGATCGCAGAGGGCTTCGCGCATGGCGTTGTCATCGTCGACGACCGCAATGACAGGCGGATTGGGCAAACGGATGGTCCTTACTGCTATGGCCCATCTGAGCCAGATGCCCCACATTTCGCGAAATCCGCCTCACGTGTAACTATGCTAAGGTCTAGGCTTACTCCCTTTGTCCGCACGCTTTCGGGTAAGGCTTCCCAGGCGCGGATGAGGGTCCCCACCGAATCCGCAAACATCTTGCGCATCACGTTGCCGCGGTGAAGCTTCACGGCGACCTCACCGATACCTAAGTCGAAAGCGATTTGCTTGTTCAAGCGGCCGAACGCCACTTCACGCATGACCTGGCGTTCGCGCGGGGTGAGCGTGGCGTACCGATCAACATGCTGCTTGACGATCTGTGCCGTCGCCCGCTGTGCAACATCCCTCTCGATCCCAAGCATGACCGCATCCAACAAACTCTGATCTCGGACCGGCTTGGTAAGAAAATCGACGGCGCCGGCCTTCATCGCCTGAACGGACATCGGAATGTCGCCATGAGCGGTGAGGAAGACGATCGGCTTCACCTTGCCGCTCGATGCGAGAA
>Ga0193699_10001228_pt1 | contig 10293 bp, 2 predicted proteins | sample L3c2metaG_FD_160095 | JGI IMG/M metagenome (GOLD analysis project Ga0193699, IMG submission 160095) | Soil microbial communities from a riparian zone of the East river system, Colorado, United States - L3c2 | ecosystem: Environmental > Terrestrial > Soil > Riparian zone | place: USA: East River... | reverse complement strand
GCCTCAGCACGGCACGCTCGCGATCGGGCTTGAATATGCCCGTCCGCGTGCGGGCGGCAGTTTGTGTGCGCTCTCGCTAGATAGCGGCAAGAAAGTCTGGGAGCGTTGGCTGCGCGTTGTTCAGCATGGTTCGGCAGCCTATTGGAGCGGCGGAGACGCCGTAATCTTCGGAACCAACGATCATAATGTCGTTGCGCTTAAGGCGCCGACTGGCGAGCCGATGTGGACATTCGACACGCGCCGATCGGTCAAATACGCGCCGGCCGTCGACGAGGAGCGTGGCCTCGTGGCTTTTGCCTCGTTTGACCGTTCGATCTACGTTCTTCGGGTGGCAACCGGTGAAAAAGTTGCTGAGTTCGAAACCGGCGACATCTGCTACACGACGCCACTCTTCGCACACGGACGCCTTTTCTGTGGTTCGGGTGACGGGCATCTCTACGTGATTGACCTCGATACGCTGTCACTTGCATTGAAATTCAATGCTGGCGCGCGAGTCTATTCGTCGCCACGGCTGATCGGCAGCAGCGTCATTTTTGGCACCAACGGCGGGGTTCTATACGAAATGGACCCGCTGTCGCTCGCGATCACCGGAAAGACAACCGTGCCGGACGCGGTGACGAACGCGATCGCATTCACCCCGGACGGCAAGCGCCTGTTTGTGCCGACCTACATGAATGAAATTTATGCGTTCGACCGAAGTTGAGTTACCCGCCAACATTGTTCGCGGATTGCCACATCGTGAAGGTTCGACCGACGTGAAGGCCGGGTCGGAGCTACATCCGTCGACCGGCCAACCTGTGGGTCTGCCGATCGACACTAGACCGGCACAGCGTCCCGGTCCGGTCACATTGGAAGGGCGCCACGGTCGGCTCGAGAAGCTCGACTTGGACCGTCACAGCGCACAGCTTTGGAGCGCACTTGAGGACTACGATTGGCTCTGGACCTATCTAGCACATGGGCCGTTCGCGCACGAAAACGCGTTTGTGGATTGGCTTGCAAAGCGCGCCAAACTGAAAGATCCCTACTACTACGCGATTGTCGATAATGCCGGTCGCGCGCTCGGACTTATAGCGTTGGGAGCGACCCGTCCCGACATGCGGGTCGTCGAGGTCGGGCGCATCGTGCTGGCTCCCGCCTTGCAGCGTACGACGCTCGGTACCGAGGCGCAGTTTTTGCTGGCGTGCTACGTATTCGAGACGCTTAGATTCCGGCGCTACGAGTGGAGAGCCGATGTACTCAATGCCGCTTCGTGCCGGGCGGCCTTGCGCCTTGGCTTTACATTTGAAGGCATCTTCCACGGCGATCTGATCGTCAAGGGCCGCAACGCCGACACGGCGTGGTTTGCCATGCTCGAAACGGATTGGCCGGCGCGCCGGGCTGTGTTTGAGCGCTGGCTCGCGCCGGAGAATTTCGACGGCGAGGGACAGCAGAAGACGAGCCTTGCAGTCACCCGCGCCGATTGGACGGTAGACACTACGGTTTGACGGTCGCCGACCATCTCCATAGAGAGTCCGTGGTCGTAGGGGCCGTGCCAAGTTATTCACAAAGCCGTGGGACAAAGTTTCGCTTAGTGGCAACGGCTTGAGCAGATACGTAATTCCATTTCTTGCCTGTACATCTCCTGATTGTAAACGCTAGAGTTGTGGTGCAGTGTAACCGTAGGAGTGTGGTCCGGTTCGAAGTAGCCCCACAGAAGGCGCTGCACAAACGGACTGAAATGCTGGGGAGCGACATGCCTGCCGGATCGCGTCTGGCGCCGAATTATGGCGCTCGTTGCAGCGATTTATTGTGTCGACCAAGCTCGACACTTTCCAAATCATTTTTTTTGGCGTGCGAGGCCGCGTGGTTACACATGTGGAATGAAATCGTGGATTCGTTGTCGTGGGTTTCATGGCCGCATCTAGCGACGTCGAACGATGTCTCGCTGCAACTCTATAAATCCTGCGGAGGACGGGCGCCGCAACGAGGCGCTTTGATTAGCGTTGAATTGATTAGTTCGCTTGTTGCCATTGATTGGGTTCGAAACCATGAACGCGACTAAATCATTCATTGCTCGACATTGGCTGCCCGTGGCTGCCGGATTGATTGGCTATGCGGTTATCGGCATCACGGGGATGATTCTCGGCTTTAGTCTCGGGATGCTCGTCGGTCCGGGCTTGCGACTATCAAAGCGTAGGCACGACGTTCAGCTGGACTATCAGAGGATCACGACCCGCTACGGTATGAGCGCCGATCGTGCCGGCGGGATCGGGCCTGCGTCCATGAAAATGCTTTGCACCCTCTTGGTCATTAGCGTGCTCCTGCTGCTGTACGGCACACTCCTCAGCGTCACACATAACAGCCTTGTTTTTGACGACTGGATGAAGATGCTTCAGCCAGCTGTTAACCGGCTTGCCCCCTTCATCCCAGCGTTTCAACGCATGACGTTTGATCTGGCCGCCGGCGGCCACGCGGATTGGGCACCGGCTGTGCAGCATTTGTTGTTCGTTGGATGGAGTATTTCACTCGCGATGGCTCTGTGGATTGTACTTGATGTGATCATCAACGGCCATACATGGGCTCAATTGCCGCTCCTAAGCGGGCACTTTGAGGTGGTAAAATCCTGTTTGTCGTTCCTGGCTTTGTTGGGACTAGCACTGCTGTTTCTGTTTTTTGGAATGATGCCTAAGCCAGGCCAGAATTCTTTCGATTTAGCACTTCGAATACCAGTCTTAGCCTTTCTTTTCGTATTCATGATCCTTCTGTTTTTTGCGCTGGTGCTCACGTGCAACGCGCTTCTATGGCGGTACCGTTCACGCGGCAGCCAAGATGCTGCGGATGAGCAGTCGAGAGCAATGCGCCGCGAAATGCAAGACATGCTCCGGCGAACACTTAATGGAAAGTCAGAATGATTTGATCTGGTACAGATTCCGGACAAAGCGCGTGATGATGTTCGGAATTGCGTAGTGGTACAATTTTCGCACGCTTTGGGGCATGCGAGCGGTTTTACTGGCGGGGGTGGCAGTGTTCGGAAATCGTTTGAATGTCGACAACTTCGTGCTCCCGGAGCTTTTCCCGCCGCACCGCGGATCGGAATATTTCCTCTGTTCCTGTGACGGCGGGGGCGATGGCGGCGATGGCGGAGGCGACGGCGGTGGCGGCGATGGCGGAGGCGACGGCGGTGGCGGCGATGGCGATGGTGGCGGTGCCGGGGGTGATGGTGACGGCGGCGGTGCCGGGGGTGACGGTGACGGGGGCGGAGAAGGCGGTGGCGCCGGCGGCGGTGAAGGCGGTGAAGGCGGTGAAGGCGGTGAAGGCGGTAATGGCGACGACGGCGCGGAGGCTGGTGGTTGGGGCGGATCCAACGACCCAGGCGGATCGTTCGATGGCGGATGGGGCAGCACGACTGGTAACGACGCTGTCGGAGCTTCTGAGGCCGACTTCGACGGCGCGGTAGCGGATTTTTCCGGGTTAGGCCTGGATGCATTCGGCCAGGTGGAGGCGGACCCGGACCCCGAGGCCGATCCCACGCAAGACCCGAACGTCGATCCCACGACGGCATTGAACGCCTATGCCCAGGTGCAGTTACCCGAGATCGTCGTCGAGGCGCCCGATCCCAATGCTCTTGGCTCCAACGGCGGCGGTACCGACGATGAGGGTCCCGACCCCGATGTTACTGATCCTAATGCTCCGCCGGCGTTTGAGAAACAAGCGCGTGCGGACGCTAATGCCGCAATAGGCGTCCTAACGGGCTTTGTAGGATTTCTCTTCTCAACACTGGGCAAGCTGGGTCAGGTCTACAACTCTCCTGCTGTCAAGTGGGGCGGAAAGGTAGGAGAAAGTTTTGTCAAAGGCACCAACCTCACCCAAGTTCAAGAACATAGTTACGGGAAAGCTGCATTCGAGGTGGTCGGTGCTTATATCGGCACGACACTGGGCTCGAAGGCTGCCGGCCCGCTAGCGGCTTACGGAGCAGTCTTTGGTCTCGCCGTTGGTGGTCCGTTGGGGCTTTTTGTCGGGGCATTCGTTGGATTCGTCATAGGTAAAGTAGGTGGAGGTTTTCTAGGCAGCTACGGTGGAGCTCTTGCCGGCGGACTGGTTGCGGACGCTTTGGGATTGCCTGTTGTTCTCGATCTCGACGGCAACGGCATCAAAATCACGCAGCTTTCGTCTTCGAACACGTTTTTCGATATGGCCGGAGACGGCTATCAACACCGCACTGCATGGGCCGGCGCGGGCGACGGCGTTCTGGTGCTCGATGTCGATGGGACGGGGCAAATCACCCAGCGCAATCAGATCGTTTTCACGGAATGGGACCCGACCGCAACGAACGACATGCAGGCGTTGCGGAACGTCTTTGACACCAATCACGATGGCAAGCTGGACGCCGGCGACGCGCAATGGTCGAGCTTCAAGATTCTGGTGACCAACGCTGACGGCACCACGACTTTGAAGACTCTTGCCGAGGCTGGGGTTCAATCAATCAACCTCACGCCCAATTCGTCTGCCACGACTTTGTCCGATGGCTCGCGGATTGACGGCGAGACGACTTTCACCCGGACCGACGGCACGACCGGCACCGCGGCGACGGTGTCGCTGAGCTATGACGCCAATGGATATTCCATCCAGCAGACGGTGACCCACAACGCCGATGGCTCGACGACGATCGACAATATGGCATTCGATCGCGATGGTAGTCTTGCCAACGAGACTGTTACGACCACGAGCGCTGACGGAAATACAAGGACGCTGTCGTTCGACCATAACGGCGACGGCGTCGTCGATCAGATCCAGACCATCGTTAACGCGGTCAACATTGATGGCGGCCGGTCCGAGACCGTGACCGACAAGACCGGCGCCGGCGTGATGACCGATCGGACCGTGACGACGACGAGCGCGGATGGCAAGACCATCGCGATTCAACGCGATCTCGACGGCGACGGCATCAGCGAGCAGACCGAAACGCGCGCAACCAACGCCGACGGCAGCCGGCTCATCACCGTTTCGAACTACAACCCGAGCGGGTCGCTCGTAAACAAAAATGCAACGACGACGAGCGTAGACGGACTTAGTCAGACCATCCAGGCCGACATCAACGGCGACGGTGTCTACGATGTGACGCGGATCGACGCGACCGTCGTCGCAGCGGATGGAAGCCGCGCCGAAACAATCTCTGACATCGACACCGATGGCTCGCTGCGCGACAAGACCGTTATCACGACAAGCGCCGACGGGCATACCAAGACGAGCCAGGGTGACTTCAATGGTGACGGCCTGATCGACCTGACGACGGTCTCGGCGATCGTGGTGAACGTCGATGGCAGCTCGACGTCGACCGTGACCGACAGTAACCGTGATGGCTCTTTGCGCGACAGAACCGTCACGGCCATCAGCGCCGACGGTCTGTCGAAGACGACGCAGATCGACGTGGATGGCGACGGTGTCTTCGATCTGACCACGACCAACGTCACGGTCGTGAATGCCGACGGCAGTCGGACGGTAACGACCAGTGATTACAGTGCCAACGGAACGCTGCTCGACCGGACCATTGAGGCGCGCGGCGCGGATGGCCGGTCGCGATCGGTGCAGACGGATTCCAACGGCGACGGCCAGTTCGATCGGGTCGAGAGCATTGCTTTCGACGGCAATGGCGCGAGCGTCGACACCGTCTCCAGCTTCAATGCGAACGGTTCACTAGAGAACAGAATGGTCACCACGACCAGCGCGGACGGCCTCACAACGACGATCCAGAAAGACCTGAACGGCGACGGTATGTTTGACGCGAGTCGAACGCTGGTGACCGTGAAGAATCCCGACGGCAGCTCGACCACGACTCAAAGCGACCGGAATGGCGACGGCTCTTTGCACGACCGGACCGTCAAGACGACCTCCGCCGACGGACTTTCCACCACGGTGCTGTCCGATTTCAACGGCGACGGTATCTTAGATCAGACGACGACCGATGTTCGTGTTGTGAATGCCAATGGCAGCCAGGCGGAAACGATCGAGGTCCGCAATGGCGACGGCTCCCTGCGCAGCACGACATTCGGATACGTTAGCGCCGACCGAAAGACATCCGAGTCCGTCCGCGGCTTCAATACCGCCGGTCTCGCTTATACGGTCCAAGAAACCAACACGCTTGCGAACGGAGATGTCGTCAGTTCCCTGTCAGACGTGATGCTCGCGGCGCCCCCCACCAGTAACCTGCAGGACAGAACCACACTAACGGTGAGTGCGAATGGCCTTTCGACCGCCGTCGCGACCGATCTAAATGGCGATAATGTCGCCGATCTTACGGCGACCGCCGCTACCGTTTTGAACGCGGACGGGAGTCAAGCTGTTACGGTCACGGAGCGGAATGCCGATGGTTCGTTGCGCGACAAGACGATAACGACAACGAGCGCTTCCGGGCTGTCGACCACGGTACAATCGGACTTCAACGGCGACGGTGTGGTCGATCGCACAGTGACCAACATTGTTACGCTGAATGCCGACGGCAGTGTGACAAAGACGGCGACAGGCACGAGCGCAAACGGCGCGGTTATCGGTCGAAACGTCACAACAACAAGCGCAAATGGGTTGTCCGCGGTTTCTCAGATCGATCTCAACGGCGATGGTGCGTTCGACAGGGTTCAAACCGATCGCACGATCGTGAACGCCGATGGAAGTCGCACGGAAACGATGACGGATGTGAATGCAAACGGTACGCTTCACAGCCGAACAATCACCACTACTAGCGCCGATGGACGCACGGTGTTCGTCCAACAAGACGCAAATGGCGACAACGCGGTCGATCAGACTGAATCTGTTGCCACCTCCGCCGATGGAACGATCATCGATGCGATCACAAATCTCAATCCAAATGGGAGCGTCAAGAACGGTCAGACAATTACGACAAGTGCCGACGGGCTGACACACATTAGCTATCGCGATCTGGATGGAAACGGCACGGTCGACACCAAGACTACCCATACCGCTGTCCTCAATCCTAACGGGACCACTACCGATGACTTCCGCGCTTACGCAGGGAATTCGCTGATTGAAAGCATGCTGGTCGTCACCAGCGCGGACAACCGGACGAGCACGACTACATACGATTTGGACGGAAATGGCGCGACGGATGTCGCGACGACTGACGTGACCGTCGTGAATGCGGACGGCAGTCGAATCCGCACGGTGAACGAACTGAACGCCAATGGATCATTGAGATCCCAGTCTACGACGACCACGAGTGCCGACCAGACCGCAATTGCTATCGCGCGGGACGTGAACGGCGACGGGGTGATCGATCAGATTGAGACGACCGTGGCGCAACGGAACGCGACAACGGTCGATACGATCTCGACTTTCAATGCCAATGGATCGTTGAAGAATAGAGAGATTGTCACCAGCGGCGCCAATGGCCTTTCTTCCGCAGTCCAATTCGATGCCAACGGCGACGGTGTGATAGACGAAACGTTGGCGAATACCACTATTCTTAACGGCGACGGCAGTCAGACAAGCACGTTCATCCAGTTCGTCCCAAGCTCCGGGCTGATCAAGGATCAGGTCGTCGCGACCACCAGTGCGAACGGATTGTATCGGACGACCCAGTGGATCGGGACGAACGGACAGGATTCTATCAATCAAACGCAGGCTGACCTCGTGGCGTTGAATGCCGACGGATCGCGTACCGAGACGATTTCGGTTCTAAGTCCGGCTGGCGCGCTGAAGGATAAGCTGATTGTCACAATGGCGGCGAACGGTCTCTCCAAGACCACACAGCTCGACGTCGACGGGAATGGGAGTTTCGAGCGCGCTGATTCGCTGGTCTACGGCGTTGACGGAAGTCAGGGTGAGACAATCACGCTATCCAGCCAAAATGCTGGATCCTTGCTACAGAAGGATGTCACCACGTTCAGCGCCGACGGGCGATCACGTGCACTCGAACGTGATACGAATGGTGACGGCACTTTCGATCATCACGAGACGGCCGTTGTGAACGCGGATGGCAGCAAAACAAACACAATATGGAACACCCGTGTTGATGGCTCTCTGAAAGACAAGGTCATTCTGACCGGTGCGGCCAATGGTCTTTCGACGACCGCGCAGATCGATTCGAATGGTGATGGGGCCGCCGATCTGAATCGCCTAGATATATCCGTCCTGAATGTGGACGGGTCACAAACCGATACGGTTACGTGGAGCAGTGGGAACGAGACGCTAAGAACGCTGGTTACGGCAATCAGCGCAAATGGCAAATCGAAGGCCACTCAGATCGATATCGACGGCGACGGCATCGTTGACCAGAACGTCAGCGATACCACGATATTCAACGCCGATGGCACGACGACCCAAACCGTATCCGACCTCTACAGCGCCGACGGATCGCTGAAGGATCGGACAATCACGACCACAGGCAGTGATGGCAACGTTGTAGTCACGCAAGTCGACGCGAATGGCGATGGAATAATCGATAGGGCCTTGGTGAAAGTTGCGTCCGCCGATGGCACCCAGACGAATACGAAAACTTATTTAAACTCGAATGGAACGCAGAAGTCGCAGATCATATCGACGACCAGCCTAGATGGTCTTACGCAAACTTTCCAGCGAAGCGACGGTTTTTCAGAGATAACGACGTTCCTAGCAGATACGTCCGGTAGCTATTCGTGGACTCACGCCGCGCCAAATGGCTCAGCGATCGGCTACTCTTCCCACACTATTGATTTGGCCGGAGTGGATACTTGGACATGGAATGAAAGTCCTTCTTCAACTCCAAATGCTACGATTCGCATCGACCTCGCGACAGAAGCCAGATACCGCAACGCAGCCGCGAGGCTGTACGATGCTGCGTTCGACCGTGACATGTTCGTAAGAGATGGGGAGTTGCTTGCGAAGTACGTCCTGAACGGCGCTCTGAATGAAACGCAGCTTGCCAATGATCTGATTGGTTCAACGGAGTACAGTGACAAGTATGGAAGCCTTTCTAACGCGCAATACATCGAGCGTCTTTACCAGAATTCATTCGGTCATGCTGCATTCTCGACCGATCTGGCGAGTTATCTAACGCAACTGGCTTCCGGCGCCGCGACGCGCGCCGACGTGATGATCGCTGTCTCTGAAAGCGCGGAGCACCTCGTATTTGGCAACAGTCACGCACTCACAAACAACACGGAAACTGGCGACGTCAATTACTTGCTTGAACACACGACGGACAAGAGCGTTGCGATCGATATGGTCAAGCGGTTGTACGACGCGGCATTCGATCGCGCGGCAAGCGCCTCCGAACTGGCGACGTGGTCGCAACAGCTGTTGTCCGGCTCGACAACGGGCGCACAAATCGCGAATGCGCTGATCAACTCAGCGGAGTTCAGCGTCCGATACGGCGATCTGGTGACTGCAGATTTTGTCAACCAGATCCTCAGTAATACGTATGGCCAAGGGTCGGGCGTGACGGGGCTTCAATCTTGGAGCGCAGCCCTAAATGCGGGATCTATTTCCCGTCCGGACTTGGTCAATGTTCTGGCGCAGAGCCCGGATCACGACCCAAACCGCCGTGCGCTGCAGGTTGACGTAGTTTTCGTTTCCGTCGCGGGCACCCCGGGCGATGACAACCTGACCGGCACGGCGGCGCCCAATGTTATGAGTGGCTTCGCCGGCAACGACGTTCTGGTCGGCGGTGCGGGCAACGACATGCTCTTCGGCGGGACGGGTTCCGACACACTCAAGGGCGGCGCCGGCAACGATGTCTACGAGTTTGACCGTGGCGACGGTTCGGACACGGTCTATGACGACTATCGCTACGACCAGTCGACTTATGTGAGCCAGGGCTACTCGACGCCGGACGGACACTGGGAGGCGTCCGGGTACTGGTATAACGCAGGCTACGGTAATAATGCTTGGATGGACACGGGGCCGGTTTGGGTCGACACGACCTATTGGACCGATACGTCGTACTGGGCGACGTCTGTGGTTCGTGCCGACGGCGGCTCCGACACTCTGGCATTCGGCTCCGGGATCAGTGCGTCCGACATCTCGATTGTAATGTCTGGCAACGACCTGATCGTGGGGATCAAGGATCCAGCCAACCCGAACGCCACCTTCGCGCAGCTGACCGACAAGATCACGCTGCAGAACTGGATGGACCCGCTCAACCGGATCGAGGCGTTCAAGTTCGCCGACGGCTCGGCGCTGAACTCGGCCGGCATCGTATCGAAGTTCGGCACCGACGGTGCCGACACGATCACCTGGACGGAGTTTGCGGCGACGCTCAATGGCGGCGCCGGTAACGATATCCTGACCACGGGCGCCTACAACGACACGCTCAACGGCGGG
>Ga0193699_10001227_pt1 | contig 10299 bp, 10 predicted proteins | sample L3c2metaG_FD_160095 | JGI IMG/M metagenome (GOLD analysis project Ga0193699, IMG submission 160095) | Soil microbial communities from a riparian zone of the East river system, Colorado, United States - L3c2 | ecosystem: Environmental > Terrestrial > Soil > Riparian zone | place: USA: East... | reverse complement strand
ACCGGCACTTTCCCTTGCCATCGCGCGCAAAATCCTTATAAACCGCGCATCCGTGGATCCCGGCCGGGAGCTGAACGGACGGTCTCAGCAATTTCACCTTTTCGGCGAATTTGATGCGGCAGGGCCAGTCGGTCCGTCGTCCCGTGCTTCCGCCTTCTGAGCATATCGAGTCCTTTCCGAAGGGTTCGAAGGGCTTGCCGCCGGGAACCGCGCTAACATTGGAAAGGACACCCATGCCTCTTTATGAGCATGTTTTTCTCGCGCGTCAGGATGCGAGCACCCAGCAGGTCGAGGAATTGACCACCCAGATGACCGGCATCGTCGAAGGTCTCGGCGGCAAGGTCGTGAAGATGGAAAACTGGGGCGTACGCTCCCTCACCTACCGGATGAACAAGAACCGCAAGGCGCACTTCGTGCTGCTCAACATCGACGCCCCCTCGGCGGCGGTCGCCGAAGTCGAACGGCAGGAGCGAATCAGCGAAGACGTGATCCGCTATCTCACCGTTCGCGTCGAAGAGCACGAGGAAGGTCCCTCGGCAATGATGCGCAAGGCCGATCGTGACCGCGATCGCGACGACCGTGGCGGTGGCTTCCGTGGCGACCGCGATGGCGGCTTCCGGGGCGATCGTGACGGTGGCGGCTACCGCGGCGACCGTGGTCCACGCCGTCCGCGCGATGACGCCGACGCAGTAGCGGTTGAGGAGTAAGAATCATGGCTGAAGCTGGTGCACGCCGTCCGTTTTTCCGCCGCCGCAAGACCTGCCCGTTCACGGGTCCGAATGCGCCGAAGATCGACTACAAGGATTCCAAGCTGCTGATGCGTTACGTCTCCGAGCGCGGCAAGATCGTGCCGAGCCGCATCACCGCCGTCTCCGCCAAGAAGCAGCGTGAACTCGCGCGCGCCATCAAGCGCTCGCGTTTCCTCGGTCTGCTGCCTTACGTTATTCGCTAACGAGCATGATCCGGAAAAGTGGATACCGGTTTTCCGAATAAGATCATGCTCAACTAGAAAGCTCTCTTGGTCCGCGGCCTCCGCGCCGCGGACCAACAATCTTCATAAGGCTTCCGGGTCGTCCGGTTGCCGATGGTTGGGGTTTTTAAGAACCTCTAACCGCTCGAAAGGAGCGGGACAGCTGATGATCGCGATCGTTCTCATTGCCATAGCCGCCGGCTGCGCGTCGGCGCTGATGTTCGCCTCGATCGTCTCGGGCGCGCTGATCTCGTTGCTGCTGTTCTATCTGGCGCCGCTTCCCCTGATGGTGGCGGCGCTCGGCTGGGGACCGCTGTGCGCCACCATCGGCGGCATCAGCGCGGCCATGGTTCTCGGTGCGATCTTAGGCCTGCCTTATTGCATCGCCTTCGTTATCACGGTCGCGCTGCCCGCCTGGTGGCTCGGGCATCTCGCCTTGCTCGGCCGCCCCGTGATCAATGCCGTTTCGTCCGGCAATGGCGCTGCCCCCGCAGCACCTGTGATGGAATGGTATCCGGTCGGCCGCATCCTGCTCTGGATCACCGGTTTCGCCGCACTGACCACGATGGCCGCCCTGCTCACGCTCGGCAGCGACGCCGCCACCATCACGGATGCACTGAAGCGCGGGCTGCTACGACTTCTCGGCTCGCGCGAGGGGGTATCGCCCGGCGACTTCGAACGCATCGCCGACGCCTTGGTGGCGATTGCGCCGTCTGCAGCCGCAATGGTTGCCATGGCGACGCTGACGATCAACCTCTGGCTCGCCGCCAAAATCACCGCAACATCGGCGCGACTGCACCGGCCCTGGCCTGATCTGAGGAGTGTGGCCCTTCCGCCGATGACGCTCGCCGCATTATGCGCGGCCATCGCGTTCTCTTTTACCGGAGGGCTGCTCGCGATCCTGGCGCAAATCATCACGGTGTCGTTGATGATGGCCTATGCGCTCACCGGTTTTGCAGTGTTGCACACGTTGACGCTGGCCCTGAAAAGCCGCGCGCTCTGGCTCGGCATGACCTACTCCATCGTGGTGGTATTCGTGTGGCCCGTCGTGGCGTTGATGGTTCTCGGTTTGGCCGACTCCATCTTCGGATTTCGTCAGCGCTTTCTGCAACGGAGGCCGCCGCCTTTGCCCGCATCCTGAACTCTACTTCACCCCCTCAATCGCATCACCTCACAGGAGAACGAAAATGGAAGTCATTTTGCTGGAACGCGTTAACAAGCTCGGCCAGATGGGCGAAGTCGTCCGCGTCAAGGACGGGTTCGCGCGCAATTTCCTCTTGAAGCGCGGCAAGGCGCTGCGTGCCACCGCCGACAATCGCGCGAAGTTCGAAGGCATGAAGGCCGACCTCGAAGCCCGCAACCTGCAGGCCAAGGGCGAAGCCACCAAGGTCGCGGAGAAAATCGACGGCCGCAACGTCGTCGTGCTGCGTCAGGCCTCCGAGAGCGGCCAGTTGTTCGGGTCGGTCACGGTTCGCGACATCATCGCATCCTTCGAGAGCGACGGCGTCACCATCAGCCGCAGCCAGGTCATGCTGGACGCGCCGATCAAGACCATCGGCAAGCACAAGATCGCCATCGCCGTGCATCCCGAAGTCGAAGTCGGCGTCTCCGTGACGGTTGCGCGCAGTGCCGATGAAGCCGAACGCATCAATCGCGGTGAGGACATCTCGACGCGTCAGGAAGACCAGGACGCGGCCGCCGAAGCGCTCGCCGCCGCCGGCGAGTTCTTCGACCCGGAAGCCCGCCGCGACGAGGAGCCGCAGGAAGAAGCCACTTCCGACAAGTAAGCCCAAGACTTCTAAGCCCAAGGCTTCGCCACCTCGAACCAAAGTCGCTCAAGCTCGGCCGTCAGGCCGGGCTTGCTATTTGCCGATGCTTTTTCGTCGAGCATCGCAATCGATGCCAATGGCCACCACCGCGACCTGACGTCCCGGCTTGATCAGGCGCGCGCGGCAGATCAGCGGCTCGCCCGAGGCCAGGACGGCAATCCGCGTTCCGTGAAATTTACTGAGAGATCGGCGGCGCCGGCGGTCCGGCAGGGGCCACCGGGGGCGGCGGCGGCACCGAGGCCGTCACCGCTGGGGGCGGCGCAGGGGCAGGCGCAGATGGCGAAGCGACAGGCTCCGGCGTGCCGCTGGCGGCCGCTTCGGACGCTGGAGCAGCCGGCGACGCGGGCGTGACAGGGGGAACCGGATCGGCCCGCAAGGCCGGCGTCTCGCCCCCGGTTTCCTTCGCGGCGTCAACCTTGGCGGACTCTGACTTGCCCTCCCCCGACGGCTTGGAGCCTTCGGGTTTGTCGGCCTCGTCCTTGGCGGTTTCGCTCTTGGGCTTATCGCTCGTGGGCGTATCGCTCTTGGCCGCGTCGTCTTTCGCCGTCTCGCCCTTTGCGGGCTCGGCAGCGCCGGTCGCCGCGCCGGCCTTGGGCGGCTCCTCACCACCCGGCTTTCCGCGCTTGCTCAGCTTCTGCTTGGCGGCCGATTTGCGGCCATCGGGGCCGCCCTCGCCGGCGGCCTGGGCCGGAGCCTGACCCTCCACTGCGGGCTTGGCGGCTTCGGGCACTTCCCCCGGCGGCCGAGGCACTCGCCTGGCGTTGCGGCCCTGACGCACCCCGGGCTCGGCTTGCGGCACGATGCCATCGGCATCGGGTTTGGCGGCCGGCTGCGCGTCGGGCTTGGCGGCCTCCTGCGAAGGCGCGGCAGCCGGGCGTATCGGGCGACCCTGCCGATCCAGCTGCTCGGGTGCGGGCGGCTTGGCATCCTTGGGCTGCTGCGTGGGCTTGGTGCCGACATAGCGAGTATCGGCCGCGCCATTGGAAACCAGGAAGGCGCTGAGCAGCGAGGCCATCTCGCTGGAGGTGGTATAATGCTGGCGCAGATAGCCCGGGAGGGATCCGGCGGGCACGGTTTTCAAAAGTCCGCGCGGGCTCTTGTGACAGGCGGCGCAGGTGCCCGCGAAAATCTGGGAAGGGCTCTTGCCGGCCTCAAGATTTTGCGCCCGCACCGGGATCGCCGCGAGACAGCCGATCAGAAGCGTCACCGTCGCTAAACTGAGCGCTCGGCTCAACATTCTTATTCTCTCCAGATGCGGAAATCGCGTCCTGCGTCCTGAAATCCGACACGGGTGGGCGGCGGTCACCTTTTAGCCGATTATGCCGCGAATGGAAGCGCACATATGACGCATCTGCGTGAATGCGACATTTCGGAATATCCGCTTTGTGTACAACGCACTAGCGCGCTCACGGCTTCGCGATTAAGGTGTTGCGCAGGCGCTGGGGAACTATCATCTCACCCCCGTGTCGGATGTGACGGCCGCTACGCCAGCCTCTACGGGATCGCTTGATTTGGTGGTTTCGATGGACCGTTTGTTGCGTTACTTCCTGAAGCAGTTCATTCGCCGCGGCGCGATGTCGTTTACGGCCGCCAGCGGGGCGAAATTCAGCTGCGGCGACGGCACCGGCCAGCCGGTCGCGGTGCGTTTCCTGACGACCGATGCCGAACGCCGGATTCTGCTCAACCCTGAACTTGGACTCGGCGAAGTTTACATGGAGGGCACGTTCGTCGTCGAGAACGGCTCGATCGCGGACGCGCTGGCGATCCTGCTCGATCAGCCTGAAATCCTGCCGCGCTGGGCCAGGCTGCAATGGTGGCTGCGCTACCTCGTCAGGCATGCCAAGCAATTCAATCCGCGCGGCCGCTCCAAAGACAATGTCGCGCACCACTACGATCTGGACGGGCGGCTCTATTCGCTGTTCCTCGATGCCGACAAGCAATACAGCTGCGCCTATTTCGAAACGCCCGACGCGACGCTCGACGATGCCCAGCTCGCCAAGAAGCGTCATCTCGCCGCCAAGCTGCTGATCGGGCGCGGCGACCGCGTGCTCGACATCGGCTCCGGCTGGGGCGGCCTCGGCCTGTATCTGGCCGAGATGACCGAGGCCAATGTCACCGGCGTGACGCTATCGACCGAACAATTGCAGGTGTCGAACGCCCGCGCGGCCGAAAAGAACCTGACGGCATCGGCGAAGTTCTTCCTCGAGGATTATCGCGATATTCCCGGCCCGTTCGACCGCATCGTGTCGGTCGGCATGTTCGAACATGTCGGCGTCGATTTCTACGAGACCTATTTCAGGCGCTGCGCCGAACTTCTCACCGATGACGGCGTCATGGTGCTGCATTCGATCGGCCGTTCGGACGGACCCGACGTCACCAATCCCTGGATTTCGAAATACATTTTCCCGGGCGGCTACATCCCGGCACTTTCCGAAGTAATGCCCGCGATCGAGCGCGCCGGACTTCTGGTGTGCGACATCGAAATCCTGCGGCTGCATTACGCGGACACGCTGAAGGCGTGGCGCGAGCGTTTCATGGCGCGGCGCGAAGAAGCGGTGCGGCTCTATGACGAGCGTTTTGCCCGGATGTGGGAATTTTATCTGGCGTCCTCGGAAATGTCGTTCCGCAAGCAGAACCTGATGAACTTCCAGATCCAGCTTACCAAGCGCCAGGGCGTGGTGCCGATGACCCGGGATTACATTGCCCACGAGGAAGCGAAACTGCGGGGGATCGAACGCGGCCGGCGGCCCCGGCTGCAAATTGCAGGCGAATAGGTCGAAAGCTTAATTTCGCAGGCTGTAGTGCGATGCGCTTTGGGCGTAGAGCGACGCCGGGCGCGCAAGCTGCGCGCGCACGGCCGCCAAGGTCAACCGGTCGCAGGGTATGCTGCGGAATTCCGGCCGGGCGGCTTCTTCCATGGCGTCGACCAGCATCGACAGCCATAATTTCTGGCCGTCTCCCGATCGCCAAGTCTGAAGTTGCCGGTCCATTGCGTATTCCCTGGCGTATTCCTTGCCTGCCCGCGAAACCCTGCCGTTACCAATCCCGGGATCGCCAACCCGTTCCCGGATCCAAAAGTTAAAGAAATTCACCCGATGTGATCTGCTTCACATGAGCCCGGCCCGGCCTGGCCTAAACCTCCGAAATGGCCCAGAAAACCTACCCATCCTCGTTCGATCCGCAGGCCGACCTCGGGACCGACTACGCCTTGATCGCTACCGGGGTAGGCTCAGCCCTGATCGCGCTGATCTATCTCATCCTGATTTGATTCAGCGCTGAGATCGCGGTTCGGAACGCTTATCCCCTCAGGGATGAGTATCCCCGCGCGGGATAAGGTTCAGTCGCGGCGCCGGAAATTCCTCTATCTTCCGATGAGAGCCGGTTGGGCGCGGCCCAACGCCGGCCGGAAACCCGTCAAGCGGAATGCGTCCGCGTCGGGTTTCATCCACCGAAAAATGTCAGAATCGTGCATAAGGGATGAAGCGGCTTCCACTGTGCGCGGGAGTGGCGCTTTATTCGCGCCCCACTTCCGGAAATCCCAGAACAACCAAAATTCGAAGAACAATAGAACCTCATGGCCACATCTGATTCGAACGTCCTCAAACTCGCCCCCGACGCGGGAAATCCGACCTATCGGAGCGCGCCGCACAATATCGAGGCGGAACAAGGTCTATTGGGCGCAATACTCATTAATAACGACGCTTTTTACCGGGTTTCTGACTTCCTTCAGGCAAAGCATCTTTACCTCCCAGTTCATCAGGAAATCTACGAAACCGCGGCAAGTCTAATTCGAATGGGGAAACTGGCGAATCCGGTAACCCTGAAGACGTTTGTAACCGAATCCGACCTCGGCGGTATGAGTGTCGCTCAGTATGTTGCCCGCCTCGCTGCCGAGGCGACTACCATTATCAACGCGCTGGATTACGGCCGTACCATTTACGACCATGCGATAAGGCGCGATCTGATTGGAATCGGCGAAGAGATGGTCAACGTCGCATACGATGCGCCGGTGGATTTTGCGCCGCGCGCGCAGATTGAGGAAAGCGAACGAAGACTTTACGAACTGGCCGAAACTGGTCGGTACGACGGCGGATTCCAAGGTTTTGCGCAGGCGATGAAGGTCGCACTCGATATGGCGGCCAACGCCTATCAGCGCGACGGCAAGCTGTCGGGCACTGCAACCGGCCTGCGCGACCTCGACACCAAGATGGGTGGGCTGCAACGTTCCGACCTGATCATCGTCGCCGGCCGTCCCGGCATGGGCAAGACCGCGCTCGCCACCAACATCGCCTACAACGTCGCCAAGGCGCATCGCGCCGAGGTCCAGGCCGACGGCACCATGAAATCGGTCAATGGCGGCATCGTCGGCTTCTTCTCCTGCGAAATGTCGGCTGAACAGCTTGCTACCCGTATTCTCGCAGAACAGACCGGCATCTCATCAAGCATGATCCGGCGCGGTGGGATTAGCCAAAGCGAATTCGACAAGATTCGTGATTATACGATCGAACTTCAACATCTTCCTCTTTATGTTGACGAGACAGGTGGCCTGTCGATTTCGCAATTGACCGCCCGCGCGCGCAGGCTGAAACGGCAGAAGGGGCTGGACCTCATCGTGGTCGACTATATTCAGCTGCTGCAAGGCTCGGGCAAGCGTGGCAACGACAACCGCGTGCAGGAAGTCACCGAGATCACCACCAGCTTAAAGGCAATCGCGAAGGAGCTTAATATCCCTGTGATCGCACTTTCGCAGCTGTCACGCCAAGTCGAAAGCCGCGATGACAAGCATCCGCAATTGTCCGACTTGCGTGAATCCGGTTCGATCGAGCAGGACGCCGACGTCGTGCTCTTTGTCTACCGAGAGGAGTATTATTTGCAGAACAAGGAACCCAAGCCCAATACGGAAGAACATGGAAAATGGCAGGTTGAAATGGATAATGCTTTCGGTAAGGCCGAAGTCATTGTCGCCAAGCAGCGCCACGGACCGACGGGCACCGTTAGATTGCAGTTCGAGGGGCAATTCACGCGATTTAGCGATTTCGTGGAAGACGGCCATTTGCCGGCGCAAACCTACTGAACTGGCCTGCACGGTTGAACCACCGCGGGCCTGCGCGTAAAGTGCGGCATGAACATCGTTCCCGGCCCGAAATCGCTTCCCGAAAGCTCCATTCTGTCGCCTGAGGCGAACCTGGCGGCGGCGCTCGCCACCGCCACCGGTGTGCTCACGGTCGATCTCGACGCCATCGTCGCCAACTGGCGCAAGCTCGAGAAGACCGCGGTGCCCGCCGAATGCGCAGGGGTCATCAAGGCCGATGCCTATGGCTGCGGGGTGGCGCCGGTCGCCCGCGCGCTCGCCGGCGCCGGCTGCAAGACGTTTTTCGTCGCCACGCTGGATGAAGCGCGCGCCGCTCGTGAGGCGATCCCATCGGCAGCGATCTATGTGCTCGACGGCTTCTTCCCGAACAGCGGCGACGCCTACGCAAAAATCGACGCCAGGCCCGTGATCGGCGACCTCAACGAGCTTGCCGAATGGGACGTGTTCTGCCGGCGCACCGGCTGGGCCGGCGGGGCCGCCATCCATATCGACACCGGCCTGAACCGGCTCGGCCTCACCGTCACGGAAGCGCAAGGCATCGTGCCGCGCATCGTCGCCGGCGATCACGGCATCACGCTGGTGATGAGCCACCTCGCCTGCGCCGAAACCCTCAATCACCCGCTCAACGCCAAGCAGCTTGCCACCTTCCGCGAGATCGCCAGCCTGTTTTCCGGCGTGCCGGCATCGCTGTCGAATTCGTCGGGCGTGTTTCTCGGCGCCGCCTTCCAGTTCGACCTGATGCGGCCGGGGGCCGCGGTCTACGGCATCAATCCGACGCCGGAGGCCGACAACCCGATGCAGCCGGTGGTCGAGCTGAAAGCCCGCATCGTGCAGATCCGCAATGTCGAGAAAGGCGAAACCGTCGGCTACGGCGGCACCTGGACCGCGCGGCGGCCGACGAAACTGGCGATCGTATCGGCCGGCTATGCCGACGGCTATTTCCGCGCCGGCAGCAGCAATGACGGCACCCGCGGCGCCGAGGTGGTGGTGGCCGGCAAGCGCTGCCCGATCGCCGGGCGGATTTCGATGGATCTGATCGCCGTCGACGTCACTGATCTCGAAAAAAATGCCGCGCGCCGCGGCCACATGGTGACGCTGATTGGCGAAGGCATCACGGTCGACGAGCTGGCGCATCATTTCGGCACCATCGGCTACGAAGTGCTGACCAGCCTCGGTCCGCGTTATGCGCGGGTTTACAAGGGCGGCGCTGCGACGACCGAGCCGCCCGCAGCTGCGCCTGAACCGGCCCCCGTGATACCGGCCTGACAATTTTGTCGGGCATGAAGATCGCAACTTTCAACATCAACAATGTCAACCGGCGGCTGCCGAACCTGCTGCGATGGCTCCGTTCCGCAAAACCCGACGTCGTCGCCTTGCAGGAACTGAAATCGACCGACGCCGATTTTCCGATTGAAGCCATCAACAAGGCCGGCTACGGCGCGGTGTGGCGCGGCCAGAAGACCTGGAACGGCGTCGCCATTCTGGCGCGCAACACCGAGCCGGTGCTGATCCGGACCGAACTGCCCGGCGATCGCGACGACGAGGAAGCGCGCTACATCGAGGCCGCCGTCCGCGGCGTCATCGTCACCAGCCTTTATTCGCCGAACGGCAATCCGCAGCCCGGGCCGAAATTCGACTACAAGCTCGACTGGTTCAGGCGCCTGAAACTGCACGCCGCGAAATTCATCAAGCAGGACATCCCGGTCGTGCTGGCGGGCGACTACAACGTCGCCCCTACCCCGCTCGATATCTATCCCACGAAGTCATGGGACAAGGACGCGCTGATCCAGCCAAAGAGCCGCGCCGCGTTCAAGCAGCTTTTGGTGCAAGGCTGGACCGACGCGATCCGCGTGTCGCATCCAGCAAAGCCGATGTTCACGTTCTGGGATTACAAGCGCAACCGCTGGCCGCGCGACGCGGGATTGCGGCTCGATCATCTGCTGTTGAGCCCGGTCGTAGCACCCCGTTTGATAAAAGCCGGCGTCGACCGCAAGCTACGCGGCGAAGAAGGCGCCAGCGACCATGCGCCGGCGTGGATCGTGTTAGGCGATTGAAAGACGTTTTGCGCCAGCGCTGCGCCGCAACAGGTCGTCATACCCCGCGAAAGCGGGGTACCCAGTACGCCGCGCCCTCTCGACTCGACCGCAAGCGCCTCTGGAATACTGGGTCGCCCGGTCAAGCCGGGCGATGACGGCTGTGGGTGTGGCGATTCAATTTTCAAACAGCCAAAACAATTCCAGAAACACGTTTGCGCTCGCGGCGCGATACGCCCGAGCTTTGCATGAATTCTTCCGCCCAAGGAGGGCGTGGGGAACGCCGGGTGCCCATGGCACCCGCAGCCGCGCGTGTAGTGTAGGTAGCACGCGCGTTAGTCACCACGAGTACCCGGATCACCCGGCGTTCCCGCA
>Ga0193699_10001226_pt1 | contig 10304 bp, 9 predicted proteins | sample L3c2metaG_FD_160095 | JGI IMG/M metagenome (GOLD analysis project Ga0193699, IMG submission 160095) | Soil microbial communities from a riparian zone of the East river system, Colorado, United States - L3c2 | ecosystem: Environmental > Terrestrial > Soil > Riparian zone | place: USA: East River... | reverse complement strand
TTCTCAATCTCTTTACTTCGTTCGGGTTCTTCTCGCACCCGGCCGACGATGTCCGCGTGATCAAGGAATTCGCCCGCGTGCTGAAACCTGGCGGGCTACTGGTGTGGCACGGCGGCAGCAGAGACGGCGTAATGGCGCGATTCCTCGCCCGGGACTGGTGGACATCGGCCGACGGGACGCTGTTCGCGCAGGAGCGCGAGTTCGATTCGCTGTCGGGCGTGCTGACCGTGCACTCGACTTGGAGAAAAGGCCTGAGGAAAGGGACCCGCGAGCACCGGCTCAGGCTCTACACCGCGACCCGTCTCGCAGAGATCTGCGCAGAAGCCGGGCTCGTGGTCGAGCAGGCTTACGACGGATTCAATGATCGAGCGTTGCGCCGGACCTCATCCGAGATGCTTCTGATCGCCAGGAAAGAGTGAACATGACTCATGGCCCCCTCTATGCTGAGTCGGAGCACGTGACAGTCGCCGTATTCTGTATGTAACTCCAGGGGGGATCGATGAAACCACTACTAAAGAGAACCGGCATTTTGATCATTGCGCTATCGGCTGCGGGGTGCGCCGAGCGCAGCATCACCGATGCCCCCGGAGTGAAGGATGCCAGCAGCATAGTCCCATCGTTCGCTGTACTCCCCGGAGCGCAAGTCGCGATCAACTTTGAGCCCTTGTCAGCCGGCGCCTGGTATGTGCCTGGCCCAATTCACCTCCAGGATGATTGGACCAGCTTCGGCGCAGCGTCAACGGGAAGCTTCTGTGCGGTGTACGACCACCAAGTGGTCCTGAATTCGTCGGGGAGCTATTCCTATCCGACGTTCGGATCGCAAAGCCTGCGGTTGTCCAACGCTGTAGTGAGTGGTTGTTTCGGCGATCAGACTTTTTCCAAGCGGCTCGAGCACGCGGCAGGCGAGTCTGGCGATGATCCGAGCGCATTCGAAGTCACGCCCGGCACGCCAAGAAATCATTTTGAAGCTCAGTGGGATTTCGCATCGACGGTACCAGGAGCCGAGCAGCCGAACCTTTCGGTCGTCGCTAGTCCTGATCGCGGGGACGGCTCGCGCATGAGCTGGGTGCAGATGACCGATACGCCCGAGGGGATAGATATCAACTTCTTCGACGTGCAAGGCACGGACAACCCCGCGAATTTCGTCGGGCCAACCAACGTCGCTTCTGGGCTTGACCGAACCGTTCCGCACACGATCAGGATAACAATGGACTTTGTCGACGGCCCGAGCAATGACGTGGTCAGAGTGTACGTCGACGGTGCGCTCAGGCACACAGGTACCAGCTGGGAGAACTACTTTCGGTATGATACGGAAGCGGCGGCATACGGTGGAAAGCCGCCGATCGTAAATCGAATCCTCTTCCGCACGGGTGGTGGGCCGGACCAGGCGGCACCAGCGTCTCTGGGCAAGGGCTTCGTGTTCGACGCCTTTTCGATGGAATCGGGTACCGCGCCCACGAATGCGGAGCAGTGCAAGAAGGGCGGCTGGCAAACTTTCGACAGCCCGGCGTTCAAGAATCAGGGCGACTGCATTCAGTTCGTCAACACGGGCAAATAGGGGCGGGTCAGTCGAAGTTCCATCGTTCGTCGGCAATGCACGCTCGGATCTCCGGCGTGCATTGCCCACGTTGCGGTTTGCCACGCAAGTGCAACGAGCACTAACTTTGATCTCTCTATGAGACCAATTCGAGTTCTCGTTGCCAAGCCCGGTCTGGACGGACATGATCGCGGCGCCAAGGTCGTCGCCGCGGCGCTTCGCGACGCCGGAATGGAGGTCATCTACACTGGCCTGCACCAGACACCCGAGATGATCGCGACGGCCGCGATTCAGGAAGATGTCGATGTCATCGGCCTCTCCATTCTCAGCGGCGCGCACATGACGCTCATTCCGAGGGTTCAGGAGATGGTTCGCGCCCAGGGAAGGGACGACATCCTAATCACCGGTGGTGGAATCATCCCGAAGGAAGACGTTGACGCCCTGCAGGAGAAAGGAATCGGCAGACTCTTCGGGCCAGGCACTCCAACCAGTGAGCTGATCGCGTACATCAAGGAGTGGTTCGCTACGCGCGAAAAGCAGGAAGCCTAGTGAGCGACCGCCTGCGCGGGCTGAGCGCGGAGGTTCGCGCGCTCGAGAAAAAGCTGCGCGAAGCCGGCGGCGCCAAGAAACTCGAGAAGCTTCACCAACAGGGAAAGTTGTCCGCCCGCGAGCGTGTCGAGCTCCTCCGCGACAAGGGCTCGAGCATGCTGGAAGTCGGACTTCTCATGGCCTACGATCAGTACGACGGCCAGGCCCCCGCCGCCGGAGTCGTCACTGCAATCATTCGTATTCACGGACGCGAGACCGTCGTGGTCGCCAACGATGCGACTGTAAAAGCCGGCTCGTGGTGGCCGGAGACGATCAAGAAGATTCTGCGAGCGCAGGAGATCGCAATGCGCTGCCGCATTCCGATCGTCTATCTCGTCGATTCGGCAGGCGTGAACCTGCCGTACCAGGGCGGCGTGTTCCCGGGTCAATACGGCGCTGCCCGGATTTTCTACTACAACTCCATCATGCGCCGCTATCTGCACATTCCGCAGATCGCAGCAGTGATGGGTCAGTGCATCGCCGGCGGCGCATATCTGCCGGCGCTCTCCGATGTGATCCTGATGGTGAAGGGGACATCGTTCATGGGGCTGGGTGGACCCAATCTCGTGAAGGGCGCCACCGGCCAGGTCGTGGATTCAGAGACACTCGGCGGAGCGTCGACCCATACGGAGATCAGCGGCGTCGCACATTACGCGCTCGACAACGATGAGGCGTGCATCGCCAGGATACGCGATCTGATCGAGCGGCTGCCGATCTCGAGCCGTGATGTGGCGCTGTTCCCGAGAGACATTGGTGATAACAAAGCTGGCAAGACGCCCGGCGGAGAGGCCGCATCCAAGTCGAAGCACAAATCTCCGAAGTCCGAAGGTGACGCGAGCGCGTTATACGATCTGTTGCCTACAGATCATCGGATGTCGTACGACATGCACGCGATCCTCCGTGCGATTCTCGACCACGGCGAGATCGACGAGTTCCAGGAAGCGATCGCACGCGAGATGATCTGCGGCGACGCGCGAATTGACGGGATCACCGTGGGCGTCATTGCCAACCAGCGTGGACTCATCAAGGGGCGCGAAGGAGAGAAGCCGCGGTTCGGCGGGATCGTCTACACGGAAAGCGCGGAGAAAGTCGCGTACTTCATCGATCGTTGCGACCGGCTTGGCATCCCTCTCCTCTTCGTTCAGGATGTGTCGGGCTTCATGGTGGGAGCGGAGGCCGAGCAGGAAGGAATCATCAGGGCGGGCGCACGATTCGTCGAGGCGATGGCAACTGCTCGCGTTCCGAAAATCGTACTCACCGTGAATCACGCATCGGGGGCCGGCTACTACGCGATGGCTGGTCAGGGCTTCGATCCTGACTTCATTCTCAGCTGGCCGACCGGCAGGATGGGCGTGATGGAAGGTGAGTCCGCCATTCAGGCGGTGCACGGACCTGCACTCGAAGCAGCAAAAAAGAAGGGCGGCGCGCCGGCGGCCGACGTCACAACTGCTGTCGATGAGATGCGCGCCGACTACGAGCACCAGCTCGACGCCCGCTACGCGGCGGCACGCGGTTACGTCGATGCGATAGTGTATCCAGAGAACACGCGCGAGATGCTGAGCCTCGCGTTGAGAGCAACCCTCCACAATCCTGGGCCACATCTCGGACCTTTCGTGCTCCCCCCGCACCTGGGGGAAAGCAGTTGAAGAAAGTTGTGCGCGTCGCTGCCGGACAGGGATTCTGGGGCGACGATCTCGACGCTCCGCGGCGTCAGGTGGAAGGTGGGCCGATCGACTACTTGATGCTCGACTACCTGGCCGAAGTGACGATGTCCATTCTGCAAAAGCAGAAGGAACGTGACCCGTCGCTCGGATACGCGCGCGATTTCGTGGGCGCGGTGGAGAGCGTGCTGCCGGCGGTGCTCGACCGGGGCGTCAAAGTCATCGCCAATGCCGGGGGAGTGAATCCGCCGGCGTGCGCGGCCGCGGTCATGACCGCGGCGACAAAGAGCGGCGCCAAGGGCAAGCTCAGAATTGGCGTCGTGACGGGCGACGACCTGCTGTCGAGACTGGACGACTTGATGGCTCAGGGTCATGCGCTCGCGAACATGGAGACCGGTGAGCCGCTCTCGGCCGTTCGCGATCGCGTTCTCTCCGCCAACGCGTACATCGGTTCGGAGCCAATCGTCGAAGCGCTCGAGGGTGGGGCGAACGTTGTCATCACCGGACGCTCCACCGACACGGCGCTGACGATGGCGCCGCTCCGCTACGAGTTTGAGTGGGCCGCGAAGAGCTGGGACCAGCTCGCTGCCGGAATTGTTGCGGGGCACATCATCGAATGCGGCGCCCAATGCTCGGGCGGAAACTGTCTCTACGACTGGAGAACCATCCCTGACCTGGCCAACGTCGGGTATCCGCTGGTGGAGGCGCGCGCCGACGGCACGTTCGTCGTCACCAAACATCCCAACACCGGTGGACGAGTTTCAGTTCCGACGATTACTGAACAGCTCGTGTACGAGATGGGCGATCCGCACTCGTACATCACGCCGGATGTCATCGCGGACTTCACGACCATCCGGCTCGCTCAGGATGGAGACAACCGCGTCCTGGTATCGGGAATCACGGGGAAGCCGCCGACCGACAAGCTCAAAGTTTCAGTGGCGTATCGTGCGGGATTCAAAGCCGTTGGCACTCTGGTGTACGCGTGGCCCGATGCCCTGGAAAAGGCTCAGCTTGCTGATCGGGTCCTTCGGGAGCGTCTCGATCGGCTGGGACTGAAGTTCGAGCACATTCTTTCGGAATTCGTGGGCGCAAGTGCGACACACGGATCACTCGCCGGAGACCAACGCGCCGCGCCGGAGGTACAGCTGCGCTTCGGTGTTCGCGGTCCGGATCGCGCTGCTGTGGAACGATTCACGCGGGAGATTGCACCGCTTGTTCTGAACGGACCGCCCAGCGTGACTGGATTTGCCGGCGGTCGGCCAAAGGTCGAAGAGATAGTCGCCTATTGGCCGGCGCTGATAGACAAGGCAGTGGTGAAAACGAGGGTCGACATCATCCAATGAAGATCCGCCTTCTCGACATTGCTCACGCCCGCTCGGGCGACAAGGGTGACACTGCGAACGTTGGTGTGATCGCGCTGGAGCCGCGATGGTACGAAGTGCTGGATCAGTTCGTCACGCGGAATCGGGTAGCCGATCATTTCCGCGGGATGATCGAGGGAGAGGTTGAGCGCTACGAGCTCCCGAATCTCAATGCACTCAACTTCCTGCTTCACGGCGCTCTCGACGGGGGCGGCACGCTCTCGCTCAAGACCGACGCTCAAGGCAAGGTGTATTCGACAGCGCTTCTTCGAATGGTGATCGACGTCCCGGATGCCGATGCGAAGCGGCTGCAGCTGCCGTCCGCCGAATGAAGTACGTCCGTGTGACCGTAGAGGGGGCGATCGGACGGATCACGCTGGCACGTCCGGAGAAGAAGAACGCGCTCGACCGGATCATGGCGGACGAGCTCGGACAGGCATTGTTCGCCATGAGCGAGGCACCGGTCAACGCCGTTGCCATCGAGGGAGAAGGTCCTGATTTCTGCGCGGGAGCCGACCTCACAGCGCTCGAGGAAATGCTCGACGCACCACGCCAGGAGCACATAGAGGATGCAAAAGCTCTCGGTCACGTCTTCCACACGATTCGGAGAATGGATAAGCCAGTGGTCGCGCTGGTGAGGGGCAGAGCATATGGAGGCGGGGCCGGTCTGGCGTCGGCTTGTGACATCGTGCTTGCCCACGAGGAGGCCCGTTTCTCCTATCCCGAGGTCACGATCGGCTTCGTGCCAGCAATGGTGATGACGATGCTCAGACGCTCGGTGGGCGAGAAGCACGCGTTCGACCTGGTGAGCAGCGGTCGCGTGCTCAGCGCGGAAGAAGCTCGTGCGATCGGTCTGGTCTCCCGGGTGTTCGCCGCGAGGGAGTTCGATCAGCTCTCGCAGGCAGCTCTGGACAAGCTGGCGGCCGCTCCCGCCTCGGCGATGGCTGCGACGAAGACATTGTTCTACAAGCTCGACACGCTCGGATTCCTCGATGGAATCTCCGCCGGCATCGTCGCCAACGCGGACTCGCGTTCGACGCCGGCATTCCGCGAGGGCGTCAAACGCTTCACCGGCCGTAAGAGGGAATAGATGAGTCCATTCACCACCGCCAAGCTCGCGCTGATGCTTGTCGCCGCTGTTCTGTTGGGGTGGGGCATCAGGACCGACGACGCCGCTCTGCGATGGGCGGGAATCCTGTTCCTGTTCATCGCGCTCGTTCTGAGATTCTTCAAACCTCGCAAGCCTCGCGGCGCTCCGTGACCCGTCCGCGCCCGACGACAATCGTCGACGCACCGCGCTTGTCGAAAAAGCTCGGTGTCGACCTCGTGCTGGCGAGCGAGACGCTGCAGTACACGGGAAGCTTCAAGTTCCGCGCTGCCTACCACGTCGCCTCGAACGTCAAGCAGGCACACATCATCACCGCGTCATCGGGAAATTTCGGGCAGGCAATCGCCTACGCCTGCGCGTTGTTCAAGAAACGATGCACCGTTGTGATGCCGGCGACGGCACCGAAGATCAAGGTCGATGCCGTGCGCGAGTACGGGGCCGAAGTTGACCTCGTCGATGTCAAAAAGAAGGGGCGGCTCGAGCGTCTCGCCGAGCTCGCCAAACAATTCCCCGATGCCTACGTCGCCAGCCCATACGACGATCCATTGGTCATCGAGGGGAATTCTGGACTTGCGAAAGAGTTGTTCGCTCTCGGTCTGGATCTGGATTTCATCATCGCGCCAATCGGGGGCGGTGGACTCACTTCGGGGTTGGTGAAGGCGGTCAAGCAAAGCGGAAAGAAGATCGATGTTCTCGCTGCGGAGCCGGCTTTATCCAACGACGCGGCAGAATCGTTTCGGGCCGGTCACATCGTGTCGCTGCCGGACGAGTCGAACACGATCGCTGACGGCGCGCGGGTGCTCCGCATTGGGGATAGCAACTGGGAGATCCTCAGTGATGGGCTCGCGGGGGTGATCGAAGTCTCCGAGGAGCAGATCATGGAGGGCGTGCGACTTCTCTTCGCGCTGGCGAATCTGAAGGCCGAGCCAACCGGCGCGCTCGCCCTCGGCGCCGTTCTGGCTGAGCCTGATCGCTTCAAGGCGAAAAGAGTGTGCTGCGTGATCAGTGGCGGGAATGCCGATCCCGCGCTGTACGCCAAGCTGATCGAAGGCATCTGACGCTTTCTCTCCTCGGCGTCGCGCGGCGACACAACAATGACGGGCGGGACGTCGCGTCACACCCGTCTCCCCGTCGTCGCTAACTTTCACCCGATGCCGACACCGACAATTCAGGATGCGCGCAAGCTGCTCAAGAGCGCGTTCGGGTACGAAGCATTCCGTCCGGGGCAGGAGGCTGCCGTGTCGGCGATCCTGTCTGGGCGCGATACAGTCGTCGTGCTTCCGACCGGTGGCGGCAAGTCGCTCTGCTTTCAGGTACCGGCGCTCCTCCTGCCCGGGCTCACCGTCGTCGTCTCCCCTCTGATTTCGTTGATGAAGGATCAGGTCGACGCGTTAACAGCGAGAGGACTTCGGGCGGCTTTCATCAATAGCACTCTCTCCGCAGCGCAGGTGTCGGATCGGTTGGCGCGCGTGGATCGCGGCGAGATCAAGCTTCTTTACGTCGCGCCGGAGCGATTCGACTTCGGCAGAACTGCCGAGAGATTGCGCAAAACGGGCGTCTCGCTCTTGGCGATAGATGAGGCGCACTGCATCAGTCAGTGGGGTCATGATTTCCGCCCCAGCTATCTACGCGTCAAGAAGGTTCACGAGGAGCTCGGCTCGCCCACGACGATCGCGCTTACTGCGACTGCGACACCCGAGGTTCGCCGCGACATCAGCCGCGAGCTGGCCCTCAGGAACCCGGAAACGATCATAACCGGGTTCGATCGCCCGAACCTCACGTATTTCGTAGTGCCGGTGAAGAACGACGCCGAGAAGGAGCGGCGACTCGCGGAAATCCTTCGCAAGCACGAGGGGTTGGCCGTGATTTATGCGTCAACGCGCAAGGCGGTGGACCACCTGACGACGGTGCTCGAGCGCGCGAGGATTCCCGCGGCGGGATACCACGCCGGTCTCGACGACGCCCGGCGGCGCGACGTTCAGGAAGCGTTCATGTCGGAGAAGATCCGGGCGATTGTCGCCACGAACGCGTTCGGGATGGGAATCGACAAGCCCAACGTGCGACTCGTGATTCATTACGCGATGCCCGGCACACTCGAGGCGTACTATCAGGAAGCGGGACGCGCCGGTCGCGACGGAAAGCATTCGGACGTATTCCTGCTTCACGCTTTCCCCGACCGCTTTACGCACGAGTTCTTCATCAAGGGATCGTACCCCGAGCGAAGCGTAGTCGAAGAGACCTACGAAGCGCTCAGAAGATTGTCGGACAAGCAGGGCTTCGTGAGCGCGCAGCCGGAAGATCTCCTTCGGGCAATCAAGTCCAAGGCCAGCACCAGAGAGATCGAAGGCGCGGTGAGGATACTGGAGAAGAGCCGCGCGGTTACCCAGAGCAACGGCGACCAGGCGCGCGTACATGTCCGACTATTGGCTACGCCGGAGCGCATCAAACGCGAGCTGACCGGCGAGGCAAACCCGGAGCTTGGACTGCTTCGCGCTCTTTGGCGCGGTGTTGGCGCCGCACTACGCACAGGCGCAGTGGTGGATCTCGATGGTTTACCGCCCGGCCTCGGCGGCGCTTCTGTGTGCGGGCCGCTCCTCGACGCGCTCGAGGGCAAGCAGTTTCTGACCTGGGAGCGGCTGGGGACGGGCATGTACCTCGCTGACAAGACCGCGCAACTCTCGAAATTCAAGATCGATTGGGAGCTGACCGACCGCCGTCGTTCTGCAGAGCTCTCCAAGCTTCAGGCGGTGCAGAAGTACGCGTACGCAAAGGACTGCCGGCGCGGGTTTGTGCTGCGCTATTTCGGGGATCCGGCCGCCCGGCCGCGCTGCTCCGGCTGCGACAACTGCCTCGGCGTCACCGCCGTTGCAGAGGCGGAGGAAGACGCGCCGCGCAAACAACGCGGCCGCAGGAGACCACCGGCGGAGAAACCTCGATTCGCCGACGTCAGCGACGACGTGGTGATGGGCGCAGGGGAGGAGCGGCTGCTCGCCACGCTCAAGACCGTACGCACGGCGATCGCGCGCGAGGAACACGTGCCCGCGTATATTGTATTCTCTGATCGTACGCTGGTTGAACTCGCGGTGCGTCGCCCCAAATCGCTCAACGCTTTGCAGAATGTGCGGGGAGTGGGACCGATGAAGCTCGAGCGATACGGCCCGCGCTTTCTCGCCGCGATTTCCGAGGCGGACGAGACCGAAGCGGCATGACGGTCGGGGTTCCCTGACCGCTAACCCTCGTCGATGAAGTGATGAAACCAAAACTCAGTAATGCGTGCGTGCCTCCCATATACGCCGTGGGAGCTGCGCTGACATTTCTCTCAGCGCCACTGCCTGCGCCGGCGCAACAGCAAAAACCCACCGAACAACTCGTCAACGCGCCGCTTCCGTTCGATCCAGCCGTAACCGTCGGGCTTTTGCCAAACGGCATGCGCTACTACATCCGCGAAAACCACAAACCCGAGAAGCGGGCCGAGCTGAGACTCGTGGTCAATGCGGGCTCGGTTCTGGAGGATGAAGATCAACGCGGCCTCGCCCACATGGTCGAGCACATGGCGTTCCGCGGAACGAAACGGTTCGCCCGGAACGAGATCTCGAGCTACCTCGAATCGGTCGGAATGCGCTACGGCCCGGACATCAACGCGTTCACGAGCTTCGACGAGACCGTTTACATGGTGACGATCCCGACCGATACCGCCGCGATCGTAGACAAGGGATTCCAGATTCTATCCGAATGGGCGCACAATGTCGCGTTCGAGCCCTCCCAAATCGAAAAGGAACGTCCCGTAGTCATTGAAGAATGGCGGCTGGGTCAGGGAGCCGAGAACCGGATGCAGAACAAGTGGTTCCCGGTGCTCTTCTCGGGATCGAAATACGGCGTGCGCACTCCGATCGGTGACAAGACCGTTCTGGAGACCTATAAGCCGGCTACACTGCGGAGGTTCTACGATACATGGTATCGGCCCGACCTCATGGCGGTAGTTGCGGTCGGTGATTTCGACAAGCGACGGATCGAGACCCTCATCAAGCAATATCTGGGTCCCATACCAA
>Ga0193699_10001225_pt1 | contig 10310 bp, 11 predicted proteins | sample L3c2metaG_FD_160095 | JGI IMG/M metagenome (GOLD analysis project Ga0193699, IMG submission 160095) | Soil microbial communities from a riparian zone of the East river system, Colorado, United States - L3c2 | ecosystem: Environmental > Terrestrial > Soil > Riparian zone | place: USA: East... | reverse complement strand
ATCCCGACGTCATCGCGGCGACCATGGCAAAGCCGGGCGTCATTCTCAGGCGACCCATCGGCTCCAACGGATCCTTCGCCGAGCATGCCGAACTGCCCACCGATCTGGGCAGCGCCGGACCAACGAAAGCCGCCCGAAAGTCGGAAGGCCGCAAGGCAAAGAAAATTGCCGCCCGCCCCGTCGACAAGGCGGCATAGCGAAAGGCCGCTCTCGCCTTCGAACGGGAACAGAAGCGCCGCGAACTTGAACGGGCGAGGGAAGAGACCGCCAGGCAGAATGAGCGCGAATGTCGGCAGCAGGCCGTAGACAAGGCGCAGGCGGCGTTGGATAAGGCCGAGGGAGAGCATGCGAAGCGAGTGGCGGCCATCCAAGCCGAGATCGAAGATCTAGAAAAGCAATCGCGGGCGGAAGACTCCCGCTGGGAACAGGAGAGGGGACGACTAGAGAAGGCTCTCCGGCGAGCTCGAGACTGAGGCTGGTGACCCGGCCAACTAGGTCAGCGTTTCCTTGGTTCGAATCATATCAGGCAGCCTCGGCGAGTTTGTAAGACCAAGTGTGGATGACCGGGTAATGCCTGAAGTCAGTGCGCAGCTTCTGTGCGCGACGCCGACGGCACATTGGGTTGAATACGTGGATTGGGCCGACGCGATCCTGCAGCAGCCGCTCGAGATCGCCGATGGCAAGGTGCTGGTGCCGGATCGGCCGGGTAGTGGCATTTTCTGGGACGAAGCCAAGCTGAATCCCTTGCAGACGATTTGAATCCCTGTTGCCCTTCACATCATCCCGGCGATCCCAGGAGCTCGGACCGGCCTGGATCATGATATTTTGAAACCGGGGACTGTGAGGATGCGAGTACGATGTTCGCTGTGACCCTTCTCGGCACGTCGGCAAGCGTTCCGTCGGCGGACCGCAACCATCCAGGCCTTCTCGTCGAGGCCGGCGGCGACCGGGTTCTGGTGGATTGCGGCGAAGGCACCCAGCGTCAATTGCTCCGAAGCGGGGCCGGGTTCCGGAGACTGGATCGGCTGCTGCTGACGCATGCCCATTTCGACCACGTGCTCGGCATTCCCGGTCTTCTCTCGACCCTGCGACTGCAGCAGAGCGCCGACACCATGGCCATACATGGCGGCCCGGGCACTCTCGAAATCATCGCCCGGATGCTCGCAGGCTTCTGGGGCGAGGGAACGGCGCCGATCTCGCTGGACTTCGTCCCCTTAGTGGAAGGGCGGATCGTCGACGCAGGCCAATTCACCATCGACTGCTTTCCTGTTCGCCACCGCGACACCGACAGCTTCGGTTTCTCATTCGAGAGCCAAGTACGCCGGCATCTTTTGCCGGACCGCCTGTCGGCTCTCGGCGTCCCGGACGGACCGGTACGCAAAGTGCTGGCCGAGGGAACGCCAGCGACGCTGGAGGACGGCAGGACGATCGATCCGGAGGACGTCCTCGGTCCGCCCGCCAAGGCCAAAAAGCTCGTCGTCGTCGGCGACACTGAAACCACGGATGGGTTGTCCAAACACGTCCGCAATGCCGACGTGTTGGTGATCGAGGCGACGTTTCTCGATCGAGATTCGGAGATGGCACGCGACTACGGCCATCTCACCGCGGCGAAAGCGGCTGCGCTCGCGCTCGAAAGCAACGTAAAGCAACTTGTCCTCAACCACATTTCCGGCCGATACCCCGAAGAAGAGATCCTGGCCGAAGCGGCAATGATCTTCCCAGACAGCCGGGTCGCCGCCGACTTCGACCGTTTCGTCGTTTGAACATGGGCCGCGCGATCCTCCGCGGTTCGAGGCTGCAGCAGAAAGAGAAAACGTGCGCCCGCCGCAGCGATCTCCCGCAAGACCGAACGTGAGCGCGGGCATACTGGCCTATCGTCGCGGAAAGCGCGGCCTCGAGGTCCTGCTGGTCCACCCCGGTGGTCCCTTCTGGCGCAACAAGGACGACGGCGCTTGGTCGATCCCAAAGGGCGAACTTGGCGCATCGGAGGATCCGGAGCAGACAGCCCGCCGCGAGTTTGCCGAAGAGCTCGGTCCGGCGGCCTCGATCGCCTCGCTGCACGCCTTGGGAGAGGTCCGTCAGCGCGGCGGCAAGCGCGTGGTCGCCTTCTGCGGTGAAGCCGACTTCGACACGGCATCGCTGTCGAGCAACACCTTCGAGATCGAGTGGCCGCCCAAGAGCGGCCGGCGCCAATCCTTTCCGGAGGTCGATCGCGCCAAGTGGTTCGACTTAGAGAGCGCGCGATCGAAGATCCTGTCGGGACAGATCGAGCTCATCGATCGATTCGAGAAGGTGGGGCTCTGACGGAACCTGCGAGCGCCACGGGCGGGCGTGCTGCGGGCAGCGGCGGAGTCGACGATACTGCAGCACCAATGGATCATTCGGGATCCGGCGAGGTTACTATTTCGGCCCGGACGCACGGCGCGGGAGCCAGGAGTAGGAGGCAGAGAAATGCGACTTGGACATCTCGCGATGCCGATCCTATTGGGGGTGATCACGATGACCGACGGGAGCAATGCTTCTCCGCTCGATGAATTCCACTGGAAGAACCGCGTGTTGGTCGTCGTTGCCCCCGCCGGGAACGCCGCTGCCGAAACGCAACGGCGGATCTATGAATCTTCCGCCAAGGGCATGTCCGAGCGGTCGATCGTCCTGACGGAGGCAGCCGACGACAGTGAGCGGTCCCGGCAGATCCGGTCCCGGCTCTCCGCGGACGGCAGGCGCTTTGAGGTCTTTCTGGTCGGCAAGGACGGTCACACGGCCGTTTCTTCCGACAAGCCGCTGTCCGCTGACGATTTGTTCGCGCGGGTCGATGCGATGCCCATGCGGCAGGACGAGATGCGGCGAGGGCGATAGACGCGCATGCGCTCCGCCAGCCGCCTCGACCGATGACGTTCAGGATCGGCATCATCTCCGACACCCACGGCCTGTTGAGGCCGGAAGCGGAACGTCGTTTGGCCGGTGTGGATCACATCATTCACGGTGGCGACATCGGACGTCACGACATCATCGCCGCTCTCCGCCGGATCGCACCGGTCACCGCGATCAAGGGGAACGTGGACACGGACGACTGGGCTAATGAATACTCCGACACCGAACTCATGCGCCTCGCCGGCCGGTCCGTCTTCGTCTTGCACGATCTGCAGGCCTTGCGGGTCGATCCCATCGCGCTCAGCATCGATGTCGTAGTCTCAGGCCATTCCCACGTGCCGAAGGTCGAAATGGTGGGCGGCGTGCTCTACCTGAACCCCGGAAGCGCGGGCCGGCGGCGTTTCAGGTTGCCGATCACGCTCGCGACGCTCGACATCACGCCCGACGGCCTGCGACCGACCATCCACGACCTCGGGCAGGGCTAAATCGCGGGGCCGATGAGTCATCCAGTGCCTGATCCCGCTGCGACCGGCTTTAGCTCCTTCTTGCGCAACGTTACAAGGCTGAGGACGAGGGCGGCCACTGAGGCCGCGGCGACCGTTGCGACCATTGGCAGTGAGGTGCCATCGAAGAACAGCCCGGCAACACCGGTGATTATTGCGCCGGCGACCATCTGCAGCGTGCCGCCGAGCGCCGAGGCGATGCCGGCGATGCGGCCGTGATTTTCCAGCGACAGCACCATCGTCGACGGAATCACGAGCCCGAGAAACGCGAACGACACGAACAACAGCGGGATCAGCACGCGCAGGCTGTCGAAGCCCGCCAACGTCAGCGCCAGCAACAGCACAGCGAACGACGCATAGGCCGACACGGCCGCCATCACCATCCGGCCCATGCCGAAGCGGCCGCCTAGGAAGCCCGCGAATTGCGAGGCACCGATGAAGCCGATGGCATTGATCGAGAATGCCATGCTGTATTGCGTCGGCGTCAGGCCATAGTGGCCGATATAGACGAAGGACGATGTCGACAGGAACGCGAAGAAACTGGAAATGCCGAGCCCGCCGATGAACGTCAGCCCGAGGAAATGCCAGTCCTGCAGCAACTCGCCGAAATTGCCGAACACACCGCGGATGCTGCCTGGGATGCGCTCATGGGCCGGGCGGGTTTCCGGCAGCAGGAAAGCCAACAGCAACAGCGCGATCAGCGCCGCGACGCCGACCGCGACGAACACCGCGCGCCAGCCGAACGGCACGATCAACGCGCTTCCGGTCAACGGGGCGAGGATCGGCGACACTGAGAACACCAGCATCACCAGCGACATCAGCCTGGTCGCCTCGGCGCCGGTGTGGAGGTCGCGGATGATCGCGCGCGGGATCACGCCCATTGCCGCACCGATCCCTTGCAGGAAGCGAAACGCGATCAGCCAGCCGATGGTCGGCGAAAACGCGCAACCGATCGCTCCTAGAATGAAAAGCGTTAGTCCGCCATACAGCGGGAGCTTGCGGCCGTAAACATCCGACAACGGCCCGTAGACGATCTGGCACAGGCCGAACGAGACGAAGAACGCGATCAGCGTCATCTGCGTCGCCGAGGTCGTGGCATGCAGATCGGCAGCGATCGCCGGCAACGCCGGCAGATACATGTCGATCGCGAACGGACCGACCGCGGACAAAAGCCCGAGCACGACGGCGTTACGGGTGAACGAAGAGGCCATGAAATCTTCTTTTTTTGTTCGGTGAGGGCAGTGCTTGGCGTCCGATCACGCCGATTAGAGCGCCTTCAGCCTGTTTTCAGATAACTCCGGGTCATCTCGCGCAACTCTTCAATGGATCCCGGACGAACACTTTGGTCTGCGATGTCCGAGAACGCTGATCGCCCGGCGTTAATCACCTTTCGGCTTGGCTTGCTCGGTTAACACATTGGTCATTTCTTTCCAGGCATTTTCGCACTTCCATTTATCAGGGAGGCACCATGTCTGACGTCACCATTCCCGGCGGCAAAATTCGCGCGTTCGTCGAACGGATCGAAAATCTGGACACCGAAATGCTCGAGTTGAGCGAGCAAAAGAAGGAAGTGTTTGCGGAGGCCAAAGGCGACGGATTCGACGTAAAGATTCTGAAAGAGATCATCAAGCTCCGAAAACAGGACCAGGAAGAGCGCGACGAGCGCGAGAGCATGCTCGATCTCTACATGCGCGCCATGGAGCAGGCAGGGTCGGAGAAGGTCGCCAAGGCCGCATGATGACGCAGGGGGAGGCGACGACGGCTCAACTCGCCTCCTCATCCGCCGTGTGTCGGTAATGATTCCGTCTCAAAGCCGACGTTCTCGCCATCAGGGGCGACGTAGATCGCGAGTTCTCGCGATCTACGCTCTGACGGAAAATCGGCTGAGCGCCGTCAAGGTCTGCAATCGCGGCTCCACTTCGGAGAGATAGATCTCCGTCTTGAGAAACGCGATTTCGTTTCCCAGTTGGTCTTCCCCGACGTCGATGTACCATGATCGTGGCCGGCCATCGCTTCCGTCGCACCATCGGTAGCCGCGCGGCTTGAGAACATCCTTGAAGTCGAACGGCGACTGCTCCGCCCAGACCCGTATGGTCTTCTTGCGGGCCCAAGGCGCCGATGCCTAAGAAGTCCACCTAGCTCTCAAGCCACGCTTCATTGCGCACATGTCCCGCGCCGGTACCGTGGGAGAAGGTCTTAATGGGGCTACGGTACTTCAGATGCGACAGCCACGTCGAAGGCACCGGATACCGGAAGGCGGTATGAACGATCGACCGCGAATTGGGCACCCTTGTCTCTTCTTGCGAAACCTCCTTGAAGGTCCGCTGGTTACCGTCATCGCTGACGAGCAAATAGAAGCGCGTTATGACCCAATCCGTAATCCGACGGGGCCTGGCTTCCTCGAACCTATCGCGAACATATTCCGCCATACCCCATGACGCAAAATAGATGTTTGCGGCCGCTTTTAGGTATTGCAGTTCATTCAGCGATTCGACGTCCTCGGTCTTCTTCAGAATCACTCTGCCGCCGACCAAGCTGGGAATGGTGTAAACCTGACCGTCGTAACACAGTATTGCCAACCGCGGGGTCAGCGGCATCACCAGAATAAACCCCGAAGACATGACCCCGAAACCTTCGGTGTTCATCTTCTGGCTCATCCATTTATTCGTAGCTATGGCAGGATCGTCTGAGGTGACGAAATCGACCTCCGTCCGATTCTTTATGATCCGAACCTTCAGATCAGTTACCAAGTGCTGTGCCTCAGCGCACACCTTCATCGAAGTGATCATAATACTCTCAAGCGTGTCAGGCGGCATGACGTGTTCTGGCACGTCTGTGAGCATCGCGTCCTCGGCCTCTTTTATGCGTGTCATTGCAATCTCCGTCCGACGGAGCTGCAAGTAGGCAAAGAAGCGAAGTAAGTGCAGGTCTTCATGCGTATCATCGCCCGCCACTACGCGACGAAGGCTTGTAGCATAGCGACCTTCGATCTGTGCCAGTTCAGTTTCAAGCCTGAGGTCCACTCCATAGAAATAGTCATGAGCGCATTGGCTCTTGACCGGAACCTTCGGAATGAGGATCTGCTTGCCTGAGGTATAGAGATTAATCGCCTTGCCTTCTTCATTGAGCGTGAACGGCTTGAAGTGGCAGCGCGGCACATAATGATGGTTTTTATTGTCGGGCATTCCCGGTTATCCCCCACGCCCACCTTGCCAGCGGCAAAGGCACGTCTCCCCCATGCTGTATGATTAAAGCATGAAGCAAGGAGGACGTGATTACAAAAAGCGAATCGTGTTCCAATTCAACTCTTCGGAGAGGAATCTACCTTTGCGGAATTACCGGACGTGATTCAAGTTGTCCCGACGGGCAAGTGGGAGCGCCCGGTCTATGGCGAGATGGAGATCACATCCGCCATCGTCTCGGAGTTCGTCCAGGACTTCAAAGACCATGTTCGTAAGGATCTACCCTTTACAGCCGGGCACGACAACGGCGGCAATGGAGGCGACGCACGTCGCCTGGTGCGGATCATGCGGCGCGGCCAGCCACAGGACCGATCGGCCCGGCGTTCCCATCCAATGCGGCGACTGCGGCGTCGACGTCCCGGAAGACACGTTCAACTACTATGTCTCGCCCAGCGCGTTCAGGACCGATTTCAGGCCCACCGCCAAGGACGTCGAAACTCCCGGTCAGATGGCGATCCGGACCGTTGCGACGATCCAGCGCGACGGCCTGCCGAGCAGAATCGGCAGCCTGACGGTGCATGTCGGCGCCGGGACGACGATCATGAACCTCAACAGCGGCGTCGAGGACGAGAACGGCCAAGCCAAGTTCTTCGGGGCCGACGTCGTCACCGACAACGACGTGCTGGGCTGGCAGAAGAACGTTACATTGCCCGAGCAGGCCGTTGATCCAGGCATCGAGAAGATCGCCGGCAATCCGAGGTGGACGGCGACGGCACCTGTTGCGATGCGGTTCGGTCTGCTCGCGCGAAAGGAGACAGACGCGCTGTTCCTCGAAGCGACCGGATTCAACAGGCGCCTGAACCTCGATCTCGTCGCGCGCCGTGGCACGCGGTCCAGGATCGGCGCCCGGTCCGCCGCAGTCAGCGCCACGCATCTGCTGGTGCAGAAGGCCGCGCTCGTGCTCGACGTGGCGCCCGACGAGTTCGAGGCGCTGGAGCCTAGGCTCCGGGGCGACAGCCCGATGCTTCAGATCGCCGACACCCTGATAAACGGATCGGGCCTGTGCAGGCGTCTCGGAGAGGCCGAGACCGATGGCCGGCCGGAGATCGCGCGGCTGGTCGAAGAGGTCGTCGGCGATCGCCTGCAGTGGCCTCTGAAGGACTTTCTGGACGAACGGCACGCCACGCGATGCTCGACGTCGTGCTACGCGTGCGTGCAGCAGTACCAGAACCGCAGATACCATCCGCTACTGGATTGGCGGCTTGCGCTCTCCTATCTACGCGGAATGATCGACCCGCGATACTCGTGCGGACTGGACGGCGACTTCGACACCCATCCGGAGCTTTGGGGTTGGCCCGCTAAGGCGCATGATCTTGCTCAGGCGGTCGCGTCGATGCGGCCCAGGACGTTGAGATACGGCCGGGCCGGGACGGGCGGCCGCCTGCCATGCCTTGAGGAGCGCTCGGTCAATGGCCGCCTCGAACGACGCTATGTGGTTGTCCATCCCCTGTGGAGACTGGATGCCGCGTCGATCCGGGAGTTCTGCGTCGGGCCCGACGGCAATCCTTTGTTCTTCGTGGATACCTTCGATCTGGAACGGCGGCCTTTGAATGCTCTGAAATTCGCCGCGTCTCGTCCCGAAGACGACGCGCTGACGCGCCGAGGCGGCGGACCGGCGGCTGCCGCCTGATGAGGCTAGTTGCATCGCGGCGTCTTGGCGGCGACCTTGCGCCGGAGAACACCGGCGAGCTTCTTGGCGTCCTTGGTCTCGCACTCCCAGATGCGGACACATCGCCATCCTAGCTTCCGAAGCTCGGCTGCGTTGCGCGCATCCCTTCGCACGTTGCGGTCGAACTTGGCGGCCCAGTAGTCAACATTCGTCGCCGGCAACGTTGCTCGCCCGCAGTCGTGCCGATGCCAGAAGCAGCCGTGGACGAACACCGCAATTTCGCGGGAGGGGAAAACGAGATCCGGAGTGCCGGGAAGATCCTTTCGATGAAGTCGAAATCTGAGCCCTGCCGCATGCGCCGCTTTCCGCACGGCGATCTCGGGCTTGGTGTTCTTCGATCTGATCTGCGCCATCGTCCAAGAGCGGTCGGACGGATAGCTTTCCCTTGACCTGGCCGGCTTCGCGACGAGCCCGGTCCTTAGGTTAGGCCGTTCCGCACATGCTTGCCCAGATGATTTGCGATGGAAGGCCATTGCTCGTCCGTGTAGCCCTCGGCGAAGGCGCTTTTGAGGGCATCGACGATATAGTCGAGCGCATCGAGCGTTTGCCCAACAATGGCTGCCGGAGCAGGGCGGTGATGGACCTCCACGGGTGGCTCGACCTCGTCCGCTGCATGACGTACTCGTCCCACTATGCGGCGCCGATTTTAGGATCGGCTGACCCGCCTGAACGCCGCCTGGGCGGAACTCAACCTGACCGCGTTGCCGGACGCTCGACGCTATGCTCGTCGTGGGTTCGTCCCTGACAGTCGATTCCAGCTTCCGCTTCGTCGAGATTGGCGCACGCCGCGGCATTCCGATAGCGGCCGTTAGCGCGCTGGCTTGCTTTGGTCGGCGTGAATGACGCATTCCAGGCTGGGAATACGATCGAAAATCCGTCGTTTTTGGAGCTTCGAACGGCGTTTCCCAGCGACGATCCAAGGTCTTAGGGAAGGCGCAAATTCAGTTGGACTTGACGCAAATTCAATTGGAATACGCACGACAGTGGAAGGCAGCTCAACTCGGTCGGTTCGCATAAGATTTCTTATGCGAAATTGTCTAGCTGATGGCCCAAGTCGTCCTACCCCGCCGCCACCGGCCGGAAGCGGAGCCCAGGACTGAAGTCACGGGCTCGCCATGCCACTGGCGACGAATTTCGGGCCCGCCAGCATGGTGTGGTTTTTGCATAAAAGAGACCGAAATTGCGATGAAATTTCAATGGCTTGCTCATGGTTACGTCAGGCGTGAATATAACTTGCATAAAACTATTATTTTTTCAGCAAGCAGGCAGCAGCCGCGGATTATGAACTGCTACTAGTCGAATAAGCGGCGCTGACCTGGGCCAGTCGTACCTTATGTGCGCACTTTGCGCCCGGTGCTAGGGCGTCCGCACCTTGATGCCGCCAAGGGCGTTGGCAGCTTTGACGAAATCCTGGTCAAAGCTGATGAAGGCCTCACAGCCTTCCGCCTTGGCCAGATGCAGGCCATCCGCAAAGTCCATGCCTTGCCTTATCCAGCCCAGCGCCTTCGCCGCGGCGGCAGCATCTTCCAGACTCACGCGCGGCAGCCCCGCGAAATCGGAGAGGGCCTTGGCGCACTGTGCAGCGGAAAACTGATAGACGCTGCGCAGCACCCACTCGGTCTCCAGCAGCACTGTGGTGCAGACGAAGACATCGTTGTTGTCGATCATCCTGCGTGCCCGGGCAGCCTGGCCGGGATCGTCGCCCACCAGATAGCGGACGATGAGGTTAGTATCGATTGCGAGCATGCCGCCGTTTCGCCTCGCTGGCGATCCCGCCCTCCATATCGGCGATCGACTTTGCCGGCCCCTTATAGGGTAGGGAGCCAAACACGTCTTTCGGACGGGTGGGTGCAAAGATGGGCTTCGCCTTCAACAACACGCCCTCGGGGGTATCCTCCACCACCAGTTCGGTCCCCGCGGGCCAGTGCCGCTGTTCACGGATCACCTTGGGCAATATCACTTGGCCCTTAGTCGAGACGGTGGTTGTCAGTTTCGGCTTGGCGGACATGGCAGCTTCAATTCGGT
>Ga0193699_10001224_pt1 | contig 10322 bp, 8 predicted proteins | sample L3c2metaG_FD_160095 | JGI IMG/M metagenome (GOLD analysis project Ga0193699, IMG submission 160095) | Soil microbial communities from a riparian zone of the East river system, Colorado, United States - L3c2 | ecosystem: Environmental > Terrestrial > Soil > Riparian zone | place: USA: East River... | reverse complement strand
CGGCTATCAGGTTGTTGGAAATAAAACAGCCGGCCTCACGGCCAGCTGTTTATTTTCAGATCGCCCGCTCTTAGTAGCCGTCGACAACATATCCGTTGTGGACGTAGCCACCGAGACTACCGCGGCCGTCATTATAATTTTCCAATTGATCGCCCGGCGCGTTATCGTACGCCCGCGCAAAGGCGCCGTTGGCGCTGTGTTTGGTCTGATGCGAGTGAGCGGGCCTCTGGGCGAAAGCCGGAGTCGCGATGACGCTCAGAAAACCTGCAACGATTAGAAACTTCTTCATTTTACTTCTCCTGTGATGGGCACTCTATTCCCTCCGACTAACTAACCTTCGTCGAGCGGAGGAATGAACTCAGGCACACTGACGAAATATGCGCTCGCCCCGCTGGCGCCATTAAAATGAAATTTAATGTTTTAAATTCAATGTTAGGAAACGGCTCTGCGCATTCGCGCCATATTCAGAAAACCTGAGGCGTCTATGGCGAGCCTCGAAGGAGGAACGGCCACGTGCCGCAAGTCTTAAACGAGGCCAAAGTCCGGGCCGTCGATCCTTCGAGGCTCGCTGCGCTCGCACCTCAGGATGACGGGTCTAATAGCCCGACTCATTTCGCTTCATCCGGGCTACGCGCTTCCTGCCTTGCCTATAAAAAATGGCCGGGCATTTGCCCGGCCATAATCTCGTTTTCAAACTGCCGCGCGCCTTGCGCTAGGCCTGCTTCTTCTGCCCCACGACAAGCCGCTTGATCGCGGAGCCCGTGTCCTTGATGTTCTGCCACAGTTCGATCTTGGCGCCGTTTTTGCTCATGATGTAGCTCTGCTGCGCGACGGAGAGCGAGTTGTTCCAGGCCCAGTAGATCACGAGACCGGCGGGGAAGCTCGCCAGCATGAACGTGAAGATCAGCGGCATCCAGTTGAAGATCATGGCCTGGGTCGGATCCGGCGGCGCCGGATTGAGCTTCATCTGCGCCCACATGGTGATGCCCATGATCACGCCCCACAGGCCGACATGCAGGAAGCTGCCGACGACGGGAAGGTGCGTCGGATCGAACGGGATGAGGCCGAACAGATTGAACAGATTGGTCGGATCCGGCGCCGACAGATCCTTGATCCAGCCGAAGAACGGCGCGTGCCGCATTTCGATGGTGACGAACAGCACCTTGTAGAGCGAGAAGAAGACGGGAATCTGGATCGCGATCGGCAGACAGCCGGCCAGCGGATTGATCTTCTCCTTCTTGTACAACTCCATCAGCTCTTGCTGCTGCTTGGCCTTGTCGTCCTTGTAGCGTTCGCGCAACGCCGTCATCTGCGGCTGCACCGCCTTCATCTTCGCCATCGACGCATAGGACTTGCTGGCGAGCGGGAAGAACGCGCCCTTGATCAGCACGGTCACCAGCAGAATGGCGAGACCGAAATTGCCGACCAGGTGGTAGATGTAGTCGATCACGAAGAACAGCGGCTTGGTGATGAAGTAGAACCAGCCCCAGTCGATCAGAAGATCGAAATGGTTGAGGCCGAGATTGGTGTTGTAGTTGTTGACGACGCGGACTTCCTTGGCGCCCGCGAACAGCCGCGCGTCGGCCGAGCCGGTGGCGCCGGGCTGGATGGTGCGCGGATCGAGCAGGTAATCGGTCTGATAGGTCTTGAGCGTGCCGGCTGTGTCGAACTTGAAATTGGCGAGCACGTGCGCGTCGATCGGGGGCAGCAGCGCCGCGGCCCAATATTTGTCGGTGATGCCGAGCCACGCGTTGGTGGCGTCGAAGTTTATCGCCTTCTTGTCTTCGATCGCCTTGTAGGTGATTTCCTCGGAGCTCTTGTCGCCGAACTTGCCGATCATGCCTTCGTGCAGGATGTAATAACCCAGCGTCGTCGGCGTGCCGTGACGCGAGATCAGCGCGAAGGGGTACAGCGAAACCGCCTTGTCGCTCTTGTTCGCGACTTCGTCCTTGATGGTGAACAGATATTTGTCGTCGACCGCGATGGTGCGGCGGAATTCCAGGCCCTGGCCGTTATCGAAGGTCAGCGTCACCGGATGCGCGATGCTCAGCGCGCCGGTGCTGGATTGCTTCCACACGGTGTCAGCGGTCGGCACGGCGACGGTGCCGCCGGCGGCGTTGGTCCAGCCGAATTCGGCATAGAACGGTTCGGGGCTGCCCGAGGGTGACAGCAGCACGATCGGTGGCGATTTCGGATCGACCGTCTCGCGGAATTTGACCAGCGCCAGATCGTCGATGCGGCCGCCCTTGAGCGCGATCGAGCCCTGCAGGCTGTCGGTGGCAATCGGAATGCGCGATGAGGCCGCGATCACGGCGGCGCGGGTCGCCGGTGCGCTCGGCTGCGGCGCCACTTGGCCTGGAACCTGCGGCGGTGCGCCGGCGACGCCAGGGGTCGTTGTCGTGGCGGGCTGGCCGGCTTGGCCCGGCTGCGGCGGATTGAGTTTCTGCGCCTGCTGTTGCTGCTGCGCGAGCTGCTCCTGCCGCGCCTTCTCCTGCGGGATGGCGAAGAAATATTGCCAGACGATCAGCACGATGGCTGACAGCACAATGGCGAGGATGGTGTTCTTGCTATCGGTCATTCCGGTCCTTTGGCGATCCCGTATTGCTTCGGCGCCCCGCCTGTAACCGGCGCAACGCGCCGTCGAAGTCCTGCGCGATCTGCGCGTAGGGCACTTTCAGCGCCGCCCGCCTGCCGACCAGCACATAATCATAGCCACGCTGCATGTCAGTGGTGCCAGAGAGCCGCACGATTTCCCTCAACCGGCGGCGGACCCGGTTGCGTTCGACGGCGTTGCCGACTTTCTTCGACACGGTAAAGCCAAGACGCACGGGCCCTTCGTCGGCCCGCTTGCGTGCTTGCAGCACAAAAGCGGCGGCCGGCACCTTGATCCCGGTCGCCGCTGCTAGAAAGTCCGCCCGTTGCCTCAATCGTTCCATGGAAGCAGCTGCGGGCTAAACTCCGCCCTTAGGCGGAGAGCCGCTTGCGTCCGCGACCGCGCCGCGCCGAAAGCACCTTGCGCCCGCCTTTGGTCGCCATGCGGGCGCGGAAACCGTGACGGCGCTTGCGTACAAGCTTGCTCGGTTGATAGGTCCGCTTCACGATTAAGTTCTCCGAAAGTCGCGCCGTAGCGGCGAGGGTGTCAAAGCCGCCCCCAAATCCGCATTGAAAAAGCCCGAATTGGTCAGGATCGGCACGTGTTTCCGGGGCTTATAAGGGAGGGGGCTTGGCCCGTCAATGCGACTTGCCGCGCCACGGCGGCCGCCGCCCGAGCCGGTCACTTAGGCCTCACAAGGCAGTGAGACCGAGGGTTAACGCCTGACGCTCGTGTATATAGCGCGGATGTCCGCAAGCTCCCAGGCGACCCAAAGACCGCGCAGTCCGATCCGCAGGCTGGCGCCGTTGATCGCCGTGATTTTGCTCGGGGGCCTCCTCTATTTCGTCTTCGGGCGCCAGGAACTCTCGCTCGAAGCCTTGGTGCGCCACCGCGTGGCGATCGACGCATTTGTGACGGAGCACCGCATTCTCGCCGTGCTCGCTTTCATCGGTCTCTATATTACCGCCGTGGCGCTGTCGGTGCCGGGCGCCCTGTTCCTGACCGTGACCGGCGGATTTCTCTTCGGGCTGGTGGTCGGCGCCTCCGCCGCGGTGGTCGGCGCCACCATCGGTGCAACGCTGATCTTCCTGATCGCACGCAGCGCCTTGGGCGAGCCTTTGCTGCGGCGCGCTGGGCCGCGCGTCAGCCAGTTGGCGCAGGGTTTTCGTGACGACGCCTTCAGCTATTTGCTGTTTCTGCGGCTGGTGCCGGCCTTTCCATTTTTTCTGGTCAATGTGGTGCCGGCATTTGCCGGCGTGCGGCTCGCGCCCTTCGTCGCAGCCACCGCGCTCGGCATTATCCCGGCGTCGATCGTTTATGCCTATGCCGGTATCGGCCTCGATAGCGTCATCACGATGCAGAAGGACCTGTACCAGGCGTGCCTCGCCGCGGGTCGGGCCGACTGCCATCTGACCTTCGACGCACGCGACATTCTGACGCCGCAATTGCTCGGTGCGCTGGTCGCGCTCGGTGTGCTGGCGCTGGTGCCGGTGGTGGTGCGGCGGCTGCGGGCGCGACGGAGCGCCACGCCCTGAATTGCGCTACCATTGGAATGTGAATTTTCACGATTATTTTGAACATCATGGCCGAAACACTCACCCCCGATATCTGCGTGATCGGCGCCGGCTCCGCCGGGCTGTCGGTGGCTGCGGCGGCCGCCGCCTTCGGCGTGCCGACGGTGTTGATCGAAAAACACAAGATGGGTGGAGACTGTCTCAACACCGGCTGCGTGCCGTCGAAGGCTTTGCTGGCGGCGGCCAAGCGCGCGGCGTCGATGCGCAATTCCGATGCCTTCGGCGTCACCGCGCAACTCGCCAGCGTCGACTTCGCCAAAGTGCACGAGCATGTACAGCGCGTGATCGCCGCGATTGCGCCGAATGATTCCGCCGAGCGTTTTACCGGGCTCGGCGTGCGCGTGATCAAAGGCAACGCCACGTTTAAGGATCGCAGGACGGTTGCCGTCGGCGATATCGAAATCCGGGCGCGGCGTTTTGTGATTGCGACCGGCTCGGCGCCGGCAGCGCCGCGGATTTCGGGCCTCGACCAGGGGCCTTACTTCACCAACGAAACGATTTTCAGTCTTACCGAATTGCCGAAGCATTTGATCGTGATCGGCGCCGGCCCCATCGGCCTCGAATTGGCGCAGGCCTTCCGCCGCTTCGGTAGCGACGTGACCGTGCTTGAAGCGGCGTGGCCGCTGGCCAAAGACGATCCGGAATGCGCGGCGATCGTCGTGACCGCGCTCGAACGCGAAGGCGTCGTCATCCGCAGCGGCGTGAACGTTGCCGAAGTCGCGTGCGCGGTCGGCAACGTCAAAGTGACGCTCGAAGGCGGCGAGGCCATCGACGGCACGCATCTGCTGGTCGCAGCAGGCCGAAAGGCCACCACGGACGGGCTGGGCCTGGAAGCGGCCGGCATTCGCCACGACCGCGCCGGCATAGTGGTGAATAACAAGCTCAAGACCAGCAATCGCCGCGTCTACGCAATTGGCGACGCCGCGGCCGGTCAATTGCAGTTCACGCACGCCGCGAATTACCACGCCGGTTTGGTGATCAGGAATGCGCTGTTCCGGCTGCCGGTGCGTGTCAATAACGACGTCATCCCATGGGTCACCTACACCGATCCCGAACTGGCGCAGACCGGCTTGAGCGAGGCGGAGGCGCGCAAGCGCGGGTATAAGGTCCGGCTTCTGCGCTGGCCTTATCATGACAATGACCGCGCGCAGGCCGAGCGCGAGACCCACGGCCACATCAAGGCCGTCACGACTGCGAATGGTAAGATTTTAGGTGCCACCATTGTCGGCGCGCAGGCCGGCGAACTGATCACCACGTGGAGCCTGGCCATCGCGCAACGGTTGAACATCCGCGCGCTCACCAGCGTCGTCGTACCTTATCCGACTCTGTCGGAACTCGGGAAACGTGCGGCCATCGACTATTTCACGCCAAGTTTGACGAGCCCGTGGGTGCGGCGCATCATAGCTTGGCTGCGACTCTTTGGCTGAGGCAACTTTGGAAATGAGCACCAAGCCACCAAGCGAGCCACCAAGCGAGCCACTTGCGCCCACCACGCCGCCGTCACATGGCGTCGAGAGTCTGCGTCTCGGACTGTCCGGCAAATTGCTGTTCCTCACCATTCTGTTCGTGATGGTGGCGGAAATCCTGATCTATGTGCCGTCGATCGCCAACTTCCGCCTGAACTGGCTCAACGATCGTCTGGCCGCAGCGCATACCGCGGCGCTGGTGCTCGATGCCGCGCCGAGCGGCATGGTGCCGGAAACGCTCGCCCAGCAAGTCCTGGAAAGCATCGGCGCGCGGGCCGTGGCGATGAAGATGGGCACGCAACGCCGGATGCTGGCGGTCTCGAAACTGCCGTTCAATGTCGAAGCCGAAATCGACATGCGCACCGTGACGTGGTGGCGCGCGGTCTATAATGCATTCGGACTGTTGCTATACGACGAGCCGGGCGATGCAATCCGGGTGGTCGGTCCGGCGCCGATGGGCGGGGAATTTCTCGAGGTCGTTCTCGAAGAAGCGCCGCTGCGCGCCGCGATGCTCAAGTTCTCGGTCAACATTCTGCTGCTGTCGCTGGCGATCTCCGCCATCACCGCCATGCTGGTGTTCTTCGCGCTGCATTATCTGCTGGTGCGCCCGATGGGCGCCATCACCGCGAACATGATCGCGTTCCGCGCCGATCCGGAGAATCGATCGTTGATCATTCCCGAATCCGGCCGCCAGGATGAAATAGGTACGGCGGAAGTCGAACTCGCCGCCATGCAGCGCGAACTCGCGTCGATGCTGCAGCAGAAAAGCCGGCTGGCCGCGCTTGGCCTTGCGGTGTCGAAGATCAATCATGATCTGCGCAATCTACTGGCCTCGGCGCAGCTGTTTTCCGATCAGCTTTCGAATCTGCCCGATCCGAAAGTGCAGCGCTTCGCGCCCAAGTTGATGCGTGCGCTCGAGCGCGCCATCGACTTCTGCCAGTCGACGCTGTCCTACGGCGCAGCGCAGGAAGCGCCGCCCGAGCGCAAAACTGTCGAGGTCGAGCCGCTGATCGAGGAGGTGCACGAGGCGCTCGGCCTCACTCTCGACGTGCCGATCCGCTGGATCGTGGCGGTCGAGCGCGGGCTTACGGTCGAGGCCGATCACGATCAATTGTTCCGCGTGCTGGTCAACGTGACGCGCAACGCGATGCAGGCTTTGGAAGCGCGCGGCGCCAAGGACCCGGCGCGCGACCAGATCCGCATCACCGGCCGCCGCGAAGGCAGCGTGGCGGTGATCGAGGTTTCCGACACCGGTCCGGGCGTGTCCGAGCGCGCACAAGCCCATATGTTCCAGGCGTTTCAGGGCTCAACCCGTTCCGGCGGCACCGGCCTCGGCCTCGCCATCGCGGCCGAACTGGTGCGTGCACATGGCGGCGACATCCACCTGGTGCCGGGAACCATCGGGGCGACGTTCAGCATCACGATTCCGGACCGGGCGGTCGATCTCAATTCCCGCCGCGGCGAGCGCGCCCGGGCTTGAGACGCCCAGGGGAACATCCGCCGCGGCGCGGTGTTCATTCGCTTAAGGGCGCGCCCGCAATCAACGTTGGATCTTGGCATGGCACCCTCGCCGGTGACGCTGCTTGCACTCGCGACCGCGGTGCCTCCGCATAAGCTTGTACAATCCGAAGTCGCCGATTACGCGCGCCGCATTTATGCGAAGCCGTTTGCCCGCTATCCGAAGCTTGCCGACGTGTTCGTCAATGCCGGCATCGAGCAACGCTATTCGGTGCGCCCGATTGAATGGTTCGTGCAGCCGCACAACTGGACCGAGCGCACCAAAGTCTATCTCGACGGCGCCGGCGCGCTTTTTGTTGAGGCCGCGCAAACGGCGCTCGATCGCGCCGGCATTCGTCCGCGTGACGTCGACGTGATCGTCACCGTTTCTTCCACCGGCATTGCGACACCGAGTTTGGAGGCCCGCGCCAGTGCACAACTTGGGTTCAGATCGAACGCGGCGCGCGTGCCGGTGTTCGGTCTCGGCTGTGCCGGCGGCGTCTCGGGGCTTTCGATCGGTGCCCGGCTGGCGCGCGCGGTGCCGGGCGAGAACGTACTGGTGGTCGTGGTCGAGCTGTGTACGCTGGCATTCCGCTCCGACCGCAGTGCCAAGGCCGACGTGATTTCGTCGGCGCTGTTTGGCGATGGCGCCGCCGCCGTGGTGCTGCGCGCCGAAAGCGATGACGCCGCGTTGCGTATCGGCGCCGCGGCCGAGCATACGTGGCCGAATACGCTCGACATCATGGGCTGGACCGTCGACCCGGTCGGCTTTGGCGTCGTGCTGTCGCGTTCGTTGCCGCGGTTTGTCGAGCAGCGGCTGGCGGCGCCGGCCCGCCGCTTCGTCGATGCCGCGAAGCTGATCGCGCCGCAGTTTATCTGCCATCCCGGCGGCGCCAAAGTGCTCGATGCGGTCGAGACCGCGCTCGAACTGCAGAAGGGCACGCTGCGCGACGAGCGCGACGTGCTGCGCGGCCACGGCAACATGTCGGCGCCGAGCGTGCTCTTCGTCCTGGAGCGGGCGCTCAAGCGCGGCTTGTGTGGATCGGCGGTGCTCGCCGCGCTCGGTCCCGGTTTCACCGCGAGCTTCCTGGCGCTTGAGGCGGCCAATGGGTGAGGGAGCCTGGTTAGTCGCGTTCCTCGTCGCGCAGCGGCTTGCTGAACTCGCCTTAGCCACGCGGAACACGCGGCGGCTACGTAACGCCGGTGGCGTCGAATTCGGCGCCGCACATTATCCGCTGATGGTCGCGCTGCACGCGTGCTGGCTGCTCGGCCTGTGGGTCTATGGTCACGATCGCAGCATCGAGCCCATCTGGCTCGCCGCCTTCGTCGTCTTGCAGGCGGGCCGGGTGTGGGTGATCGCGAGCCTGGGGTCGCGCTGGACCACCCGCGTCATCGTCATGCCGGGTTCCTTAGCCGTTGTGCGCGGCCCTTATCGATGGCTGCGCCATCCGAATTATCTGATTGTCGCTCTGGAAATCGCCGTAGTTCCGCTGGCGCTCGGATTACCGCTTTTTGCGCTGGTGTTTTCGCTCTTAAACGCGGCGTTACTGGCCTATCGCATCCGTGTCGAAAACCAGGCGCTGGCCTGGGCCACGCAATCCGGCAGCGTTAACGCCACGACCCCATCCACCACCCTTGCCAATGAAACCCCAAGGCGATAGCTATGCCCCCGGTTCCGTAGGCCGATTTATCGGTCTCGGCATCGGCGCCCGTAGCTCAGCTGGATAGAGCACTAGACTACGAATCTAGGGGTCAGGAGTTCGAATCTCTTCGGGCGCGCCAATTGCGTACAAAACCGCGAACATTCCCGTTCGCCACCGGAAATCCTACTCGTATTACACTTCGACTATTTTGTAGCCTGTCGGCGGCGTCGATCCGTACCAGGATCCTTGTTTTGCGGTTTCGCACATCGCGTCGCAGAACGGCGGGAAGTTTTTGCGCGGTCATGTGCGATGTGGACTATTTTAAACTTTATAATGACGAGCATGGCCATCTGCAGGGTGATGAAGTGCTCAAGAAAACTGCGAGGACATTGGTCCAAGGCCGGCTCGGTCAGGGCTTGTGCCGGTAGCGCCATAATACCGGAAATGCCTGCTAATGACCCAAAAGGATAGCGAGCTCTAGGAGTTGCGATATATCAAAGACACAGCCTGGTTACGGGCTCATAGTGCGCCCATGGAAAATAATCGGATTGATGTAGGTTATTTGATTGGAAAAGAAATGGAGTATTGCGAGAAGGCTCGCGCTGCTACCAATCCAAAAATGCAATTAGCCTATGAGGCTGCGGCGCGAGAATACGCCTGTCGAGCGACGCTGCTTAAAGAGGCTAAGGAAATGGCAGTTTGAGAAGTGGCACTTAAGGGGAGAGGAAATAAATCTAGGCGGGCTCACATACATGAGCGGCGCGCATATCCGAGGCGGCAGATTGCTGTGCCCGCATTTATTGTGCATCGCCCTGGTGTTTATTTTGCCTGCCGAGTTATAGACCTCGGACCAAACAGCGCACGTATCGAGGTAGAAGGCGTCGAATTGCCGGACAGATTTGTGCTGTTGTTGAAATTTAGTCCCAACGTGCAGCGCGATTGCCGGGTAGTGTGGCGCGACGGCGATGTTGCGGGGCTGCACTTTAGGCTGTGGCCGGTAAACAAGGAGCTCCTGGAAGGGAGCCCACGCCGTCCGGTTTGAAAACGGAACAACGTTAGTTGGCACAAGATGAATGCTCTTAGGCAGTTTCCCCTTAGAAATTCCGATGTATCCGGCGACGTGCCGTCTTCCAGTCGGATGGGGACGCTGAGTTAATTATTGTAGTCAACGCAAGTCGAGCTTTGGTTCCAACATGGATGCATGTGCTCGAACGTTGCGACGTTCGTCGAACGTCCAGCGCCAGGCCGCGCCGAGGCCGGCCAAACCGAGGACCATGCCGAAGAACGAGGCCGGCACGACCGGAACCTTGGCTCTCATGGAATATCTCCAACGCCCGTTTCGGAAGCTGCCGTCAGCTGCGTGCTCAGATTCGTGCTGGGGCGACGGAGCGGTTTCGGTCTGCTCGTTCTGCCTCGGGCTGGCGTGCCATTTGCGCCAGTATTGCGCGCGCACCGTCTACGACAAGAAGCCATCCGGCGGCCAGAATGACAGTGTCCTTGAGCACAAGGCGGCCCCCACCGGAGAGAAAAGGGAAGCCGTGTTGTGCAT
>Ga0193699_10001223_pt1 | contig 10324 bp, 10 predicted proteins | sample L3c2metaG_FD_160095 | JGI IMG/M metagenome (GOLD analysis project Ga0193699, IMG submission 160095) | Soil microbial communities from a riparian zone of the East river system, Colorado, United States - L3c2 | ecosystem: Environmental > Terrestrial > Soil > Riparian zone | place: USA: East... | reverse complement strand
CCACGGTCGCGCGGCGGCACGATGTCGCCCACGACGGCCTGAGTAGTCACGACGAGTCCGCCGCCACCCAGTCCCTGGATGGCACGAAAGAGAATCAGCTGAGTCATGTTCTGGCTCAGTCCGCACAGCGCCGAGCCGACGAGGAACAACACGATCGCCGACTGCATCACGATCTTTCGGCCGTACAGGTCGCCGAGCTTCCCGTAGACCGGGGTGACGATGGTTTGCGCGAGCAGATAGCCCGTCACTACCCAGGCAAGGTGTTCGAGCCCGCCGAGCTCGCTCACGATAGTTGGGAGCGCGGTCGATACAATCGTCGAATCGAGCGCGGCGAGGAGCATCGCCAGTACGAGACCGCTGAACGCGATCAGTATCTGGCGATGGCTGAGCGCGGCGGGCGGCGTTGGACTCTGGGTCGTGGCGGTCATCGTCTTTCCGCCGTATTCGCACTACGCGTGCCCGACCTAATCCGGCGCGTTGCTTCCGATGATCTTGAGCGCGAGGCAGGCAGCACCGAAGCCGTTGTCGATGTTCACAACCGCGACGCCAGGGCTGCAGCTGGCGAGCATCGTGTTGAGCGCAACCATTCCGCCCTGAGCAACTCCGGTTCCGACAGAAGTTGGAACTCCGATTACCGGCGCGCGAAGCAATCCAGCGATGACTGCCGGCAACGCTCCATCCATACCCGCGGCGACGATGCAGACGCGGGCGGCGGCCAGCTCAGGTAAAATGGATTGAAGGCGGTGTATCCCCGCGACGCCGACATCGAAGTGAGTGGATGTGGGAACCCCCATCGCATCGAGAGTGGTCGCGGCCTCGAGGGCAACGGGGATGTCCGCTGTTCCGGCGGTGATGACCGGCACGGCCGGCATGTTCCGCTTTGGCCGAGGGTTGCGGACGGCCATGCGCGCCTCGCGATGAATCGTCGCGAGATCGCTGAGGACCTCCATCTGCTCCTCGCTCAACCTCGACGCCATGCGGAGCTCGCTGGTATTCTCGAAGATCTGGCGCAGATGTGCGCTCGTTTTCCCCGGACCGTAAACGACCTCGGGAACCCCTGTGCGCGACTCGCGATCGTGGTCCCAGCGCACCTGCGTCATGACGCCACCATCGGGAGCGAGAGACTTCCACTCTGAAGCCCGCCCAGGTCGAGCGCGACGAACCTGAACCCAGCCTTCCGGCATGCCCGTCGCAGCTCTTCACGAAACGGCTCCGTGACGACGCGCTCGAACATCTCCACCGGTATCTCGAGGCGAACGACGGCATCGTGCCAACGAGCCCGAGCGGGCCAGACGTCGTGGAGACGCAGAAACTCTTCGACTGCTTCGATCTGCGCGAGCTTCTCGGGCGTCACCTCAATTCCCACCGGCACCCTGCTGGCCAGACACGGAGCAGCCGGCTTTTCGGCGTTCGACAGATTCCATTGCCGCGCGAGCGCGCGCACATCGGACTTGTGGAATCCGGCGTCGACCAAAGGGGCGACGACGCCCCTCTCCATCGCCGCCTGAAGGCCGGGGCGGTGCTCGCCCAGATCATCGACGTGCGTTCCGACGAAGATCACCTCGTCCAGCTTTCTCGTCGCGGCGAGCGCCTGAACGGTGTCGTAGAGCGCGCTTTTGCAGAAGTAGCAGCGATCGCCCGCATTCGCGCGGTAACCGGCTAGCTCCATCTCGTTTGTTTCGACTTCCTCGACTCGCGCGCCGATCTCGCCGGCTATTCGATGCGCGTCCGCGCGCTCCGACGCTGCCAGCGAGTCGCTCACGCCAAGCAGAGCGACGGTTTCGATTCCAGCCCGGACACAACCCGCGAGCACGAGCGTCGAGTCGATGCCGCCGGAGTAGCAGACGTACGCGACGCGCTCGCCCGCGAGCGCACGAATTGTGGCGATGAGTCTCTGCTCGAGCTCCAACCTATTTCCCATTGAACGCGCTCATCACTTCCGACCGGATCTCAGCGAGCGGTCGCGAGGTCTCTTCAGCGACGCGACGGAGATCGTCGAACTCGGGCTTGGCTCTCTGAGTGCCGTCGGGAAGCGTCGCGACCTTGACCCGGATGTCCCGTCCATCGAATCGAACGAGGCGCGACTCACGCTCGAGCGCATTTCGGACGACGTCGAATGTCTTTACTCCCAACGTCGTGAACTGTAGAAAGATCTTCTCCTCGAGCCGTGCGAGATCCGAAGTTTGCACGAGCGCCTCGACGCGTGTTCCCAGTCTCCCTTTTTTCATCGTCGTGTGCAACAGCACGACGTCGAGCGCACCCTCGGCGCGCAGTACATCGGCGGCTCCCGCGAGCTCTTCGGGCGACATGTCGTCGATGTCCGCGCTCAACACGTGGAGATGCTCGGTGTGCACGTGCTCGCGGTGCTGGTCATGGTGGTGATCGTGATGATCGACCGTCGCTTCGCCCATGATTATCCGGAGCGCGTTGAGCTGCCCGTGAATGTCGCGAGCTCCGGCGCCGTAGCCGCTGCTCAGCGGAACGTATTCCTGCGGTGGCGCGCCCTTCGACAGAACACGCAGCAGCGCGGCTCCCGTCGGCGTCGTCAGCTCTCCCGAACCCGGCGGACCATGCGTGACATTGAATCCCTCGAGCAGACGGATCGTCGCTGGAGCCGGAACGGGCAGCACGCCATGCGCGGTCTTCACCGTTCCGTCACCAAGCGCAACCTTCGTATTGTAGATGCGCTCGATTCCGAGCAGCTCCGCACCCCAGATCGATCCGACGATGTCGAGAATCGCATCCACCGCGCCGACTTCGTGCAGGTGCAGCTCATCGGGTGCCACACCATGAATGGCGCTCTCTATCGCCGCGATCGCCTCGAACGCCGCGTGCGCTGAGCGCGCGACCTTGTCCGGAATCTTCACGGCGTCGATCAGGCGATGAATCTCCGAAACCGCCCTCCCGTGAGGCTGCGGCGGGATGTCGAAATCCACTTTGACGCAGTGAACATTGGAACGCTGCACATCAGTGATGCGAGCTTCGACTCCCGACAATCCCAGGGTCGACGGCAGGCGCTCGAGCCACGCTTTGTCGAGCCCGACATCGACGAGGGCGCCGAGGAACATGTCTCCGGCGATGCCGCTGGCGGGGTCGAGTATCGCAATCTTCATGTGAGTGATTCGAGTGAATGAGGCCGACTAGGAGATTATAATCGATAGCAGAAATCCTTGTGACCACGCGCCTCTAATCCGGATCAATAGGATCTCCGCGACATAAGGTGCAGCGGATATGAACGGTGTGATGCGGGGGTGCAAGGAATCGAACTTGCACCCCCGCCCCGCATGCCCGCACAACCCTATGATGTAGCAGTCGTCGGCGGCGGCCCCGCCGGACTTTGCGCCGCGCTCTGGCTCGCCCGCTATCTACACAAAGTCGTAGTCGTCGATTCTGGTGATCCCCGCAACTGGGAGACGCGCGGCATCAACGGCTACCTCGGTCACCAAGGCATCCGCTCTCCTGATTTGCGCGAGCTCGGTCGCGCCGAGTGCGCCAAATTCGGCGTCGAGTTCGTGGGTGGAATCGTCGATGAGGCGATCAATGAAACGGGTGAGCTCTTCGCGATCTGCCTTCGCGGTGGAACGACGATCGAGGCCCACCGGATTCTTCTCGCGATCGGCATCAAGGACTTCTGGCCCGACATCCCCGGACTCGAGCGCTGCTACGGCGAGACAGTGCATGTATGCCCCGATTGTGACGGCTACGAGACGCGGGACAAGAAAACCATTGTCGTTGGAACTGGCCGGAAGGCAGTTGGAATGGCGCTCGCGATCGCGACGTGGACGCGACAGATCGTCATCTGCACCAATGGCGAGGCTGCGGAGATGGGCCAGACGCTGCTCGACAAGCTCAAGGCGCTCAACATCCCGGTTCTGGAAGCGCCGATCAAGTGCGTTGTGTCGAAAGCCAGCGAGATCACGGGCGTGGAGCTCGAGGGCGCGATGTCGCTCGACTGCGAGAGGCTCTACTTCGCGATCGGCCAATACCCTTCCGACGACCTCGGTGCTCAGCTCGGATGCAAACGGGACGAGATGGGGCGCCTCGTCATCGACGATCGCAATCACACCTCAGTTAAGAACGTCTTCGCGGCGGGCGACATTGCGCCTGGTCCGCAGCTGGCGATCGTCGCCGCTGCCAGCGGGGCAGTTGCCGCAATTGCCATTCACGCTTCGCTCGTGCCCGAAACGAGGAAGCTCCCGACTTCCTAGCTCGTGAAAAGACTTACCAGCGAAGCACGAGGCTCTGCGATTTGCGCTTTCGCACGATCTGAAGGTCGACCGAGTGATCGGTCTCGTCAGCGACTCTGATCGCGCGCACGAGATCGATTGGACCCACGATCTGGATGCTGTCCGCTTTCACGATGACATCGCCGCCGCGCAGTCCCGCCGTTCTCGCCGCCGAACCTTCCACGACGTTCGTTACGACGACGCCCTCAGGTTTGACACCGAGTGCTTCGGCGAGATCGTCGTTCAGCGCGGTGAACTCGGCGCCCGCAAACGGGTAGACGCCGCCCCCGTACCCCAGCGCCGGAGGAAGAACCGACAGGGGTTCGGGTGTCGGCATGCGTTGTAGCACCCGCACGCGTTCAATTGGGGCGCGGGCGACAGACCCGCTCTGCCGCTCCATGATCTGGGGGACGGTGAGCTCGAGGACCAGGTTCTCCCTCCAGTTTTCCGGGCGTTTCTCGAGCGTACCTCTAATGACCTTGACCTCATCATTGCGCCGGATTCGCAGGACGAATGGCGCGCCTACCTTGAGCCACTTGCTCAATCCTGCGGAAGCGCCTCGCATGTCGTGGGAACCGAAGGTGAGCAATACGTCACCGGCCCGCACACCAGCCTTGGCCGCGGGCGAACCCGGCTCGACGTTCTTTACCACCGGGTACCCATCGAAGAAAGCATTCCCGCGCTCATCCAGCGTGGCCTGGTCAGAGATCCTCACGCCGAACCATCCCGTCTGCGCGTCGGCAACGACCGGAGCCTGCTGAGCGTCGACCGCACTAGGCATTGCCGCGAACGCGATCAGAGCTAGCGTGGACCCCGAACAGAAGATTTTCATTCCGCGAGCCATCAGCTTAGAACCCCCTCAATACAACCGGCTGGGTAACGAGCTGCTGCGTGGCCGCTCGCGCACCCATCGTCGCCAGGTAGTATTGGTTGATCACCGGGTCGTGAGGGGCCGTCCGGAGTGCGCTCTCGGTCGCATTCACGATCTTGTCGAGTGCCGCCGCTCGATCCAGGTACATCGACAGGCTGTCGCTGTTCCCGCCAGTCGTATTGTTCGCCGCCAGAAACTGCGATGCGCGCTCATAGTCGGTGACGGCGCGATGGAGGGTCTCTGCCGCGTCGTTCACGGACGCGAAGCTCGCATCACCCGAGGCCGAAATGGCCGGCACACGGGCGGCGGTTGAAGCCGGTGGCGTCACGCTGACCCCCGAAGCCTGCGCGGTGCTTTGCAACCCCGCGTTACTTGGCAACCCTATGGTCGCCCGGCCGATCGCGATTCCGCCGACGAGCAGAAGTACAGCAGCGGCGGACTGCAGCCACGGTTGGCTGGATGCCCACCATCGTGAGGACTGCGATTCGCGAATGAGGCCTTCTTCTCTCGCTCGCGCCGCGATCGTGCGCCATTCGTTGAGCGGTGCCTGCTCGCGCGAGCGCTCCGCGGCGATGACCTGGTCCAGCTGCTCTTCAGACAGGTGCGACATGTCCTTTCCCCTTTACAACTACGGTTGATGATTCATCCACTAAATGCACGAGCAGCTTTCGAAGCTTTGCGCGCGCCTTGAACAATTGTGACTTCGATCCGCCCGACGTGATGCCGAGCTCCTCTCCGATCTCGCCGTGCGTGTAGCCTTCGATGTCATGCAACACGAACACTGCCCTGGCCCCTGGCGACAGCTTGCGCATCGCCTCTTCGATCGATTCCGCGACGAATGTCCGGTCGCTATCCTGCTCGGTCATCGCGGAATCGTCCTCGATATCCACTTCCAGTTTCGCGATGCGCCTGATTTTGCGTAATGCGTTCAAAGTGCGGTTCACCGCGATACGGTGAGCCCATGTACCAAAAAGCGAGTCGCCCCGATAACTGGGGAGTGCCCGGAAGATCTGCATCCAGACCTCCTGCGAGATATCAGCGGCCAGCTCGGAATCGTCACACAGCCTGCGAACCACGGCGTCGATGTGAGGCGCATGCTGCGACCAAAGCCGCTGCATCGCCCTTTCGTCGCCGGCTATCGCGCGCTTGAGGTCGAGCTGATCGAATGGCATCTCGGACTCTTGTTTAGTCACTACACATCCAGCTAAAGTTTCCTCTAAAACCGGTGACTTTCCCTCTACGCAATCGTTTGCAAGCGTACACCACACCCACTGCCGTTTGGCGGGGGCTTCGTTCCGGCCAGGTCGGAACTTTCGGCCTTTGCCTACCGTATAAATTACAGTAGTTCAAGGAGTTAGCGTTGCTTAGAGTCATTCTCACAGCCTTGACGATGACCCGAGCGGGCGATGGCCTGCCGATCAAGTCACCGACTGAGGTTGGCATGTCCAGCAGCCGCCTCGCAGCGATCGAGCGCGTAGTTGAGCGCGGAATCAAGGCTGGAGGATACCCTGGCGCGTCCGTAATCGTGGGCAGAAAGGGCGCGGCAGTGTACGAGAAAGGCTTTGGCAGACTCACCTGGAGCTCGAGCAGCATCCCGGTCGATGCCCAGCGCACGATCTACGATGTGGCATCGCTCAGCAAGGTCGTCGGCACCACTACGGCGATCATGATTCTGTACGACGAAAACAAGATCCGCCTCGACGATCCGATCGTCAGCTATATCCCGACATTCGGTGGCGGCGACAAGGACAACGTCACCGTCCGTCAGCTCCTTACCCACACCTCGGGCCTCCCGGCAGGCAGAGATATCTGGCGCATCGCCCAGACTCCGCTCGAAGCGCGGGCCCTGGTGTTGAGCACGCCGCTGGAAGGCCGTCCGGGTGCCCAATACATCTACTCCGATCTCGGTGCCGACGTTCTCGGACTCCTGGTCGAAGTCGTCTCCGGCGAGCCACTCGACAAGTTCCTGACACGCCGGGTTTTTGATCCGCTTGGCATGAACGAGACGATGTATAGACCCGCCGATTCGTTGCGCTACCGCATCGCTCCGACCGAAGTCACCCCTCCTCGCGGCTACCCGCTGAGAGGCGAGGTCCACGACGAGAACGCCTATGCCCTCGGTGGCGTGGCGGGACACGCCGGTCTGTTCAGTACCGCGGCCGACCTCTCGGTCTTCGCTCAGATGATGCTGAATGGCGGCGAGTACAACGGGGTCCAGATCATCAGCAAGCAGACCGTCGATCTATTCACCTCGCGGTCGTTCGGGCACCGTGCACTCGGCTGGGATACGGCCGAGGGAGACTACGGATCGGGCCGATTCCTCGGACCGACAGCCTACGGACACACCGGATTCACCGGTACCTCGATGTGGATCGACCCCGAGCGCGAGATGTTCGTGATCCTTCTCACCAACCGCGTGCACGCCGCACGCGCGTTGAGACCGGCGAAGGTCATCTCCGACGTCCGCGCCGATCTGTCGGATGCGGCAGTCCTCTCCGTGCTCGATGGGCCGAAGCTCGCGTCTGGATCCAAGTCTTTCCGCGCCGACCGCGAAGTGGGCTGGAATCCGCCCCCGCGCCGCGCGTCGAGACGCCGCCATGCTTCATCCCGGCACCACTCGATCGCCAGCGCCACTTCGAAAAGCCGCGCCAGCTCGGCGAAAAAGAGTGCCTCCAGCAAGAAGTCACCGGCCAAGAAGAGCACCCGAAAGAAGTAGTAGTATCGGGAATGCGTAAGCGCGGGCGCCCGTTCAGGGCGCCCGCTCTTGTTTCAGGAAGGGCCAGGTAGTGATTATTCGACTACCAATGCGGAACCCGAAATGAGCGACGAATCAGCAACCAGCCCCACTCCAACCGAAGCCCCTGCCACCAGCGGAGTAGTGTCCGAGGACCAGGTCAAGCTGGCGCTCCGCCGCGTCAAGGATCCTGACCTCCAGCTCAACATCATCGATCTGGGCCTGGTCTACGGCATCGCGGTCGACGGCACGACGGTCAAAGTCGACATGACGCTCACATCGCCCGCGTGCCCGTCCGGGCCGGAGCTGATGACCAATGCGGAGAACGAAGTGAAAGCGTTGCCCGGCGTGGAAAAGGTGGAAGTGAATCTCGTGTGGATGCCTTTCTGGACGCCCGAGAAGATGGAGCCGCGGGTGAGGGCGTACTTGGGCTTCTAGTGACATGGCAGGTCACGCCATACAATTCCGCCGGTGCGTCTTCATTTAAGCGCTGTAGCCCTCGCCCCCCTCATTTTCGTCGCTGCCTGCGCGACGAATCCCTCTCCAAAAAACAAGGTGGCTTCGGGCCGCCGGGCTGCTCGCGACAGCATCGGCTGCCTCGATACGTTGCGGGCGGCTGATTCGATCTCGACGATCGTGAAAATGACCGTCGCCGCCCAGGATCCGAAGGTCGTCTTGCCGCGCAACTTCGAGGACCTGTTCGTCGAGGAATTCCGTTCGCATTTCAAGCTACCGGCGCACCTGCCCTTGAGCGTCGTGAAGGGCTCCGAGCCATGCGACTCACTCGGCTCACGGTGCGTTGGCGGTGTTCTCAATGTGGGGGCTGTGGCCTACGTGACAGCGCACAACGACGGCAAGCTGACGGACATACAGGTGCTCGATGTTGCAATGACGCCGCGTTTCGCCGACAGCGTGAATTCCGCGCTGCAGGCGATGGCGCGCGGGCAGCTGCTGCCTCCGATGGGCGAGATCGAATCGATTCCCGTCGTTCTGCAGATCGTTCCGGAAGACGCGCCGGACACGGTGCCGGCCGTTCGTCACGTGTTCAAGGCACAGGTGCCCCGGTACGAATGGCCGTTCACCTACGCCGCGATGCCGGCGGCCGGCGTTGACGCGAAGTATCCGTTCGCCGGTCGAGTCGCGGGAGTAGAGGACAGCGTGACCCTGGCGTTCACCGTCGACTCCGACGGGACGATTGACACCGAGTCAATCGAGCTCGTGAGAGCCAGTTATCGGGATTTTGTCACCTCGGTGCTCGACGCTCTGGTTCGGACGCGGTACCATCCGGCCCACCTCGGTGACTGCGCGGTAGCGACGCGGATGAAGCAGCGATTTCTGTTCAAGCTGCCGGAGTAGGCGCGTCTCTTCTAGGCCGACTGCAACGCTCGAACAAATCCTTCCCCCATTTCCTCGATCTGCCACCGCCGCAGATCGGGAACAGCGGCAAGATCCGCGACCGTCTTTGCTCCGCTGCGCGCGACGTTTTCCAGTCTCTCCCGCGAGCATAGCACGCCGGGGTCCAGCTCTAGCCGCGTCGCCGCGGCATCGCGCACCGATTTCAGTCGCGTGACCTTGTCGTCGAAGTCGCGATCCTTGTTCCAGCGCTGACCTTTCGGAAATTTCGGCAGGTCGGCCTCTGGAGCTTCCATCCCATGTCGGACCGCGGCTATGATGTCGGCGCCGGCGCGGTCCAGTATTCCCTTCGGCATTCCCTTGATTGCGCCCAGCTCCGACGTGTTTTTCGGCGCGAGGCGTGCAATCTCGAACATGACCTCGTTGCCCATCACGCGGAACGTCGCGCGATCGAGTTGCGCGGCAACAGTGTCGCGCCAGTTGGCGACCTCGCGCAGAACGGCCAGCTCGCGGCGGGAAAGATCGCGCGCACCCTTGAGGCGGAGGAACCCCTCCATACTCTCCTCAGCCTCCCACCGCGTTCCCTCGAGGCGTGCGAACTCTTCCTCCGCCCAGTGCAGGCGTCCGCGACGTTTCAGCTCGCTGCTCATGTGATCCTTGAGCTGTAGCAGAAAGCGGGTGTCCTGCGCGGCATACGCCAGCATGTCGGGCGTGAGCGGGCGCATCGACCAGTCGGCGCGCTGATGTTTCTTGTCCAGCTTCACGTCGAAGAACTGATCGAGCAGCGCCGCCAGCCCGAATGACTTGATGCCGAGCAGCTGTGAGGCGACGCGGGTGTCGAAGATGTTGGTGACGTGCCAGCCGTAATCCTGGTGAAGCAGCCGCAGGTCATAGTCGGCATCGTGGAAGACGACCTCGATGTTCTTGCTCTCGAGCAGCTGGCCCAGCTTTGCCGGCGAGCCGATCGGGAGCGGGTCGATGATCGCGCTCTGCTCGCGTGTCGAGATCTGCAGCAGGTAGATACGATCGAGAAATCGATGGAAGCTCGCCCCTTCGGTGTCGAGGGCGAGCTCCTTCACGTCGGATATTTCAGAGAGGAAGCGGTCTACCTCTGGTACCTTGTCGAGGTAAAGAGCGCCG
>Ga0193699_10001222_pt1 | contig 10330 bp, 8 predicted proteins | sample L3c2metaG_FD_160095 | JGI IMG/M metagenome (GOLD analysis project Ga0193699, IMG submission 160095) | Soil microbial communities from a riparian zone of the East river system, Colorado, United States - L3c2 | ecosystem: Environmental > Terrestrial > Soil > Riparian zone | place: USA: East River... | reverse complement strand
CCACCTGTCTCGCCGGCCGCGAAGCCGCTGACGCCGGCAAGATCGTCACCTTTGGCATCAAGCCGACCGAGCCGAAGACCAGCTACGGCTATATCCTGCCCGGCGAGCCGGTCGGCACCAGCGGCGTCAAGGTGGTGACGAAATTCGTCGAGAAGCCGGACGCCGCCACCGCGGCGCGCTATCTCCACGACGGCTATTTGTGGAATTCCGGCAACTTCCTGTTTCGCGCCGATGTGCTGCTCGCCGAGATCAAGCGCATGGAGCCGGACATGGCCGACGCCATCAAGGCCGCGGTCGCCAATGCCAGCACCGATCTAGGCTTCCTGCGGCTTGAAGAAAATAGCTTCGCGCACGCGCCGCAGAAATCAATCGACTATGCGGTGATGGAAAAGACCGACCGCGCCGCCGTCATCGCCGGCGACTTCCGCTGGTCCGACATCGGCAGCTGGGATGCCTTGTTCGACATCACGCCGCGCGACACGCAAGGCAATGTGCTGCAAGGCCCGGTCGTCACCATGGACACAACCGATTGCGTCGTGCACTCGGACGGACGGCTGACGACGCTCGTCGGGGTCAAGGATCTCGTCGTGGTGTCGACGTCGGACGCAGTGATGGTTGTGCCGCGGGCACGCTCGCAAGAGGTCAAGGAGTTGGTCGCCAAGCTGAAGACGGCGAAGCGTTCTGAGGCCACCGACCACAAGCGCGGCCACCGGCCTTGGGGCTATTACGAGTCGATCGACATGGGCGCGCGCTTCCAAGTCAAGCGCATCGTCGTCAATCCGGGGGGCATCCTGTCATTGCAGAAACACCGCCACCGCTCCGAGCACTGGATCGTCGTGCACGGCACCGCCGAGGTCACGATCAACGATACGGTGCGCGAAGTGCATGAGAACGAGTCGGTCTATCTGCCGATCGGCTGCATTCACCGCATGGCCAACAAGGGCAAGATCCCGCTCGAGCTGATCGAAGTGCAGACCGGCAGCTATCTCGGCGAAGACGACATCGAGCGTATCGAGGATGTCTATAAGAGGACTACGCCGTAGACAGAGCGAGCAGTACACAATATTTATCGGACGCTGGGCGATGCAAGCCGACTTGGGAATCACATCGAATACTTTTACAATGTGAGCTGTCGGCCCTCGATGAGGCTATGTGAGACACGAGGAGTTCGAACGACAAACTGGATTAGCTTAGGCGAGCATCAATCGGCCGAACGGAAGAACAATGTGTGTATGATGAACTACGTGTACCGCATCCAGGTTTCGCGACAATACCCAGCAATGAATATTATGAGTAGACACGGCACCTAGGCGACGTCCTGACAAGGTCAATGGCTTATGAACTATCTGCTTTCCACAAAAGCGCCAGCTCATGTCGCCATTTACTTGTTTTCTTTTTTATTCGGACCACTATTTTTTGGAGCGCCAAGCCAAAGTGCTGAAACCATTGTATTGAATGGAAACGGCTTCCAACGGTCATGGTTTGCCGCTGGCATCGACGGCCAATCGCCTCAACCTCCTGATGGGTTAAGGCAGAAACAAGCGTTAATTGGGTGGGTTGAATTCGACATACATATAACGTCGCCAGCGTGGCATCGAATTATTCTCTCGGCACAACCATTTCCAGGAAGAATAGATATTTCTATTAACCCCAGCAGCGCCGCCAGTTCTATCCATCTGCGCGGCGGTAGGCCGATCGGCAATGGCCGCTTTGATATGGGCGCCGTATGGCTCAATTCAGAAAAGTATATTGTTAAACTTGAATACCTTAATTGGACGGGCTTTCCAGCCGTTAGCAAACTGGAGCTTGAGCCGGCGTCACTTGCAGGCACTTTTCCGTTTCGTGTGATTCCACCTCAAGAGCGATCCTTTCGCACTCAAACATGCGGCTCATTCTTTCTGGAGGCTGGGGGGGATCGCCGCGCTGCCACTCTAATTATAACCGCTAACCATGACTCCGACCTAACCAACCAAACACTCAGCATCGCGCCGGCCGACGAAGCAAAGCGCTACGAGCTCGCCCTTCGGTGTGAGATCCCTGGTGACTATACAATATCCGTCACGGAAGGCGGACATCCCTTCGCGCAAGAGTTTAGATATTCCGTATTTGCGTCCGATCGTGCGGAGCCTGTTCTTATAAAAGGAAGGTTGGTGCAAGAAATCGATTTAGCTCAAGTTGCTCCAGATTACGCGTCCAGCGCAACTGCTATTGTTAGTCAGAAAGCCGGATCGTATAGAACTTCAGACAAATATGGGTTCACGCCCTACGCACGTAGTTCTGCCGATGCGCAGAAGCACATGTCTGCTCCAAGTTGGTTTGCTTACAAATTAAGTTTGCCGTCACCGGACCGTCCCTATTTACTAGAGGTAGACTATCCCGACGACGCTCCGCGCCTTTTCGCTGTAGCAATTCGCGAAAGGGGCGCTTCCCTGTTCACCTATCCTCCTTCGATCGGAGCAGAAACGGGGACTAATTGGCCAATATCTAATCGCTTCGCGACGATGGAGCAAATATTTTGGCCTCGCACAACCGACCCCCGCGCAGTCATAATGAACGTGCAGGATGGCGCATCTGCCGCGGTCTCGAAGCTGCGAGTTTATGAGATCAACGACTACGATTCTTATGCAGAGCCTAACGGGGGTGACCGGCAGTTCATGATTTGGAACGAGGAAGGCGAAAATTTTTCTGGCCTTGTCGGATTGGAGCCTCGTTCTCACAAGGTCCACAAAGTAGTTGATCGTTGGCTTCGCTCCATCCGATCAGCCGGTGCGAATATGGTTTCGCCTACAGCAGCCATTTACGATTTCGCCATCTATCCTTCCAACTACAATCTCGTATTCTCTGATCCGGACCGAGATTTGTTACGTGCAATTCTCCTTGGAGCAGAGCGTTATGGGCTTGCGGTAGTACCTCAGCTTCATCCGCGCGGGGATGAATTAGTTTGGAACGCCCTTGGTGCCGGGAAAAAAGAAACGCGCCTTCTTCTGTCCAAAGAGGGCAAACCACACTTTTTAACCGCAGATCGAAGAAATAGAATTTATCCTCCGCATTACAACCCGATCGATCCGACTGTTCAAGAATGGTATATCGGAATGATTGGAGAGCTCGCTGAACGATATAAAGCCTTTCCGGCGTTTAAGGGAGTAGACCTTCGACTCTCGAGTTGGCAAAATCCATCGTTTAATAACTTCGTTAGCTTGAACTGGGGCTACGATCGAAACACCGCGGAACTCTTCTATAAAGACTCTGGCCTTCCGTTCCCCACCGAACTATTGGGACTTGAAGATGAGGAGCGGTTTGCTAAAGCGATGGAAGCTGTTGTTCTGTCGCGGCACCGTGATCTCTGGATCGACTGGCGTTGTCACAAAATATACGAACTATACATTCGCATACGTGACAGAGTTCGCGCAGCGCGACCAGATCTGATTGTTTATACGTCATTGTTTGCATGGGGAGACACTATTACGACCCCCGACGTATCACTACTGCGAGAAGCAGGAGTTGATCCGTCCTTATTGGGGAGAATTGATGGAGTGAAGGTAATAAACGCGCTGTATCAATACGGACAAAAAGAGCCATCAGAAACCTGGAAGAGGCGCAATCACGACTACATTATGGAGCAGAGTAATTTTCGTCCGTTCCAGCACGGTTCGTCCGGACCGTCTATTGTGATGCCAATGCAGTACCATGAGGCCACCGGCAGCGTTACGCCTTCGCCCAGCCTCGGTTTACCAACACCGTTACGCGAGCCCATCACGAGCGCGGCAACTAACCCACCTGGCCGGCTCTATCTGGAGCGATTTGCCACCGTTCTCGGTCTCACTAACGCTGCCTTGTTAGGTGACGGCGGCAACGGCTACGTGCTGGGGCTACCATACCTAAAGGAGTTTTTAAGTCGATATCTTCGCCTTTCGAGATCAGACTATCAACGCGTGGAAGAGATGCCCGATGTGTTGGCGGCTTGGCAATCCAACGATACGGTCTATGTTGTCAATATGATGCCGTATCAGCTTACGGCTTCTCTCCGCACAAAGCCAGAAGCGCGACTGACACCGCTAGACGACAAACCCGACATGGATAAATCGGCCGACAAGCATTCGTTTTTGCTTGCCCCCTTCGAGTTAAAAGTATTCAGAACAGACGTCTCTAAGCCGGTCATGAACGGCGATGCGGAACTTCGATCTAATGACATTGCGTCAATTCAGTCAGCCATCGAGGCAAGCAAACCATCAAACAATAAGTTTTGTAACACCGCTCTACTACTAGTCACTAACGCAGAAATCTGCAACGGAGTTGCTATAGCGACGGAGCAAGCGAAGCTCTCAATGGCGAAAGGAAAATATTGGAACGCGCTTCGTAGCTTGTCATCCACTCTTGGATCACAATTATGGTCAAGGGAACGCTAATCCTAAAATATCTATACCTCAAAAGAGAGACCGATACTTCGGTCGGTCATAGGCTTTTACCAAATATCAAATTCCTCATACTGTCGTTTCACGCTCCCCCGATAGGTTAAAAAGTTTCAAAAACGCTTCCTCTAGCCCTGGCGGATTCGCCGCCGCCGTAGCGTAGGCAATCGCACCTTCTCTAGAATATTCGGAGCCAGCCCAATATACTTTCTCAATGATCTCAACAAATTTTTGATGATTGTCCAATTTAAAAGCCCACCCAGCGCCAAACTTTTCCAAGTCATTCCATGGGGTTCTGTCACTGATGAGCGCCGGAACGCCGCACGCCAAGGCGTCAAGGATCGCGTGCCCAAAATTTTCGCCTAGCGTCGGGAAAAAAAACAAATGATAACTTGGCAATCGCGCTTTAAGCTCGTGAGGCGGAATAAGCCCTAAAAAGCGAACCGTGACATGCTTAGGTAGCTCCGCGATCTTTGCTAAACATTCTTCGTAATAGGTCCTATCCTCAACAACTCCATAAATATCATACTCGCATGGCACGCGAACGGCAGAAAGGATTTCGATACCTTCCAATAAATTCTTCTGACGCGCCACGCGACCGGCAAAACATATACGCACTTCTCCACTTTTCTTAGGAGCAAGCTGCGCATGCGCTACCGCGTCAGGCAGTTGTCCGAAATGAGGTCGCACTACAATCTCTTGCGGGGTCCGAAAGGCTCTGCGAATGTCTTCTGCCTCCTGAAAAGAAGAAGCAACATGAACAATAAAATTAGAAATGCCTACCAAATCAAGAAGCCCACACAGCGCCACCTTCTTAAGACGCTTCTGAGAAAAAACCGCGTCCAAGAATATCCCATGCGGAAAATGAAAGATCTTTCGCTTTGAACGAAACAGAAATCTTTCGATCATCATCGCCGGCAACGCCAACCTGTAGTCAAATAAGCAATGTATTACTAACGTACCATGCGGGGCCCGAAGAATTTTAAACAATTGAAAATATTTTCTTATTCCACGCGGAAGGTATTTTATAGACAGGTTACCGCTGACGTCAGTTCTTTCGGCGGCATCAAATAGGCGCCGGCGGATGCCTTCATCGTAATTTAATGTCAAGATCTGAATACTGCCATTACCAATTCGCTGGGAGAGTCGAGACGCAAGACGTTCGACAGTGACGGACGGCCCAAGGCTATATGCCGACGGAAACATAGAAAAATAGACGTGCGTTAATCTTATTTCTGGTCGCCTTTCCAATTGATGTCCCCTATTCCCTAAAGCGCGGCATCGCGATGGGCAACCAACTCACGTTTCCGAAATAGCAAATCGGCTTCTACAGGTCCGCGCGTTTTGTCGATCTGCAAATTAAAAACCCCACGAAGTGAGTATCCATTTTGAAGAAGCCAGCCAATTAGATCGCTTGCCAAGGGCTGCTTGTCATAAAGCTCGATAAAGGAGGCTTCCAGATAAATATCGTCAAAAAGCGGAAGAAGCTGTCCACAGCTCTCTAATACTGAAAGCTCAAAACCTTGGACATCCATTTTTAATAGCGCAGGTCGTTTCAGTTCGTCTGCCGAAACACTGTCAGTCAATGGGACAAGATGTATCCTCTCCGAAGTTGCTACTATCGTATTGAATATTTCTTTTCGAGCCTTAGACGGTTGCAGAATAGAAGAGGCGTCGTTCTCCTTTGTTACTAGTAACTCAACCCAACTCTCCTCGGCACCGATCCCAACATTATTGAGTTGGGTCAAAGGATCATTATGAAAGATGGCGGCATAGACGGCAGCAGCCGAGGCTAACGGTTCAAAGCTTATCACCGTGGCCTCGGGAAAATGTTCCCGAGCAAAAAGCGCAAACTGCCCTTTGTTTGCACCGATGTCTACAATAGTGCGATACTGCATACCGCCGAAAGATCTCGAATGCTCGATACTAGCAGCAACACCATGGGCAAGCGCTTGTCTGCCACGACGAGTCGTGAGAGCTGCCAAAAGCTTACGAAATCGCAAGAAATAATTAGGCATCAGCGCCTCATGCTTAGTTTCCAAAAAATCAAACTTTTTATTCCTTCGGAAAAACAACGCTGTCTTTTAGCGATCAGCGCTGACGACATTTGTTTGCTGCCCGCCCCCAAAGAGCTTTGGATTCTCTTCTGCTAACCAACCAACAGTCTCGCTCAGACCCTCTTCAAATGAGACTTGTGGCGGGCCAATTAAGGAATGGGTCGTGGAAAGATCAACTTCGGCGGAAGTCGTCATTCTAAAATATCTGCCCATATCTATGGGCGCCTTAAGTCCCACTTTCTTAATGCCTTCTCCGGCTAATCCAAAAAATAATAACGCAGATTTTGGAATTCGCCGTGCGGGCCGCCCGGTCAGCCTCTTCGAAAATGCGTCAGCCCAGATATCATAATTAATGCAGGCGTCCCCAAGATAGAATACATGCCTGTCGGATCGGCTGGAGTCGACAGAGACAAAGGCCATAATCTGATGCGCAGTATTTCTTACGTACCCATAGCAACGCATAATCGGCTTCGCTGAGGAAGGATGCAGATAACTTCGCGTCGCAATATACTTCCAAATCAACCTAGAAAACGATGGATGGCGTGGCCCCCATATTACGGTCGGTCGGAGTATAAACCAGGGCGTCGAGAGATTCTTTTGCCATACCAATTTCTCCGCCTCAGCTTTCGCCTCCCCATATAGCGTGTAAGGCAAGAGAAATTTCTCATCGGCAGGCTGCACACCAGGCATCACCGCATATTGGGTAGAGATCGAAATGAACCTTTGAATATTGGCAGCTTGGGAAACCGCGGCAAGAATATTAAGGGTTCCGCCTACGGTGGTAGAATAATCATTCAATGACTTGAGATTTACGTCAATCTCGCTTGCCATATGGATCACCACATCTGGCTTGAAAGCACGAAAATTTTCAATCACACTTTCGCGGTCACGAAGATCAACCTCAGCCCATAGGCTCCTATGTGCCTCGAAGTTTGGCCGCCTAATATCAAGATTTCGTATACAATACCCCTGCTGCAGAGCAATGGCGACGAGCTCTGAGCCAATAAATCCCGACCCACCTGTCACAAGTAGTCGTCGCCCCTCCATACGAGTTCCTTTCAAATTATGTGCTCTTTCGTCCTGCTGCTCTTCGAAAAACAGGGCCCCTAAGAAACCGTTCTAGGAATGCTCTTGGATTACGTAATTGACGCGTTAAAAAAAATAATACCCGCATGCACTTGTCTAATGTTCGCCGCTCACGGCCCATCAGCAAATAGAACCTTCGATCGTTCCACGCCCGCCTTAAATCGTTGTACGACCCTGCGCCCGTAATGCTCGTTTCGTGGACCCTGTACAAACTCAGGAAGTCGTCGAACACTTCGATTTTCGAACCCGACTTAGCAAGTGAAATGATTAGCTCGCCATCCCATGCTATCTTGTTCTTCTCGTTGAAGCCGGATGATCTCTGAAAAGCCTTCCTTCGAATGAACGTCGATGGTTGGATTTGCACCGACATACCGTGAGCCTGCGATCTCTTATTAAACGGATCCGACCATACCCTACGGAGACGCCGTCCGTCAGCATCAACAATATAGGCGTGTCCGCAAAGAACATCTGCGTCTGGTCTATTTTCAAATTCGGAAACCACTCGCCGAAACGCGCCTGGCAAGAATTCATCGTCTGAATTCAGATAACAGAAGATATCGCCAGTTGCGTTCGCAAAGCCTTTGTTCAATCCGTCAGCGGCACCATTGTCAGATTCTAAAATCGCACGAGAAAAAAGAGCCTTGTACTTTTGAATAATGTCCCTACTGCCATCTGTAGACCCCGGATCAACAATTATATACTCAATTGCCGGGTAGTCTTGCTCCAATACCGAACGGATCGTCCGCTCTAGAAAGGAGGCCTGATTGAATGAAATGGTGACAACTGAAAGAATTGGAATTGACATGGAGTATCACACGGCTAAACGCGACGACCGATGGCTAGCATGGCAGTGCAGAGATAAGCTGGAACAACGAAGCGACGTTCGGCCCCAAAAGGGGAAAATAATATATCCCACGTAAAGGACAAAAGTACAAACGCTACCGGTCCAAGCGTGGGCGACCTATCCATCACAATGACGAATAGGGCCCGACCATTCAACCAAAGCGCCCAAAACCAAAACAGGGCACCCAGAATTCCAGCTTCAACCCAACTCCCCAAAAGGATAGAATGGCTGGGAATGAGATCGCTTTGAAAAGGATTGCCAACAATCTCGTAACCAGCCTCTCGAAGCGCCTGAATTCTGAGCGTGACGTACTGCATGTCTCTCGCCCAAGAACCATGGCCGATGATTGGAGAATCGATGATAGCCTGCGTTGACGCTACTGATTCAGTGCGGCCACCGAGCAAAACACCGTATGCGCCGGAGCTTTGAACTTCGTATTTTACACGCGCTTCCTCCCCGAGCAAACCACCGGCTGCGGCCCAACCGTAGATCGCCAGCAAGAACCAGCAAGCGGCCAGTCCGCCAACACCCATCAATACCAATGTGGAGGTAGAAAGCCGTTTACGGTTTGATGGCGACGAAAGCAGAGCCAGGACAGATGCGATGCTTGTAATTCCAAAAAGATTTCTCGCCTGAAGTGATAAGTTTATCGCGGCAGCCGCGAACGGAATCAATCTCCCAACTCCAATCGGTACGACTTTGCTTGAAAATGCTGAGAGTACGAATAGCAAGAAGGTAAACGCGTGGCCGTAACCGAACCGCCAAGCGACTCCTAAAATGTCGGCTCCTTGGATCGCGCTGCCAACTTCATCGCTAGGGAAGAAACGCAGCTTAATCGTCGCGCCAAAGAAGAGGCTTAGCAGGAAAACAATGAGACGGCTCCCGCTCTGACCGACCAGCAAATAGATAGAAATAAAATTTATGACGAAGAAGATGATTTTCGACCAACCTCGAACAAGATCATCAAAGGGGGTTTCGCGAATGGCATCCGTCAGAACCGCGCCGAGAAACCACAGGCATGCAAAGATCAGAAACGATTTCGGAAGGGGCATCAAGAGTGCCCGCCCATATGAAACTAAAACGAAGGGCAATGCTACAAGTAACACGATATCTGAGCCGAAAAGGCGGCCGACTAGATTAACTTCCACTACCTGGGAAAGGCCTGCCACTATCAGAGTTAATACTCTCACATCGCGACTGATTGATCCTCCAACGCGGTTTACTTGAGAACTTTTACTAATCAAGATGGGCTGGACTATTTTCATGCACGAATACTTTCGGCTCCCGATCTCTCGTAGCCTCCAATTTCCTCGCGCAACATCAAACGAACCACATCCGACATACTGGATTTGGCGCGCCACCCAAGGATCTTCTCCGCTTTTCGAGGATCGCCTTGGCTCCAAGTTAAGTCGGTCGGTCGAAAAATTCCCGGATCGATATCAACATGGTCGGTCCAATCTAAATCCGCTAACGCAAATGCCGTCGAGACGAACTCTTCCAAGCTATGAGACGCTCCGGTCGCAATGACATAGTCATCCGGCTCACCTTGCTGAAGCATAAGCCAAATCGCTTCGACGTACTCAGGAGCCCATCCCCAATCACGGACAATATCCAGCCTTCCGAGCTTCAATCTCTGATTCGAGCCCCGTCCTATTTTTCGTGCTGCGGAAACAATCTTCTGAGTGACAAAGCGAACAGGACGTAGCGGCGATTCGTGGTTAAATAGAATCCCATTGGATGCATGCAGACCGTAGGCCTCGCGATAGTTCCTCACAAGCCAGTGTGCCGAAGCTTTCGCGACGCCGTACGGGCTACGGGGATTAAACGGTGTTTGCTCGTCGGCAGGAATCCCTTTTAACTCTCCAAAGCATTCACTTGAGCTTGCATTGTAAAAGCGAACCGGACGATCGAGAAGTCTTATTGCTTCCAGAATA
>Ga0193699_10001221_pt1 | contig 10332 bp, 16 predicted proteins | sample L3c2metaG_FD_160095 | JGI IMG/M metagenome (GOLD analysis project Ga0193699, IMG submission 160095) | Soil microbial communities from a riparian zone of the East river system, Colorado, United States - L3c2 | ecosystem: Environmental > Terrestrial > Soil > Riparian zone | place: USA: East... | reverse complement strand
CGTCAATTCGATTACTCGCCGCCATCCTGCCATGATCCCGCTCCTCGTTTCGCCAATCGCAAACGAGGAATCCGCCACCAAACCATTAGTTCCATGACGCAGGTTTCATGGAATCGATCGTCTAGTCTAATCCCGATCTACCCGCGTCCAACGGCAGCGGAACAGCCGCATTACACTCCCAACAAGCCTATTGCCGCACGCTTGCCAAGCGCCGGAGGGGGCCGTAGAACGGCGCAACTCTTGGCGAGATTGGCTCGGTCTGCCACGATAATTACCATTGCAGGCACTTAAGCTATTGATCCTGTTCGGTAATTCATTGGGGAATGGTGTAACGGTAGCACAACAGACTCTGACTCTGTTTGTCTAGGTTCGAATCCTAGTTCCCCAGCCATTTCGGTCATATCGCAACAAAATCAAAGACTTATACATAACAGAGCAGTCCAAAAACGGGGCGACTCGTAACAGTTTCTCGTGTGTTACGGGCGTGACATTTGGCTCGATTCTCCCCTTTCGCACCCGTCGTAACGTCTCTAACCTTAAGTTACGCTACTAAGTATTTGATATTACTTAGATTTCAAACTTTATTTCGACTCATTTCCAGTAGAAGATGATGGCGATCCGAAAAAGCCGCCCTGAGATTGGGCAGGTTTCACCGGGCACACAAAAACAGAGAAATCCCAGCCAATCGCATCCCGCGGTGGCTTCTCGATTGTGTGCCTGTTGCCGTCATTCGTTCGATCAAGTCTCCAGAAACTATTCGGCCTTGAGACAAAATCTCTAGCCGAGCCTGAGCCGTGGCTGATCGACTTATTCGGCACGACCCCCGCCTCTTCCGGCATCGCCGTGACGCCGCGAAACGCTATGACGTGCCCCCCGGTGCGCCGCGCGGTGCAACTGATCAGCGAGAGCGTCGGCCAGCTACCCGTTCACGTTTACGAACGTGGCGACGATAGCGCCAAAGAGCGCGCGCCCGATCATGCCGCCCATACCTTGCTTCACGATCAGGCCAATGACTGGACCCCCGCGTCCAAGTTTCGCGAGGAAATCACCCGCGATGCCCTGCTCTATCCGAACGGCGGCTTTGCCGAAATCATCCGCGTCGATGACGGCAAGCCCTTCGAACTGATCCGGTTCAATCCTGAGATTAACCCGGTCAAGGTCACCTACGTCGATAGCGAGCCATTCTATCGCGTCGGCGAACGCCAGATTTCGCGCCAGAACATTTTGCACATTCCATCGCCGTCATTGAATGGCTGTGGCTTGGTCCATGACGCCCGAGAAGCCATTGGCCTCGCCATGGTGATGGAACGGCACGCGGCTCGCCTGTTCGGCAACGGCGCGCGGCCTAGTGGCCTGCTCTCAATCAAAGGAGTGGTCACTCCCGACGCGCTTGCCAAGGCAAAGGCAGCTTGGCAGGCGGCGCACGGCGGCAACAATTCAGGCGGCACGGCGGTAGTTCCGGCTGAAGCCGAATGGCAGGCGCTGACCATCACGTCAGTTGACGCCCAATTCATGGAAATGCGCCGCTTCGCGATCAATGAAATCGCGCGCGTGTTTGGCGTTCCGCCGCACATGCTTTTCGAAATGGAAAGGGCGATCAAATCTAACGCTGAGCAGATGGGCCAGGAATTTGTCACCTATTCGCTCATGAGCTGGATCAAGCGATGGGAAGGCGAAATCCGTCTTAAGCTGTTTTCGTCGGACGATCGCAAACGTTTCGTTGCCGAATTCCTCACTGACGACTTTGCCCGCGCCGATCTTGCATCACGCATGGAGAGCTACGGCAAAGCGATAGCAGCGCGCATTCTCAATCCTAATGAAGCCCGCGCCGCCGAAAATCGCGGGCCATATGCAGGCGGCGAGAAATTCGAAAATCCGAACACGACCACCGCGAGCCTTACCGTATGACGCGACACCGCGCATTTTTTGGTGACGCCGATTACGATTTTCGGGTTACGCCGAACCTTGTCATTGAGCTTGAGCACAAGACGGGCGTTGGCATTGGGGCTCTCTGCTCTCGCGTGTTTGCAAAGCAGTTTGCACAATCTGACATTCACGAAACCATCCGGCTCGCTCTGATTGGCGGTGGCACGGCTCCTGAGCGCGCCGCTTTACTAATCGCCAGCTACGCCGTCGATCGCCCCCTTAGCGACACTTATCCTCTCGCCGTCGCCATCCTAGACGACCTCTGGTTCGGCCAACCCAATCATGAGGCTCGCAATGGACAGGCTTGAAATCAAGGCCGCGATAACCGTTGACGACGCTGGCACCATCACCGGCAACGCATGGCCCTTTGGCTTCGCTGATAGCAGCAATGACATCATTACAAAGGGGGCGTTCCATTTCGCCGCCGCTGAACTGCCCATGCTGTTCGGTCACAATCCTGATGACCTGATTGGCACATGGAATGAAGCAAGCGAAACCGCAGACGGCCTTGTCACCAAAGGCAAGTTGCACATGGAGCAGCCACGCGCCCGCGCTGTCCATAGCCTGATCAAGGGCGGCCTCGTTACTGGCCTGTCTATCGGCTTCAAAACTAAAGCATTCACGCGCCAAGGCCGTGGTCGCATCATTTCCGCGCTGGATCTCTTTGAGATCAGCGTCGTGCGCAACCCGATGCATCCCCGTGCACGGATCATCAGCGCCAAATCTGAAAACACGGCCCTTGCCATCGCCGAGGCCATTAACCGCGCCACGGCAGCGCTTAGGACTGAGGACTACCGATGAACAATCTTGCGCGACTCGAATTGAAAGACGCTGGCGATGAAAGCGACCCGGCAACCATCGTCACCAAGGCGCTTGCTGGCTTCCAGACGGCGCTGGACGACCGCTTGAAGCCGATCGAAACCAAGTCGGCCGATGATGCCAAGCTAAAAGCTCGGCTGGACGCCATGGAGGCCAAGCTCAATCGCCCTGGCACCGTTGAATTGAAATCGGACAATGACAACGGCGGTATCGAACGCAAGGCGTTCGCGTCTTTTGTTCGCAGCGGTCGCGAAGCTATGGACCCGCTTGAGGTTAAGAGCCTCGTTGTCGCCAACGACGCGCAGGCCGGTTATCTGGCGCCCGCGCAGCTTTCGACGGAAATGATCCGCCTGCTCACGCTGTATTCGCCTGTTCGGGCGGCTGCAAACGTCGGCCAGACCGGTTCGCCGTCCGTCATTCTCGGCAAGCGCACCGGCATCACCAATGCCAAATGGGAAGGCGAGATTGAGGATTCGGAAGAGTCCGAACCGGCATTTGGCCAGATCGAAATCCCGATCTTTGGCATGAAGACCTACACGGATATTTCCGTGCAGTTACTGGAAGATTCGGTCCAGAACGTCGAAGCCGAATTGAACCTCGCCCTCTCCGAGGATTTCGGGAAAAAGGAAGGCGTCGCGTTCATCAACGGCACCGGCAATAAGCAGCCGCGTGGCGTGATGGTTCACCCGGACGTTGCCTATACGGCGAACGGCCACGCGACTATTCTGAGCGCCGATGCCCTGATCGATCTATTCCATGCGCTCCCGCCCGCCTACCGGAACGCGGGTGCTTGGATGCTCAATTCAACGTCGGTTGCCACCATCCGCAAGCTGAAGAACACGGCTGGCGATTACCTGTGGCGCGATGCCCTCTCCGAAAGCAACCCGGCGACCATTCTCGGCCGCCCGGTAATCGAGGCCGTTGACATGGCCGACGTAGCGGCCGGGAATTTCCCGATCGCGTTCGGCGACTTCAACGCGGGCTATCGCATCTATGACCGCGTTTCCCTTGCGGTGCTTCGCGACCCCTACACCATGGCAAAGAAGTCACTCGTTCGCTTTCACGCGCGCCGCCGCGTTGGTGGTGACGTGGTGCGGCCTGAAGCCATCCGCAAACTCAAAATGGCAACCTCGTAAGGAACGATGACAATGCGCGACACCTACCATTCACTGAAATTCGTCACGGCCATTGCGCCCGTGACGATCGCCGATAACACCCCGATCGTTGGCGCGATTGTCAGCCACGCTGATTTCCAGTCACTGACTTACGCAATTCAGACCGGCACCCTTGCCGACGCTGATGCGACGTTCGCGGTGCTTCTGGAGCATGGCGACGCGGCCGATTTGTCAGACGCCGTTCCGGTGCCCGACGAAAGCCTTATCGGCACGGAAGCGCTTGCGGGCTTCACGTTCGCAAACGACGCAGCGACCCGAAAGCTCGGCTACATCGGCGACATGGGTTTCACCCGGTTGACGATTACTCCCACTGGCAATACCGGCAGCGCGCCGGTCTCGGCTATGGGTGTTCTGAGCCACGCCAACACGCGCCCTGTCGCGTGAAGCAATGCGGCTCGCACAAGGTGAAATCACGATCACCCTCGATCATGAGACGATTCACCTTCGTCCATCTTTGCGAGCCGCGTTTCGTTTGGAACGTCGCCACGATGGTTTTGACAAGATCATCAAAGGCATTGCTGACGGCAACTTTTCTATTATGGCTGACGTAATTCGCGAAAGTTCTGATCCGCGTTCGGCGCTTGCAAGCTTCTTGGATTGCATCGATACGCTCCCCATGCAGATGGCAATTGAACGCATCAGCGAACCGCTTATTGCTCATGTCATGGCTCTCGCGGGCGCCGACGACGCCATTGACAGCGCACCAACACCCGACGCTGAGCGGGTCCCGTTTGCTGAGTATCACACCAAGCTCTTTCGCCTCGCAACCGGATGGCTCGGCTGGTCCCCTGCGGACGCATGGGAAGCAACCCCGGCTGAAATCACTGAAGCCTACAGGGGCCGAATGGAATTGCTTGGTGCCATGTTCGGAAGCGGCAAAAAGGATCCAATTACAAAACCCGACAAAGCGGCGCGCCAACGCCTGAACGCATTGGGAGACCTTACCGTCACCGACATGTCGCAGGTGCCATCATGCCAATGAAGGCACCTCGCATCTGTGGTTGCGGCAATCTAATCGCCAGCGGCGCAATCTGCATCTGTCAGCAACGTCGCAAGGCTGAAGCCGACAAGCGCCGCCCCACAGCGCAAGCGCGCGGCTATGACAGCAAGTGGCAGCGCGAAAGCAAGGCGTTCCTGGCCCTTCCGATGAACCGCCTGTGTGCATGCGGCTGCGGTCGCGCTGCAAACATGGTCGATCACATCATTCCACATCGCTGCGACAAGCGCCTCTTTTGGTCGCGCTCCAATTGGCAGCCCATGGCGTCATCGCCCTGCCATTCCAGCCGCAAGCAATCCCTTGAACGACGCACAATCGACAGGACACTGACATGACTTCACCGCATCTGCTCACGTATCGAGGCGAGACCAACACCATAACGGGTTGGGGAAAGAAGGTCGGTATTCGACCCGCTGTCATCTACATGCGCCTTGGACAGGGTTGGACTATCGCGCGCGCCCTAACGACACCCGTTCGCCCGCGAGGCCCGAACGTGAAGGCAGCCCCTCCGATCATGTCAGGCATCAAGGCATTCGAACGCGACCACCTCGCGATGAAGCGCCAACTTAACCGCACGCTTCGCCTATTCATCCGTCAGACGGAACGACAGATGGCAGAGCTTGGCCGCGACCTCGGCAGGACCTTGGCAGCACAGATTGACCTTCACGCCCTCATGGGCCGGGGGGTGGTCTCGTTCGTGCCCGAAAAGACGAATGACCGGGCCTCTCCAGTCACGCGCGATTTCTCCTAAATAGGCTTTTTCTGCAAATGACGATTTCCACCGCCAATCTGAAGGCGCACCTGAACATCACGAGCGCCGCCGACGATGCGCTCTTGAATGACAAGATCGCGGCGGCTTCCGAGTGGATTGCCCAATACACCGGCATTCCCATGGATGCACCGGATACCCCGGCGCCAGTCAACGAAGCAATTCGCCAGCTTGCGGCGCATCTGTATGAGAACCGGGAAGCGACTCTTATTGGCGTGACCTCGCAATCGCTTCCGTTTGGCCTCTTAGACTTGCTCATGCCCTATCGTTGTTGGGTATTCTGATGACTTCAGAGCCTTCCCTAGACCTTCAGAAGGCTATTCGCGCGCGCCTCTTGGCGAGTGCTGACCTTATGGCGCTTGTCCCGGCGGACCACGTGATTGACCTCACGGGCCGTCCTGAGCGCATGCCGGAAGTTCAAATTGGCGAAGGTCAGACCATTTACAGGCGGTTCGATTCCACCTCTTACGCCACCTTGCACGTTTGGGTGCAAGAGCCCGGCCTGATCGGCGCGAAGGCTATCGTCGGGGCGATAGTCCCTGCCCTGCGCATCGATGCGCAGATCACAGGCGTCCTGGCCCTTGATCACTTCATTTGCCACGACCTTGCCGTGACACAGACCCGGTTCTTGCGCGATTCCCACGGCTCTTTCTCGCACGGTATCGTCACCGTCGTGGGTATCATGAAGGCGAAATGATGCGCGCCGGCAACCTAGATCGCACCATTGATATTCAGAGCCGGACCACCGGGATCGGCCCCTACGGCACGCCTATAGACGATTGGGCGACGATCGCCACCATGCGCGCTCAGAAGCTTGAGAACGCCATTGACGATCGCGAAGGCACGCGAGGCGATACCACTGACAATGTCATTACGTTTCGGATGCGCTGGCTTGTCGGTGCGACTCTCGAAAGCCGCGTCATCTATGAAAATCAGCCGTTCAAGATCACGCGCATCAAGGAAATCGGCCGCCGCGTCGGCTTAGACGTTACGTGCGAGCGAGTCGGTTCATGATTCTGGACCGCCCTCTATATCTTGGCATCACGATCGAACACGTCAGCAAGCTCTGGGTCAAACGCTCGCAAGTAGTGGGAGAGTTTCTTCAGAGTTTCATGCTGATTTCCGATCGACCGGATAGCCTCTATTGGAGGTGGATTGTCAGAAATCGTCACTACCGTATGCAGCGTGGATGTCACGATCAAATAGTTAGCTTTGTCATGAATACCAAGGTCCTGCCATGCCTGTGCAATAGCAAAATGGTCCATCGTGTCTTTGAGGGCCTGCATTGCCCTAGTGAATTTCTGTTTCATCTCAGCGAGTTCAAGCGGGCCGCTGATGCCGGTAGGTGCGCCGCCCCCATAGACCTTTGTTGCGCTCTTCAGAACTTGGTCCGCGACGTTCAAAGCAGTAGCTGCGGCATGAACAGTTTGTGCAAGAACGATGCGGGCGGCAAATTTTGCCTCGACCTTCTGCACTTCTCGCACTCGCAGCGCTTCTTCTCTCGCGCGTTCAGCACTCAATTCTTGAGCGCGAATCTGTTGCTGAACCGCAAACCAAGCGATGATAGCTGCTATCAAAGTCATTATTCCCGCAGCGAAGTTGCCCCCGAATCCAATCCAATCAGCGGGGTTTCCACCCTTCGCCGCGGTTACGAAAGGCCTCACCCAAAAAGGGGTCAAGAAAAGCGACGACGACAGTCCAACGATAAATGCGATCAGCAAGAGCACAGGGGTGGGGACAGCTTTCTTCATTCTCAGAATCTGCCTCGCATTCCGATTCTTGTCGAGAGGGTTGCTGCATGAGGGGCCGTAAACCTGCACTGGCAACCGATCTCAGCGCTCTCAACGCCGTAATCAGCGCCCCCTGCTGGTTATCCAAACACGCCAAAGCCGAGTGGCGCCGGGTGATGCCCGACCTGACCAAGCGCCGCATCCTCACCTCTGCCGATCTCGGCAGCCTCGAAAGTTATTGTATCGCATCCGGTCAGGTCCGCGAAATGGAACGCTTGATCGCCAACGAGGGTCACGTTGTCCAAACCGAGCGCGGTCCCCGTGCCCACCCAGCCGTCCGTATCCAATCGGACGCCATGACCCGCGCTCGGCTCCTAGCCGCCGAACTCGGCCTGACGCCCGTATCCCGTTCCCGCCCCTCTATCCGTGACGATGGGGGCGACGATGAACATTCATCCGACTTGGGTATTTGATAATTCGCCTATCGCCGATCCTGAGGGACGCGGCGATCGGGCGCTGAAATTCTTCAAGGCGCTGCAGCATCCCAAATCGACCGCGCGCAACCGCGCGTTTGAGCTTGCCCCCTTTTGGGAACGCATCATTAAGCGCATCTATGGACCGTCAGATATCGACGGCAACCGGCAGGTTCGCACGGTCTATATTCAGATCCCGCGCGGCGCGCGTAAGACGACGTTCGGCGCCGGCCTTGGCTTGCTGCATTCATGCGGTCATGAGCGAGTCCCAGGCGGCGCTTCAATTCTCGCTGCCACCGCAGAAGATCAGGCGCAACTCGCCTTTGATGAAGCGAAAGCCTTTATCAACGCCACCTCGCCATTGACGCGCGCGACGCATATCGTCGACTCAGAACTAGAGCTTGAACATATCGCATCGGGCTCAACGCTTCAGGCCATTCCGGCAGAAGGTGATTTCCAGCAAGGCAAGACGCCGTATTTCGTCCTGATCGATGAATTGCACGTGTGGAAAAACCGTCGCCTGTGGCGCGCCCTGAAAACCGGCCTGCTCAAGACACCGAACACTCTGCTAGTTATCATTACCACCGCCGGGCGCGGCCAGGAAAACCTTGGCTTTGAGGAATACAGCTACGCGAAACGCGTGGCGTCGGGCGAGATCGTCAACCCCGCATATCTACCGATCATTTTCGAGCCGCCTGCGAAATACGACTGGCGCGATGAGAAGATTTGGAACCTCGTTAATCCGGGCCTCCAATACGGCTTCCCCGATATTGTCGGCATGCGGCAAGCCGCGATCGAGGCTGAAGAGAAACCGGCCGATCGCGAGGACTTCAAACAATACAATCTGAACCATTGGTCAGATCACGCGACCGCGCCTTTTGTCGAAATGTCGATCTATGATGAAGGCAATACGCCCGTCGATCTTGAGGCATTGAAGCAACAGCCGTGCTGGATCAGCGTTGATCTTTCCTCGAATACCGACCTCGCCGTGGTTTTCGCGGCGTGGCGCGATGGTGACGACGGTTATTTTGTATCGCCGCAATTCTTTTGCCCAAAAATGAATTTGCGGGAGCGAGAGGACAAGACTGGCGCGCCTTACGCCCAATGGGAACGTGACGGCCTAATTTCCGCTACACCCGGCAACGTCGTCGATTTCAACACTATCGAATCCGCAATCGTTGATCTTTGCGATCGCTTCAACGTGCAAGAAATCGCGTTCGATCCATACTTGGCGCGGCAGATTCAACAGAAGCTATTAGAGAAGGGCTTACCGGTAGTCGATTTCCGTCAGGTGCCAAGCCTGATGATGCCTGCGATTAGCGAGCTTGAACGGGCGATTATTGCGCGCCGCTTCCGGCACGGCGGTCACCCCGTCTTGCGCTTCTGCTTCAGCAACGCGGAAGTCGAACGGAACAAGCAACAGCATGCTGTTCGATTCTACAAATCCAAGAAATGGCTGAGCATCGACGGCGCCGTTGCCGCTGCAATGGCTGTATCGCGCGCCGCGACTGGCGAGGATAGCCGTTCGCTTTATGACAACCCGGCGATCACCGCCGAAATGCTGACGGGCTGGTGATCGATGGATGACGATTTAGACGCCTATCTGAATGCCCTACCTGAAAGATCGCCGAACAGTTATCGCCGGTCATTCGGGAACAAGCCGAACTGTTATCTTCGGCCCAGCGGCAAGCGCTTCAATCCCTTGAGCAGGCGCCGGAAGAGACCGGCGCCTTAGAGGATTCGTGCGTCGTGGTTCCCGGCAAAAACGACCTTGAGTTTTTGGTTCAGGCCGGTGGCGATTTGACGACGAAATTTTATGATCGGGGGACGGATTATGAGCGCGCCGTTGTCATCGATGGAAGTTCGAACGAGGGGGTCGCCAAGCTTCCGAAGGGCGAAGGTGAAGGCGTCGGCTACGACTACGCGCTCGGCTTTGAATTCGGAACGTCCAAACAGCCAGCGCGGCCATTCTTCTATTCCACCTATCACGCCATGAAAGACGACATGCAAGATGCCATCAATGACGCAGTTAGTGAGATTTTGAAATGACAGACGATAAATTCGCCCGCGTGATCACTTGGGCGGGCGGCCAGCACACCTTTAACCTCAATCACCCTTGGGTGCGGAACGTCCTGAAGTATCGTGGCATTCACGGTGCAAACGGCAACACGCCAGCGGCCTGTCTGCTTCGCTTCGAGACGGGCACCTATTCGATCGAAGATATCGAGCGTGTCCTGGAGCTTGGATTGATCGGCGGAGGAATGGACAAACAAAGCGCAGACAGCCTGCTCGATCAGCATGTTCGCGGCAAGCCGATCGCAACCCTCGCCGTTACCGCCGTCCAAGTTCTTGAGACTATTTTCATTGGAGCACCCCAATGACAACGCCAGCGCTCAATATCCCCGTCAGAGCGACAGGGCTGGGTGATTTCAAGAAAGATATG
>Ga0193699_10001220_pt1 | contig 10334 bp, 10 predicted proteins | sample L3c2metaG_FD_160095 | JGI IMG/M metagenome (GOLD analysis project Ga0193699, IMG submission 160095) | Soil microbial communities from a riparian zone of the East river system, Colorado, United States - L3c2 | ecosystem: Environmental > Terrestrial > Soil > Riparian zone | place: USA: East... | reverse complement strand
GCTCCCGGATTACCCTGAGATTATCATCGGGCGCGCTTGGCGAGCCGTTGGCGGCGACGAAGCCCCCCAATGAGCGGCTACTATTGTTCGCATTCTGGTCGGTTATCGAATGACCGCTCCTGGCGCGAAGCGGACATGCGGCCAGCACCCTCTTCAAGTTCGCGTGCGCTGGGCCGCGGTTGATTGAAGCGTACACGCTGTTCCACATGCGAAATCCGCCGATAGTGATTCCTTGAACCAGACGTTTTTGTCTTTTTGCGGAGGCGCCGGAATGAGTTCGTTCTTGTTGCATTGCTCAGAACTTTCGGCGCCTTGCATCAGTGGTTGCAAACCTTGTCACCCGCGGCTTATCCTGCGTGGTCCGATGGCGTTGAAGGAAGCCTTTGCGCCGGAAGCGGTCACGCCCGATTTTCCGCTCGGCGCCGGCGGACTTCTCGGTCTACGCCCGAAAGACTTCTATGCCACATCTTTTGACCTCGTCGCGATCAACAACGTGCCGCGGAGTCGAACGAAATGGTCATTGCTGCGGATTCCGCAGAAGTAGCGGATGCAATTGCACCATCACCATCTGTCGCCAGCTTGCGTGGCCTCGATGGCGTCAACCTGTTTCTCGCTGGAGCGTTGTCGGGCTTCGGTCCATACGTCGCTGCCTTTCTAGCCGAGCAAAATTGGACTCAACAGCGCATCGGCTTTGTGCTGACGGCAGGTGGATTCGCCGGATTGCTGAGTCAACTACCCGGCGGTGCATTGCTCGATGCTATCCGATCGAAACGAATAGCGGTCGCGCTAGGTGCCGGTATGGTTGCAGCAGGCGCGCTGATTATTGAAGTTTGGCCCAGTTTTCCATTGGTGTTAGCAGCTCTGGTGCTCCAAGGGATCACCGGTGGCTTCCTGGGGCTGGCGATTACCGCCATCAGCCTTGGTCTAGTTGGCAATGCAGCGCTTGCCGAGCGACTCGGACGTAATCAGCGCTTTGCATCGGCGGGAGGGGTATTGGCGAGCGGCTTCATGGGCTTCATCGCATATTTCCTGTCGTATCGCGCGATATTCATCGTCGCTGCCGCGCTGGTGCTTCCGCTGCTCCTTGCTCTCAGCCGGGTCCAGCCTTCAGATATCCATTTCGGCCGCGCCTCGTGCATTCCGGATCATCAAGGACCGGGCCCGCCGCCGAGAGCCCGGCTCCGAAGCCTTTGGAAGATCCGCGGCCTGCTCATATTCGCCGGCTGCGTGTTCTTATTTCAGATGGCTAACGCGTCGATGCTGCCGCTCGCCGGCGAAGCGTTCGCGTACAACGAGGAAGCGCTTTCCTCGCTCATCGTCACCGCGCTGATCGTGGTGCCTCAGGTCATCGTGGCGATAATGGCGCCGTGGGCCGGACGCCGGGCGAACACGTGGGGCCGCCGACCACTGTTGCTCGTCGGCTTCACAGCATTGCCGATCCGCGCGCTGGTGTTTGCCTCGACCACCAATCCAATGATTCTCATCGTCGCTCAAGTACTCGACGGAGTCAGCGGAACGACGCTGGGCGTGCTCACGGCGCTGATAGTCGCCGACCTCACAGCGGGTACCGGCCGGTTTAATCTCGCGCAGGGATTCGTCGGAACGATATCCGGGATCGGCGCTTCGCTCAGCACCATACTTTCAGGTCTCGTGGCCGGGAACCTTGGCCGTGCGGCAGGATTTCTGGGCATTGCGGCGGTGGCCCTGGCCGCTCTGCTTCTCCTGTGGTCGCTAATGCCTGAAACCCATCCGTCAAATAGGAGCGGGCACCTATAACCGCTCATCACGTTCATTAGGCGCGCATGATGGACGTCAGGATGGCGAACGATCTCGTCTTATTGGGTACTATAACCATTTTCGATGAAGGACTTGCGGATGTCATTCAAGGTTCAGGTCGGCCCAGCACAGATCGCCATTCATCAGGGGCAGACGGTGTTGCTCACCGAAACCGACGGGCGGGTGCACTGGCCAAGCAACCGCGGACTTTATTTCCGCGATACCAGGGTGATCAGCGCCTGGGCAATTTATGCCAACGGCGAACTGTGGGACCTGCTAAATGGTGGCGCTATTGCTCCCCAGGCGGCTCGCATCTTCCTGACCAACCGCGCTTTCGAAACCGAAGACGGGCCGGTCGCGGCACGCACCCTGGGCTTGGTGATCGGCCGTCAAGTCGATGGCGGACTGCACGAAGACATCGAGATCACCAACAACAGCCAAAAACCAGTTCGTTTCAACCTGGAGGTTGCGGTGCGCGCCGATTTCGCCGACATTTTCGAGGTGAAGGGCGACAATATCGTGCGGCGTGGCCACATCATCACCTCGTGGTCGGCCAAGCGGGAAATACTTCGGGTGACCTATCGAAACAGGGATTTTTGCCGTGAATTAATCGTACGTACCGGCGAGGGCGACGGCAGGCCGACGGTATACGCCAACGGACGTTTGAGTTTCGACATTGCACTGAAGCCCGGGCAGGCCTGGCACCGCTGCCTGATCTACGATCTCGTGGACGGCTCGAAACGCTTTCGAGCATCGAAGGAATGTATTCATTCCAGCGAAACGTCGGACCACTCTCGCAATATAGACGAATGGCAGCGAACGGTCCTGAAAATCGAGACCAGCAACGAGGAATTCTATCGCTGCTATAATCAGGGAGTGCAGGACATGGCGGCCTTGCGGCTTCCGTTGCAGGGTACGGATCACATGGTGTTCGTGCCGGCCGCCGGATTGCCGTGGTTCGTAGCGCTGTTTGGCCGCGATACCTTGATCGTCTCGTTGCAAACGATGATTGTTTATCCGGAATTCGCTGCGGGCACGCTGGAGGTTTTGGCGCAGTATCAAGCGACGGAGCGCGACGACTACCGTGACGCGGAGCCAGGTAAGATCCTGCACGAGCTTCGTTACGGCGAGCTGGCGCATTTTAAGCTGATCCCACACACGCCATATTACGGCACGGCGGACGCGACGCCCCTCTATCTGATCGCGCTGCATGCAGCGTGGAAGGCAACTGGCGATCAAACCTTGATCGAGCGGCATTTGCCGAATGCCGAAGCGTGCCTGATCTGGATCGACAAATACGGTGATCGCGACGGCGACGGATTGCAGGAATATCAGACGCGGTCGACAGCCGGCTACGAGAACATGGCGTGGAAGGATTCCGGAGATTCCGTAATGTATCCTGACGGTACGCTCGTGCGCGGCCCTAAAGCTCTGTGTGAACTGCAGGGTTACGTCTACGACGCTTGGTTGCGCATGGCCGAGATCTACGACGAACTCGACAACAAGCGACGCGCGAACCAGCTGCGCAAGAAGGCTGCGTTGCTATTCAAAAAATTCAACGAGGTGTTCTGGGACAAAAAATCAGGCTTCTATGCCTACGCATTGGACGGAGACAAGAAAAAGGTGCTTTCGGTGACCTCCAATGTCGGGCAGTGCCTCTGGTCCGGCATCATCGCGCCAAAACGTGCTGCTACCGTTGTAAAACGGTTGATGCAGAAGGACATGTGGAGCGGTTGGGGAATCCGCTCGCTCTCATCGGATCATCCCTCGTTCAATCCCTACAATTATCAAACCGGCGCGGTGTGGCCGCATGACAACTCGCTGATTGCACTGGGAATGCGACGCTACGGCTTTGATGCAGAAGCGGCGGCGCTCGCACGCGACATTAGCGGTGCCGCCAGTCATTTCTTACTGAACCAATTGCCCGAACTCTATGCAGGGTTGCAGCGCGATCCGACAGGTTTCCCGGTGCAGTATCTCGGTGCCAATGTGCCCCAGGCCTGGGCGGCAGGGACGCCGTTTGTATTACTACAGGCGATGCTTGGGCTTCAGCAGGATGCCCCGCGCGGAAAGCTATATGTTGATCCAGCGCTGCCTGCCTGGCTGCCAGACATGACGTTGATCGATCTGCGGCTAGGGCGGCGACGGTTCGATATCCGGTTCTGGCGTGACGGCAAGGAGACTCTATTCGAAGTCCTTAGGGGAAAGCGCAGTGCGGTAGAACGGAAAGCCGCGTCTGCACTTCGAAAAAATAATTCGAACCGCGAAGCATCTCCGTGATTGCGAGATTGTCTGCTTGGGTCTCACCGTTCCCAACGGTGATCGTCGACTACCGATCAATGCAAGCAAGAATCTGCAAGAGTCGGTTGCGTCTCCCTAACTCTAATCTACCGGATTCTAAGGTGTGATCTCGTTCGGCAATGCGAGGATTGGCGAAGCCGATCTTTACCGAGGCTTATCGGCTCGCAAAAACGAGCGGCTGAGGAACGGCCGCTTGTGGCGCAAAGCGGACATTCAATCCCGGCACAGTTTGGTACGTCGGTCGCGAACAAAAGCTAATGCAGGTTTTCGGAACAACTCCGACTGCTCAGCATAGCCGAGGGTACTTTCTGAACAAGCCCTACGGCATCGGTGGCAGGAAGGGTGTCTGAAAAGTCCACGTAGCCAGTACGGCCCGCATGCTGGGCTGCTCAAAGCCTCCTGAAAGTCAATCGGCTTCGAGCCGGAAGACTTCATGGGAATCGGGATGGCTCCGACGCGGCAGCGTGGCTGGTGAGGGTTCTGGAAAGAACTTAAACCTTGAGGTCGATGACAGCCTGTCGGTCTGCCTGGTTCTTGGCCGCGAAGACATCGAGTACGTCATCGTCGATTGCGCGCGCAGGAGCTTTCGCGGTTTGGTCGGCCACGAGCTGAACTCTGGCCTGCGTCACCTCAATGGGTACGGGATAGATGGCCATGAGACCCTCTGCCCAAAAGGTCTCAGGAGGAAATTTACGTTCTGTAAAGAGATTGGGTTAATGACCGGGTGTCTTTTGAGCCGTCCCGGCACCGAGCAATGGCACGTCCGGGAGAGGCGTTTGTCGTGGCCTTTTCCCGTCGTATCTTTCCGCCAGGGCAAGCAGGCGCTTCTTGGTGAAGGGATCAGCCCTGTCGGCAAGAGACCGGACGCGGGCGGCCTGCTCTTTGAAATACTCGTCGTTCATAACGCCCTCGAAAAGCGTCATCCTACAGCGTAAATTTGAGTCGGGTACGGGAAAAGAGATACTTCGTTAATCCGTATTTGAACGGGGCTCCCGTTCGTTCTCAATGAATAGAAAGAGCCCGTGGGTAACTCCCCCCACACTAGACAAACTGGGTCGTCTGCACACTATGTACCGAGGCAGAATCTCTGGAGGGCTTCAGGGGACAGTCTCGCTCAAGGCCATGCGGTGTAACGCCCGTGTGGCCTTGTCTGTTTGGTGGATAAATTACGTTGATACGTGGCTGATAAGTCGGACTCGGCTCGTTCCACCTGAACAAATAGTGGTTTCAGGCGGCCTTCGTCGGAGAGGCCAGGGGCTGTCTGCCCATTTCACGGAGTCGTTGGTCTGAACGTTGATGCTTCCAGTAAAATCTCCTGTTAACAGGAAGCTGTGCGGAGACCGGTTCGATCAACACTGCATTGCCAAGGAGGATTCTCAGTTCGAAATTCGCGATCGACCACTTCTGACGCAAAGCGGGCCTGATCCTGCTCGGTCGGTCGAACGTCGGATTAGAGGGACGACGGAGATCGATTGTCCGCAAGATTTGTACACGAAACAGACGTTTGCGCGGGGCTTGCGGGCGATACCATTCATCCTGCAGCGATCCAACCGCTGCAAGAGTTAGCCTCCAAGATATGCCTCGCGAATCCGCGGATCGTCGGCAAGGGCCGCTGATGGCCCGGACAGTGTGATCGTGCCGGTCTCCATCACGAAGGCGCGCGCGGAAATATCGAGCGCCATCGCCGAATTTTGCTCTACCAGAAGGACGCTGAGGCCGGTACGCTTGTTGAGTTCCAGGATCTTGTCAAATACCTGTTCAATCACAATGGGTGCCAATCCGAGCGATGGTTCGTCCAGCATCAGCAGGCTGGGGCGGCTCATCAGCGCGCGGCCGATGGCCAGCATCTGCTGTTCGCCGCCGGAAAGCGACCAACCGCCCTGCGTGAAACGCTCCTTCAGGCGCGGAAACAGGTGGAGCACCAGCGCCAGATCGGCCTCGATTTCAGATTTCCTGTAAGAGCGCGATGCTGTGCCAGTGATCAGATTCTCGCGCACCGTGAGACCGGGAAAGATTCGACGGCCTTCAGGGCAATGGGCGACGCCAGCGCTGACGATGTTCTCCACGGCCGTGCCATCAATGGTCTCGCCTTTCCAGGAAATTCTGCCCGAGGTCGGCCGGAGCAGTCCGGAAATCGTACTCAGCGTCGTGGTCTTGCCGGCACCATTGCCGCCAATCAGGGCAACGATCTCACCCGCATCGACATCGAAGGAAATGCCCTTCAGCACTTCGATATGGCCATAGGAAACCCTGAGATTTTCGACCTTAAGCATGCCGGTGCCGCCTGCCGAGATAGGCCTCGATGACCTTCGGATTGCGCTGCACTTCCTCAGGCGTGCCTTCGGCGATCTTCTTGCCGAAATCCAGCACCACCACGCGGTCGCTGATACCCATCACCAGGCGCACATTGTGCTCGACCAGCAGGATCGTTATGCCGCTGGTTTTCAAGTCCGCGATCGTACCAAGCAGTTTCATGCTTTCGGTCATGTTCATGCCGGCCGCCGGTTCATCGAGCAGCAACACGTCAGGCTTCGACGCGAGCGCTCGTGCAATCTCCAGCAATCGTTGCTGGGCGTAAGGCAGCTGCGCCGCCCGATCATTGGCGCGGCCGGCGAGGCCGACGACATCCAGCGCCTCGCGCGCGCGGCGCTCGATCTCCGCTTCATTTTGCTTTTGACGGGCATTCGCGGTGACGATGCCAAACAGGGATGTCGGCGTGTTGCACGCGCCGGCAACCTTGACGTTTTCGATCACGCTCAGGTTATTGAAAATCCGGATGGTCTGAAATGTACGGGCAAGCCCAAGCCGTGCGATCCGATGCGGCTTAAGTCTGAACAGCTCCTGGCCGTCGATTTGAATCGAACCCGCATCGGCATGCGAGGCGCCGCTGAGTGCATTGAGCAGTGTGGTCTTGCCGGATCCGTTCGGTCCGATGATCGCCTGGACAACGCCGCGCGGAATGTCGAGATCGACACGATCCAGCGCGACGAGGCCACCGAACCGTTTGGTCACGCCACGCGCGGCGAGGATCAGGCGGTCGCTCATCGCGCACCCGCAAGCCGAAGCCGGATCGTGGAGGCAATGGATGCGAGACCGCCCGGAGCAAGGACGATAACGGCGATGACGCCAAGACCATAGAGCACCAGGTACCATTGTCCGAGAAACCGCAGGACCTCCGGCAGAAGCGTCAGCGCCACCGCGCCGATGATACAGCCGGCAATCGAGCCCATGCCGCCAACGATCAGCATCGTCATGAGCAGGACGGCCTGGATTCCGGAGAAGCTGTCGGGGCTGATGAAACGGATGGAGGAGGCATACAGGCAGCCGGCCAGGCCGGCGTAGATTGCGCCTATGATGAACGCGAGCAGCTTGGTTCGTGTGGTGTCGACGCCGCTCTGTTCGGCGGCAATCTCGGAATCCTTCGTCGCAATCATGGCGCGGCCGAGCGCCGAATGCCTGATCCGCCCCGCAACCAGCACAGCGACCGCCAGTACGGCGATCAACAGGTAATAATGCTGAATCTGTCCTTGCGGACCGAAGCCGAACAGGCGGATGCCAGGTATCGCTCGCAAGCCCGAGGTGCCACCCGTTACCGGCTCCCAATGCACGATGATCAGCCGTACGATTTCGCCGAAGCCGATCGTGGTCATGGCGAGATAGTAGGTTCGCAGACGCAGCGTCGGCAGGCCGAGTACGAGGCTTGCGGCGACCACGACCGCCACCGAGAGGAACGGCGCCAAGATCCAGGGCAGACCGGCCTTGGTGGCAATGGCAGTGGTGTAGGCGCCGAGCCCATAAAAGGCCGCCTGACCGAAGTTGATCTGGCCAGTCCAGCCGGTCGCGAAATTCAGGCCGAGCACCACGATCGCGTTGAGCATGGCGATGTTGAGCAATTGAATGATGTAGCCATCACGGGCCGCCAACGGAATCGTCAGCACGGCGATGGCGCACACGGCGAGGGCGATCCAGGTCTTCAACTCTTACACCTTCTCGCTGCTCTTCTCGCCGAACAGGCCACGCGGCCAAGCGACAAGCACGGCGATCATGACGATGAAAGCATAGGCGTCGCGAAAATTTGACGAGATGTAGCGAGCGCCGAAAGTCTCGATCAACCCGAGAAAGAGCCCGCCGATGACGGCCCCCGGCAGGTTGCCGAAGCCGCCGATGACGCTGATGACAAATCCCTTCAGGCCCAAGCTGCCCCCCATGGTGGGTTCGGCGAGGAATATCGGCGCCACCAGCAGGCCGGCCACGCCGGAAAGCATCGCACCGAGCGCGAAGGCCACTGCAATGGTACGGTTGACGGGAATGCCGACCAGGCGGGCCGTGTGCAGGTCCTGCGCGGTAGCCTGCATCAAGATGCCGAACCGCGTCTTTGTAAGCAGCAGGAATTGCAGCAGCAGGATTACCGCTAGTGTCACGAAGATGAAAATCTGATGCATGGAAATGACGACGCCGGAAAATCGTAGTGGGGCGCCGTGGACCGGGGAGGGCATCGACACCGGCAATGGTCCCCAGATGATCAGCGCGAGGTTCTCCAGAACGATCCCCATGGCGATCGTCGTCAGGATCACCAGAAAGGGCGGTCGCCCGCGGAGCGGAAAATAAACCAGAACCATGAAGACGATGCCGACAAAGGCCATTGCCACCATGGTGATGATCCATGCCATCGCGACCGGCAATTCATGCGTTACAGCGCTGCTGATGCCAATGAACGCCCCCAGCATCAGGAGCTGTCCCTGGGCAAAATTCACGATTTGAACGGTGTTGAAGATCAGCAGCAGGCCTAAGGCGACGAGAGCGTAGATGCTCCCCAGTGCAAGGCCGTTGACGATGAGCTGGCCCATGAAGGATTTAGAATCCGTTTTCCTTGATCGGCCCGGCAAGCTCCGGTGTCTTGCCCTTGTTGCGGTAGATGCCGAGGGTGTGTGCGAGGTCGCCCCGCGCGTCCGCCTGGTAGTCGATCAGCATGCCTTTCCAGTCTTTGGTGGCCGCCAATGCGTCACGTATCGCCGGCTTGTCACAGCCGACTTTTTCGATGATCGATTTCAGCATATAGACGGTGTCGTAGTACGAGACGGTAAAATTGTCGGCCGGTACCTTGTATTTTTCCTGCACGCGTTTCGCCCAGTCCAGGATTTTGGTGTCGGTCGATGTCTGCGGAATCATGCCGCCGATGGCATAGCCGCCGTCGGCCTCTGCCGCCGACAGATTATTGAGCGTTGTCTGCGCAACCATGCTGGCGTTTCCGATCGTCGTCAGCTTGATGCCGAGATCGTTCATCTGCTTGATCACGAGCGTCACGTCGGCGGGCCGGCCGAACAGGATCAGGCTGTCCGCTCCCTTGTCCTTGATTTCCAGAAGCTGCGCGCTCATGTCCTTGTCGGACGGGGCATATGATGTCACCGCCGCCGGCGTCGCGTTGAGTTTGGCGAGCGCGGCCTGAATGCCCTTGGAAGCACCAAGGCCGTAATCGTCTGCCACGGCCATGATGCCGGGCTTGGTCTTCCCGAGCGATTTCACCAGATATTCGGGAATGAGATCGGCCAGCTGCCCGTCATGGACATGGGTCCGGAACAGCCACTTGCTGCCTTGCGCAGTGACCTTGGCATTTGTGGCGCCGACAAGAAACGGCGTCTCCGATTTGGTGACACCCTCGGTCTGCGCGAAAATATGCGGGCTGATCATCGATCCAAAGATAATCAGCGGCTTGCCTTCGAGTATACGATTCATCGCGTTGAGTGCGTCGGTGCTGGATGCACCGGTGTCTTCCGTCGTCAGGGCGAGTTTCTTGCCGGCAATCCCCCCATTGGCATTGATTTCATCGACAGCGAATTCGACGCCGTTGCGGGCCTGCGTGCCGAGCAACGCCAGATTGCCGGTGAGGGCGGTGGTCAGACCAAGCGGGATCGGCGATGCGCAACTCGCAGCGTCGGCCTTCGATTCACGTGACACGCCCGCGGACAGGCAGATGACCGCCGCGCCGACGATCGCGCTCTTGAATGAATTTTGAAGCATCTGCATCCCTTTCCCTGATCGGTTGTCGTTTGCATGCAAACAAAGTGCCACCTTTGACCTTTCGCCTGTCTGTTGCCTATTTGACCAGGAGCCGGCCGGCAGATGTAGCGTCGGCGTCATTGTCCCTGCTGCGCTCGGTCATGGATTTGACCAGCGATGCCTTCACGCTCGAGACGTGCTCGCGCATCAACATCTCCGCCCGCCACGGCTCGCGGGCAATGATTGCCTCATAGATCCGA
>Ga0193699_10001219_pt1 | contig 10335 bp, 11 predicted proteins | sample L3c2metaG_FD_160095 | JGI IMG/M metagenome (GOLD analysis project Ga0193699, IMG submission 160095) | Soil microbial communities from a riparian zone of the East river system, Colorado, United States - L3c2 | ecosystem: Environmental > Terrestrial > Soil > Riparian zone | place: USA: East... | reverse complement strand
GCATCATGTCGGGCGAACGAAAGCCGACATTGTCGGAGCCCGCATGCGCCCAGATGAGCTTGGCGCGCGGATTGTGCGCCAGCAGCCTTTCGAGCGGCGCGATATTCGCGTGCAACCTCGGCGGATTGGGCGGCCCCATGTCTGCGGGCGTCGCCATGTCCTGCGGAAGCGCTTCCATGTGCAGATCGATGGGAACGTTATGTTCCGCCGCGATATCGGCGAGCAACAGCATCAAGGGTGAATCCGCGGGCGCGTATTCGTAATCCTTGACAGGGGATTGCGGCAGCGAGAAATGTTCGATCGACAATTCGCCGAAACCCACCACGCCCTTGCGAAGCAGGTCTTCCGCCCGCTCGCGGAATTTCTTCTGCACCTCGGGTCCTGCATTGCCGGTGTTGGCCGCTTCGATGATCATGGGATTAAGCGTCCCGCCCCCGCCCAGAGCGGCCAGCCGGTCGGGGTGCTTTTTCACCGTCGCCAGGATCATCTCCGCATCCCAGGCCCCCGGATTGCCGGGCCCATAGGGCTCGGTCTGAATGAAGGCTCGCACGCCATTCAACTTATCCATCGCGCTCAGCAAGAGTTGAACGGCGCCCTCCGGATCGCGCTGATCGATATGGGTGTGGGCGTCGATATAGGGGATCGAGGTCGCCGTCAGATTGGCGGTGCGCGAATTGACCATGGGCTGGCCGGCCGCCAAATTGGCGAACAGCAGGAACGCCACTCCCGCGCCTGACATCATCAGTGCCGCCGCAGTGGGCTTTTTCGCAAATCGCGCCATCGGACCATCCTCCCTCAAAGCAATCCCGAACGCCCCAGAGTAACACAACACGCATCGCCGTGAGCCACCTCAAGCAATTGTTTGGGGGGTCGTGGCCGCCGTGACAGCCGCCGCACCGTTCCGCTCATTACCGGAAAATGCTATGGCTTCGCCGCACGGCTAGCCGGATGAGCGGAGTGTATCCATGTCCAAATTCGCGTTGGTGAGTATCGTTGCCGGACTTCTGTGTTCGGGCACCGCCCTCTGGTCCGCGTTTGCCGCCGAAGAGAATGCCGCGATCCCCAATTTCGGCCCGGACACCATGACCGCTTGGACCGCGGATCGTCCGGCGAGCGACGATTTCCTTCCACATTCGGGGAACGGCCCTGGTCCGGTGGAGTCCGATCCCGCCCACCCCTATGTGCCCAACGGCGACGGACGGCAATCGACATACCGGATCGCGGACCTCACCAATCCTATCCTGAAGCCCTGGGTCGTGGACCAGATGCGAAAGACCAACGAACAGGTGCTCGCCGGAAAGGTCCCCTTCATCGCGCGCGAAAGGTGCTGGCCCGCCGGCGTTCCGGGGTTCGACATCTATAATCGCGGCCAGCCGGTGAATTTCATACAGACGCCCAAAATGGTGGTGATCGTCCACGAGCTTTATTCACAAGTGCGTCACGTCTATTTGAACGTGCCGCATTCGGCGCATGTGACGCCGTCCTGGTACGGGGAATCGGTCGGCCATTACGAAGGCGACGAGCTGGTGGTCGACACGATCGGGCTGAGCGAGCGGACCTTCGTCGACAATTACCGTACGCCCCACACCGACAAGATGCATGTGGTCGAGCGCTTCAAGATGATCGATGGCGGTAAGACGTTGCGGGTGACCATTACGGTCGATGACCCTGGTGCCTTCAACATGCCTTGGACGGCGGCGCATACGTGGCGGCGCATACATCAAGGCACGATGATCGAAGACGTGTGCGAAGAGAATAACGGGTTTTTCTTCGGCTACGACGTGGCGCCCCTCCCCCATGCCGACAAACCCGACTTCTGAGCGGAATTGGACGGGCCGCTCCATCCTGAAAAAGCCAGGCTTTCCCTTGCGGATAGGGCGCACCCCTGCCCTTCCTGCCGTTGCCGTCGGCCTCGGAGCGCCTTAAGGTTGCGGCCTGTGTGCGGCCACATTTCGAATCGATCCAATCTTGGGAGGCGAACTGGCCCGATTTTCTAAGATGCGAGGCGCATTGGGAGAGAGAGGAGTCCCGATGACCGGAATGGTCTTCAGCAATATCGTCACCGGCCTTATCGCCGGAGCCGCGGTCTTCCCCGCGAGCGCCGCGAAGAACAATTTTCTTTTAGATGCATGACGCTGATCTGAGGAGCTTATGATGAAGAGTATCGCGTCCAAGAAAGCTCGCACCGCACGCGTGGCCGTGATCGCGGTCGGCTTCTGCTGTGCCGCAACCATTGCCGCGACGGCGCTGATTCCCGCTGCGGTCGCCGAACCGCCGGGAAAGGACGCAATTCCCCATCTCGCCGATCACAATTTCGGCTGGCAAACCAATGTCGGGGATTGGCAAGAACCGCCGCCGGGTTCCGGCCATGGACCCATCAAGAACGATCCGCGCTATCCCTATATCAGCAATGCCGAAGGCGGCAGAACGGGACAGCAGCCGACGATTCGCATTGCGGATGTGAAGGATCCGATCCTGAAGCCGTGGGCCGCGGCGCAGATGAAGGCGTCCAACGACGAAGCGCTGACGGGCAAGAGACAGGTCCCCTTCGCGGCGCAAGCGCGCTGCTATCCCGGCGGCGTACCGGGGCAGCTGCTTTATCCGTTCGAGCCGGTCTATTTCGCCCAGACCCCGAAAGAGGTTTGGATGATGTGGCAGCGCGACCATATGGTGCGCCGCATCTTCCTCACTGATAAGCATTCGAAGGATTTGAAGCCGGACTGGTTCGGGGAATCCATCGGCCATTACGAGAATGGCGACACGCTGGTCGTGGACACGATCGGGCTATCCACCAAGAACAGCTTCATCGACAATTTCCGCACGCCGCACACCGAGAAGCTGCATGTGGTCGAACGCTTCACCATCAGTCCGGACGGCAAGAACCTGACCGCCATTGCGACCGTGGAAGATCCCGACACCTTCAATGGGCCACTCGTCATGCAGCAACGCTGGTTCAAGGTGAACAATCCGATGGAAGAGACCGTCTGCGCCGAAAACAATTTCGATTTTTTCAGCCAAGGTCTTTTCCCGCTGCCGGTGGCGGACAAATCGGATTTCTGAATCTCATCCGAATGACGAGGAGAATGGAATGCTCAATTCGCATCGTTTAGTTTCGACAATCGCCAAATACGCACTCGCAGGCGCGAGCCTTGCCGTTCTGGCGCTGTCGCCCGCTTCCTCAGCCCAGCGCGGAGAACCGGGGCTGGTGGATCGGGGAACGCCCGCCAATTTGGACTTCTCTGTTACGAAGAACGGCATTCCCAATCTTGCCTCCATCGATTTCGCCTGGCTCGCGGATGGCGCGGACTGGATGGACCCGCCGGCCGGCACACCTGGCCATGGCAGGATCAAGAACGATCCGGATCATCCCTTCATCGGCAATGTGGACGCGATTCGCCAGGGCCGTCAGCCGACGCTGCGCATCGGCAACGCCAAGGACCCGGTGCTGAAGCCCTGGGCAGCAAAACTCATGGCCGATTCCAATGAGGAAGCGCTGTCCGGAAAGCTCGATGTGCCTTTTGCGGCGCAGGCTCGCTGCTGGCCTGGCGGCGTTCCCGGACAATTGCTCTATCCGGCCGAGCCCGCTTATTTCATTCAGACGCCCAAGGAAGTGTGGATGATCTGGCAGCGCGACCACATGGTGCGCCGCATCTACCTGACCGACAAGCATTCGTCCAATCTCAAGCCGCAATCCTTCGGCGAATCCATCGGCCATTACGAGGGCGGCGACACGCTCGTCGTCGACACCATCGGTCTTGCGACCCATAACAACTACATCGACAATTTCCGCACGCCGCATACGGAGAAGGAACATGCCGTAGAGCGTTTCACGATCTCGCCCGACGGCAAGCAGCTGACGGCGCTCGTGACGGTAGAGGACCCGGACACTTTCAACGAACCGATCCACATGAAGCAGACGTGGCATAAGGTGGTGAATCCGCTGCTGGAGACGGTGTGCGCCGAGAACAATAACGACAGCCTATTCTTCCATCAGAAATTGCCCCCGATGCCCGAGGCGACCACGCCGGATTTCTGATGGCTACCGATGGGCATCGGCTAAGGAGGGAGCCAATGTCTGGATTTGCGTCGAAGCTCGCGTCCAAATATTTGCTGAGCGGCACGATGTTGGCCGGTCTCGTTTTCGTGGGCGCGGTGCTTGCACCAGCAATCGCCGCCGATGGCAACCCGCCTGATTTCGGCGGCTTGAGCGCGGGCTGGACGTCGATGGGCGGTGAATGGATGCCGCTACCGGGAAGCGGGCAAACCACCGTCCAGGACCCGCATGTGCGCTATGTCCCCAACAATGTGCGCGAACAGCCGACCTTCCGCTACGCCAACGCCGACAATCCCAATCTCAAGCAATGGGCGAAGGACGAGCTGAAGAAAGACAATGTGAAGCAGGACAAGGGCTTTGCCATGTGGTCGCGTTCGGCGCGCTGCTGGGCGCAGGGCGTGCCCGTGTTTCTGCTGAACCCGGCGCGGCCGACCTATTTCATCCAGACGCCCAAGGAAGTGCTGATGATCTCGGAGACCGATCATCAGACGCGCCGCATCTATCTGAACGTGCCGCATTCGACGAATCCGCAACCCTCCTGGTACGGAGAATCGGTCGGGCATTACGAGGGTGCCGAACTGGTGGTCGACACCATCGGCCAGAACACCAAAACGTTCATCGACAATTTCCGCACCCCCCACGGGCCAAAGCTGCATGTGGTGGAGCGCTTTCGGATCATCGAAGGCGGTAAGACCCTGGAAGAAGAGATTACCGTCGAAGACCCCGACACTCTGATCACGCCATGGCATGTGACTCACCGCGCGCGGAAAGTAGACGCCCCGCTGCAGGAATCCTCTTGCGCCGAAAGCGGCGGCGATCACTTCCCAGTCGACGCAGAACCGATCCAACAGGCCGACAAGCCCGATTTCTGAGCAAGACATCCCGCACGAAAGGGAGACTGCAATGTCCAGAATGACCACATCATCGATCTGCGGCGGCGTGGCTGCCGGTCTCGTTTGCGCCGGTGTTGCGCTCGCGCAAAACGCAAACCCGCCCGATCTGTCTTCGAACAATACGGGCTGGGTCTCGATCGGCACGGATTGGGATGCGGCGCCGGGCGGACCTCCGCCCGTCACCTTCGATCCCGCCCATCCCTATGTGCCCAATGGCAGCGGCAAGCAGCCGACGTTCCGGGTCGCGGATCTGAACAATCCCAATTTGACGGATTTCGCCAAAGCAGAAATCAAGAAAGCCAATGATCAGGTATTGAGCGGCTTTGCCATGTATGCGCGCGAATCGCGCTGCTGGATGACCGGCGTGCCGACCTATCTGCTCAATCCGGCGCAGCCGACCTTCTTCCTGCAAACGCCGAAGAAGATCACGATGATCTGGCAGATGGATCAGCAAGTGCGCCACATCTATATGAACGTGCCGCACTCGGCCAAGCCGGCGCCGTCCTGGTACGGCGCATCCGTGGGCCACTACGAAGGCGATACGCTGGTCATCGACACCATCGGCCAGAACGACAAGAGCTTCATCGACAATTACCGCACGCCGCACAGCGACAGGCTGCATGTCGTCGAGCGCTATCGCCTGATCGAAGGCGGCAAGACGCTCGAGGCGAACGTCACCATTGAAGATACGGTGGCGTTGAAGCAGCCGCTGCGTGTGATCCATCGCTGGCGAAAAGTGACCGGGCCGATCACCGAGTCCCGCTGTGCCGACGGGGAGAGTTTCAATCCGTTCGAGCAGCGGGTGGAAAAAATGCCGACCGCGGACAGGGCCGATTTCTGAGCGGACGAAGTCGCCCCACCAACAGGAGATTTGCGATGTCAAAAACGAATATCGTTGCCTCGCTCGCCGTCATTCTCTGTGCCGGCGCGGCCGCGAGCTCCCAAGCACAGAATTCCGCGAACGCATCCGTTCCCATTTTTTCCGGAGCGGCGGTCGGGTGGCTCGCGATGGGCACCGATTTCCAACAGGTGCCGGGCGCACCTCCCATGGTGACCAATGATGACGCCCATCCCCATGTGGGTAATGGCGGCGGGCGGCAATCGAGCTTCCGGTTCGCGGACCTCAACAATCCCAATCTGACGGACTTCGCCAAGGCGAGCCTGAAGAAGACCAATGATGAGGTGCTCCGCGGCAAGGCCGTGTTCTCGCGCGAGGCGCGCTGCTGGCCAACGGGCGTGCCGACCTACGACCTCAATCAAGCGCAGCCGGTTTATTTCGTCCAGACGCCCAAGGAAGTGGTGATGATGTGGCAGATGGATCATCAGATCCGCCACATCTATCTCGACGTGCCCCATTCGCGGAATCTCAAACCATCCTGGTACGGAGAATCGGTGGGCCATTACGAAGGCGACACGCTGGTGGTCGACACCATCGGGCAGAACACCGAGACATTCGTCGACAATTACCGCACACCGCACAGCGAGAAGCTGCACGTGGTCGAGCGCTTCCACCTGACCAATGACGGCAAGAATCTGCAGGCCGACATCATGGTGGACGATCCCGCGACGTTCAAACAGCCGTTGAAACTGATCCAGACCTGGCGCCGCGTGGCGCAGGGACCGATGACCGAATCCTCCTGCGCCGAAAGCGGACCGGGTTTCTTCGACTTCGACGTCGAGCCGATTCCGACGGCGGACAAGCCGGATTTCTGAGAAAGCGGTTGGACGCAATGTCGAGATTCGCAATGGTATCGAAACGCGTCCGCGCGGGAAGTTTGTCGGTCGGGCTTCTCTGCACGGCCGCTGTGTTGTGGCCCGCAGCCGCGGCGCAAAACACCCGCATCCCCAATTTCGCGGACGATGCGACTGTCGGCTGGCTCGCGGCGGGCACGGAGTTCATCGCGATGCCGACGGGACCGCATCCCGTGACGCCCGACCCGGCTCATCCTTATGTTCCGAACGGTAGGGGCGCGCAGCCCACCCTGCGCGTCGCCGATATCAACAACCCGATCCTGCAACCCTGGGTGAAGGAGGCGCTGAAAAAGATCAACGACCGCACGCTTTCCGGCAAAGACAATTTCCCGCCGCAAGTGCGCTGCTGGCCGCTTGGCGTTCCCGGCTTCCTGCTCTATCCCGCGCAGCCCATCTTCATCGTACAGACGCCGAAGGAAGTGGTCGTGACCTGGCAGGCGGATCACATGGTACGCCACATCTTTTTGACCGATAAGCATTCGGCGAATGTGAAGCCATCCTGGTTCGGCGAATCCATCGGCCATTACGAAAACGGCGACACCTTGGTCGTGGACACGATCGGCATGAACACCAAAACCTTCGTCGACAATTACCGCACACCGCACACCGACAAGCTCCATGTGGTCGAACGCTTCAAGCTTGCGAATGCCGAAACGCGGATCGAGGTCACTGTCACGGTGGAAGACTCCGGCGCCTTCACCACGCCGTGGTCGGCGCAGCAAATCTATCGCCGCGTGGAAATCGGCCCGATGGCGGAATCGACCTGCGTCGAGGGAAATTTCAACTATTTCAACTTCGATCTCGATCCCCTGCCGCAAGACGACAATCCGGTTTTCTAAAGGACCCTATCTCATGTCGAACATACGGTTCCACATCGCGCTGGCAGGAAGCGCATTGGCGCTCATTTGCGGCGCGGTGGCGTTTTCGGCCGGCGAGAGTGCCGCGAAAGAGGAACCGGTGATCCCGGATTTCTCGTCCAATGAGGTCGGCTGGATCGCACAGGGCGTGAATTTCCAGCTACCGCCGAACGGACCGCATCAGGTCACCAACGATCCCGCTCACGCCTTCAAGCCGCCCGGGCGCGGCGAAGCTCCCACCTTCCGCGTGGCGGACCTCAACAATCCCATCCTCATGCCTTGGGCGCGGGACGAACTGAAAAAACGCAATGACCGGATACTCGCGGGCGGCACCGGCTATACCCGCCAGGTCAGCTGCTGGCCGATGGGCGTTCCCGCCTTCCTGCTCTACCCCGCGCAGCCCCTTTATGTTGTGCAAGGTCCAAAGGAGGTCCTGCTCATCGCGCAGATGAACAACGAACCGCGGCATGTCTATCTCAACGTGCCGCACTCCAAGACCGTGAAACCGTCCTGGTACGGAGAATCGGTCGGCCATTACGAGGGCGACACGCTGGTGGTCGATACCATCGGCATGAACGACCAGACCTGGATCGACAATTACCGCACGCCCCACAGCGACAAGCTCCACACCGTGGAACGCTTCCACATGCTGGAGGGCGGAAAGACTCTTCAGGTGGACCTGCATGTGGAAGATCCGGAAGCCTTCACCATGCCGTGGAATGCCGTTCAGCGTTATGATCAGGTGCAGCAAGGGGCGCTGTCGGAATTTCCCTGCGCCGAGAACAATTTCGATTTGGGCCATCTGGACCCCATGCCCCAGGCTTTGAAACCGGATTTCTGAATGGGTTTTTGGGGCACCGGGAACGACGCCGATGATTTTCGGCTATGATGTCGAACCGATGCCGGGAGCCAAATCGCCGGGCTTCTGATCTGACCTAAGAGCGAGGGTAGTATGCCGAGATTTGCGTATGATGTTTCCAAGCGCCGCGCTGCGGCAGCGGTCGTGTGTTTGTCCCTCTGCTCGGCCGGCTTTGCGCTGGGCGCCGATGGGGGCGGTGATAAATCCGCTATCCCCAATTTCTCGTCCTTCAATGATGCTTGGATCGCGATCAATTCGGATTTCACGCCGGTCGCGGGCAGCGGGCCCAAGCCCGTGTCCTACGATCCGAAATTCCCCTTCCGGCGCAATGACGAGCCAGGCCCGCCGACCTATCGAGTGGCCGATCTCAGCAACCCCAATCTAAAGCCTTGGGCGATCGCGGAGATGAAAAAATACAATGACAAGGTGCTCGCGGGCGAACTCGGAATCACGCCGCGCTGGAGCTGCCTGCCGGGCGGCGTTCCGGGATTCTCGCTGTTCGTCGTGGAACCGGTCTATGTCGTGCAATCGCCCAAGGAAGTCTTGTTGATCTATTCGGGCAATCGCGAGGTCCGCCACATTTACATGGACGTGCCGCATTCCCGAAACCCGCAACCCACCTGGTACGGCGAATCCGTCGGCCATTACGAAGGCGATACGCTGGTGGTCGACACCATCGGCCTCTCGACCAAGGCTGTCATCGACAATTATCACACACCCCATACCGAGGCTCTCCATGTCGTGGAGCGCTATCACATGATCGAGGGCGGCAAGCAGCTTGAGGTCAATCTCACGATCGAAGATCCCGGCACCTTCAATGCGCCCTGGCAGGCGATGCAGCATTATTCCAAAGTGCCGAACCGGCCGATGCTCGAGCAGAATTGCTCCGAGAACAATGACAACATCTTCAATCTGCCGGGCTGGATCGGTGCGCCCAAGGCGGACAAACCCGATTTCTGAGCACGCAGGGCAAGGAGCTTTCGATGTCTCGTTCGATGACAGCACATTCGCGCAAGATGCAACTCGTCACGGCAGGGGCGATGATCGGACTTCTGACCGCGGGCGCGGCATGGGCTGCGCAAACGACGGCGGTCAATCCTCCCGATTTTTCTTCGGACGGTGCCGCATGGATCGCCACCAGCCAGGACTACATCGCGGCCCAAACGGGACCGAAGCCGGTTACCAGCGATCCGGCCCATCCCTTCGTGCCCAACGGCAGAGGCGCCCAGCCGACCTACAGGATTGCCGACGTCACCAATCCCAATCTGAAGCCCTGGGCTGTCGAGCAGATGAAAAAGACCAATGAGACGGTCCTCAAGGGCGGCATCGGCTATACCGCGCGCTCAAGCTGCATGGCCGCGGGCGTTCCGGATTTCATGCTGTTCATCGTGGAGCCGGTCTATTTTATCCAGACGCCCAAGGAAGTGCTGATCATCTACACCGGGAACAACGAAACGCGTCACATCCACATGAACGCTGAGCACGACAGGAACGCGCGCCCCACTTTTTATGGCGATTCGATTGGCCATTATGAGGGCGATACGCTGGTCGTCGACACGGTCAAGCTAAACGCGAAGACCTATGTCGACAATTACAGTACGCCGCACACCGAAAAGCTCCATGTCATGGAGCGCTGGAAGCTGATCGATGGCGGCAAGACCCTGGAGGTGTCGTTCACCGCGGACGATCCCGACACGTTCAATCAGCCTTGGAGCGGCATCCAGCGTTACCGCCGCGTGCAGCCGGAGCCGCTCCAGGAAGAGCCCTGTGCCGAGAACAACACTGCTTTATTCGATTATCATATCCCGCAAGCCGAAAAGCCGGACTTCTGAAGCGGACCGGACACGGCATCACACGGAGGTTGACGATGAGTAGGTTTACGAAAGCGAACAGGCTTGCCTGGGCCGGTGCGTTCGCGGC
>Ga0193699_10001218_pt1 | contig 10338 bp, 7 predicted proteins | sample L3c2metaG_FD_160095 | JGI IMG/M metagenome (GOLD analysis project Ga0193699, IMG submission 160095) | Soil microbial communities from a riparian zone of the East river system, Colorado, United States - L3c2 | ecosystem: Environmental > Terrestrial > Soil > Riparian zone | place: USA: East River... | reverse complement strand
TCAAGGCCGGTTCGGTCGCGCTCATTTTGTAGCCCTTTTTGAATCGTTGGCCGCTTGCACTAGAGGGAAGCTCGCGGGCTCCAGGTCGAACGGCAGTGTGCCGGCCACCGGCGCAAGGCCTTCGAACGCCGGACCGATGGAATTGGCGATGCGCGCCGCGACATCGGCGCTGACGGGCAGGCCTGCGACACTGGCCATCGCACTGATCTCTTTCGCCGTGGGTCTTGTCATGCTGTTTCTGCTCCCTTTGGTGGCGCGAGGCTGTGGCCTGAGCCCGGTATCGCCATGTAACACGCCGCTTGATGACCCATTGTATCGATCGCGGTGAGTTTTGGTGTCGCATTTCCGCAGAGCGGCTCCGCGAAAGGACAACGGGTGTGAAACCGGCAGCCCGGCGGCGGATCGATCGGATTGGGCGGATCGCCCGATATCGGCGGCGTTTCGGTGCGGTTGTCGGGATCGGACGACGGCATCGCCGCCAGCAGCGCCCGTGTGTAGGGATGCGCCGGCGCGTCCCACACCCGGTCCACCGGACCTAACTCGACCACCTCGCCGAGATACATCACCAGCACCCGGTCGGAAATGTAGCGCACCACATTGAGATCGTGGCTGATGAAGAGATAGGTCAGCCCGAACTCGCGCTTGAGATCGACCAGCAGGTTCAGCACCTGCGCCTCGACCGATTTGTCCAGCGCCGACACGGCCTCGTCGAGGATCACCAGCCGCGGCGACAGCGCCAGCGCGCGGGCGATGTTGACGCGCTGGCGCTGGCCGCCGGAAATCTCGTGCGGATAGCGGTTGGCGAAAATTTCCGGCCGCAGGCCGACCTTGCCGAGCAGTTCGCGCGCCAGCGCCCGCGATGCCGCATCGGCCATGCCGTGGACCTTGGGGCCGAACGCGATCGATTCCTCGATGGTGAGCCGCGGATTGAGCGAGGCATAGCTGTCCTGAAACACCATCTGCATGCCGCGGCGCAGTTCGCGCAGCGACAGCGCGCGGCCGACCTGCGTGCCGTCATAGATGATATCCCCGGTATCGCGCTTCATCAGGTGCATCAGCAGCCGCGCGGTGGTCGACTTGCCGCAGCCGGATTCGCCGACGATGCCGACGGTCTCGCCCTTGGCGATCGAAAACGACACATCATCGACCGCGCGCACGGTCTTGCGCTTGCTGAACAGCTCGCCGCGCACCGGAAAATGTTTTGTCAGTCCATTGACCTGGAGCAGCGGTTGCGCGGCACCACCGCGATCCTCGATCGGCTCAAGCAATTCGACGGCTGGAGTGATTTCGTTCATGGCGTCAGTTCCGGATGTCCATGGCGCTGCGCATGCCGTCGCTGAGCAGGTTGAAGCAGATCGATACCGCGAAGATCATCGCGCCGGGCAATGCCGCCACCCATGGATTGACATAGATCGCGGTGCGCAGCGTGTTGAGCATCAGGCCCCATTCCGGCTCCGGAGGCTTTGTTCCCAGGCCGAGAAACGACAGGCCCGCGGCAAGGATCATCGATACCGAGATCAGACCGGTGGCATAGACGAAAATCGGTCCCAGCACGTTGCCGAGCATGTGCACGCGCATGATGGTGAAGGGGCCGGCGCCGGAGGCGCGCGCCGCCTCGACGAAATCCATGTTGCGCACGCCTGTCGTCACGCTCTCGGCGACGCGGGTGATCTGCGGCACGAATACCACCGTCAGGGAAACGATCGAGTTGACGATGCCGGCACCGAGCACGCCGGAGATCGCGATCGCCAGCAGCACGGACGGAAATGCGTAGAACACGTCGATGGTGCGCATGATCGCGGTGTTGATCTTGCCGCCGACATAGCCGGCGACGAGGCCGAGCGAGGTCCCGGCGATAAAGGCGAGGATCACGGGCAGAATGCCGACCAGCAGCGACAGCCGCCCGCCATAGATCAGGCGCGCCAGCATGTCGCGGCCGAGCTCGTCGGTGCCGAGCGGATAGTTCGGCGTGCCGATGTGGCGCAGACGCCTGATCATCGAGCCCTGATAGGGATCGGCAAGCCCCAGCCACGGCGCGAACACCGCCGAAAGGAAAATCATGATCAGGATGAAGGCGCAGACCATGCTGACCTTGTCGCGCACAATGCGCCGCCCGACCGTCGCCCAGTAGCCGCGCGCCTTGCTGGCGGGCGCTGCCTGCAGGGCGGCATCTGATATCACGCTCATGAGTTGATCCTCATCGCGTCAGCTCCGCTTGATGCGCGGATCGATCGCGGCTTGCGCGATATCGACCATCAGGTTGAGAAACACGAAGAACAGCGCCAGCACCAGGATCGTGCCCTGCAATAGCGGCAAATCGCGCTGGAAGATCGCCGAATTGAGCAGCAGCCCGGAGCCCGGCCACGAGAACACGGTTTCGATCAGGATCGAACCGCCGAGCATATAGCCGAGTTGCAGGCCCATCACCGCCATCGCGGTCGGGGCAGCATTCTTGATGACGTGACGGAACACGTGAGTCTCGCGCAGGCCCTTGGCGCGCAGAGCCTCGACGAAATCCTGGCTCAATATATCGCCGGTCAGCGCGCGCACGGTGCGGGTGACGATGCCCATCGGGATCACGGACGTGGTGACCGCGGGCAGGATCAGATAGCGGATGTGCTCCCAGTCCCATCCCCAGGCGCCGGAGCCGCCGGGCCCGGCGCCGACGGCGGGCAGCCAGTTGAGCTGTACCGAGAAGATGATCACCAGCACCATGCCGAGCCAGTAATGCGGCACCGAGACGCCGGCGATCGCGATCGAGGTCGCGACCTTGTCGATCCAGGTATCGCGGAAATAACCGGCGATGAGGCCAAAGAACAATCCGAGCGAGAAGCCGATCATTGCGGCCGCGATCGCCAGCGTCACGGTGTTGCCGACCGCGCGCATCACCTCGCTCAATACCGGGCGGCCGGTGGCGATGGAATGACCGAGATCGCCATTGACCGCCTTCCATAGCCACAGCCCGAACTGCACCGGCAGCGGACGGTCGAAGCCGTAGGCGATGCGCAATTGCGCCGCCAGCTCCTGCGAGGCGTCGGCCGGCAGGATCGCGACAAGGGGATCGCCGGGCGTAATGTGCACCAACAGGAAGCACACCAGCGCCACGCTGATGACGATCGGGATCACATAGACAATGCGGCGGGCAACATAGACGAGCACGGAGGTCTTTCAGTCTTCTTCCCTTCTCCCCTTGTGGGAGAAGGTGGCACGGACGAAGTCCGTGCCGGATGAGGGGTAGCGGTTTATCGATAGACTTGGACCCCTCACCCGCCTCCGATGCTTCGCATCGGAGGCGACCTCTCCCACAAGGGGAGAGGTAAGGAGGAGCCTCATCGTTGCGCCGACGTACCTGCTAGGGCGCCATGGTAATCGGCGAGAAGTCCACGAACCAGCTCTTCGGCTGCACAAAGCCCTTGATCTTCGGGCTCAAGGCGCGCGGCGCGACGTCATGGGCGACGTAGAGGAACGCCGCGTCGTCGACCGAGGCCGCATGCAGTTCGGCCAGCGCCGCGTCGCGTGCGGCGGGATCGAAGGTCTGGCGCGCTTTTGTCACCAGTTCGTCGAACTTCGGATTGTTGATAAAGCCCCAATTGTTCGACACCGGCGGCGCCATCGACGATTGCAGGAAGCGCACCATGGCGAAGAACGGGTCCATCGCCGCATAGGTGACGTTGGTGGCGTTGGCACCGTTGGCGGTGGGATCCTTGGCGCCGCGCCGCCAGTTGGTGAACAGCGTATTCCATTCGATGACGTCGAGCTGGACGTCGAAATAGCATTCGGCCAGCGCCTGCTGCAGATATTCGTTCATCGGCAAAGGCAGCATCTGGCCGGAGCCGGACGCCGAGGTCTGGATCTTGACCGACAGTTTCTTGGTCGGACCGAAGCCGGCTTCCTGCATCAGCTTCTGCGCGGCGGGCTTGTCATACTTGATCTCGAAGGTCGGCTTGCCGCGCCAGGGATGACCGGGCTCGAAGGTACCGGTCGCCGGCACCATCAGGCCGGCGAGCAGGCCGTCCTTCAGGCCTTCGCGATCGATACAGAGGTTGGCCGCCTTGCGGACGCGGATGTCGTTCCAGGGCGAGCCTTCGATGCGCGAGAACTGCCACGGCCAGACATGCGGCTCCTCGTTGGTCCTGATCGCGAAGCCGCGCTGGGTGATTTCCTTGACCGCATCCGGCGCCGGCGCCTCGATCCAGTCGACCTGACCGGAGAGCAAGGCCGCGGTGCGGGCATTGGCCTCGGGCATCGGCAGCAGCAACATCTTGTCGACCTTGGGGATGCGCGTCTTGTCCCAATAATTTTCGTTCTTGGCGAGTTCGAGCCGCTCGCGCGGGGTAAAGCTCGCCATTTTCCAGGGGCCGGTGCCCGAAGCGTCCTTCGCGAACGCGGCCCAGGCGGCCTGCGACTTCGCCTTGGGGTCGGCGCCTTCAGCGGCGTCGAACAGCTTCTGCCATTTGGAAGGGCTCGCCATGAACAGGTTGGTGAGGTTGATCGGCAGGAAGCTGTCCGGCTCCTTGGTGGTCAATTCCACCGTCAAATCGTCGATCTTGCGGGCCGAGGCCAGCGTCGGCATGCGGGACGCGGTGACGCCGACCTGGCTCGGATCGAACTGCGGCGCGTCCTGCTTGAGAACTTTCTCGACATTCCAGACCACGGCGTCGGCATTGAAGGGCGCGCCGTCGTGGAAGATGACGCCGGGGCGAAGCTTGAAGATCCACTTCTTCTTGTCGGCGTCATCCACCTTCCACTCGGTGGCAAGGCCGGGAATCATGACGCTCGGCTTGTCGGCGGAGGAGAGATCCCACATCGTCAGCGCGTCATACATGGTGAGGCCGGTGAAGCGGTTGCCCTCAAAACCCTGATCGGGCTGGCCGAGCGTGCGCGGAATGTCGGCCGCGGTCATGCCGATGCGCAAGGTGGTTTGGGCGAAGGCTGCCTGCGGCAGCGCCGCCACGGAGGCCATCGCCAGCAACAAAAGCGCCGTTTGAGCCCGGCTTTTTCCAGATTTATCGGTACGCATCGCAGTAATTCCTTCTCGGCTTGGATGACTATTTCTTATGCAATCTCATGCAACGCCTGTGCCAAGGGAAGTAATTCTTCGCCTAATTGCTATTGGCTGCATAACTCCTTGTGAGCGCGCATGCATGAAGGGCCCGAGTGCCTAATCTGGCATCAAGATTGCAAGTTCGGTTCCCAGTACCCCAATGGAGCCTAATTCATGCGCACCCGAAATTCGATACTTCTTGCAGCCTTGGCCTGCGTCATAGCCGCCGCCCTGCCCGCCCCTGCCGCGCAGGCCGAGACCGTCGTGCGATACGGCATTTCGATGGCGGATATCCCGCTGACCACCGGCCAGCCGGATCGCGGCGCCGGCGCCTATCAATTCAGCGCCTATACGATTTATGACCCGCTGGTCGCCTGGGAAATGGACGTGTCGGACCGGCCCGGCAAACTGGTGCCCGGCCTTGCCACCGAATGGAAGGTCGATGACGCCGACAAGACCAAGTGGCGCTTCAAGCTGCGTCAGGGCGTGAAATTCCACGACGGCAGCGATTTCAATGCCGACGCGGTGGTCTGGAATCTCGACAAGGTGCTCAACGATAAGGCACCGCAATTCGACAAGCGCCAGAGCGCCCAGGTGAAGACCCGGCTGCCGTCGGTGGCGAGCTACGCCAAGATCGACGATTCCACCGTGGAGATCACCACCAAGACCGTCGACTCCTTCTTCCCCTATCAGATGCTCTGGTTCCTGGTCTCCAGCCCCACTCAATATGAGAAGCTCGGCAAGGACTGGGACAAGTTCGCCAGCCAGCCCTCCGGCACCGGGCCGTTCAAACTAACAAAACTGGTGCCGCGCGAACTGGCCGAGTTGTCGAAGAACGCGGACTACTGGAACAAGAAGCGGATTCCTAAGGTCGACAAGATGATCCTGATTCCGATGCCGGAAGCGCTGACCCGCACCAACGCGCTGTTGGCGGGGCAAGTCGACCTGATCGAGACGCCGGCGCCGGATGCGGTGCCGCAGCTCAAATCGGCCGGCATGCGGATCGTCGACAACATCACCCCGCATGTGTGGAATTATCATCTCAGCGTATTGCCGGGATCGCCCTGGACCGACATCCGCTTGCGCAAGGCGCTCAATCTCGCGATCGACCGCGACGCGGTGGTCGGGTTGATGAACGGCCTCGCCAAACCCGCCAAGGGCCAGGTCGACCCGTCGAGCCCGTGGTTCGGCAAGCCCGGCTTCGAGCTCAAATACGATCTCGCCGCTGCGAAGAAGCTGGTCCAGGAAGCCGGCTACTCCAAGGAAAAGCCACTGAAGACCACCTTCATCATCGCCCAGGGCGGCACCGGCCAAATGCTGTCGCTGCCGATGAACGAATTCCTGCAGCAGAGCTTCAAGGAGATCGGCATCGACGTCGACTTCAAGGTGGTCGAGCTCGAGACACTATATACGCACTGGCGCAAGGGCGCGGCCGACGAAATGAACGCCGGCATCACCGCCAACAACATCGCCTATGTGACCTCGGATCCGCTTTACGCAATCGTCCGCTTCTTCCACTCCGGCCAGATCGCGCCGGTCGGCGTCAACTGGGGCGGCTACAAGAACCCGAAAGTCGATGCGCTGATCGACGAGGCCAAGCAGACCTTCGACTCTACCAAGCAGGATGAACTATTGGCGCAGGCCCATGCGCTGATCGTCGACGATGCGGCGCTGGTGTGGGTGGTGCACGACACCAATCCGCACGCACTGTCGCCCAAGGTGAAGACATTCGTGCAGGCGCAGCACTGGTTTCAGGATCTGACCCAGATCGGACTGGAGTAGGGAGTCCGGAAATCTTCGTCAGCGCATCAACATTGTCGTCCCGGCGAACGCCGGGACCCATAATCCGCGGCGGTAGTTGTTGCGGAAGGCGTCCGACACAGCGCCCTAACGATAGATCACGCGGTATGGGTCCCGGCGTTCGCCGGGACGACGCAGATAACCCAGCGGCGAAATGAGCCCACGCGATGGACGTCGCGCGGGCACCCAGGCGGGCACTAGCTGAAAGGCCGCGCCTTGTTTGTGCGCCGCAAACTGTTGCTTTAATAACACTACGCATGAATTGCGCGCAGACGCCGATACAATCTCTTGTGACACGTATGCATCCGTGGAACCATTGCCCCAACAATAAGCAAGACATCGGGGGATGGGGCAATGAAATCAACAAGAAGCACGGGATACGTTTGCGCGTCGGTCATGGCCGCCTGCACGGCGCTTTTGCCAATGATGGGCGAAGCGAGGGCGCAAACCGTTTTCTCGACGATCCAGGCGTTTGGCGACAGTTACGCCGACACCGGAAATCTTTTCAGAATATTGGGAACGCCCAATCCGCCGCAGTATCCGACCGGCCGGTTCAGCGGCGGCACCAATTTCGTCGATACGACGTCGGCGCTGCTGGGAATTCCGCAAGCCAACTTTGCCATCGGCGGCGCCAGGACAGGCACGAACAACACCGTTGCTCCCGGCCTTCCCGGCTTTACGCAGGAGTGGCAGGGGTTCGTCGGCGCGGGAATGAGAATCGCGCCGACCGACCTTGTTGAAATAAGCATCGGCGGCAACGATGCCCGGGCCTATTATCAGGGCGGCGGGACGCTGGCTGGTGTTCCCGTGGCCGCCACGATCAGCGCCAACCAGGCGCTGGCCGGCATCAATGCGCTGGTCGGGGTCGGTGCGCGCACGATCGTCTTCACGACCGGCGATGTCGGCCAATTGCCGGAAGCCACCGGCAACCCGAACGCCCCCATCGGCTCGGCCTACAGCCAGAACTACAACGCGCAGATGCAGGCCGCGCTCGCCGCCATTGCCCGCAACGGCGTGCGGGTCGAACTGGTCGATATCTCCCTCATCGGAAGTTTGATCAGGGCGAATCCGGCGCGCTATGGTGTCGCAAATGTAGGTGCATGTCCGCTCGCCTGCATCGGAAATCCGGCACTGCAGAACCAGTACCTGTTCTATTTCGACGGCGTCCATCTGACATCGCTGGGCTTCACGATCGTTGGCGAATACATTGTCAACCGCCTCAACGCACCGCTCACCTTCGCGCCGCAGGGCGACGTCGCCCTCAGCTCGGCGATGGGTTTCGCCTCGACGCTGTATGGCAAGCTCGACATGTTCCGCGAGACCTACGGTTTCATGCCGTCCACGATGAACGCCTATGCGGCGTATACCAAGGCTCCCTATCTGAAAGCACCGCCGGCGCCCGCCGTCAATCCCTGGTCGTTCTACATGCTGGGCAATGGCGGCATCAGCGACCGGCAAGCCACGGTGGCAGCGAACGGCTTCAACCTCGAAAGCGTCGGCGGAACGATCGGAACCGAGTATCGCATCAACAGAAACGCTTTCGTGGGCGCTGCATTCGATTACTCCAACCCCAAAGCACGCCTGCTCAACAATGCCGGCACGACGGACGTGAATTCCTATCAACTCGGCATTTACGCGGCCTGGGCGGATGCACACTTCTTCGCGCAGGGACTTGCCACCTATGGCTGGCAGAACTTCCGCAACACGCGTCCCGGCGTCGTCGACACCATCACGTCGAATCCCGATGGAACGACCTTCCTCGCGGGCGGCAAGGCCGGTTACCTGTTCGACGCCGCAAGGACTCAGATCGGCCCGATCGGTGGCCTGACCTACGCCCGCGCGAGGGTGAACGGCTACACCGAAACCGGCGACCCGGTGCTAACGTTGACGGTCGGCCGGCAAACCACCGAAGCGCTGGTCGGAAGCGTCGGCGTGCAATTCCGCGCCCCGTTTCTGGTCAATGGCAGGATCATCAGCCCCTATCTCAACCTGACGGCTGACGACGATCTGATCGGCAACGGCCGCATCATCCAGTACGGCGCGACGTCTGCGCCACTCATCATCAACAACTGGGCGATCCCGAACGGCAGCTCGCAACGTGTCTATGGGCGGGTGGCGGGTGGCGTCGTGGCGCCGGTGACCAACAACGTGGCGCTGATGGTGAATGTGGCGCGAACGGTGGGTCACTGGGGCGGTGACGATTTCTACGGTTCAGGCGGCCTGCAGATATCGTTCTGAAGCCGGTAATCCGATTCCCGAACGTCGCGCGACAGCTTCGGCTGTCGCGCAGGTCTTGCGGCGGCTACTTCGTCAGCAGCGCGAACGCGCCGTTCCAGTCTGCCGGCGGCGGATTTTCCCGGTAGCCCTTTATTCGCGCTTCATACAGATCGTAGAGCAGCTCGAGCGAATTTGCGTCGTCGGTCCTGCGGCCGCGCTCGATCGTCATCAGCGCGCCGTCCCAGTCGCGGCCGCGATAGCAGGCCAGCATCTCGATGGTCAGGTTGCGCAGCCGCTGAAAGCGGCCGGACTGCGCGATGTCCGCGCGGCCGGCAATGGCATAGATGACCTCGGGCTCTTTCTTGCCTTTGACCATGATGAAGTCGAGTTCGAGAATCGCGAACTTCTCCTTAACCGCGAGCGCGGTCTTGGAGCCGACGATGATCGGGAAGCCGTATTCCTTGGATTGCCCTTCCAGCCGCGACGCCAGATTGACGCTGTCGCCGAGCACGGAATAATCGAACCGCAGGTCGGAGCCCATGTTGCCGACCACGCAGACGCCGGTGTTCAATCCGACGCCGACATTGAGCGGAATGTAGGCATGACCGCCCTCTTCCGCTTCCTGCTCGCGCAGCTTGTTGAGTTCGTCGATCCGCTCCAGCATGTCGACCGCGGCCTCGCAGGCATTGATTTCATGTTCCTTGTCGTCCAGCGGCGCGTTCCAGAACGCCATGATGGCGTCGCCCATATATTTGTCGATGGTGCCCTTGCGGGCGAGGATCGCGTTGGTCAGCGGCGTCAGAAAGCGGTTCATCAGCGCGGTCAGCCCCTGCGGATCGTGCTTGTAGGACTCCGAGATGGCGGTGAAGCCCCGGACGTCGGAGAACATGATGGTCATCTCGCGCTCCTCGCCGCCGAGCACGAGTCGTTCCGGCGACAGCGCGAGCTGTTCGACCAGCGCCGGCGACAGATACTGGCCGAACGCCGAACGAATTTGCCGCCGCTGCTTCTGCTCCCGCACGAAGCTGGTGAAGATCAGGGTCAGATAGATCGAGGTAGTCGACATCAGCGGATAGGTAAAATCGACCAATAGCCGGTGCCGGGTGTAAAAGTACCAGGATGTTCCGGCCAGCAGCGTTGCGAACAGCGCGCCGACCGCCACCAGCGTGACAGGCCCGAAATTCGGGGCAAACACGATAACCAGCAGGCCAAGCAACAAGGCGACGAAGAATTCAAGCGCGATCGCGTAATTCGGCTGCGAGACGACGGCGCCCGTC
>Ga0193699_10001217_pt1 | contig 10344 bp, 6 predicted proteins | sample L3c2metaG_FD_160095 | JGI IMG/M metagenome (GOLD analysis project Ga0193699, IMG submission 160095) | Soil microbial communities from a riparian zone of the East river system, Colorado, United States - L3c2 | ecosystem: Environmental > Terrestrial > Soil > Riparian zone | place: USA: East River... | reverse complement strand
AAGCGCCACGCACTCGCAGTCAGCGAAGGTGTGCACGATGGTCAACGGTGTGATCACCTGCGTCTAATTGGACTGATCCAAGTCTGAGAGAAACGGAGCGTCGAAAGACGCTCCGTTTTTCTTTTGCACTATCGAGTCGCCAGATGCAAACAGCCCGGCTCGTGAATCGAGCCGGGCTGTTCTCGTGTTGGGACGTTATGGTGCTATCTCAGGTGCAGCCTTGCGCTGGAGCTGGGACTCTCGCGAGGCATTCGTCCCTGGGGAACGGAAAGCGGCTCGGGACGGTGTGGGTCGGAAGTACTTTGGGCAGTGTGCTCAGCAGTCCGAACCGTCGTGCATCGATCCAACGGTGCCCTCCCTCGAACATGAGCGAGTAGCGGCGCTGCTTTAACAGTTCCGCTACGAAGTCGGCCTGGTTCACGAACGCACCGCGGAGGGCAAGTCCTCCAGAGGTCGTGCGGATCAAGTTGATATCAGAGAGCGCGCCGACGAAATCGTTGGTGAAGTAGCGCGCTTCCGCGCGAAGGAGGATAAGCTCCTCATTCCGGATGATTGGAATCGGCGCTGTGTTCGACTTGTAAATGGTAAATACCAGATTGCTCGTGACGCCCTGAACCGTATGATCCTCAGGCAAGGTGGCCACTTTGGCTGTAAGACGCGCGTCAGGCGTTCCATCCGCTTTGTTCTCGGCATCGGTGACAACCGAAGGTTGGGCGAGAATTGCCCTTCCGCTCGGATCGAATAGCGCGTTCTGCGTGTCTCCAGACCCGGTGGTGTATGTGTGATAAGCCCCGAGAGTCAGTGCGGCGTTCGTGTCGAGGAAGGAGCCGTTCAGGGCCGTGAGCACCGCCGCGTAATTTCCACGATACGCCTCCACACGCGCCTTGAGTGCTCGGTTGAATTTTGCGAACGTGGCTGGGGTGTTGAAGTCGGCGAAGCCCGGACTGAGCGAGAACGGGAACGCGGTTCCTCCAGCGTTGAGCGCGGTAAGCCCGTCGTCGAGAAGGGTCGAGATCTGAGTGAACACCGCGGCTTTCCCAACGATGGCTGCGGGAGGAGCTGTGGGTCCGATATTCACGTCGAGCGCCGCGCCAAGGTCATCACGAGTGTTGATGACGTTGAGGTAATCGAGAGCCTGAATTGTCTTGGCGAAACCTCGAACAGCCGACTTTTCGGCATCGGAGAGTCCGGTCACCTGATCCACAGCTCCGAGCAGAATGTTCGCATTGCGAATGTTCCGGTACGGGTCTGCCCACAGGTTTCCGCCGAAGGCAGGGCTGCCGCCGTCGAGCGGACCGATCAACATTTCAGTGACGAAGCGGGGATCGGCAGGATCCAGGTTGTATGACTCGCGCCCTACTATGCCGAGGAGCGAGATGTAACCGTTCTGCTCGCCGATTCCAACGCGGGTGCCGACGAGTAGCCCCTGCGACGCCTGCCTTATCTTATTCGGTGTAGGGCTATTCGTCAGATCCTCGAGGCTCGAATTGTTGTAATCCGGAACGAGAAGGTCTTTGCATCCGTTTGTGAAAAGCAACACGGCGACAGCGGGAAGGACACGCGTCAGGGTCATCGGGAATTTTCTCATGTGAGTCATGGTCAGAACCCCAGAGTCACCGAAAACCAGAAGCTCCGGCTCGGTGGGAAAGGGGCGACATCGATATTACGGGCGATCGGCTGGTTCCCGAAGTTGCTCACCTCAGGATCCATACCTGTATAGTCCGTATGCGTCCAGAGATTACGACCGCTGAAGCTCAACTCGGCGGTACGCACACCGCGTCCGAATCGCGACACCGTCGCTAAAGGCACTTCGTACGACAGCGTCAGCTCACGAAGCTTCATGAACGACGCGTCTTCGACGTACAGCGCCGTTTGCTTGGGCCACAGCCTCAAGCGGTTGAACCCGGTCATATACTGGACCCCGCCGACCGTAATCGGGTCAGCGTAATCGGCAGTGTTCGATCCAAGATCATAGAGGAACTTGGTGAGATTGATGACGCTGCCGCCGTGCTGCCAGTCGAGCAAGCCGTACAATCGGAATTGCTTGAACTTCAGGTTGTTCACGAACGACATCGTAAAGTCGGGATTGGCATCACCGACCTTTCGGACCACCTTTGAGCCATTGGGCAGACTGTCGTTCCCGACGATCTGGGTCGCTGAAGCACCTTGTTCGATTCTGAAAGCTCCCAGCGATGCCCCGAATCCCCCAGTCTCAAAAGCCGGAACTGGTAGCTCCACAATCTTGCTCTTGTTGGCCGCGAACGAGGTGCGGAAAATCCACTCGGCGTCAGTCGATTGAACTGGAACCAGGTTCACTGCCACTTCTGCCCCAGTCGTCCTGAGCTTACCACCGTTGAAGTTTTCGATTGCGAACCCCGAAGACGGCGCCAGCGTGCGCTGAAGCAGCAGGTCGGACACGTCCTTCCGGAAGCCGGTCAACTCGAGTGCTCCACGACCGCCGGCGAAGGTTATATCCGTCCCTGCCTCGAACTCGTGTTGTCTTTCGGGACGAAGGTTGGTTGAACCCACTGATCCCGAAGGCGGGACGACCAGTCCCGGCAGCCCCGCGATGTTCTCTATCGCGCTGAGCGGCGTAAACTTCTGACCGAACAGCGGCTGGTTTCCTGACTGGCCGTAGGCCGCACGGATCTTCAGCTCGTCAACCGCGCGAAATGGTTGTGGGAAGCGGAAGGACCCCGAGACCTTTGGGTAATAGAAATACTTCTTGGTATCGCTGTTAACGCTGCTGCGGTCGGCGTTGATTCCCGCGGTAAGTAGCAACCGCTCGCCAAACGTCAGAAACTCTTCCTGCGCGTAGAGGCCGAAGTCCTCGACGCGCTGGCGGTTCTCCAGCACACTCACGTTCGTGCCTGCCCCGACGATGCCGAGACCGCCGACAAGATTACGACTCACGATACGCGAGACGCGGAGATCGCGGCTCGACCCATTCACGCCAACCGATGTGGTCGCCGTGAAAACGCCGCTCCGCGGAGTCAGCGTGAACACCGCGTTCGTCCCGAGGTTGAGGTTAAGGTTGGTGCTGTTGCTGAGAAGCGCGGTGCCCGGCTGACCGTCGATTGGCTCGAATTGCAGCTCCGGTGGAAAGAGCAGAGAGTTCTCTTGGGAGAACTGGTCAGCCCCTCCGTTCAGCCCGAACCTGAGACTGTATGCTTCCCCCTCGATTGCATTCAGCGTGAGCCGGCCGGCCAGGATCGACCGCAACACCTTTTCGTCGTTCTTCATCAACGCTGCTGTCTGCAGCGGGTTGCTGGCTTGGAACGGATTTCTCGGAAAGGTTCCGTCGGGATTGGCCCGTAGATCCACGAAGCTCGGTGTGAACGGGAATACCATCCAGAAGCTCACGCCGGCGTTGTCGTTGTTCGTGAGACCGCGTTGGGCGAGCGACCGCGTTACATCCGTCTGAAGACTGAACTTCAGACGCTTGCCGAAGTCCTGATCGAGATTGGCGCGCACCGCCTGCTTCCCGTAACCCGTATTGGCGATGATTCCGCCATCTTTTTTCCAGAGACCGGACGCAAAATAGCGCGTGTCCGAGTCCCCCCCGCTCACATCTACGACAGATTCACTCGAGGTCGGCGTGCGACCGGCAAGCGCGCGCTCATTGTCGTACACGACCCCCGGCTGGAAGTAGGTTGCCGCTGAGGCGCCAAACGCATCAGTGGCATCGGCCAGGGTTGTGAACGTCCTCGAACCGAGGGTGTTGGAGATCTTCGAGAAACCAATGCGCTGGGTCGCGTGTACTGTCCTCTCTCCCGATCTACCACGCCGAGTGGTGATGATCACCACTCCGTTCGATGCCCGCGACCCATAGATCGCTGACGCCGACGCTCCCTTCAAGACCTCGATGTTCTCGATGTCATTTGGGTTGAGGTCGGCGATGCGATTCACCTGCGCATCCTGAGTCAATGCTGGGTTGGACCCTCCGGTCGACGCGGTCACCGCATTCTGGTTGGAAGGAATGGCGACGTTGCTGAGGACCACCCCGTCGACCACGTACAGGGGCTCCGACGAGGCGTTGATCGATGTGACTCCGCGCATCCGCATTTGCATTCCACCACCAGGAGCGCCTGAGTTCGACTGGATCGTCGCCCCCACGACTTTTCCCTGCAGCGCCTGCTCCACCGTTTGCGCTGAGACGCGCGATACGTCCTCGCCGCTGACAGTGGCCACGGCGTTGGCCAGGTTCCGCCGCTCGACGCTGGTGGCTTGTCCAGTCACCACTACATCTGATAGTCGAAGGGGGTCACGCGTGAGGCTGACGCGAATATCGTTCTGTCCGGGGGGGACAACGATTTCGAACGGATTGCTTCCAATCCGGCGGATCGTGATCGTGACGCCGCGTTCCGGAACGCTTCCGATCGTGAATGTTCCCGCGGCGCCAGTCGTGGTGGTAAGCGATGTTCCGCGCACCGAGACCCTGGCGCCTTCGAGCGGTTGTCCCGTCGATGCATCGATGACCGTGCCGGTCACAGTGCGAGTCTGCGCAGCCGCTGGAAGGGACAACAGCAGCATGGCGATTGCCACCAAACCACATCTCAGTCGCATTGGGCCTCCGAGGGAAAGTGAATTCGGAAGTACACCACTAAAGCCGAGCTGTTGGTCTGTCAATAGCGCGCGTTATGTTTTCTTACGAGGCAGTCGCCGTCACGATTCCCCACATCCAGTTTCGCCATACGCAATCGATCTCGGTGAATCCCGCCTTGGAGAGGAGCACTGAGTGGTCGGTGAGCGTTGTGTAGTGGTCGTGCGCCGCGGCGTGCTGGAGCAGACTGTCGATCTCGTCCGGCGTGCAATGTCCCGGCTCCCGGCAGAAGTCCAGCCACCGCTCCCAGTTCAGTCGATGATTGGATTCCGGCTCGCCGCGGATCTGGTCGGCGAAGCAAAAGCGGCCGCTCTTTGTCATGAGAGATCGTATCCGCGCGTACAATGCGGCTTTGTCCTCGACGTGGTGCAGGCTGATCGAGCTGACTACGAGATCGAACGAGTCAGCGGGAAACTCGAGCTCTTCGAAACGCGCGACAATGCTCTGCACGCGACCACTCGGGCTGGACGAAGCTTCGTCTAGGCGGGAGCGAACGAGAGCGATCATCTCGTCTGATCCATCCACGAGAGTGAGCGCTGCATCAGGCAATGATTCGGCGAGACGCAGAGAGAGGTTGCCCGTCCCGCTGCCCAGCTCGAGCACCCGGTGTGCGTCTCGAGGCAGGTATTCGAGCAGCCGCGCGATCATTTCGTCGTAGCGCGGCACAGCCCGGTGTATCAGCGAGTCATACGACTCCGCCATCGAGCCGAAATAACCAGACGCGGAGGTTGGCATTTCCTGTTTCGCAGGCACCTCTCAATTTAACCTCAGCAGCAACATTAGCCGTTGATCGAGCACAAACCACTTACATTCACGAAGTTGGTCAAGTGACCTGTGCGGGACTTTCCCACCAGCCCGCACATGATCTGCCTCCTTCATTGAGGCTGCACCGGGCGCTACTGGCGACGCCTGACATCCACCAGTAGACACCGCGATGAAAAAGAGCCTGAGGGAAAGACTGTTCGGTCCGAGAAAGATTCGAGACGCAGGTTCAACTGCGCTCAAGGAAAAAACGCTGGCGAAAATCAACGAGCCTGATCCCGGTGTCGCCACGCGTCAACGTCGCACGATCGGTCTGACGGAACAGAGACTCCGCGCGGCCAATCAACAGTCGTGGATCACGAGCTCGAAGGGATGGAGTGGATTCTTCGGGCGTTTCACCCGGTAGCTGCGGAACACATTCGGCGCGTCGAGGCCGCTCGATGTCCCTGCCTAAATGGCACTCAGATTCGTGACTCTGCCTCCAAGCTTGTCGTCCTAAGGAGAGGCAGAAGCTCACAGGCGAGCTCTAAGCCGATCATCCTTGGCCTGGAGGCCATGTGAATTTCCGTATACTGGCAGGTGCGGTTGCAGGCGTCGCGATGTGCGCGACAGTCGCGACCTCTCAAGTATGTCAGGGCGATCTTTCGTTCCGCGGCAGTTCGACTCACGTCGTAGGCGCTCTTGGCATCAGCAACAACGCAACGTCGATTGGTGGCGGTGCGACCTTCGGGCACGCGCAGGGTTGGTACGCCGGTGCCTCGCTCGGCATGTTGAATTACGACAACGCCCCGGGCAACAGCGTCCTGGTCGGCGGTGGTCTCGGGTACTCCATGCCGCTGCAAGCGAGGAGCAAATGGCAGGTTTGCCCCGGTGGCACGCTAACCCTCGGCTTCGGTCCGAGTGTGGACGTAGGCGGGGCTACGATGCACACCTCCACGCAGACGGCGACAATGGGTGCTTCGTTCGGCACATCGGTGCCGATGACCAAGAAGGTGAATCTCCTTCCGTTCGGCTCAGTGGCTCTCGGCTACACGAGACTCAGCGCGAAGCTGAATGGCAATTCCAATTCGACATCCGATACATACCTGCTGCTCGGTGCCGGCGCCGGCTTCCAGTTGACGCCATCGCTCGTTCTGCGGCCCGCCCTGTCCCTTGCGGCCGGCGCGGATCTCACCGACGACACCGTCTTCAGCTTCGGAGTTACCTTCGCACTACCGCGCTAATGCGTGCATGACAGCATAAGCAGCTGCAATACCTCGAACGGCGCGGAATTCCGCGCCGTTCTTGCATCCGTCCCAAACCATGCGTCATCGCGAGCACCTGGTCGAAGGACTATTTTTGGTCGCATGACTCAAATGGACTGGCGAACGTGGGCCGTGTTCGTCGGCGCCGGCGTGATTGCCGCAACCACCGCCTGTCGATCCGAGCCGGCGTCCGTGCAAGACCTCTACACGACGCGCATAACCGGACTGAGCTATCTCCAGCGAAATCAATTACCGGAGGCTGAAACCGAGTTCAAGAAGCTGATAGCCCTCGCGCCCGACGATCCCGCTGGCTACGCGGATCTCGGGCTCACCTACCTGCAGGCCGGCCGCTACGCCGATGCCGAAAAGCAATTGCGCCGGGCGCGGGAGTTGGACCCGGCGAGTACAGAGGTAGGCCTCGCGCTCGCGAGAGTCTACGCACTTACCGGACGGCAAGCCGACGCGCGAGCGATGCTCGAACAGCTTCGCCGCGACACCACCGGGAACGCGCACGTGCTCTACGCACTCGCTGAGATCGAGGCCCAGCAACGCGACAGCGCTTCCGTCCGGAGATACGAAGACCGGCTGAGAGATGTGCTCGCGGTTGCACCGGCGAATCTCGTCGCGCGATTGAAGCTCGTCGACGCGCTCGCGCGGCGCGGCGAAGCCGACAGCGCGATCAGACATCTCGAAGAGGTACGGCGCATACCACCGGAGCCGCCAAGGGAAGCAAAGACGTATCTCGACAGCTCGATCCAGCTGCTGCGCGCGGGAAAGCTCGCGGAGGCGCGCACGTCTCTCGACCGGTTCTTCGGTTTGATGGAAGTGACGGCGCCGTATCAGGCGTCGCTGGACAATGTGAAATGGACTGAAACCGAAGGCCCGATTGCCGGGCGTCCCGTCCTCACGTTTGCGCCGAAGCACTTCATCTCGCTTCACGGAGTTCGCGAGCGATCCAAGGTGGACCTGGCAAAATTCACGGATGCCACGAACGATGTCGGTCTCGCCAGCGCGGAGCCCCCCGGTGGTTCTCTCGCCGGCCAAGGACATCTCGGACCGGCGGCACTAGCCGCTGGCGATGTCGACGGTGATGGAACCGATGACTTATTCGCATCGGCGTGGTCGCCGGCGCAGCGAAGGTCGGTGCCGAAGCTCTATCGTGTTCAGGGAGGATTTGTCCAGGATGCGACGGCGCCCTCAACGATCTCACTTTCAGGGGGCGCAGCTTACGCGACCTTCGCCGACTACGACAACGACGGCTGGCTGGATCTCTTCGTGATCGGTGCCGACGGACGTGGTCACCTTTTCCGCAATCGTGGCAACGTGACCTTTCTGGACGTTACAACGAAGGCCGGCATTGCTGACATCAAGGGAGCACGCAAAGCGCTCTTCGTCGATCTCGATCACGACGGGGACCTCGATCTCCTTCTCGTCGGAAACGATCAGCGCACCGTGTACCGCAACAATCTCGACGGAACCTTCACCGAAGCAACAGCGAGCTTCGGGCTCGCCGGGAGCGGCGACGCACGCGACGCAGTCTTTGCCGACTTCGATGGCGACGGACGCGTCGATGTCTTCATCACGAACGGGGCCGGCAGTGATGCGCTGTTCCACAATGGAGGCGCACAACGGTTCAGCGACGTGACCGCGGCGAGTGGGCTGTCAACGACTGGCGGCTCGGGGGCCGCAGCGGTTGGGGATTACAACAACGACGGATTCCTCGATCTCTTTGTCGCGAGCACCAATGGCGGTGAGCCGGCGCTCTGGCTCAACAAAGGGAACGGCACATTCAGTCGCGACCGACGCTCCATTGCCGCGCTGCAGCCGGTTCGCTCGATCGCGGGATTGGCAGCGACGTTCGTGGACTACGACAACGACGGCTGGCTCGATCTCGTCGTGGGAGGCACTGCCATCGGGCGCGGCAAAACTTCAGCGGCGTTTTTTCTCTTTCGGAACGACGGCACCGGCAGATTCCTCGACCGCTCGACGTTGATTCCGGATGAAGTGCGGCGGGCCGGCGCATCTTCGATCGCAGTCTCCGACGTCGATTCCGATGGCGACGAGGATCTCTTGCTGGTGGACGGCAGCGGTGCGCCCAGACTGCTCCGCAACGATTTCGGGAACAGCAATCTCGCGGTGAACGTGGAGCTCAAGGGTCTCCGCGATGGAAGTGGCAAGAACAACGCGTTCGGCATCGGCGCGAGGCTGGAGCTTCGAGCTGGTGAGATCTATCAGACGCGTGTCGCAACAGGTCGCACGACGCACTTTGGACTGGGGCCCCACCTCAAGGCAGACGTGCTGCGAGTGGAGTGGCCGAATGGCGTTCCGCAGACCGCGTACTTCCCGGGATCGGACCAGGACGTCGTCGAGAGTGAAATGCTCAAAGGTTCCTGCGCGCTCGCGTATACGTGGGATGGCAAGCGGTTCCGGTTCGTGACTGATGCGATGTGGCGCAGCGCCCTGGGGATGCCGCTCGGGCTCATGGGCAGCACCAGCGCCTTCGCCCCAGCGGGCGCGTCGCAGGAATACCTGCGCATCCCGGGCGACGCGCTTGCGCCTCGCAATGGACGCTACATCCTCCAGCTCACCGAGGAGCTCTGGGAGACTGCGTACGCCGATGAGGTCAAGCTTGTCGCCGTCGACCACCCAGACTCCGTGGACGTATTCGTGGACGAGCGGTTCGTTCCTCCCGGTGAGGTGAACCTGCGGCTGTTCCAGGTCGCGAAACGAGAGCTGCCAATCACGGCAATCGATGAGCGTGGGAACGACGTGCTGCCCGCATTGCGCGAGGTCGATGACGTGTACGTCTCGAACTTCACGCCACTGCAGTATCAGGGCGTCGTCCAGCCGCACGATCTCGTCCTCGACTTGGGCGCGAGCGCGGGCGGCGCTGGTTCGTACCTATTCCTTCGCGGCTGGATCTATCCGACTGACGCCAGCATCAACGTCGCGCTCGGGCAGCAGTCTTCGATCAAGCTGGCCTCTCCTTCCCTCGAGGTTCGCGACGCGAGGGGTAGATGGCACACTGCCATCTCCGACATCGGATTCCCCTCGGGCAAGGACAAGACGATCGTTGTGGATCTCGCCGGTAAGTTTCCCACCGCGGATCATCACGTACGAATCCGCACGAACATGCAGATCTACTGGGACCAGGCGTTCGTGTCTCGCGATCTCGCGAGCACTCCGGTGAAGACCACGACGCTGACGCCTCTGTCGGCGGATCTTCATTCCCGCGGATTCTCCCGCATGTATCGCAAGGGTGGCCGCTACGGCCCGTACTGGTTCGCCTACGACGAGGCCGCGAAGAAGTCACCGTGGCGACCAATCGAGGGCGCGTTCACGCGCTTCGGTGACGTGCTGCCGCTCCTGCGGAATCCCGACGACATGTACGTGATTATGGGACCGGGTGACGAAGCGACAATCGAGTTCGACGCGAGCTCCGCCACAGCACTGCCGGCCGGTTGGAAGCGCGACTTCCTGCTCTACACCGACGGATGGATCAAGGACTCCGATCTGAACACGGCGTTCGGCACAACCGTAGGGCCACTTCCCTTCCACGGCGTGCAGTCATACCCCTACGGGAGGACAGATGCCTACCCGACCGACGCCCAGCACCAGCGCTACCTCCGCGAGTATAACACTCGCGTCGTGGGAGGCGGCGCGTCGCGGCCCTGATGCGGCTCTGCAAACGACACCTCCGACGCCATCCCGCGCAACATTGCAGCGCTGCGAGCA
>Ga0193699_10001216_pt1 | contig 10357 bp, 12 predicted proteins | sample L3c2metaG_FD_160095 | JGI IMG/M metagenome (GOLD analysis project Ga0193699, IMG submission 160095) | Soil microbial communities from a riparian zone of the East river system, Colorado, United States - L3c2 | ecosystem: Environmental > Terrestrial > Soil > Riparian zone | place: USA: East... | reverse complement strand
ATCCGCTCCGCCAGCGCCTTGATCTCGGCCTGGCGCTTGTCCAGCGCCGCCTCGGCGGTCTTCGCGTCGACCTTGCGCGCCTGGTCGTTGGCCTGGAGCAGGCCGGGGAGCGCATCGGTGACGGCCCGCGAGGCGGCCTCCTGCACGGCCGACGCGAAGTCGGGGCGTTCCCCCGGTTCCTCACGCCGCGAGACGAGCAGATAGACGAGCCCCGCTGCGAGCAGGACGACGGCGATTGCGAGCACGATGGTCACTCCGCGATGGTGACGCCCGCGCCAGACGCCAACCGCGGCTACCGCTACGGCAGCAAGATGTCGTTCTCAGAGGAGGTGCGGTAGGGGCCGACCGAGAGGCGCGCGGCTTTGGCGGCGGGGATGTCAGCGGCGGTGAGCCTGTAGACGCCGGTCGGCAGGTCGGCGACGAAGGAGCCGCTGCCGTTCGCGTAGAGCGGGCCCGAGGAGACGTCCTTCGGGCCGCGCAGTTCGAGCTTCGAGTCGAAGCGGGTGAGGTTGGCGGCGACGACGACCACGGTGAGCGGCGCCTTACTGCGGACCTGCGGCTGGGAGGTGTGCTGGTTCTGGGGTATCTGCTGCGTGGGTTCGGGGCCGACGGCGATCCGCGGCGGCTGCACGGTGATCGCGTCTTCGGCGATCGAGACGCTGACGCGGGTGCTCGCCGGGGGACGGGGGTCGTTGACCCGATCGTGCGCGCCGCAGCCGGCGACGAGGAGCACCAGCGCGCCGAGCGCGCATGCCACAGCCATGCTGCCTCTCCAACCACCCATCGCGCGGAGAATCTAGTGGAACGGCAAGTCGACTACGCGCGCCGTAACGCCGCCTTCATCTACGGAGAGCTCGTCGCCGGGCTCCGCCTCGCGGCGGACGACGGCCAGCGCGATCGGGCCGTGGACGGGCGAGACGCAGGAGCTGCCGACCCGGCCGACCTCGCGCTCGCTGAGTCGCAGCGCCGACCCGGGCCCAATCGGCGCGCTGAGGCGCAGCCCGCGCAGGTGGCGGTTCGGGCGGCCCTTGTAGTGGAGGCGCGCGACCGGCTCCTGGCCGATGTAGCAGCCCTTGTCGAAGCTGACGGCGGCCTCGACGATGCCGGCCTCGGCGGGCATCGTCTCCGTTCCCATCTCGGCGCCGAAGCGCGGCCGCCCCGCCTCGATCCGCAGGATCTCCGCCGCCGCGTCGCTGACCTCGACCGCCCCGGCGGCGAGCAGCGCCTCGCGCAGGCGTCCGGCGTCGCCTGCCGCGACGATCAGGTCGACGCCCTCCGGGGTTCCCGCGGCGACGCACTCGGTGCCGGCGACGACGGTGCTTTCGCAGGCGTAGGGGGGGAGCGGCGGCGTGCCCGCGATCTCGGCGCTGCGCGGGCCGATCAGCGAGAGAATCGCCCGCTCCGCGCCGACTTCGGCGATCTCGACCTCGCGGCCGATCTTGTACGTCTGCAGGTGGCGGCGAGCGGCCTCGACCCCCTCGGGCTCGGTGTCGATCCAGAGCTCCTCATCCACCAAGCGCAGCACGCGCATGTCCGCCTGCATGTGGCCCTTGCGGTCGAGCAGCGCCGCGTAGCAGCCCTCCCCCGGGGCGAGGGCCTCGACGTCGTTGGTGAGCTGGCCCTGCAGGTACTCCGGCGCGTCGGGTCCACCGACCAGGAGCTTGCCCCGCGCCGAGCGGTCGAGCAGGCCGCACTCCTCCCGCAGCTGCCGGTACTGGGCGTCGATCTCGACTGCGACCGTCTCAGGCATCCGTCCAAGTTTAGGAAGCTGCCGTGAGGGGCGGTGGGGATGACCCCGAACGAGCCTCCGGCTGTTGCGAGAAGAGGGGTCATCCCCACCGCCACCCCGCACGCTTTTAGATATGCCAAAATGATTTAGACGTGTCGAAATCATCGCCGGCGATAGAGGACTACGCGAAGGCGATCTACGCGATCGCCAGCCGTCGCGACGGGCCCGTCCACAACGGCGAGGTCGCCGAGCGGCTCGGCGTCACGCCCGCCACCGCGACCTCGATGCTGAAGCGGCTCGACGAGCTCGGCATCGCCGAGTACCGGCCCTATCGCGGGGTCACGCTCACCGTCGAGGGGGAGAAGGTGGCGCTGGAGGTGATCCGCCACCACCGCCTGATCGAGGCCTATCTCTCGAAGGCGCTGGGCATGGCGGACGACCGCGTCCACGCCGAGGCGGAGGTGCTCGAGCACCACATCTCCGAGGAGCTGGAGCTGCTGATGGCGGCGGCGCTCGGCGAGCCGAGCCACGACCCGCACGGCACCCCGATCCCCGGCCCCGACCTGCGCCCGCCGCGTCGGAAAAGGCGCCGCCGGTGAAGCCACCGCCCCCGCCCGCGACCTCCGAGGCCACGGTCGAGGATGTGCTGCCGGGCGAGGCCGCGGTCGCCCGCGCCGCGCGCCGCTCGCTCGACGGGCACGCCCGCGGCGTCTCGCGGGTCTGGCCCTTCCTCGGCCCCGCCTTCGTCGCCGCCGTCGCCTACATCGACCCCGGCAACTTCGCGACCAACATCGCCGGCGGCGCCAAGTTCGGCTACCTGCTGCTCTGGGTGATCCTCTCCGCGAACCTGATCGCGATGGTCGTCCAGACCCAGTCGGCGAAGCTGGGGATCGCGACCGGGCGGAACCTCGCCGAGCTCTGCCGCGAGACCTTCTCGCGGCGGACGTCGATCGGCCTCTGGCTGCAGGCCGAGGTGGTAGCGATGGCAACCGACATCGCCGAGGTGGTCGGCGCGGCGCTCGGCCTCAACCTGCTCTTCGGCATCCCCCTCTTTCCCGCCGGGCTGATCGCCGGCGCCGGCGCCTTCGCGATCCTCGCCCTCCAGCAGATGGGCTTCCGGCGGCTGGAGGCGGCGATCACGGCCCTGGTGGGCGTCGTCGTCGCCTCCTTCGTGGTCGAGCTCTTCCACGCCAAGCCGGACGGCGGCGAAGTCGTCAAGCACCTCTTCGTGCCGGGCTCCGGCGCCACCGAGAGCATCCTGCTCGCCACCGGGATCATCGGCGCGACGGTGATGCCGCACGTCGTCTACCTGCACTCGGCGCTGACGCAGCGGCGGATCGTCGGCCGCGACGACGGCGAGCGGAGGCGGATCCTGCGCTTCGAGAAGATCGACGTGGTGATCGCGATGTCGCTGGCCGGCCTCGTGAACCTCTCGATGATGATGGTCGCCGCCGCGCTCTTCCACGGCAGCGGCCTGGCGGGGATCGACTCGATCGACGGCGCCTACGACGGCCTGCGGTCGCTGGTCTCCGCCAACGCGGCGACCGTCTTCGGGATCGCCCTGCTCGCCTCGGGCTTCGCCTCCTCCTCGGTGGGCACGATGGCCGGCCAGGTCGTGATGCAGGGGTTCATCCGGCGGCGCATCCCGATCTTCGTGCGGCGCGCGGTCACGCTCGCCCCGGCTCTGCTCGTGCTCGGGATCGGCCTCGACCCGACCGACGCGCTCGTCGCCAGCCAGGTCGTCCTCTCCTTCGGCATCCCCTTCGCCCTCGTGCCGCTGCTGATCATCGCCTCCAGGCGCGAGGTGATGGGCCCGCTGGTCAACCCGCGCTGGCTCACCGCCGTGGCGGGAGTGCTGGCGGCGCTGATCATCGCCCTCAATGTCTTCCTCTTGCAGCAGCTCTTCTTCGGCTGATGCGCACGGCCGCCCAGTACGCTTCCGCCAGATGAGCCTGGCTGCGGACTTCAAGGAGATTCTCGATTCGTTGCCGCCTGATTGGACGGACCTCGAGGTTGATCTGCGGATCGAGGATGAGAGCCAGTACGTCGACAGCGCGGTGGCGCTGAGCCAGGTCAACGCCCAGCCCTACTCGAAGGCCGACTGGCACTGGCGGCTGCTGATCGCCCACAGCTTCGGCCACGCCGCGGCGCCCGAGAGCGTCAAGGGGGTGCTGGCGAAGCTCGACCGCGAAGGGGTGAGCGGAGAGCTGCGCGTCCGCGAGGTCCGCGAGGGCCGTTCGGAGATCGTGCAGATGTGGGGCCGCCCCGAGAGCGTCCGCGAAGAGCTCCGCCGGCGCCGCTCGCTGTAGTGGCGCGGGTGGTGGCAGTCGCGACGGACCTGCTGCTCGGCAGCAAGGTCGAGGCGACGCTGACGGCAGCCGGCCACGAGGTGACGCTGGCGCCCTCGCTGGCGGAGTCGCCGCTCGAGGGAGCCGAGCTTCTCGTCGCCGACCTCGACGCCGGGAACCCCGAGGCGCTGGTCGGCCTCGGCATGCCGGTGCTCGGCTACTACTCGCACGTCGACGCCGACACGCGGCGCGCGGCCGAGGCGGCCGGCGTCGACCTCGTCGTGCCGCGCTCGCGGCTGGCGCGCGAACTGCCCGAGCTCGCCGAGCGTCTGCTCAGCGCTTGAGCTGGAACGCGGCGTCGACGTCGAGCGGGCGGTCGAGGATGCCGTGCTCGAAATCCCACTTCGCCCACTCGCGGAGGACGGTCGGGTCGAAGGGGGCGGGGCGGAGGTCGGGAAGCAGGGCGCGAAGTTGGGCGGCCTGGTCGGCGCGGTCGAGCTCGGGCACCGCGGCGAGCAGGTCGTCGAGCGCCTTGCCGGGATGCGCGGTCGCGGAGGCGTAGCCGCGCGAGGTCGCGTCGACAACGGAACGGACTAGGCCGGGATCGCCTTCCAGGGTGCGGCGGGAGGTGACGAGGACGAGCTCGGGATAGGGCGGGGCGCCGTAGCGGTCGACCTTAAAGACGCGGATCGGAACGCCCTGGCGCCGCAGCGCGACCGCCTCGGCGTTCCAGAACCCGGTCGCCGCGTCGACCTTGGCCGCGGCGAGGGAGGAGACCGCGTTGAAGCCGATCGTCACCCGCTGCACGCGCCCCGGCTCACCGCCGTCGGCGCTCACCTCGGAGTCGACCACGGCGTCGTCGGACGGCAGCCCGGTGACCCCCACCGTGCGGCCTTCGAGGTCGCGGGGCCGGCGGGCCGGACCGTCGCCGCGGACGAGCACGGCGGCCAGCGGCGCCCGCACCAGGGGCAGCACGCCGACGACGTCGAGACCACGCTCGCGGGCAATGCCGAGGTCATGGATGTCGAGGATCGCGAACTCGGCCCGGCCCGCCGCGAGCAGCTTCGGCGCGTCGGTCGAGTCGCCCGGCTGTCGCACGGTCAGCTCGACACCGCGGTCGCGGTAGTAGCCACGGCGCTGGGCGACGTAGATGCCGGTGTGGACGGCGTTGGGGGTGAAATCGAGCACGAGCGTCGCGCCGCTCGGCGCGCCCGGTTCAGCGCCGCCTCCGCCGCATCCGGCGACGCCGGTGAGCAGCAGAGCGGCCGCCAGCAGCGCGGCAACTCGCTTCATCGAGGGCGGGAGCCTAGCGAGCGCTGGCGTCGCTCATCGTCCACTCGATCTGGGTAGACTGCCGCCGCCAATCGGAATCGGGATTCAGGAGGGGAAACGTGGAGCGGAGAGGCATTCTGGAGCAGCGAGGACTCGGTGCCTATCTCGCTGAGTTCATCGGCACCTTCTTGCTGGTCTTCTTCATCGCCAGCGTCGTCGTCCTGTACGTGTCGGTCGGGGAACAGGCCCAGTTCGGCACTGACTTCGCGGTAGTCGGCCTCGTCCACGCCTTCCTCCTCTTCGGGCTGATCGTCATGTTCGGCGTCGTCAGCGGCGGACACTTCAACCCCGCGGTGACGCTCGCCGCCGCCGCGATCAGGCGGATCTCGCCGATCGACGCGGCGATCTACGTCCTCGCCCAGCTCTCCGGCGGCGTGCTCGGCGCGCTGCTCTGCAAGGGCCTGCTGGTCGACGAGGGACGCGCCACCCACTACGGGGCGGCCACCGTCAGCGGCCTGCTCGGCGGCAACTTCCAGGGGGCTATCGTCGAGGCGATCGGAACCTTCTGCCTGGTGCTGGTCATCCTCGCCGCGGTCTTCTCGCGCAAGAGCTTCAAGGAGTGGGCGCCGCTGGCGATCGGCACGACGCTGGGCTTCATCGTCATGGTCGGCGGACCGCTGGACGGCGGCTCCTTCAACCCCGCCCGCTGGTTCGGCCCGGCCCTCGTCGGCAACGAGTGGGGGGGAGTCTGGCCCTACATCGTCGGCCCGATCGTCGGCTCGCTGCTCGCCGCCGCCGTCTTCCGCTTCGTGCTGGAGCCGGGCGGCCTGCCGCCCACCGAGCCCGCCGAGCCGGTCCGGCCGCCGGTGGAAAAGTACTCGGAGCGCGCCGCCCGCCAAGGCCCCTGAGTCGGCCCGCATGAGCCGCCGGGCCTGCCTGGCCCGGCGGTCGTTGCAGTAGCTTGGACGGCGTGCGCAGAGTCACCTTCTCGCGGAACTACACGCTCTCCCTTTCGCGCACCTGCCAGTGCTACTGCAAGTACTGCGCGTTCGCGACGCACCGGGCGCATATCCACGCCCCCGAGGAGGTCGAACGCCGCCTGGAGGAGGCGGTGCGACGCAACGCCAAAGAGCTGCTCGTTCTCACCGGGGAGCGGCCGGAGGTCAACCCCGAGGTCGCCGCCAAGCTGAGCGAGTGGGGCCACCCGGACTTCACCTCATACGTGGTCTGGGCCTGCGAGCGTGCGCTCGAGCGGGGGATCCTGCCCCACACGAACATCGGCGTCCTGGAGCGCGAGGACCTGGCGCGGTTGCGCGAGGTGACCGCCTCGCAGGGGCTGATGCTGGAGTCGATCTCGGAGCGGCTGATGGAGACCGTCCACGCCGGGTCCCCGACCAAGCACCCGGCGCGGCGGCTGGCGACGATCGAGGCCGCCGGCGAGCTGCGAATCCCGTTCACGAGCGGGATCCTGGTTGGCATCGGCGAGAGCGAGGACGAGCGCGTCGAATCGCTTGAAGCGCTGGCTGTGCTGCACGAGCGGTACGGGCATCTGCAGGAGGTGATCATCCAGAACTTCGTGCCGCATCCGCGGTACTACGGCGCCGAAGTTGCTGATATCGCCGATCAAGCAGCCCAGAAGAGGTGGGGGGGCGATGGGAATGCCCCCGCTGGAGCAACAGCCTGGGAGGCTCCCGCGGGGGCATTCCCATCGCCCTCGACCCCGGCCGCTGGATCGCCGCAGTCGGAGCAGCTTCCAGCCTGGGCCAGCCCGGTCTCCGTGGAGGACATCAAGCGTCTAATCGCGGAGTGCCGGCGGTTGATGCCCGACGTGGGGGTCCAGGTGCCGCCGAATCTCTCCGAGTTCTGGCCAGAGCTGGTCGAGGCGGGGGCGACGGATCTAGGGGGGTTGTCCGCCAACGGGGATCACATCTCGCCGGAGGAGCCGTTTCCGAGTCCTCACGAGGTCCGCAAGGAATTGGCGCCGCGGGGGTTCGCGCTAACGGAGCGGCTCTGCGTCTACCCGCAGTACATGGACGCAGAGTGGATGGAGCAGGGGGTGCTCGACGTGGTGAAGCTCAAGTACTGGAGCTTCATCCCGAGGCGGGGGTCCGGGCGTCGCAGCGAAGAGAAGATCGAGGCGGGGCTAACCGAGCGGGCGATCGCCAAGGGGCGCGAGGGGGAGGAGCTGAGCGAGGACGAGCTGACGGCGCTGTTCGCCGAGACCCGGCCGGGGGCGATCGAGGAGATGCGCCTCGCTGCGGACGAGCTGCGCGCGGAGCTGGCCGGCGACCGCGTCACCTTCGTCGTCAACCGCAACATCAACTTCACCAATATCTGCGTGGTCGGCTGCGCCTTCTGCGGGTTCGGCCAGGGCCGCCGCTCGCCCGACGCCTACGAGGTCTCCGAGGAGGACTTCGCCGAGCGGGTGCGCGACGCGGTCGCCTTCGGCGCGACGGAGATCTGCATGCAGGGTGGCATCCATCCCGACCTCACGCTCGAGGAGTACGGCAAGTGGCTGCGACTGGCCAAGGACGTGGCGCCGCAGCTGCACCTCCACGCCTACTCGCCGATGGAGGTCCACTACATGTGCGAGCGCTCCGGCAAGTCGCCGGGGGAGGTGTTCGACTACCTGATCGAGTGCGGCCTCGGCTCGACTCCCGGCACGGCGGCCGAGGTCCTCGACGACGGTGTGCGGCAGCGGATCTCCCCCAACAAGCTGCCGGTCGAGCGCTGGGTCGAGATCATCGAGGCCTCTCACCGGGCCGGCCTGCGCTCGACCTCGACCGTGATGTTCGGTCACATCGAGGAGCCGCGCGAGCTGGCCCGGCACATGCGCGTGATCCGGGCCCTGCAGGAGCGCACCGGCGGCATCACCGAGTTCGTGCCGCTCAGCTTCATCCCCTTCAACACGATGCTCGGGCGCACGCACGGGATCGAGGAGATCTCCGCCGCGGAGAACCTCAAGCACACGGCGGCCTTCCGCCTCGCCCTCGGCAGGACGATCGCCAACCTGCAGGCGAGCTGGGTGAAGATGGGCCTCGAGGCGGCGACCGAGGCGCTGCGCTGGGGCGTCAACGACCTCGGCGGCACGCTGATGGAGGAGAACATCTCGCGGATGGCGGGCTCCCAGCACGGAGTCCGGCTCGAGCCCGAGCAGCTGATCGAGGCGGCCAGGGCCGGCGGTCGCGTGCCGGCCCAGCGCACGACGCTCTACGAGATCGTCGAGACGTACTAGACCTGCGTCGCCGGCATGGGCCTTCCCGGACCTGGGTAGGGGAGGGCAGCAGGCCAAACGACGACGGAGGGATCGAGATGGACGACGAGATCCGCAACAAGGACGACGCCAAGGGGCGGGTCAAGGAGGCGGCCGGAGACCTCACCGGCGACGACGACTTGAAGCGCGAGGGCAAGACCGACCAGGCGAGCGGCAGGGCCAAGGAGGGCATCGACAGGCTCGCCGACATGGCCAGGGAGATGCTCAAACGCGACTAGCCGGTGCCGCGGCGGCCGGCTAGCGGAACAGGTCCTCGCCGCGGGGGCGGCGGAGGGCGGCGGCGCCCGGGCCGTCCTCGTCGCTGAGGAAGCGCTCGAGGCCGCGGACGATTGCGGCCGGCACGCCGCTCGCCTTGTCGCGGACGAGGTCGGCGGCGGCGGCCGCCTCGTCGGCGACCGCGATCGCGGTCGCCTCAAGCTCCCGCCCGGCCGCGTCATGCCGGCCGCGCCAGTCGTCGAGTGGGACGATCCCGGCGCAGCCGATCGCCACCTCGGCCTGACCGAGGCGCCAGGCGCGCCCGAAGCTGTCGGAGACGATCACCGCCGGCGCGAGGCCGGCGGCCTCGCGGAGCTCGGCGCGGATGCGCCGCGCCGAGGCGTCCGGATCCCGCGGCAGCAGGCAGACGCTGTCGGGCTCCGGCAGGTTCGAGCTGTCGATGCCGGCGTTGGCGCAGACGAAGCCGTGGCGCGTCTCGACGATCAGCAGACCGCGCTCGGCGCGCAGCACTTCGTGGCTCTCCTCGAGGATCAGCTCGACCAGCGCCGGCTCCTTGTCCAGGGCCGCGGCCAGGCGGCGCGCCTCGTCGCCGGGCTCGACCGAGGGGAGGTGGCGCACGCGCCCCTCGGCCTTGGAGACGATCTTCTGCGCGACGACGACGACGTCGCCCGGGCGCAGCTCGGCGCGTTCGGCGATCTCCCCGCCGACGGCCATCCCCTCCCTGAGCTCAGGGAGGCCGGCGACGGGCAGGACGCGAAGCTCGCCCGGGGGGGTCATATGCCGAGGACCCTGGCGGTTCGCCTGGCGCGGCCGGGTCCCGCCTCCAGCTCCCGCGTCAGCGCGACCAGATCGGCCGGGGTGTCGAGGTCGAGCGCCAGCGAAGGAAGGTCCTCGACGGCGAAGGGGATGCCGGCCTTCCGGGCGGCGGCCACGTGCCGGGCGCAGCTGCCCTCGCCGAAGGCCGGCTCGATCGCGCCCGGGGGGGAGAGGACGAGCGCGTTGGTCCCCGTGCCGTGGCGGTCCGGCACGATCGCCGCGTAGCGCTCCGGCACGCCGGTCAGCAGGCGGTCGAGCTCGCGCGGGTCGAGCAGGGGGCAGTCGCCCGGGAGCAGGACGACGCAGCGCGCCTCACCCTGCTCGGCGCGGGCGATCCCCGCCAGCGCTGCCTCCACGTGCCCCTCGTCGCCGGGGTCCGGCACGATCTCGGCGCCGGCATCGACCGCGATCGTCTGCGCGCGGGGCTCGCCGCTGACGACGATCGTCTTCTCGATCGCGCGGGCGGCGCCGATCGCCTCCAGCACGTCCTCCAGCATCGCTGCGACCAGCGCCTGGCGGCGCTCCTCGTCGACGCCGCCGCCGAGCCGCCGCTTGGCCGCGTCGAAGCGCTTCACCGGTAGGACGGCGCTCGCTTTCAACTTTCGGCGATGCTGGCGGCGTAGTCGAGGACCGTGCGCGCAACCCTGGCCCGGCCGGCGGCGCCCTCCATCAGCGTCGGGGTCGCAAGCGTCGGGATCTCGGCGGGCGGCGGGTCGGGGTCGCCCTCGTCGACGACCATCGCGTCGATCATTCCCGCGTAGA
>Ga0193699_10001215_pt1 | contig 10360 bp, 12 predicted proteins | sample L3c2metaG_FD_160095 | JGI IMG/M metagenome (GOLD analysis project Ga0193699, IMG submission 160095) | Soil microbial communities from a riparian zone of the East river system, Colorado, United States - L3c2 | ecosystem: Environmental > Terrestrial > Soil > Riparian zone | place: USA: East... | reverse complement strand
TAGAGTCATTCAACTTCAATGGCCCACGAAGAACGCAGCGTTGATCTGCGAAATCCGACTTCGCCAAGGCTACGTCGGACAGGTCTGCGGGAAATTCATTTAAGCAAATTAGGACAAAAAAAACAACCTGACAAGATGGCACGAAGAAAACACGAAAAGTGTTAAGTTTGCAACCTGATTTAGGAGAAATGGAGAACTTGATTGGAGACATTGGGATTCTGGAGGCCGCAGAGGCCGAACAGTGTGAGGCAATACGTGTTTCGCAAGACCACAATACCGGCAAATCACGAAAATTGTATATCGAAAGCTACGGCTGCCAAATGAATTTTTCGGACAGCGAAATTGTGGCGTCGATCCTTCAAAAGGCGGGGTTTGATACGACTTCCGACATTCATGAGGCTGACGTTGTCTTTCTGAATACCTGTTCGATCCGGGAGAAGGCAGAGCAGACGGTTCGAAACCGGCTACATCACATCCATGGCCTTAAAAAGCAAAATCCGGGAATGCTGGTAGGCCTGTTGGGCTGCATGGCTGAACGGCTCAAGACGCGATTACTGGAGGAAGAAAGAATCGTAGACCTGATAGCGGGACCCGATGCATACCGCGATCTCCCCCTCCTTATCGACCAGGTGGATGAGGGAAGCCGGGCGGTCAATACGTTCCTATCCCGCGAAGAGACCTATGCTGACATTAGTCCGGTGCGGTTAAACTCGAATGGAGTCACAGCGTTTATTTCCATCATGCGCGGTTGCGATAACATGTGTTCATTCTGCGTTGTGCCTTTTACCCGGGGCCGTGAGCGCAGCCGGGATCCCGATTCCATTGTGGCCGAAGCAAAAGACTTATTTGAGAAAGGATATCGTGACGTTACGTTGCTTGGGCAGAATGTAGATTCCTACCGGTGGAGTGAAGGAGAAAACAAGATCGAAAAAAAAGAAATTCGCGAAGCCGTCACCTTTGCTCAGCTTCTTGAACGCGTAGCGCTAGTCAGTCCCGATTTACGCATAAGGTTTTCAACCTCGCATCCCAAAGACATAACGGATGAGGTTTTGCATACGATGGCCCGGTTCGAGAATATTTGCAAGTACATCCACCTGCCTGCGCAAAGTGGAAACTCCCGTATTCTGGACAGGATGAACCGCGGGTACACCCGCGATTGGTACCTGGAGAAGGTCGGGAAGATCAAGGCATTATTGGGTAACGACTGCGGCATTTCCTCCGATATGATCACCGGCTTTTGTTCTGAAACAGAGGAAGAACACAGCGATACGCTTTCGCTGATGGAGTCGGCAGAGTTTGATTTCGCTTACATGTTTATGTATTCCGAACGGCCCGGAACCCTGGCGGCGAAAAAATTCCCCGATGATGTTCCGTTGGACATCAAGAAAAGGAGGCTGGACGAAATCATCAGGAAACAAAGGGAGCTTTCTCAGAGGAGAAACGCACGTGACGTGGGCCACGTTCATAAGGTATTGATTGAAGGGTATTCAAAGCGTTCGCCCGACTATTTTCAAGGAAGAAATTCCGCCAATAAGGTGGTGATCTTTCCCAGGGAGGATAAATCGAAGGGGGAATACGTGTACGTGCGGGTTGAAGATTGTACAGGAGGCACGTTGTTGGGCAAAATCGTTACGTAAATCATGGCCATTACAGAATCCGATATTCAAACCATAAAACAGCGCTTTGGGATCATTGGCAATGCCCCTCAGTTGAACAATGCCGTACGGGTCGCCATGCAGGTGGCTCCAACGGAAATGTCCGTTTTAATAACGGGCGAAAGTGGAAGTGGAAAGGAGTCTTTTTCAAAAATCATCCACAATTTAAGTCCGCGCAAGCACGGGCAATTTATTGCAATCAATTGCGGATCTATTCCCGAGGGGACGATCGACTCTGAATTATTCGGTCATGAAAAAGGATCGTTCACAGGAGCCCATGAAGCGCGGAAAGGGTATTTTGAAGTTACCAATGGCGGGACCATTTTCCTCGATGAGATCGGCGAAATGCCGCTGGGAACGCAAGCCCGACTGCTGCGCGTTCTTGAGAATGGCGAGTTCATTAAAGTCGGCTCCTCGAAAGTACTGAAGACCGACGTGCGCGTGGTGGTTGCCACCAACGTTAATCTCCTGTTAAAAGTAGAGCAAAACAAGTTCCGCGAAGATCTGTATTACCGGCTCAATACGGTTCCCATATTTGTTCCTCCCCTGCGCGAACGCGGAAGGGACATCGAACTGTTATTTCGAAAATTTGCCGGAGATTTTGCCGAGCGGTATAAAGTAAAACCGATCATCCTTACGGAAGACGCTAAAGCCATCCTGATCCAATACCGCTTTCCCGGCAACATTCGCCAGCTTAAAAACCTGGTCGACCAGATCTCCGTTTTGTCTTCCGATGAAAAAGAGATCACCGGCGAAACATTGCAAGGGTTCCTGCCCAAAGAAAACAGCTTGCCGGCTCTCTACCATGAGGCGAACGGCAAAGAAAATATTTCCGAGCGTGAAATTCTCTACAAGGTCTTATTTGATATGCGCAAGGATGTTACCGATCTGAAAAAGATCGTGTGGGAAAGCATTTCCAACCCTACCAAGGCAGCGCAGATCATAAAGGAAAATGAAGGTCTGTTTGAAGGCATTCATGCTCAGCCCGAGACAACGAAAGAACCAGTCGTGCTGACCATCAGTCCTTCCAACTCCGAAAGGACGTCGGGCGAGGTGCATGACATTACCCATGTTACGGAGGAGGATTCGCTTTCCATCGAAAAGAAAGAAAAAGAATTGATCATGCGGGCCTTGCGCAAAAACAATAATAAACGCAAATATGCGGCACGGGATTTGGGTATTTCAGAAAGGACCCTTTACCGGAAAATTAAAGAATACCATCTTGAAGAATAGTTTTCGCGCCGTGACTGCCGGGTTAGCTGTTTTGCTTTGCAGCCAGTCGGGCTGTGGCATTTATTCCATGACGGGCGCAGCAACGGCCGCCAAGACCATTACGGTAGACTCCTTCTTTAACAACACGGACCTGGCCCCGGCCAACATTGCCCAGGATTTTACCAACCGGATCAAAGATTATTACCAGCAAAATTCAAGTTTAAGAGTTACCCAGGAAAACGGAGAACTCCAACTGGAAGGGACGGTATCGGAGTACCGGCTCAGCCCGATTGCACCGCAGGGCTCCGTCCCCGGTGCCACAGCTGCCACGGCCACGAATATAGCGGCCCTTACGCGCCTGACCATTGCCGTTAAAGTAAGCTATGTCGATTCGACTGAGCCGAAGAACAGTTTTAAAGACAAGACCTTCAGCTTTTATTCGGATTTTGATAACAATCTGGTTCTTACCACCAGCCTTCAGGAAGAGCTTCAAAAGAAAATTTTTGACCAGATCCTGATTGACATTTTTAATGCGACGGTGGCTAACTGGTAGTTGTTTCCCGCAGATCGCGCAGATTTTCGCAGAACATAAACCAGTCCAGGAGATTTTCCGCAAGTTTAAGTCGCTATCTCTTGGGCTAACAATCAAAAAATCGGAATCATTTTCGTGTCGAGGATTTATACTACTTTGTCAAGTTATGAAACGTTAAGGCTTGCAATTTCTGACTTCGTGGGGTCCAAATTGACTTGACAAGTAAGACTAATGTATAGTATAATTAGCCACATGGAAAACGCCCCAGACAGAACCTCTGCGTGAATCTGCGAAATCTGCGGGAAACCCTTCCTTGCTACGCAGGAGAATTTCAACTACATTTACTTACCCGCTTTAACTCCAAGAAGAATCCGTGGAAAAAGATCAATTCCTCGCCCTCGTTAAAAACTACACTTCCCTGACGAAGGAAGAGGCCAGAGAATTGATCTCGTTGCAGGCCCATTTTCCGTACAGTCAGGTGATTCATCATCTCTGTTCCCGGGGCGCACGGGATCTCCAGTTGGATTCCCGTGAGAAGCTGTTGCACAAGAGCGCCATTTATGCCACGGAACGCGCTGTTCTTAAGGCGATCATGACCGCAAAACAGGTTGACAGGGTGTCGGTGGAAAGGCCGGAGCCAGGAGGGCAGGAACCAAAAAAAGAGACATATTACGAAGTCTCTATACCAAAAAACGAGCCCCTCCTTTCAGATCAGGCATTACGGAATGATTTAATAAATGATCTGGTTACGCTGAAGGAGTTGAAGGATAAATTTGAGGAAACCGTGGAGGAAATTGATCGGGCCAATTCTTCCACCCCATCCGATGAGTCTAAAAAAAAAATCAGAAAAACGGATGAGGGACCAGCGTCCGGTGATCCCTTTATCGAGGAAATAAGGACTTCCAGAAAGAAATTCAAGCCGGAAGGGTCCAAACAAAAAGAGCAGATCGAGATTATTGAGAATTTCATCAAGACCCAGCCTACGATAACAAAAAATAAACTTAGCGGTCCTCCTGCCGACAGTTCCGATCTGGCAGAAAAAAGCCTTGCTTACGGAGATAATATCGTTTCGGAAACCCTGGTGGAAATTCTGCTCAAGCAAGGTAAAAAAGACAAGGCCATTGAAGTTCTGAAAAAGTTGATTTGGAAAATCCCACAAAAAAAGGCTTACTTTGCGGCTCAAATTGAGGAACTGAAGAAATAGTCATGTATACATTATTTGTCGGCCTTGCCATTTTTTCGTCTGTTTTGCTGGTGTTGGTTGTGCTCGCCCAAAATTCAAAAGGCGGAGGATTGTCTAATCAATTTGGCGGCTCCGGAGCCAGCAATCTGATCGGCGTCAAGAAAACCGGAGATCTGCTCGAGCGTCTCACGTGGGGATTTGCTATCGCCATAATGGTATTTACGTTGGCTACTTCTTTCACCAACCGCCAAGGAAGCGTGACCTCGGATGAATTAATTGAACGAGCCAAAGAACAACAAAGTGCTCCTGGTCTCGATTTAAAGAAATCAACACCCGCCACGACAGCCCCTTCGAAAGGGGACAGTGCTAAATAGTAATCGGTGACCGGTGATCGGTGGTTTTACGCCTTCTTAAATTATTCGCCTGCCTATTTACTATTTAGTTATTAGTCCTACTTGTCATGTTTGTATAAAGCGTACCGTAGCACTTTAGTATTGAGAATGTTCGACCCCTACGGGGTCGCCCTGACAATGTTGTAAATAAGGTTCTACAAATATTCAATCCCTCTGGGATTGTTTTTGCCGTTTTAGTTGACCCCAGCGGGGTCAACTATTTGTAGCAACCAGGCAGCACGAAGCCGCTAAGTTCCGCCAGGTCAAAAATCAAAAATAAACAATGCGTTTGAGGGATTTCTGATTGTTTATTGCTGATTTGTGATTGCTGACCTATTATTATACTGCACATTCCTAATAGAAATAGGTAACATGACAAAGTAAGGCTAATGAACAATGACTAATACTGACCAAACCCAAACCTCAAGTACTTAATTTTTTCCCCCGCAAACATCTCCTCATACCTTGTCTTAATATCAAAGCATTCGGATCGTAAGGTTGAGTCATAGAGATCGTGGGTGACTTCCAATCCTGTCGCATCTTCACGGCCCCGGATTTCTTCAAGGGAGTATTCGAATAACCCTGTATTGTCGGTTTTTAAACGGATGATCCCTCCTGGTCTCAACACGCTTTTGTAAATTTCCAGGTAGCGGGGACTCGTCAGCCTGCGTTTGATATCCTTCTTTCGCGGCCGGGGGTCCGGAAACGTTAACCAGATCTCGTCGATCTCTCCTGGATCAAAAAAGTTTTCTGTCATCAGAATGGGGGCACGGAGAAATCCGACGTTGCACAGTTTGTTTTCCACCGCCAGGGTACTCCCCTTCCAGATGCGGTCGCCTTTGATATCCACTCCAATAAAATTGCGTTCCGGGAAAAGCTTCGCCAGTCCGATCGTGTACTCTCCCCTTCCGCAGGCCAACTCAACGGTAATGGAATTTGAATTCTTAAAATACAATTCATTCCAATTCCCTTTGATCTGTCCATAGATATCTTCCCCGGCTGAATAACATTCTCCCGCCCGGCAATGACCTCAAATCGCTCCAGTTTTCTTTTCATAGGTTGTCTACCTCAGCCACCACAAACGTGCTTCCTCCGATAAAAATGAGATCTTCGGCGGAGGCGTTTGCCTTGGCGCTGCGGATGGCCTCATTCACATCTCCGATCACAATTCCCTGAAGGCCCACGGCCATTGCCTGAACAGCCAATTCGCCCGCAGGCAATGCCCTAGGAATTTTAGCCTGGCAAAAGTAATAGAAGGCCTCCTTCGGAAAAAGCTCCAGGATGCCGCGGATGTCTTTATCGTTTACCGTTCCCAGGACCACATGTAACTTCTCATGTGGCGTTGCCTGAAGTTGTTCGACAACAGCCCGGATCCCATCTGCGTTGTGGCCGGTGTCGCAGATCACCAGGGGCCGGTCGCCGATCTTTTGCCAGCGTCCTTTCAAGCCAGTCAGGGAAACAACTTGGTGAAGTCCCGTTCGGATAGCTTCATCTGAAATAGAAAAGCCCTGCTCCTTCAGTTTATCCAGCGTCATCAATACGCCCGGAATATTTCGATTCTGATAAAATCCCTTTAACTGACATTCGAGGTTTTCAAAAACAAGTTCTCCTCCACGATATACATCATAGACACGATCTTCCGACCTTGGTTTTTCTTTCAATTGATAGAAATCGGTTGAAAAAAAGATCGTCGATTTTTCTTCCTTGGCCTTTTCGATGAAAACGGATTCCACTTCTTTTTGTCGTTCGCTGATCACTACAGGGATAAAGGGTTTAATGATGCCGGCCTTTTGAGAAGCAATCTCCGGCAATGTCTTCCCAAGTAAATCCATGTGGTCGTATCCGATATTGGTAATGAGAGAGACGAGGGGTGTGATAACATTTGTTGAGTCCAGCCTTCCGCCCAGCCCCACTTCAATGACGGCGACATCGACCTTTTGCGACGCAAAATAGTCAAATGCCATCGCCACGGTCGTTTCAAAGAAAGAAGGCTGCACTGTTGAGATGATGCCCTTTATCTGCTTTACAAAATCCACTACAAACTCATGGCTCACATCTTGTCCGTCGATTTTGATCCGCTCGGTAAACTCTTTCAGGTGAGGGGAAGTATAGAGTCCGGTTTTGTATCCTGCGTTCTGCAAAACGGCGGCGATCATATGGGAAGAGCTGCCCTTTCCATTGGTCCCGGCAACATGGACCGACTTGAATTTCGTTTGCGGGTTTCCCAACGCATTGCAGAGGGCGATGGTATTGGTCAAATCCTCCCGGTACGCGACCGCTCCTATGCGTTGGTACATAGGCAAATGAAGGTAGAGGTAGTCCAGCGTTGCTTGGTATTCGGTCGTATCCACCGGAAAAAAAGAAGCCGCTCATTTAGTGAGCGGCTTCAAAAGTAGTTGATTTGTTTTATTTCCCGATGAGTCTCAGTCCCAGGTAGACCTGGAAAATAAAGTTCTTCACCTTTGTCGTGCTGGCAGAATTATCAATATCCGACATCCCGGCAACGATGCGCGCGCCTCCGTTAAGGCCCATGGGAAGGTCAAAGCCTGCTCCGCCGGCAATCCCGAAGTCACCCGACTTCATTTGATTCTTGATGTCCGTTGTGGTTCCATTGAAAGTCTGCTTTGCACTGAGCAAGAGGCCAAATTGTGGTCCTGCGTGGATATTAAAAAAATCGGTTATGTTCCACCGCAACAAAATCGGCAAGCTGATGTAGTTGGTCTTCACTGCATTTGAAGCTCCGCTAAAAGTCGGCTTGGACCCGGTCATGGAATAGTACGCCTCCGGTTGTATTCCAAATTTTCCCATTTTGGCATGCAGATAGACACCCCCATGAAACCCGAGCAAGCTACCCGGGCTGCTGGTAAATCCACCCCCGGTGTACACCTGATTGGCAATGTTCACGCCCGCCTTAATTCCAAAACTCACCTGTGACCATGCGCCAGTGATAACTGCTGTTGCAATGATGATGGTTAAAGTAATTTTTTTCATAATTGAAATTTTTGGTTTGTATAAAGATATACAAAATAAATGTCTGAACTGTGATTTTTATGATTAAAATGATGTCGATGATTTTATGACAAGAATCATATAAAATCATTTAATCAAAAGAATCACAGTTCAGACATTTAACTTCCTATCTTGAATAGTCTGTACCCTACAGAAATCTGAATAACCTGGTTCTTGGATTGAGAAGTTTGCATGGTCGAGACATAGGCAGGAGCAACATTAGAGCCGCTGTATTTATTAATGTCGGAAACACCAATATTATAACGAGCTCCCACATTTAACCCAAAAGGTAAATCCCATCCCAAGCCAACTCCAATGGACACATCGGAAGTTTTTACAAAATTCTTCAGGTCCTGGTTGGTTTGAACGCTTCCGTTCGCGGCATTAACCAGCGCACCCTTTGAACTGGCTAAAAATCCGAATTGCGGTCCAGCCTGAAGATTTAATCCGCCCACCAGGTAAAATTTGATCATGATGGGGATATTAATATAATCGTAATTGGAATTGTAATCCTTCTGATTAAACGTAAACGTCTGCCCTTGTTTTGAGAAGATTACTTCCGGCTGAAGTGCAATTTTGGAGAATTTCAGCATGACATAGGCGCCGGCATGATAGCCGGTATGGTTACTATAGTTCGATTTTATCGACGAATTGGTATTGAGGCTCGCAAAATTCAGACCCCCTTTCAATCCAACAGCCAGTTGCACTTGCGCAGAGGCTACGCCTGTCATACAGGCCATCATGCCTGTGACCGACAAATAAATTAATACTTTTTTCATGGGTTAGTTTTTAGCTTGAGTTTACAACAAAAATAAAGCCACATAAATGCAAATCCCGCTGATTTTCCTTAATGCGGATTTTATTTCCCGCAGACCTGTCCGACGAAGCCTTAGCGTAGTCGGATCGCGCAGATTTACGCAGAAATAATTAGTGGACAAGTCCGCCCTCGCAATGGCTTCGACGGACAGGTCTGTGCGACCCATTCATGTTTGTCGTAGGATACGCGTTAACTATTTTTTTCTAAGATAGATCTGGAGCCCGATATTAATAAACAATCCTGAATTGATATTTTTATTACCGGACGTTTTAAACTTATCACTGGACGTCGCATACCCTATCTGTGGCTCTACTGCAACGTGTTCATTTAATAAATACGCATAGCCCACGGCCAGGTTCAAACCGGTTCTGGTGAATTTATTATCCGTCGTTACATTTCCATTGGTATTCTTGAAATTACCCGACCCCACATTGAAAGCGAGCTGCCCATAAAATTTCTGATAGTAGTAGCGCGCAAACGGAGCAAACGAGGAAGTAGAGGTTGTATTTTTATTATTTGAGCCTTTCGCTTTGGTCGTGGTGGAATACAAATCAATTCCCGCCCCTACGGCCAGGTTATCGATAACAAAATACCCTACCTGAGGAAAAAAGTTGACCGTATTCGTCGTTCCTGTTGTCGTCGTGGTGTTCCCGACTTCGGTTTTATTGGTAGTAAATGAAGCGCCTAGACTTCCCCCGGCCATGATAGTTCCCTTCGTAAATTGAGCATGGGCTACGCTGCTCATAGCAACGCCAATCAATAGAATTAATATTTTTTTCATAAATTTTAGTTTGGGTTAAAATTACAACAAAAAAGTTGTTTGACTACGTGACGTAATCGTTCATCGGCAAAAATAGTCGCTGAACTGAGGTTAATGAATACCCAGCTCTGGATTTTTGCCAGTGATCTTGCTATAAAACAAGGTCAGCGAAGCAATGTCGTTCTGTACATCGTCGGATGGATAAAATGGCTCGCCCAGGATTACTTCCTTTTTTTTGTAATCAAATCCAACCGGAATAATTGGAACCCCGGCTTTCTTTGCGATGTAATAAAATCCGGTCCTGAGCTTCTCCACTTTTTTTCGCGTCCCCTCCGGGGCGATCGCAAGAATAAAATGATCTTCCTTTTTAAAAATACCTGCTGCCTGTTCGACCACGTCGCCGCTCTTTCCCCGGTCTACAGGATAGCCGCCCCACGCTTTGAACAACCAGCCTATCGGCGGCCTGAACAAAGAATTTTTTGCGAGAAAGCGGGCATTCTGCATCCGCAAAATACTCCGGACAGCAACGCCTAACAGAAAATCCCAGTTGCTGGTATGCGGTGCCACGGCTACAATATATTTATTCAGACCGGGGGGAAAACGGCCATTGACCTTCCATCCGAACAGTTTAAAAAATAGTAAGTATACCGGCCTGAGCATAGATCAATCGAAAAGACGATCAATTACTTTCTCATCGGCCGTATACGGCATTGTCACGGAGAGCCCCGGAGAACGCTGCTGTTCGCGATCGATGGCCATCAACGCTTCCTTGTTTCTTGCCCACGCTCGTCGCGCACTTC
>Ga0193699_10001214_pt1 | contig 10366 bp, 6 predicted proteins | sample L3c2metaG_FD_160095 | JGI IMG/M metagenome (GOLD analysis project Ga0193699, IMG submission 160095) | Soil microbial communities from a riparian zone of the East river system, Colorado, United States - L3c2 | ecosystem: Environmental > Terrestrial > Soil > Riparian zone | place: USA: East River... | reverse complement strand
GGCCTCGCGCAAATGGCGGTCGGCGGATTCGAAACGGCGCTCGATGTCGGCGGGCGACAGCGTGGCAAAGGCATCGAAGAACGGGGTCCAGACCTCGCGCGGCGCGCCGTCCTGCGCGATGTACTCATCGGGAATTCCCGGCAGCCGGCCATAGTCGCGGGTCCACTGCGCCACGCGCCGATTGGCCGGACGGGCCTTGTTTCCGTGACTGCTGCCCTGACCGCTTCCTTGGCCGGCATGTCCCGCCATTCCCGACTCTCCCGCTGCCCAAAAGCCTGTTCTCAATGCAGGAGCGGCGTCCTCAAGTCGAGGGTCAAGGGGAATTCAATTGTGCGTTCTTCGCGCGGCGGATCGATCTTGCCGGGGGTATGGCCATGATCCTGAAACCGGGCCAGCCGCCGCGCCTCGGCCTCGTAGGAATTGACCGGTTTGGTGTCGTAACTGCGACCGCCGGGGTGGGCGACGTGGTAGACGCAGCCGCCCAGCGACCGGCCGTTCCAGGTATCAATTAAATCAAATGTCAGCGGCGCATGGACCGGAATGGTCGGGTGCAGCCCTGAGGCCGGCTGCCATGCCTTGAAGCGAACGCCCGCGACCGCCTCGCCGGAGCGTCCGGTTTCGGTCATCGGCATCCGCCGGCCGTTGCAGGTGACGACATGGCGGCCTTCGACAAAGCCATTGGCCTTGACCTGCAGCCGCTCCACCGACGAGTCGACATAGCGCACCGTACCGCCGGCCGACCCCTCTTCGCCGAGCACGTGCCAAGGCTCCAGCGCCTGGCGCACTTCCAGCGCCACGCCGCCATGGTGGACCCGCCCGAACGCCGGGAAACGGAATTCGAGCTGTGCCGCGTACCAATCCGGGGAAAAATCGTAACCGGACTGTTTGAGCTCGGCGAGCACGCCCAAAAAGTCTTCCCAGAGGAAATGCGGCAGCATGAAACGATCATGCAGCGTGGTACCCCAGCGCACGAATTGGCCTTGCTGCGGCTCGCGCCAGAGTTTGGCGATCAGCGCCCGGATCAGGAGCTGCTGCGCCAGGCTCATGCGCGGGTCGGGCGGCATTTCCAATGCGCGAAACTCCACCAGTCCAAGCCGGCCGGTTGAGCCGTCGGGGGAATAGAGCTTGTCGATGCAGATCTCGGCACGATGGGTATTACCGGTGATATCGACCAGAATGTGCCGGAACAGCCGGTCTACCAGCCACAGCGGAGCCTTGGTGCCGGGCGGCGGCACATGGGCCAGCGCGATCTCCAGTTCATAGAGCCCGTCATGCCGGGCCTCGTCGATGCGCGGCGCCTGACTGGTGGGACCGATGAACATGCCCGAGAACAGATAGGACAGCGACGGATGCCGCTGCCAGTACAAGACGAGACTCTTCAGCAGGTCGGGACGGCGCAGGAACGGCGAATCCGCCGGCGTATCGCCGCCGACCACCACATGATTGCCGCCGCCGGTGCCGGTGTGGCGGCCGTCGACGAGGTACTTGTTGGCGCCGAGCCGGGTCTGGGCGGCGTCCTCGTAGAGCCCGAAGGTGATATCGACGGCTTCGCGCCAGCTCGACGCCGGCTGCACGTTGATTTCGATCACGCCGGGATCGGGCGTCACTTTTATCACTTCAACTCGTGGATCGAAGGGCGGCGGATAACCCTCGACATGGACCTGCATCTGCATTTCTTCGGCGGTCGCCTCCACCGCCGTCACCAGTTCGAGATAATCTTCCAGCTTCTCGACTGGCGGCATGAAGGCGCACAAAATGCCGTCGCGGATCTCGATCGACATCGCCGTGCGCACGCCGCCGGATTTGAGCTGCTGCTCCTGCACCTCCTGATGCGGCGCGGCCTCGGCCGGCGCCGCGCCATCGTAAACCGGCAGAGCGTCGCGCGGCTCCAGCGGATCCTGCTCGACGATATAGGGATATTCCTCCGCCGGAATATGCGGCAATGATGCGATCGGCAGCCGCAGCCCCAGCGGGGAATCGCCCGGCGTCAGAAACAGATTGCCGCGGCGCAGTTTCCAGCGCTCGCTCTTCCAGCGCGAGGAAGATTTGCTTGCATCGGCGTTCCAGCGCTGGATCGGCAGCACAAATCCTTTGGGGGTGTTGAGCCCCTGATCGAACACCCGCGCCATCCGTGAGCGCTCTTCCGGATCGGACAATTTGGAATCGCTGGGATCGACGTTGGGCGGCAGGCCGGCTTCCTTCTGCAGCCAGTGCGAGGGATCTTCGAACGCCGGCAGGATGAATTCGGAATCGACCCCGAGTTTTTTCGCCGCACTTTCCGCGAAGCGTTCGGCATCGTCGATGTTGGCCTTGCGCGGATTTTCGATGGTCGCGATCAGATCGGGATTCTTCCAGATCGGTACGCCGTCCTTGCGCCAGTAGAGCCCGAATGCCCAGCGCGGCAGGCTTTCGCCCGGATACCATTTGCCCTGCCCGTAATGCAAAAGGCCGCCCGGCGCGAAGCGCGTGCGCAATTTGCGGATGAGATCGTCGGCCAGGCCGCGCTTGGTCGGACCCACCGCCGCAATATTCCATTCCGCCGATTCCAGGTCGTCGACCGAGACAAACGTCGGCTCGCCACCCATGGTCAGGCGCACGTCGCCCGCCCTGAGATCGGCATCGACCTGTTCGCCCAACCTGTCGAGGCGCGTCCAGGATTCGTCGGAAAACGGCCGGGTGATCCGCGGCGCTTCGCGAATCCGCTTCACGTTCATCTCGAAGCCGAATTGGACCTGTGCGAATCCGACCGCGCCGCTGATCGGCGCCGCCGAGCGATAATGCGGCGTGGCGGCGACCGGAATATGCCCCTCGCCGGTCAGCATGCCCGAGGTGACGTCGAAGCCGATCCAGCCCGCGCCCGGCAGATAGACTTCGGCCCAGGCGTGCAGATCGGTAAAATCGTTCTCGACCTCGCGCGGTCCCTCGACCGGATCGATGTCGGGACGCAGTTGGATGAGATAGCCGGAGACGAAACGGGCGGCGAGCCCGAGGTGACGCAGCGTTTGAATCAATAGCCACGCCGAGTCGCGGCAGGACCCCGCGCCCGTCTCCAGCGTCTGCTCGGGCGTCTGGATGCCCGGCTCCATCCGGATGATGTAGCGGACCTGGTCGCGCAATTTGGCGTTGAGATCGACCAGGAAATTGACCGTGCTCGGCGCCTCACGCGGGATGCCGGCCAGGTATTTCGCGAACAGCGGCCCGGGTTCCATGGTCGCCAGATACGGCGCGAGTTCGGTCTTCAGGTCATCGGTGTAGGCAAACGGAAAACTGTCGGCATAGGGCTCGACGAAGAAATCGAACGGATTGATCACGGTCATCTGCGCCGTGAAATCGACCTCGATCTTCAGTTCCGTGGCTTTTTCCGGAAACACGAACCGCGCCAGCCAGTTGCCCTGCGGGTCCTGCTGCCAGTTCACGAAATGATTGGCTGGCGTGACTTTAAGCGAATAGCTCAGGATCGGCGTGCGGGTGTGCGGCGCCGGCCGCAGCCGAATGGTTTGAGGACCGAGGTCGATCGGGCGGTCGTAGGTGTAGTGCGTGACGTGATGCAGTGCGACGAAGATCGACAAAGGCGGCGTGCTCCAGCAGCTTTTTTAAGCAGAACACTGGTTCCGGTATGGATCAAGCACTAACAACGGGCAGCGATTGCCTACGGGAGGTGCGGATTGTGGCGTTCCCATATATTTCGTCGTCCCTGCGAACGCAGGGACCCATAACCCCGGGCGTTAGTGACTGCGAGGCAGTCGTCCAACACCGCGCTTGAATCGATAGGCCGCGGCGTATGGGTCCCTGCGTTCGCAGGGACGACGCAGCAGTTACATCGTCGCCCCAAGCACCCATGGCGCGAATTCGGCGCCGCCGAAATCGAAGCTCTCGCTCTTGGTCGGCTGGCCCGATGCGGTCTTCAGCATGAGATCAAAGATGCGCTGGCCGCATTGCTGCACGGTCTCCTCGCCGTCGAGGATGGTGCCGCAATTGACGTCCATGTCGTCTTCCATCCGCTTGAACATCGCCGAGTTGGTCGCAAGCTTGATCGACGGCGCCGGCTTGCAGCCGAACACGCTGCCGCGGCCGGTGGTGAAGCAGACGAGGTTGGCGCCGCCTGCCACCTGCCCGGTCGCCGCCACCGGGTCGTAACCGGGCGTGTCCATGAAGACGAAACCCTTCTTGGTGATCTCCTCGGCGTAATTGACGACGTCGACGAGATTGGTGCTGCCGGCCTTCGCCATCGCACCGAGCGATTTTTCCAGGATGGTGGTGAGGCCGCCGGCCTTGTTGCCGGGGCTCGGATTGGCGTTCATCTCGGCGCCTTCGCGCTCGGTGTACTCTTCCCACCAGCGCATCAGCGCCACCAGTTTTTCGCCGACCTCGCGGCTGACCGCGCGGCGGGTCAGGAGATGTTCGGCACCGTAGGTCTCCGGGGTTTCCGACAGGATCACGGTGCCGCCGTGACGGACCAACAGATCGCTCGCAGCGCCCAGCGCCGGATTGGCCGAGACGCCGGAATAGCCATCGGAGCCGCCGCATTGCAGCGCCACCGTCAACTCGCTGGCCGACACCGGCTCGCGCTTGACGTTGTTGGCGTCGACCAGCGCCTCGCGCACGAAGGCGACGCCGGCTTCCACAGTCTTGCGGGTGCCGCCAACTTCCTGGATATCCATCGCGCGCAGGCGGCCGGCGAGCTTCTGCTCCTGCATCAGGCCGCCGATCTGGTTGACCTCGCAGCCCAGGCCCAGCACGATCACGGCGGAGAAATTCGCATGCCGCGCATAGCCGCCGAGCGTGCGCCGGAGCAGCCGCAGCGGCTCGTCCTGGGTCATGCCGCAGCCGGTCTTGTGGGTCAGCGCGACCACGCCATCGACATTGGGGAAATCGGCCAGCGGATTGTCGCCGGTGAACGGGTTCTTCTTGAAGATATCCGCGACCATGCCGGCGACATGCGCGCTGCAGTTCACCGAAGTGAGGATGCCGATGTAATTGCGGGTCGCGACGCGCCCGTCGGGACGGCGGATACCTTCAAAAGTCGCGGGCAGATCGAAGTTCGGCGTCGGCGTGACATCGACGCCAAAGGCATAGTCCTTTGCAAAGTCGCCCATGCCGCAGTTCTGGGTATGGACGTGCTGGCCCGGTGCGATCGGCATGGTCGCAAAGCCGATGATCTGGCCGTAGCGGCGGATCGGTTCGCCCACAGCGATCGGCCGGATCGCCACCTTGTGGCCGGCTGGAATGCGTTCCACCGTGGTCACGCCGTCTGCCACCACCATGCCGGGCGGCAGGCTGGAGCGCGCGATCAGCACGCCATCGTCGGGATGCAGGCGAATGACCGGGGCCGGGGCCATGGGAAGTCTCCTCTGAATTCTGCGAGGTATCGTGCCCCGGATGCTGCGCAGCGCGCAAGCGGTGCGCTGCTGACCCGGGGCCCATGCACCGCTCGCCCGTATGTGGGTCCCGGCGCTGCGGTGCATCGTCAAGAGACGCTGCACCGCGTCCGGGACACGAGATATTACGCCTTGCCGCCGGAGTCCTTGCGGGTCTGGTTCACCTGCATCTTGGCGTAGGTCGCCATCAGGCCGCTTTCGTTCGACAGCGTCACGAGCTTGAAGCCCATGTTGATCGCGCGCGCAGCGCCCTCGGCGCCGCTGCAGTGGATGCCCGGATAGAGGCCGCGCTTGCCGCACTCCTTGATGATCTTCTCATAGATCTTGAGGATTTCCGGCTCGTCACGGTCGAGCTTCGGCACCAGGCCATAGGAGAAGCCGAGATCGGAGGGACCGATATAGACGCCGTTGATGCCCTCGACGTCGAGGATCGATTCCATGTTTTCGACCGCGGTCTTGGTCTCCATCATCGGCAGCAACACGATCTCGTCGTTCGCGGTCTGCTGATAGGTGCCGGCCGAGCCATACATGCCTGATCGAATCGGGCCGTTGGAACGGGTGCCGCGCGGCGGATATTTCGAGTAGGCGACGAGGTTTTCGGCTTCCTGCTTGGTGTTGATCATCGGGCAGATCACGCCATAGGCGCCGCCATCGAGCACCTTGCCGATGATGCCGGGCTCGTTCCACGGCACCCGAACCATCGGCGTCACCGGATGGCCGTTCATCGCCTGGAAGCACTGCACCATCGACTGGTAGTCCTGCACGCCGTGCTGCATGTCGACGGTGACGCTGTCGAAGCCGCATTGCGCGATCACTTCGGCCGAAAACCCTGAGGGAATCGCAAGCCAGGCGTTCACCACCGCCTTGCCCGAGGCCCATACTTTCTTGACGTTATTTGCCATTGGTCGCGTTTCCCTTTTGCCGTTTGTTGTCGTTTCGAATTCTTGAATGGCCCGAGCGGTCAGCTCACGGCCCGCTGGATGCTGACTTCGCTGACGCCGACTTCACGGGCGGTGTTCACTATCGCCGCCCAGGTGTCGTCAGGCAAGGGCACCCCGTTCTTGGTGCGATCGGCGCGCATTTTCCGCTCGGGATCGCCGGGGATCAGCACGGCATCGCCGGCGACCGGCTTGGTCGCCCGGATAAAGTCGACATAGCGCGAGATTTCGCCATCGAAGAAATTGCTGGTGTCGATCACTTTGGGATCGATATAGATCGCGAGCATGCCGTTGGCGAAACGCCGGTCCGGCGCGGTAGCACCAGTGCCGGTCAGCGCGCCGCCGAGCAACTCGCAGATGAACGCCAGCCCCGAGCCCTTGTGCTCGCCGAACGCGCGGATCGCGCCTGTGCCCTTGGTGTGGTCGCGCGGCCCCTCGGCGCTGTGCGGCCCGTACAGCACCGCCGGATCCTCGCTCAACGTGCCGTCGGCGTCGATCAGCGCGCCCTTCGGCAATTTCTTGCCGCCGCGGCTTGCGACCAGCACCTTGCCTTCGGCGACGATCGAGGTGGCGAAATCGAGCACGATCGGATCCTGCCCCTGGCGCGGAATGCCGACGCAATAGGGCGCCGTCGACAGCCGCTTCTCGACGCCGCCATGGGGCGCCACCAGCAGCGAGCCGGCGGCGTTGACGAAATGCACCGACACCAGCCCTTCGGCGGCGGACATTTCGGCCCAGTCGCCGACCCGGCCGATATGCCCGGCATTGCGCAGCGCCACCGCTGCCAGCCCCGCCTTCTTGCACTTCTCGATGCCGATCCGCACCGCCTGCGGCGTCACGGTTTGTCCGTAGCCGAACTTGCCATCGACCACCGCCAGCGACGGCGTATCGACCACGATGTCGACGGTCTGATCGGGGACCACCGAGCCCATCTTCTTCCATCGGATATAGACCGGCACCCGGATCACGCCGTGGCTGTCGTGCCCGGTAAGGTTGGCGGTCGTAAGGTACGTCGCGATGCGTTTGGCTTCTTCAGGCGACGAGTTGGAATGGGCAAAAACTTCGGCAACGAAGTTGATCAGATTTTCAACCTGGATAGTGACCATGAATGCGTGGCTCGCTGTTCAAGCGTGTGCTTTGGCGTGACCGCCGAGATAGGCGGCGGCGATGGCTTCGTTGCCCCACAATTCGTCGGGCTTGCCGCCGAGCACGATACGTCCGGTTTCCAGCACGTAGCCATGGTCGGCGACCGAAAGTCCCATGCGCGCGTTCTGCTCGACAAGCAAGACCGTGGTGTTGCGCCGGATCTCCGAAATGATCCGGAACACCGCCTGCACGATGACAGGGGCAAGGCCGAGCGAAGGTTCGTCCAGCAACAGCAGCCGCGGTTTCGCCATCAGGCCGCGCGCCACCGCCACCATCTGCAATTGGCCGCCCGACAGCGTCCAGCCCAGCGCGTTGGAGAATGAGCGGATGTCCGGGAACAGGTCGAACATGGCGTCGGCTTCGCGCGACAGGTCGGATTTCGCGACTCGGCGGTTCGACGCGCCGAGCATGATGTTTTCCTTCACCGACAGGCCCGGAAAAATCCGCCGCCCTTCCGGCACGTGCGAGATGCCGAGCCGGACGATCGCCTCCGGCCCGAGCCCGACGATCGACTTGCCGTCGAACACGATTTCCCCGGCGGCCGGCTTTGCCAATCCGGAGATCGCCCGCAGCGTAGTCGATTTGCCGGCGCCGTTGGCGCCGAGCAAGGTCACTACCTGCCCCTCGTCGACGCTGAGCGAGACGCCGCGCAGCGCCTCGATCTCGCCATAGAGCACAATCAGATCACTGATTTCGAGCAGCGGCATTTATTCGGTTCCGAGATAGGCGGAGACGACATCGGGATGGCGCAGCACCGCCATCGACTCGCCGTCCGCGATGCGGCGCCCGAAATTGAGCACGGTGATGTGTTGCGCCGCCTCGGAGACCAGCGTCATGTCATGGTCGATGATCAGGATCGTCAAGCCCTGCGCCGCGATGCGCTTGAGCAGCTCATGGAGTGCGAGCTTCTCGCTGGAGTTCAATCCGGCCGCGGGTTCGTCGAGCAGCAGCAAAGTCGGATTGGCGGCCAGCGCGCGCGCGATCTCGATCAGCCGCTGATGGCCATAGGAAAAGCTCGAGATCAGTTCGTTGGCGCGCGGACCGAGGCCAACGAAGGTCAGCGCCTCCATCGCGCGCTCGGTCAGCATGGCGTCGCCGCCCTCGCCGATCATCGTATTGCCGGGCCGCTCGGCGCCGATCTCGACATTCTCCAGCGCGGTCATCGAGCGGAACAGGCGGATATTCTGGAACGTCCGTCCCAATCCGGCCGCGGTGCGCTGATGCGCCGGCATGTCGGTGATGTCGGTGCCATCGAGCAGGATCCGGCCTGATGTCGCCTTGTACAGACCCGAGAGCACGTTGAGCGTCGTGGTCTTGCCGGAGCCGTTCGGTCCGATCAGCGCGTGCACGCTGCCGCGCTTGACCGCGATGTCGACGCCATCGACCGCCTTGAGGCCGCCGAAATATTTAGACAGGCCGGTGACTTCGAGCACGGTATCGCCGCCAACGGTCGCGGGCTTCAATTGCAGCGGCGCAGCGGCCGGCGGTGCCTTGGTCGCGCTGCGCCAGCGTTCGGTCGCGACATTGACAAAACCCCAGATGCCGTCGGGCATGTAGCGGATGATGAGGATCACGGACAATCCGTAGATCGCGAGATACAGCCCCGGCACGCTCTTCAGGAACCGCAGCCATTCCGGAATCAGGATCAGCAGGCCGGTGCCGATCGCTGAGCCGATCGGCGACGCCACGCCGCCGAGCAGCGACATCGTCAGGAACACGATCGACTCGGCGAACGAGAACTGATCCGGGCTGACATAGGCAAAGCCGCCCGCGAACAGGCCGCCGGCCAATCCGCCCAACACGGCGCTGAGTGCAAAGGCATAGACCTTGGTGCGGAACACATCGATGCCGACCACGCCGGCCGCGAGCTCATTGTCGCGCACCGCGCGCATGGCGCGTCCGAGCCTTGTATCCGGCAGATGCCAGACGAAATAGCCGACCAGCGCCAGCATGGCGACGCAGAAGGCGAGATACGCTTGCGAGTCCTTGAACAGATCGGGCCGGCCGATCCGCCCCACGCCGTCCGGACCGTGGGTCAGCCAGATGGCATTGATCATGACCAGCGTGACGATCTGCTGGAACGAGATCGTCACCATCGCGAGGTAATGCCCGCCAAGCCGCAGCGTCGACATGCCCAGCACCGCGCCGGCTACCAGCGCCATCAGGCATCCCGCGACGAGACAGAGCCAGTAGCTGATCTGGTAGTCGGAGGTTCCGATCCCGACCGCATAGGCGCCGAAGCCGAAGAACGCCGCCTGCGCCAGATTGATCTGGCCGCACAGGCCGAGCACGACGGACAGACCGAACACCGCGATCGCAAAGGTGGTCGCCTGCATCAGGATGTTGAGGATGTAGCCATCGAACCGCATGGTCGCGGCCAGCGCCACGACGATGGCAGCACCGATAAAATACGGCAAATGGCGGATCAGCAGCGGCTTCGAAGCCGGCACGGCGATCGGCATATTTTCGCTGGGCGCGCTCATGCTTTCTCCGCGACGCGTTCGCCGAAAATGCCCTGAGGCCGGAACACCAGAAACAGCACCAGCACCAAAAAGGCAAAGCCGTCCTTGTAGGGCACTGAAATATAGGCGGCACCGAAGGTCTCGATGACGCCGAGCGCGAGGCCGCCGATGATGGCTCCGGCGACGTCGCCGAAGCCGCCGATAATGGTGGCGGCGAAGGCTTTCAGCGCGATGGTCGAGCCCATCTGGATCGATACGAACAGGACCGGCGCCACCAGGATGCCCGCGAGGCCGCCCAGCACCGCCGAATAGATGAAGGTGATCATGATCATGGTGGAAACGGAAATGCCAAGCAGCGAGGCCATCTCCTTGTCCTGCGAGGTCGCCTGCAGCTTCTTGCCGAGCATGGTGTGTTCGAAGAACCAGTAGTTGAACACCACCA
>Ga0193699_10001213_pt1 | contig 10366 bp, 11 predicted proteins | sample L3c2metaG_FD_160095 | JGI IMG/M metagenome (GOLD analysis project Ga0193699, IMG submission 160095) | Soil microbial communities from a riparian zone of the East river system, Colorado, United States - L3c2 | ecosystem: Environmental > Terrestrial > Soil > Riparian zone | place: USA: East... | reverse complement strand
GCTGCTCTGGCACGTGCACGGCTCCTGGACGACGGCGCTGCTCCAGGGGTCACACGAGTACCTGCTGCCGGTCCTGCCCGAGCGCGGGCCCGACGGGCTCGGGCGGGCCCGCACCTGGGAGTGGCCCGATTCCGCGGTCGAGCTCTCGCCTCCGCAGCTGGACGACGCCGAGATCGACGCCGTCCTGCTGCAGCGACCGCATGAGCTCGAGCTGACGGAGCGCTGGACCGGCCGCAGTCCCGGCCGCGACGTCCCCGCGATCTACGTCGAGCACAACGCGCCGCAGGGGCGGATCGCCGAGATGCGCCATCCGGTGGCGGACCGCGACGACCTCACCCTGGTCCACGTCACCCACTTCAACGACCTCTTCTGGGACGCCGGCTCGACCCGCACGGCCGTGATCGAGCACGGGATCGTCGACCCCGGCTATCGCTATACCGGCGAGCTGGCCGAGGCGGCGGTGGCGATCAACGAACCGCGCCGCCGTTGGCGGGTCACGGGCACCGACCTGCTGCCCCGCCTCAACGGCACGGTGCCGTTGCGCCTCTTCGGGATCGGCGCGGGCGAGATGGGCGGGATCGAGAACCTTCCCCAGGAGCGGCTGCACGCCGAGATGGCGCGCCGCCGCGCCTACCTGCACCCGATCCGCTGGACCTCGCTCGGCCTCTCGCTGATCGAGGCGATGCAGCTCGGCATGCCGGTCGTCGCCCTCGCCGCCACCGAGGTGGTCGAGGCGGTCCCGGCCGGGGCCGGCGTCGTCTCCACTCGCGTCGACGTCCTCACGCGTGGCCTGCGCGAGATGATCGCCGAGCCGGAGCTTGCCCGCGCCCGGGGAGAGGCAGCCCGCGAGGCGGCGCTCGAGCACTACGGCCTCGACCGCTTCCTGGCCGACTGGGACGACCTGCTTGGGGAGGTGGCCTCGTGAGGATCGCGATGGTCTCCGAGCACGCCAGTCCCCTCGCCGTCCTCGGCGGGGTCGACGCGGGCGGCCAGAACGTCTTCGTCGCGGCGCTCTCCCGCGAGCTCGGCCGCCGCGGACATGACGTCGTCGTCTTCACCCGCCGCGACGACGCCGACCTGCCGCGGCGCGTCGGCCTCTGCCCCGGCGTCGAGGTCGAGCATCTCGACGCCGGCCCTGCGGTGGCGCTGCCCAAGGACGAGCTGTTCCAGCACATGCCGGAGTTCGCGCACGGGCTGGGGCGGAGCTGGCGGAGCTGGCGGCCCGAGGTCGTCCACGCCCACTTCTGGATGTCGGGGCACGCGTCGCTGATCGCCGCGGCGCCGCTCGGGTTGCCGGTGGTGCAGACCTTCCACGCGCTCGGGGCGGTCAAACGCCGCTACCAGGGCGGCATGGACACGAGCCCGCCCCAACGGCTCGAGATCGAGCGCGAGATCGCACATCAGGCCGAGCGGGTGCTGCCCACCTGCAGCGACGAGGTCTTCGAGCTGATGCGCCTCGGCGCCGACAACGAGCGGCTCACCGTCGTCCCCTGCGGCGTCGATCTCGACCTCTTCTCACCGCACGGGCCCGCCGAGGAGCGAAGGGGCGGCATGCAGCGGCTCCTCTACGTCGGCCGCCTCGTCCAGCGCAAGGGCGTCGGCAACGTGATCTCGGCGCTGCCGCGGCTGCCGGGGGTCGAGCTGGTCGTCGCCGGCGGCCCCGACCGTTCGCGCCTGCGCGAGGACCCCGAAGCGCGCCGCCTGATCGAGCTTGCCGAGGAGCACGGCGTCGCCGAGCGGGTCCAGATGCGCGGGCGCGTCGAGCGCGAGCGCCTTCCAGCCCTGATCCGCTCCGCCGACGCGATGATCTCGGCCCCCTGGTATGAGCCCTTCGGCATCGTCCCGCTCGAGGCGATGGCCTGCGGCGTGCCGGTGATCGCCACGGCGGTGGGCGGGATGATCGACAGCGTCGTCGACGGGCGCACGGGCGTCCACGTCCCACCCCGCGACCCCGAGCGGCTGGCGGAAGCGACCTCGGCCTTGCTCCGCGATCCCGAGCGCCGCCGGGCCTACGGCCTCGCCGGAGCGAAAAGGGTACGGCGGCTCTACGGCTGGCAGCGCGTCGGGGCGCAGGTGCTGGACGTCTACGAGCAGGTCGCCGCCGCCCGCCGCGGGCGCCGGGCCGCATCGGCGCAGCGCGGCGGCAGCGCCGGCCACCTCGCCGCGCTCGGCGAGGCGATCCGCGTGCTCGAGTGCGAACGGGGGAAGGTCGACGCCTGGGGAGAGTGGCTGGCCGAACGGCTGCTCGCCGGCGCGCGGCTGCTCGCCGCCGGCAACGGTGGCAGCGCCGCCGAGGCGCAGCACCTGACCGCCGAGCTGGTCGGCCGCTTCGAGGGCGAGCGCCGCCCGCTGAGCGCGATTCCCCTCCACGGCGACAGCTCCAGCCTGACGGCGATCGCCAACGACTACGGCGGCGAGCAGGTCTTCGCGCGCCAGGTCGAGGCACACGGGCGCCCCGGCGACGTCCTCGTCGCCTTCAGCACCTCGGGACGCAGCGAGAACGTCCTGCGGGCGATCGAGGTGGCGAACAGCCTCGACCTCACGACCTGGGCGATGACGGGCCCGGGGCCGAACCCCCTGGCCGAGGCGAGCGACGAGGCGATGATCTGCGAGGCGCCCTCGGCGGCCACGGTGCAGGAGATGCACCTGGTCGCCGTCCACCTGCTCTGCGGGGCCGTCGACCGCTGCGCCGAGCGGATCGCACGGGAATCGGGCGGCGCTCCCCGCCGCTCGCCGTTGCTGCCCCCCCGCCGGATCGAGCTCGGCGATCGTCGCGGGGCGTACGCATGAGCGATCGCCTGGTCGTCGTCGGCGATGCGCTGCTCGACCGCGACGTCGAGGGCCGCTGCGAGCGCCTCGCGCCCGACGCCGCCGTGCCCGTGCTCGAGGAGAGCGAGACCCGGCTGCGGCCCGGCGGCGCCGGCCTCGCCGCGACCCTTGCCGCCGCCGGCGGTAGGCCGGTCACCTTGCTGACGGCGATCGCACCCGATCCTGCCGGGAGCGAGCTGGCGCGGGCGTTGCTCGACTCCGGCGTCGACCTCGTTGACCTCCGTCTCGACGGCCGCACGCCGGAGAAGGTGCGCCTGCTCGACGGCGGGCGGCCGTTGCTGCGCCTCGACCGCGGGGGGCCGCCTGGTCAGATCGAGGGCGAGAGCGCCACAGCGGCGCTGCGCACGGCGCTGGCCGGCGCCGCCGCCGTGCTGGTCTCCGACTACGGGCGGGGCGTCGCCTCCCACCCGGACGTGCGTGCCGCCCTCGCCGCCCGCCCCCACGGGCTGCCGCTGGTCTGGGATCCGCATCCGCGGGGGGCCAAGCCGCTTGCCGGCGCCTCGCTGGCGACGCCGAACCTCGAGGAGGCTGTCCGCTTCGCGGGCGGCGAGGCGGCGCCGGGCGACGAGGAGGAGATGGCCGGCCTCGCGGCGGCCCTGGCGCGCGGCTGGGAGGTCGGCGCCGTCGCCGTCACCCGCGGCGCCGAGGGGGCGCTGCTCGCGAGCGCGGCCGGGCCGGGCGCCACCCTCCCCTGCCGAGAGGTGGACGGGGACCCTTGCGGGGCCGGCGACCGCTTCGCGGTCGAGGCGACCTTGGCGCTGGCCGTAGCCGGCGACGTCGTCGAGGCCGTTCGAGCCGCGGTCGCGGCAGCCACCGAGTTCGTTCGCCGCGGCGGCGCGCGCTCGGCCGCGACGGCCCCTAGCGACGCGGTCGAGCGCCGGCGACTCGACACCTCCCCGCTCTCGATCAGTCCCTCCCTGGAGCGGGCCGAGCGGGTGCGGCGGGTGGGCGGGACCGTGGTTGCGACCGGCGGCTGCTTCGACCTTCTCCACCTCGGCCACGTCCGCACGCTCGAGTCGGCGCGGCGCCTCGGCGACTGCCTGGTCGTGCTCGTCAACAGCGACCGCTCGATCCGCCGCCTCAAGGGCTCGGGCCGTCCCCTGGTCGGCGAGCTCGAACGGGCGGCGATGCTGAAGGCCCTCGCCTGCGTCGACGAGGTGACTGTGTTCGACGAGCCGACTCCGGTCGAGGCGCTGCGCATCCTGCGCCCGGGGGTATGGGTGAAGGGCGGGGACTACGGAGTCGAGGAGCTTCCCGAGAGCGAGGAGATCTCCTCGTGGGGCGGTCGCACCGCGATCCTGCCCTACCTCGCTGGGCGCTCGACGACGCGGCTGATCGAGGAGGTGGGCGAGCGTGCCGCAGGATGAGCTCGGCACGGTGATCGTCACCGGAGCGGCCTCCGGCCTCGGTCGCGCGATCGCCGGGGCGGTCGCGGCAGAGGGTGGAATCCCGGTCGCGCTCGACCTGCACGAGGCCGACGGGATCGAGACCGAGATCGTCGACCTCGCCGACACCGCCGCGGCCGAAGCGGCGACCAGCCGCACGATCGAGCGCCACGGCAGTCTCGGCGCGGTCGTCGCCGCCGCCGGAACGGACGCCTGCGGGCCGCTCGACAGGATCGCCGCGGAGGACTGGAACCGGGTGCTCCAGGTCAACCTGCTCGGCACCGCGGCGGTCGTTCGCGCGGCGCTGCCGGCCCTCGTGCGCTCGCGCGGGCGGGTGGTGACGATCGGCTCGACGCTGGGCATCCGCGGCCTCCCGGACGCCACCGCCTACTGCGCCAGCAAGTTCGGCGTGGTCGGCTTCAGCCGGGCCCTGGCGGCGGAGACCGCCGGCCGCGTCGGCGTCACGTTGCTGATGCCAGGCGGGATGCAGACCGCTTTCTTCGACGGGCGCGAAGAGAAGTACAAGCCACCCGCCGACGCGAAGCTGGCGCCTCCGGAGGAGGTCGCCGCCGCCGCCCTCTTCGCGCTTACCCGGCCAGCCGGAATCGAAGTGCGCGAGGCGCTGGTCTGCCCGGCGACCGAGAGCTCGTGGCCCTAGACGGCGAGTCCAGACCGCGCCTTGTCGCCCTGCGGGCGCTCGGCCTCGGGGACCTGCTCGTCGCGGTGCCCGCCCTGCGGGCGCTTGCCCGTGCCTTCCCCGGCCACCGCAGGCTGCTCGCGGCGCCGGCCTGGCTCGAGCCGCTGCTGCCTCTGCTCGCCGACGACCTGGGTCCCTACCTCGACGGGCTCGTCGATCTGCCGGGACTGCGCTCCGATCCGGAGCTGCTGTCGGAGCGACCGGACATCGCGGTCAACCTGCACGGCCGCGGCCCCGAGAGCCACCGGCTGCTGCTCGCGAGTCGCCCCCGCCAGCTGATCGCCCACCGCCATGACGCGGTCGAGGAGAGCGCCTGGATGCCGGCCTGGGATCCGAACGAGCACGAGGCGAAGCGCTGGTGCCGCCTGCTCGCGGAGATCGGCATCGAGGCCGACCCGGCCGAGTTGGAGATCGAACGGCCCGAGATCGACCTCGCCCGCTGGGCCCGCGGGGCGACCCTCCTGCACCCCGGCGCGGCGAGCGCGGCGCGGCGCTGGCCGCCCGAACGGTGGTCGGCGGTCGCCCGTGCCGAGGTCGCCGCCGGCCGCGAGGTGCTGGTCACCGGCTCGCGCAAGGAGGTGGGGCTGGCACGCGCGATCGCCGCCGCGGCCGGCCTCGAGCCTCGCCGTGAGCTGGCCGGGCGCACCGACCTGTACAGCCTTGCGGCGCTGGTGGCCGCGGCCGACGCCGTCGTCTGCGGCGACACGGGGGTCGCCCACCTCGCGACAGCGCTCGGCGTTCCCTCGGTGCTGCTCTTCGGGCCTACCTCGCCGCGCCTCTGGGGCCCGCCCGAGGGTCGCGGCATCCACCGCGCGCTCTGGGAGGGGAGGGTCGGCGATCCCCACGGAGACTCGGTCGATCCGGGTCTCCTCGAGGTAGAGGTCGACGCCGTCCTCTCGGCGCTGCGCTCGGTGCGGCTCGTCGCGGCCTGGTGAGCTAGCCGGCGAGCGGCAGCCGCTCGGCCAGGCCGGTCAGCTCGAGCACCCTGGTGACCGCGGGCGATTCGCTCGGTATGAAGCTGAGCTTGGCCCCGTTTCCGTTTTGGCCGAGGGCGCTGACCAGCAGAGCGATCCCGGTCGAGTCGATGAACTCGAGCTCCCGCATGTCGATGACGACCTTGTCACCCTTGCTCAGGGCCTCGCGCAGCTCGGTCTCGGCGGTGCCGGCGTTGGCCAGGTCCAGCTCGCCGCAGAGGGAGACGACTTCGGCGCCCGCATCTCGCGCTCTGCGGACGACGAGCGTGCCGTCTGAGATATCGCGCTGTGCAGTGGACATGAGAGCAGGAGTTGACAGACCCTTGGCAATGCTAGCGCCTGTCGCGCAAGACGTGGGAACGGGATCCCACGTTTCGGCCGACTTCGCTCGGGTAGCCAAACGAGTCAGCGTGCGAGATACGCTCTTGTCCTTCGGCCGGCGGGTCGCCAAAGCAGCCATGTCACCCATGCGAGCTCATCTGACTATGCCTCGAACAAAATGAACGACGAGATGGCGGGCCTGCAGATCACACTGCCCGCGAAACCGGCGAACGTGGCGGTGGTGCGGCACGCCGTCGCCGGCCTCGCCGAACAGCTGGGAATGGACGAACCCGGCATCGGCGACCTGAAGACCGTCGTCACGGAGGCGTGCATGAACGTCGTCGTTCACGCCTACGACGACGGTGGCGGGCCCCTGGAAGTGGAAGCGATCCCCGAAGACGAAGGGCTGACCGTCTGCGTGCGTGACTCCGGTGCCGGCATCCGTCCACGGCCCGACGTCGAGAGGCCCAGCCTGCGAATCGGCCTGACGCTGATCGCGGCGCTCTCGAAGAGCTTCGAGATCGCCGGCGGCCTCGGCCGCGGCACGGAAGTGCGGATGCACGTCCCGCTGCAGCCGGCGACGAACGGCGACGTGCCTCCCGATGCCATCCGGCGGGACCCGGTTTCGGACGCCGCCGAGCTGACGATCGGGCGCGCCGACCTCGCCGCATCGGTGCTGGAGCGGGTGGTCGGGGCCCTCGCCGCGCGCCACCCGATCCCGATCGACCGCCTCAACGACGCCATGCTGCTTACCGACGCGGTCTCGGCACGCGCCGGCGAGGCCTTCGGCGAAGGCCTCCTTCACTTCGCAGTGGGCGAGGGGCCCGACGGCATCGATCTGCGGATCGGCCCGATGGAGGAGGGCGCCAGCAAGCGGCTGCTGGACGGCTTGGCGCTGCCACAGGTCGGGGGTTCGCTCGAAGCGCTCGCCGACGAGCTCAAGATCGAGCACGAGGACGGCGGCGAGTACGTGATGGTGCGCTTCGCCGCGCTCTCAGACTGACGCTCTACTCGGCTGGACTGTCCTCTTCCTCGATCTGCTCGCGGATGCGCTGCAGGGTGCGGCGCAGGATGCGGGAGACGTGCATCTGGGAATGGCCGATCCGCTCGGCGATCTGCGACTGCGTCATGTCCTCGACGAAGCGCAGCCGCAGCACGAGGCGCTCGCGCTCGTCGAGGTGGGGGAGGGCGGCATCGAGGGCGACCTTGCCCTCGACCAGCTCGTAGCCCTCGTCTTCAGTGCCGATCCATTCGGCTGCCGGCGTCTCGTCCGGATCCTCTGAGTTGGCCGGCCGGTCCAGCGAGAGTGGACGGCGGTTGTGATTGGCCTCGAGCACCTCGAGCACGTCGGTCTCCTCGATCTCGAGCCGCTCCGCGATCTCGGCCACCGAGGGCGAGCGCTGCAGCTGCTCGGTCAGCTCGCCGATCGCTTTGCTGACTTCGGCGATGCGATCGTGCAGGCCGCGCGGCACCCGCACGGTCCAGACGCGGTCGCGGAAGTGGCGCTTCAGCTCGCCGAGGATGGTCGGCGAGGCGAACGCGGTGAAGGGGATTCCCCGGTCGGGGTCGAAGCGGTCGATCGCGTTGACGAGCCCGAGGCTGGCGACCTGGAGCAGGTCCTCGAAGGACTCGTTGGCCGCCCGGTAGCGGCGCGTCAGGCTCTTGGCGAAGGGCAGGTAGCGGCGGACCAGCTCCTCCCGCGTGACGGGGTCGCGGCTCTCGACGAAACGCGTCCACAGCTCCGCCTCCCTGGCAAGGTGCTCTTGCGGGCCCGGTGTCGCGGATTGGATGTCTTCTTCTTGTCGCTCTACGGCCATGGCTGAACTCGATGCCGCACCGTAGCGCCGCCTCCATTCGCCCGGGGCGTGTCTACCCGTGGGCGGCGCCGTCAAACCGCTTCGCGCGGGCGCCGGGCCGCCGGGGATTCAAAGCGCCATGCGGGGGTATTGGGGGGCCCACCGACAATCCGAGGCGGAGGAGCGAAGAGCCGCGATGGAGACGACGACCCGCCCTAGCAAGGGCATCCTGGACGGCGCCAGCAGCCAGGCGCGCGACGACGTGATTGGGCTGTTGACGAAGGCTTACTGGATGGAGATCGAGACGGTGATGAGCTATCTCGCCGCCTCGGTAAACCTCGACGGCGTGCGGGCGCAGGAGATCAAGGAGTCCCTCACCGAGGACATCGAGGAGGAGCTCGGGCACGCGCGGCGCTTTGCCGCGCGGATCAAGGAGCTCTACGGCGTGGTCCCCGGCTCTGAGGACTTTGTCGCCGAACAGCGCTTCCTGCAGCCCCCCAAGGAGCAGACGGACATCGTCCACGTGATCCGCGGCGTGATCAAGGCCGAGACCGGCGCGATCGAGCACTACACACGGCTGGTCGAGGAGACCGACCAGGTCGACCCGGTGACCCAGGACATGGCGATCGAGATCCTCCACGACGAGCAGTCCCACCGCCGCCTCTTCGAGGGCTTCCTGCGCGAGTACGAGATGGAAGGCCTCTCGGGAAACGAGAGCCACACCGACAACAAGACGAGCGCCAACTACGCGAGGAGCGTGTCATGACAATCGCAGCGGCAATCCTGTTGATCGTCGTCGGGGCGATCCTCACTTTCGCCACCAACGTCCATGTCCAGGGGGTCAGCATCGACACCGTCGGCTGGATCCTGATGATCGCCGGCGCCGCCGGACTGATCCTCTCCTTCTTCCAGGAGGCGATCTGGGCGGAGCGGACCCGCCGCCGCGACGTCGTAGCCGAAGAACGGCGGGGCGATCTGCCGCCGCGCTACTAGGTCCCCCAGGCGGGATCGCGTGGAGCGCGTTTAGCGGCTCCCCAGCGGGTACTTCGGAGAGAGCGGACGCACTCAAGCTCAACAACGAGGAGGACGGCATGGCAGTGCAAGAGGCCGGCGAGATCACCGGCACGAAGGACAAGGACTACAACGTCATCTGGTTCGTCGAGCAGTGCCTCAGCAACGTGCTGCGACTCGAGACCTACGTCCAGGACGCCGAGCGCGACGGCGACAACGACCTGGCTGAGTTCTTCCGGCGCGCACAGGACGCCAGCCGCCGGGGGGCCGAACAGGGCAAGGAGCTGCTTCGCAGCCGCCTTGCCGGATGAGTCCAACCGCCGCACCTGCTCCGGTGGGACGCCTTCGCCGGAGCGGGGAGCGACGGTCCCCTGTGAGGGTGTAAGCGGCGCCAGCCTGGGTAAGGAGGAGTCGTGTACGCGATTCCCATCGCAGCCCTGATCGTCTTGGCCTTGGTCGCGGTGGCTTGGAGCCCGATCTTCGCCGTCGTCCTCTTCGCGCTCTTCTTCATCGCCTTTCTCGCTTACTCCGGTCTGCGGCCGCGAGCCGACGAGGCTGTGAGCCCGCCGACCGGCTCGGCCGGCACCTACGAGGACGACACTCCCAAAGGCGCCTGGGGCGAGCCGCGTCCCCAGGATTAGGAGAGTCGCGAGCGCAGGTAGAGGGCGTTGCGGGGGGCGAACCCCTGCCAGTCGTTGTTGAGGTAGACGAAGACCTCGCGGCGCGAGCGCCAGGCGGCGATCCGGCGTCGCCACACGTCAAGCTCGCGCTCGGAGTAGTTGCCTTCCCGCCCGCGGGCGCCGTAGTGCAGCCGCAGGTAGACGAAGGGTCCGACCGGCGAGGGCTCCGGCAGCTCGCGGCGGGCGTCGTGGCCGAGGGCGAGGCTGACGCCGTGCTCCTCGAGCAGTGCGTAAACGTCGGCGACGAACCAGCTCGGGTGGCGGAACTCGAAGCAGTGGCGCGCCGGGGGCAGCGCCTCCAGCGCGGCGGAGAGGGTGCCATCGTCGCGCTTGAAGCTCGGCGGCAGCTGCCAGAGGATCGGCCCCAGCTTGCCGGCCTTGCGCAGGGGCTCGAGCCGCTCCCAGAACCTGGCGAGGCCATCCTTCAGCTCGCGCAGGCGGCGTATGTGGGTCAGGTAGCGGCTGCCCTTGGCGGCGAAGAGGAAGCCCTTTGGCGCCGTCTCCGCCCAGCCCTGCGCGGCCTTTGCAGTGGGAAGCCGATAGAAGGTGTTGTTCAGCTCGACCGTGTCGAAGACGGACGCGTAGTGCTCGAGCCAGCGCGAGGTCGGCGTCCCGGGTGGGTAAAAGCGCTCTCGCCAGTCCCGGTAGCTCCAGCCGGAGCAGCCGATCCGGA
>Ga0193699_10001211_pt1 | contig 10375 bp, 9 predicted proteins | sample L3c2metaG_FD_160095 | JGI IMG/M metagenome (GOLD analysis project Ga0193699, IMG submission 160095) | Soil microbial communities from a riparian zone of the East river system, Colorado, United States - L3c2 | ecosystem: Environmental > Terrestrial > Soil > Riparian zone | place: USA: East River... | reverse complement strand
TCATGGTTCGTTCATTGTTCTTCCACTGGGTGGGTTCAGTCATTACGTAAGCACCAAGGGCAACAATTGCTTACGAAGCATAGCCTACGGCGCTCTCGCTTGGCAGCGGATGTGATCGCGAGATAGCGCCCAGCACCGCGGGGGGAATTCCGCCCGGAGCTCAACTTGGCTATAAAGTGGTGCGATCGCGCAACGAATAGCGTGACGTCGAACCGGGAGAACGGCATGAAACGCGCTATGGCCATGATTTTGTGTTCGCTGAGTCTCGGCGTCGCGCCGGCTTCCGCGCATCACTCGCTCGCGGCTTATGTGATGTCGACCTATCGCACGGTCGATGGCACGGTGAAGACGTTCCAATGGACCAATCCGCACGCGAAGATGACCCTTGTCGTACCCACCGCCAATGGCGGCTCACAGGAATGGAGTTTCGAAGGCGGCAGCATCGGGCGCCTCACGAGCGGCGGCTTCATCAGAGAGGCGGTTGCGCCGGGCGACAAGATCACCGTCGCCTACAATCCGCGGCGTGATCGCGTGATCGGCGGGTTCTTCATCGCCGTAACGACCGCGGACGGCAAGACGTATAGTATTGACCGTTTCAAGCAGCTCCAAGGCACCGTCTCGCCGGAGTCTTAGAGGTCGGGAACGCAGATCACGATTCCGTGAAGCAGGCGCGCCACCTAGCCCAAATGCAAATGATGTAGACTGAGTCCTGGCTGTTCCGCGTCCATGCGGATCCGGGGAGGAAATTGCCATGAAAAAACTTTTAGTCGCGCTTCTTTTGCTTCCGCTTGCTCAAAGCACGGTCGGTCAAGCCGCTCAGGCTCCTGCGGGGGCTCCGGGTGGCGGTGGCAACGCCGCGACGCTTACCGGCAATGTCGCGAACGGAAAAATGTATTGGGAGAGCAACCTAACCGCCTGCAAGAATTGCCACGGCATGGCGGGCGAAGGCGCGTTCGGGCCCGATCTTGCCGGCCGCGGATTGAACACGGTGCAACTGCTGCGCGCGGTTCGCCAGCCTTGGGGAATCATGCCGCGGTTCACCGGCGCACAGCTCAGCGGACAACAGGCTGCCGACGTCGCTGCCTACTTCGCCAGCATGCCGAAGCCCGCAATGGTGGGCGCGTGGCGGTTCGAAGCCAAGGCCGGTGACCCGCCGGGCCTGCGCAGACTCATCAATCTGGGCTGCGCACAATGCCATAGCCCGCAGTTCCAAGGGCCGCGCGGGAATATGGGCGCGACCAACATGACGTTCGATGAGTTCGAGAACTTGGTCTACAACCACACGACCGCGATCCATCAGCTCAGAATCTCGCGTGGTGGCAATGCCAACGGCAACGTTGACATGGGCGACTACAACCGCGAACGCGTGACCCCAGCGTCGCTGCGTCAGATGTACAATTGGGCGCGCGACGATATCGGCTTCCGCGCTCCGATGGTGGCGCAGATCAGCAAGCCTGAAATGGGCCCGACCGGCGCGTCATATAAGGTGAACGTCACCAATGCCGGCATCCAGGGCAGGGGTGTGATCGCGGAAGGCGTGAATGTCAGCCTCATCATTCCCGCCGGCACGAATGTGGTCGCGGCCAATGGGCCGGGCTATCAGGGTACTCATATGGACGGCGGAAATATGGTCGCCACCTGGATGGTGCCGCGCAGCGCTCCGGGCGACAAGACGGATCTTACGATCACGCTCTCCAAGGCGGGAACCGCGCAGGACAATCTCCGCGGCACCATCAAATGGGCGAAGCCCGGGCCGCGACAGGGTCAGAGCGCGGACGTGGTGAATATCGCGCCGCCCGCGGCCTGATTTTCGCGAAATCGACAAAGCCGGCTTCCCGCAAGGAGGCCGGCTTTTTCTTCGGAATCTAGAGCGCGTTCGCGACTCGAAGAAAACGCGAAAGCACTCTAGGCTGAGACCCACGAACGCGAGGGGAGTGGTCATCGTGCGCAGTGCGTTTCGGCAGCGGGTTTGGGGTTTGGTTGCTTGTCTCGCCTGCGTGTCGCCACCGGTTTGGCCGGGTTATGGGGCCGAGTACTCTCGCCCGGATTTCTCCGGGGTATGGGCGCGCTCAACGTTCGGTTGGGAGTTGCGCTCCTCCGGCCCGGGTCCTTTGAAGAATTTGAAGCGCCGTCCCAACGGCACCAGCGATGCCCAGATGCTGGTGGGCGATTACACCAGCCCTATTCTGAAGCCGCGCGCGGCGGACATCGTGAAGCGGCACGGCGAGATATCAGAGGCCGGGATCGCCTATCCCGATCCGTCGAACCAGTGCTCCACCATGGCGCCGCCCTACATCCTCAGGGTCAACGAAATGGAGGTGATCCAGCAGTCGCATATGGTCACCATCCTCTACATGCAGGATCACCAATTCCGCCGTATACGGATGAATGTTTCGCATCCCAAAGATGTGGTTCCCTCATGGCATGGCGATTCTGTCGGCCATTACGAGGGTGACACGCTGGTAGTCGACACCGTGGGAATTAAAGTCGGCCCCGCCTCCATGGTGGACATGTACGGCACGCCCCACAGCGAGCAGCTCCACGTGGTGGAGCGCTATCGGATGGTCGATAACGAAATCGCCCATGCCTCCAGTGCGCTGAACGACAAGGAATATGGCCGCGCCGACGGGCCGGCCGCCGATGGCGTGTTTGTCGATTACAGCGACAAGGGAAAAGGAATTCAGGTTCAGTTCACGGTCGAGGATCCGGTCATGTTCACGATGCCCTGGACGGGCTCGGTCACCTATTTAAGGGCGGCGAACGATTGGGAAGAACGCGTCTGCGCCGAGAACACGTTCGAATATTATTCCGGCAAACACACCGGAGTGCCCGTCGCCGACAAGCCGGATTTTTAAGCACTTCGATAGAATGCACTGTACGAGAAACAAGGGACACAACGATGAAACGGATCATTGCCAGCGCGCTCGCCTGTCTTGCCGCATCGGCTCTGCTGACCGCGAATATTGCGAGCACCGTCCAAGCACAGACGCCTGAGAAAAAAGAAGGCTACAGCGAATCCTTCCGCGGCAGTCAACGCAACAATGAGTCCTTCCAGAAAATCGCGCCCTTCAAGGTCTTCGACAATCTGTATTATGTCGGACCGGGCTTCGTGTCGGTCTGGCTGATTTCGACGCCGCAGGGCGCCATCCTGGTCGATACCGCGCAAGAACCCTATGTCGATCACGTCATCGACAGCATCAAGAAGGTCGGGTTCGATCTTAGAGACATCAAATACATCGTCCTCACGCATGGCCATCTCGATCATTTTGGCGGCGCTGCGCGCATCCAGGAATTGTCAGGCGCGCGCGTGGCATCGCTCGATGAGGACTGGCAGATGATCGAGAAGGCGGGGATCACTCCTGGCAGAGGCAACACGTCCCCGCCGCGCGTACCCAAGCGCGACATGGTCCTGAAGGAAGGCGATACTCTGACATTGGCGAACACCACGCTGAAAATCTACAAGCACCCAGGCCATACGCCGGGTTCGCTGTCGGCCGAATTCACCGTCTATGACAATGGCGCGCCGCACAAAGCCTTTATCTTTGGCGGGCCCGGACCGCGAGACGGAGTGCGCGGCGGGGAGCAATTTCTTGCCAGCATGAATCGCGTCGCGCAGATTCCCGGCATCGAAGTGGCCGTGAATGTGCATTCCTGGCTGACGTCCTATCCCTACCCCAACGGGGGAATCCTGGAACGGGCCCAGAAACTGGCGCAGCGCAAGCCGGGCGATCCGAATGTTTTCGTCGATCCGGATTCCTGGCGTCTCTGGGTGAAGCAGGCACAGGCGGGTGCGGCGAAGAATCTCGAGAATGAAAAGCGCAAAGCCGCCGCTCCGTAAGCGAGCGGCTCATCCCAGCATCTTGGTGACCATTTCGTAGAGATTGGCGGACAGGCCCGGGCCTGAGGCGATGGCTTCGAGTTCGCTGCGCATCAGACGCTGGCGCTCGGAATCGTAGCGCCGCCAGGCTTCGAAGGCAGCCGCCATGCGCGCGGCCGTCTGCGGATTGATGACGTCGAGCGTCTGCACCACCTCGCGCACCAGCCGATAGCCGGCGCCTGCGCGATCGTGGAAACGAAGCGGGTTGCCTATCGCGAACGCGCCGATCAAAGCCCGCACGCGGTTTGGGTTCTTCAGCGAAAACACCTTATGGCTCATCAATGACCGCACGCGGTCCACCGTGTCGCGTTGCGGCGACATCGCCTGCAGGCTCATCCATTTGTCGAGCACCAGGGGATCGGCCTGAAAGCGGTCGTGGAAATGCGCGAAAGCGGATTCCCGGCGCGGATTGGCCATGCGCGCCAGCGCAGCCAAACCGGCTGTCATCTCGGTCATATTGGTGGCCGAGCGGTAATGGGCATCGGCGCGCGCCGCGGCGCCTTCGTCTTCCAACGCGGTGAGAAAACGCAACACGGAATTGCGCAAAGATCGCCGTCCCGCGGATACGGCATCGGGACTGAAGGGCGCGCGCGATTCCAGCCTGGCGTAAAGCGCCGCCAGCGCCGCGCTATGGGCCTCGGCAATGGTCCGGATGAGCGCGTTGCGCGCCAAGTGAATCGCTTCCGGATCGATCGGAGTCACCGCGAGGGCCAGTTCGCTTTCGCTCGGCGGAAGCAACATCAGCGCCGTGAAGGCGTGATCCTCGTCGGCACGTTCGAGCACGCCCCCAATCGCGTCGACATAGACGGAGTCGGCCCGCAGCGGCCGGCCCAACTGTACGTCCTGGACCATCGCGAGAAGCACGTCTGTAGAAAGCTGCTGGCCGGCTTCCCAACGATTGAACGCATCCGTATCGCGGCCCATCAGGAAGGCGCGTGTTCTCGCATTCGCCGGCGTTCGGATGATGACGGGCGCCGAAAAATTGCGTCCGATCGACAGCACCGGTTCCTCGGCCACGCCGGTGAAGAGGAAACGGCGCTCCGATCCGGTCAATTCCAGCACGCGCTCTTCCGGACCGACATTGTTTTCGCCTTCCAGCGTGAGGGCCAAGGCCTTGCCGCTCGTCTTGCCGATGAGGCCCAGCGCCACGGGTATGTGCATGGGCAGCTTGTCCGGCTGCCCCGGCGTTGGCGGAACACGTTGGCTGAGGTTCAGGGCGTAGGTCTTTGCAGCCGGATCATAGGCGCCGTCGGCATGAATTTCCGGCGTCCCCGCTTGCGAATACCACAGCCGGAATTGATTGAGGCGGCGCCCGGAAGCGTCCTCGAAACAGCGCACGAAATCTTCGACCGTCGCGGCCTGACCGTCATGACGGTCGAAATACAGATCCATGCCTTTGCGGAAGATTTCGGGCGTGACAATGGTGCGCAGCATGCCGATCACCTCGGCACCCTTCTCATAAACCGTCGCGGTATAGAAATTGTCGATGGCGATATAGGACTGCGGCTGCACGGGATGGGCGAGGGGACCCGCGTCCTCCTGGAATTGCCGCAGGCGCAGATCCTTCACATCGGTGATGCGGCGCACGGCGTGCGAACGCATGTCGCCGGCGAAGCCGGTCTCGCGGAAGACCGTGAGCCCTTCCTTCAGCGAGAGCTGGAACCAGTCGCGGCAGGTGATTCGGTCGCCTGTCCAATTGTGAAAATATTCGTGCCCGACCACGGATTCGATCCGCGCGTAATCATCATCGGTCGCCGTCTCGGGGCTGGCGAGCAGCACCTTATCGTTGAAGATATTGAGGCCCTTGTTCTCCATCGCGCCGAAATTGAACGCCGATACCGCGACGATCATGAAGATGTCGAGATCGTATTCGCGGCCATAGGTTTCCTCGTCCCAGCGCATCGAACGCTTCAGCGAATCCATCGCATATTCGGCGCGGGGCTCATTGCCATGTTCGACATAAACGCGAAGATCGATCGTGCGGCCGGTGAGCGTCCGGTACGCATCGCGGATATGACCGAGATCGCCGCCGACCAGTGCGAAGAGGTAACTCGGCTTGGGAAAGGGATCGCGCCAACGCGCGAAATGACGTCCGCCCGGAAGGTCGCCTGATTCGATCAGATTGCCGTTGGACAGCAGCACCGGCGTGGTGGCCTTGTCGGCTTCGATGCGCGTTTCGAATTTCGCAAGATTGTCGGGGCGGTCGAGAAAATAGGTGATGCAGCGGAAACCCTCGGGTTCGCATTGGGTGCAATAGATGCCGTTCGACATATAGAGACCCTCCAGCGCGGTATTCTCCGCCGGAGCAATCTCGGTCACGATTTGAAGCATGAAAGCGGCCGGCGGCGCATGAACCGTCAGCGTGTCCGTATCCACGGTGTAGGCAGATGAATCGAGCGGCTTCCCGTCCACGGCGATCGAGACCAGCGTCAGCGCGATTCCGTCCAGCACCAGGGGTTCGGCCGAAGCCGCTCGCCGCTCGACCTTCATCGTCGCGGCGACGAGCGTCGTGTTGCCGTCCAGCCGAAAATCGAGCGCAATTTCGGGGATGCGATAGGCGGGCGGCGTGTAGTCCTTCAGATATACGGCACGCGGTTCGGCGGTTTTCATTGTGTGGTTCCCAATCCCCAATCGAATAGAAGCATATAGCCCGCGACGGCGCGCAGGCGGAAGTTCTGGCTATTAAACGCACGACAACCGCACGGGGAGTGCGGTTCCCTGGGGCAAACCCAGGCGGAGCAGAAACAAACCGATGATACCGGGGACCGCAGAGACGGTCAGAAACCGACAGGCAGATACTCGTTCAGGTGTTTTGTCAGGCCGAAACAGGTGCGCGGCATCGGCCGTTGCGCAGCTTAGCCGGCCTCGCTCAAGCGGTTGCGTCCAAGCGGATCGGGATCGAGCAGCCGGCCCGACAGCGCGCCGAGCCAATCCAATCCCGCAGCCAGGCGCACATTTTCTCCGATCACGATGATCGCCGGCGTATCCGCCACGGAAGCTGCCTCGCCCAGTGCGGCCAAGCGCGTCACCATCGTGGTCTGCTCCTCGAACGAGGCGTTGCTGATGATGGCGGCCGGTTCATTCCCATCGCGGCCCGCTGCGATGAGTTTTGCCGCGATCGCGCCCGCATGTTTGCGTGCCATGTAGAGCACGATAGTGGGCGAGCCTTTGGCAATGGCCTCCCAATCGAGATCGGGCGCTGCGCCGCCGGCGCCGCTTCCGGTGATGAAAGTGACCGCCTGGTTGGTATCGCGATGGGTGACCGGAATTCCGGCATAGGCAAGCCCGCCGATCCCGGCCGTCACGCCGGGCACGATCCGGAACGGGATATTTGCGCGCACCAAAGCGAGGGCCTCTTCGCCGCCGCGGCCGAACACGAACGGGTCGCCGCCCTTCAGCCGCAACACGCGCAGGCCCTTGCGCGCATACGAGATCAGCCGCCGCGAAATGCTGTCTTGCGAAGGGGAGGGCCTGCCGCCGCGCTTGCCTGCGTCGATGATCCGCGCGTCGGGGCGTGCCAGCGCCAACAGCGCCTTGTTCACCAGCGCGTCTGTCATGATGACATCCGCTTCGGCTATCGCATGGAGCGTATGGAGCGAAGCCAATCCAGGATCGCCCGGACCCGCGCCCGCAAGCCAGACCCAGCCCGGCTGGAGATCCGGCAAAGCGAGCGTTTCCGCCAGCCGCCGCAAAGCCGCGCGATTATCGGCACCCAATATGATTGCGCTCGTCATTACACATATTCCAATATGTATAACGTATGGTATCACAGGCCAGTAATGTTCAAAAGGATAATGCCGGGCCCATGCTAGGGTCCGTGATCATACGGGGATTCCCAGTGAGATCAGGATTTTTCCTTGCGTTCATAGGTTTTCTTTCGGCTGCGCCAGCCAACGCGGCCGAACGATGGCAGGAATATCTTTATCTCCAGGATGGATTTTCCGCGCATTTTCCGGAGAAGCCCGCACTTCTCGAGCAGCTTCATCGCACCTCTCAATCGGTTAGCGGCACGGTCGGCGAACGGATCTATTCTTTCAATGAGGGTGGGGTCATTTACAGCGTCAGCATCATCGATTTTACAAAAGGCGATGTGGACCCGGACATCGCGGTCGACGAGGTCAGGGCGGCTTTGATCGGTTCGGGCACGCTTGCCTTCGATGGCTCGATCTATCTCGATCAGATGCATGGCCGCGAGCTGATCGTCGTCGGCGCCGACGGCACCCGCTACACCGACGGAATCTTCTATATCAAACGGCAGCTGTATCAGATGAAAGTGGTCTACCCCGCGGTCAACAGCGACCCGGCGGGATCGTCAGGCATCGGTATCTTCCAGGGGACATTCCACTTCACGGACCCATACTGACCGGATTGCCTCACGGTTTCGCGATTCCGCGGCGGCGGCAGTTTTGTGTCAGAATATGGCCGCTCAAACAGGGGATCGGGATGCGGGCAATAGGGCTTTTCGGCGTCGCAGCAATCTTGATCTCAGGCACCGCTTATGCGGCGGAAGGCGGCTGGCAGGAGTTCAGCTACCCCGAAGCCGGCTTTGCGGCCCAATATCCGAACCGCCCCAAACTTGAGGTCCGGGACTATAAAACCACGCAAATTCCCGAAGGTGTCGTCAAGGAGCGGGTCTATTCCTTCGATTCCGGCGGCGTCGTCTATGCGGTGCATGTCGCCGACTTCACCCGCACCCGCGCCGAAAAGGACCGCACCATCGATGAAGCCGCGAAAAATTTGATCGGCCTTGGCAGGGTCACGCACGATGTTTCCGGCCGCATCGATTGGAATTACGGCCGCGAGATTCGCGTCGAGGACAATAACGGTACCAGCTACACCGATGCCATCTTCTTCATCGATAACCAGCTGTATCAGATCAAGGTGACCTACCCGGCGATGAATACCGATCCGGTCGGCTCATCGGGAATTCATTTCTTCCAGCAGGCGTTTCGCCTGTTGCACTGATTTGGAGGTCGCGAACTTTGAGGCTGGTTGCTCTCATCCTTGCGACGGCGCTCATCGCCGGACCGGCTGGCGCGCAAGGCTGGAGGGAATACACCTATCCCGATCTTGGATTTGCCCTCCATTTTCCGGACGATCCTAGAATCGAAGACACCCTTTATATGACGGCGGACGGCACGACGGTGCCGGCTCGTATCTATTCGCTGGACCAGGAGACGAGCGCCTATCGGATGATCGTAGCCAATTTTTCGGGGCGCACCGATCTGAACGATTCCCAGGTGATCGACCTGGCGATCAAGACGCTTATGCAAGACGCGGAGGTCAACCTCGACATCCCCGCCCGGGTCAACCGCGTCTTCGGCCGTCAGCTGAGCCTCGCCGGCAAGGATGGCAGCCGGTCGAGCGTCGCGCTGTTCTATTACCAGCGCCGCCTCTATTTGATCCAAGGAACCGTGCTTTCCTCGAACGCCGATTCCTCATCGGGCGAGGCCATTCGGTTTCAGCAATCGCTGCGCTTCACCAACAACGCGTCGCGGCTCAACAACGATGTTGCGCGGCTGCTCGGTCTCGGCAGTCCGTTGGGGACGAATGGCAGGTTTGACAGCCGCTAATTCGCTGGCGTTCTCCCGCCTCCGGCTCTAGAGAGTCCTAGCACTCGAATCACGAGCCCTTGCGATGTTCGGCGTCCCGAAAAGCGATCTTTCACCCAATAGCTTTGCGTTTGAATCCCAGCCATTGATGACCGCGAACGGGTTTCGCGAATATGACGCGCGCTGGCTCTTCCCCAAAGAGATCAACCTTATCGGGGTCCAGGCCCTGGGACTTGCGCTGGGGAGCTATTTTCACGAGCGCGGGATCGAGCCCAAGATCGTCGTGGGACATGATTTCCGCTCCTATTCGCTTTCCATCAAACAGGCGCTGACGCTGGGTCTCATGACTGCCGGTTGCGCGGTGCACGATATCGGGCTCGCCCTTTCCCCCGTGGCCTATTTCGCGCAATTCGCGCTCGATGCGCCGGGCGTCGCCATGGTCACGGCGAGCCACAATGAGAATGGCTGGACCGGCGTGAAGATGGGTGCCCAGCGGCCGCTCACCTTTGGCCCCGATGAAATGACGCGGCTGAAGGACATCGCCCTTTCGGGCCAGGCGCGCGCACGGTCGGGCGGCAGCTACACCCGCGTGGAGAATATGCGCGAGACCTATCTCGACGCGGTCACCAAAGGTCACCGTCTGTCACGCCCCATCCGCGTCGTCGCTGCCTGCGGCAACGGCACGGCAGGTGCGTTCGCGCCCGAAGCGTTGCGCCGCATCGGCGCCGACGTTGTGCCGATGGATGCCGAGCTCGACTGGAACTTCCCGAAATACAATCCCAACCCCGAAGACATGCATATGCTGCACGCGATGGGGGAGACAGTGCGCGAAGCGGGCGCGGAACTCGCGCTCGGCTTCGACGGCGACGGGGACCGCGTCGGTGTGGTGGATGATCAAGGTCACGAGATCTTCGCCGACAAGGTGGGCGTGCTGATTGCGCGCGAT
>Ga0193699_10001210_pt1 | contig 10379 bp, 7 predicted proteins | sample L3c2metaG_FD_160095 | JGI IMG/M metagenome (GOLD analysis project Ga0193699, IMG submission 160095) | Soil microbial communities from a riparian zone of the East river system, Colorado, United States - L3c2 | ecosystem: Environmental > Terrestrial > Soil > Riparian zone | place: USA: East River... | reverse complement strand
AGGCTCTGAAGCGACGCTGTTCGTGATTCTTACGGTCCCCGCTGTCATCGGGAGCTACTTCATCGGCCGACTCGTAGATCGATTTGGCCCCAAGCGAACTCTTTCGTGGGTTATTGCCGGTTGGATCCTGCTTCTTATCTCGATGATCATTGCTCCGTCGAGAAGTGCGTTCTGGATTGTGGGTGCCTGCATCGGCCTGATCTACGGTGGCGTTGCGACCGCAGAGCGTCCACTCCTTCTCAGTCTGGTGCCCGACGTCGAGGCGGGACGATTCTTCAGTCTCATGGTTCTCTCTTCGCGGGCGGCAGCAGTAGTAGGCCCATTTGTGTGGGCACTCGCGGTAGACGGCCTTACGCCTTCAATGGGGATCGGTTTCGCATATCGAGCTGGTGTGGTGACCGTCGCGATCGGAATGGCGCTGGCGCTTTGGATGCTGCGCGGTGTTCCTGACAATTTCATTCGACCGGTACGTTCTCGATGATCTACAGGGTATTGAGATGGATCAATGGAATCGCGCTTCACTGGTTCTACCGTGATATCCGTGTCTCCGGCACGGAAAACATTCCAGCCAATGCGCCGCTTCTTATTGCCGTGAATCATCAGAACGCGCTCGTCGATTCGCTGATCGTCGCCTGGGTAGTGCCTCGCCGGATTACAATGACCGCCAAGGCTACGCTCGTCAGGAATCCGCTGATTGCCTTGTTGTTCAGGATTCTCAGAGTCGTGCCTCTACGCCGAGTAAGCGATGAGATCCCAAAATCGGACGGATCTCCGGTTGATCGATCTCGCAACGCCGGTGCCTTTCGGGAGATTTTTGATGTTCTCGATCGGCGTGGAGCAGTGCTCATTTTCCCGGAAGGGAAGAGCCACAATGAGGTTGGGCTCGAGCCACTCAAGTCCGGCCTGGCAAGACTCGCCCTCCAGGCCAGAGACAAGCATTCCATCAAGGGAATCGCGATTCTTCCACTTGGACTCGTGTTCGAGGAGAAGGGCGTTCCGGGAACGATCGCCGGAGTGCACATAGGGACGCCGATCGACATCGACTCATGGCCGAATACCGACCACGCTGCCCTGACCGAGGAGATCGCTACGCGACTCCGCGGCGTATCCGAAGAGGCCGGGTTACCCCTTCCCCAAGCCGCTGACATCGGACCAACTAAGAGCTCGCTGAGAGAGAGGCTCATCACGCTCGCAGCGTCGTGGGGCCATCTCACTCACCAGTTCCCGGTAAGGATCGCCAGGAACATCGCGGTGAAGCGGAGCACAGACGCTGATCAGCCCGCGATGCTGACGATAGTGTTCGGGATCGGATTCGTGCTTCTCACCTACACGATCCATCTCACGATTCTCGGCATGCTCGTCCATTCCTTCTGGATCGGCTGTCTCTATCTTGCGACTCTGCTCATCGGCGCGTACTGGGCCGCGTTCGAGCAACACCCTCGCCGTTACTAGCTCAGGCGACTTTTGTATCGAGCCAGTTTTTCCCGACGCCGAGATCAACTACGAGCGGGACCGACAGCTGGGCCGCGTTCTCCATCTCGTGTTTCACCAGCTCACGAACCTGATCCAGCTCGTCCGGCATTACCTCGAAGACGAGCTCATCGTGAACCTGCAGCAGCATTTTGCTCTGTAGCGCTTTCGTTCTCAGCCCGTCGTCGATTCTGATCATCGCGATCTTGATCAGATCGGCAGCCGAGCCCTGAATCGGCGAGTTGGCGGCAACTCTCTCCCCGAAAGCACGGATGGTGAAATTGCGCTCACGAAGCTCAGGAATGTAGCGGCGCCTCCCGAAGATCGTTTGCACGTATCCATTCTCGCGCGCGAACGCGACCATCGCATCGAGATAGTTCCGCACGCCCTGAAAGCGCTCGAAGTAGCGGGCAATGAACTCCTTCGCCTCCGCGTGCTCGATGCCCAGCTGCCTGGAAAGGGCGTGCGGGCCTTGACCGTAGATCGTGGCGAAATTGATCGTTTTAGCACGGCCACGCATCGTCCCTGTTACTTCCGCCAGCGGAACGTCGAAGATGAGGGCGGCTGTCTGCCGGTGGATATCACCGCCGGCTTGAAAGGCTTCCACAAACGCCGGGTCTCTGGACAGGTGCGCGAGAAGGCGGAGCTCGATCTGTGAGTAGTCCGCGGCCATGAGCTGCCAGCCTTTCCGTGGGATGAAACCACGTCGAATGTCGCGACCCAACTCACGCCGGATCGGAATATTCTGAAGATTTGGCTCACCCGACGATAGCCGCCCGGTTGACGCGACGGTTTGATTGTATGAGGTATGCAGCCGCTTTGTCTTCGGGTTGACAAGGCGTGGCAGAGTATCGAGATAGGTGTTTTCGAGCTTCGACAGCTCGCGGTATTCCATCAGGAGTGTCGGCAACACATGGCCCTCTTCGGCCAGCTCCGTGAGAACACTGGCATCGGTCGAAGGTCCCGTGCTCGTTCTTTTAAGAATCGGCAGGTTCAGTTTGTCGAAGAGAATCTCCCGCAGCTGAGGATTCGAGTTGATGTTGAACTCTGTTCCCGCTGTTTCGTAGATCTGTTTCTCCACCGCTTCCCGCTCTGCCTGAAAGCGCTGCTTGAGGGACGAGAACCATGGAAGGTCGATCGGTATTCCCGTCCACTCCATCTCGGCCAGAACGGTGATCAGGGGAATCTCGACGCCATCAAGCAGCCGTGTCAGCTCGTGCGATTCGAGCTGAGGCTCGAATACCTTCCGAAGGCGCAGCGTCATGTCCGCATCTTCGCACGAGTAATCACGAGCGGCTTCAACCGGGCATTCGTCGAACGGAATAGCCGAACGGCCTTTTCCGCAAAGATCTGCGTACGATGTCATGGTGTGATCGAGGAACTCGAGCGCCAGCACATCAAGTCCATGTGACCGTCGCCCTGGATCGAGCACGTAACTCGCAAGCATCGTATCGAAATCCAACCCGGCGAGTTGAACGCCAACCGATCGAAGTGCCAGCATATCGAACTTGGCATTCTGGGCAGTCTTCCGCACCGACGGGTCTTCGAGCAGATCCCTGAGGGGTTTCAACTCCGGCGAATCGAGCGCCGGAAGATTGCGGACGTGCGTTGGACGCTTTTGCCGCAGCAACCTCCCGGCAATACTCAACGAATCGTCATTCGTCTTCTTTTTCTTTGCCGGCGCTTCCGGAAAGACTTCATCCCCGCCCCGAATGAGACCACGATCTTCGGGTGCATCGGTCGCGGATCGATCTCCGGCAGCATCGACAAGGAGCTCGCCCTGGCCGTTTCGTGACAATCGGTGGCGGAACGGGAAGTAGTACGCTTCCCCTTCGCCAACGGCGATCGAGATCGAGATAATGGAAGAGCGCAGAGGATCGGCCACCTGTGGACTGTCCGAGTCCACCGCGGCTTCAATATCGAGGGATATGATCTTCGCTTCGCGCGCGCGAGTGATTGCCTGCTTCAGAAGCTCCAGCGTATCAATGGTCGTGTAGTTGACCAGCTTTTTCGGCTTCTCCTCAGAGGCTGGCGCCTGTACGGCACTGTCCTTCGCCAAACCATGAAACTCCAGCTCTATGAACAGATCGCGAAGCCGCTGGTGATCTGGAGATTTGATCCTGAGTGATTCAAGGTCGAACGGGACTTCCAGATCGGTGCGAATTGTTACTAATTCCTTCGAGAGCCGGGCATTGTCGGCATGCTCTAGAAGGGCTTCCCGCGGACGCTTTTTGGTAAGGTCTCCGGCGTGCGCGAGGATCGACTCGAGATGGCCGTACTGTTTTACCAACTCGAGGGCGGTCTTGTCGCCTATTCCCCTCACGCCGGGCACATTGTCCGATGAATCACCAACCAGCGCGAGATAGTCGGTCACAAACTCGGGGGAGACACCAAGGCGCTCGTCTGCGTTTTCGACTCCCACCCAATGCTCTTCGACATTTGCGGGGCCGCCGCGTCCTGGATTCAACAGCCAGACTCCGGGCTTCACCAGCTGCTGAAAATCCTTGTCACCCGATATCACGACGACGTTGACTCCCGCTTCGACGCTTCTCGCAACAAGCGTCCCGATTACATCGTCGGCTTCATAGCCCGGCAGGGTCATGATCGGAATCCGGTAGGCATCGAGCATCTGCTTGATGCGCTCCATTCCGCGGTCGAAGTCGGACTGGAGTTCCTCTGTAAGCTTTTCACGCGTGGCTTTATAGGCCGGATAACGCTCGTGCCGAAAGGAGAGACCCGAGTCATGCACCCAGCCGAGGTAGTCCGGCTGATGCTTGGTGATAAGGCGCTGCAAAAAATTGGCGATCCCCCAGCTGGCTGAAGTATTCTCGCCTTTACTGGTAGTCAGGGGCCGCGAAATCAGCGCGAAAAAAGCGCGATAGATGAGGGCGTAACCATCGACCAGGAACAGTCGCGGGCTGTCTGGAGCTTTCATGGAGTCAATATAAACGCCCTCGTTTTAGCAGGGGACGAGGGCGTTTCCTGGATTGGGTCGAGCCGCCGCAAACTCGTGCTATCGCTGCCGCCTGGCGTTGAGCGCGAGAAACTCGGTCTCGCTAGGTCTAGTGAGTCGCCACCGGCCAGTCTCTTCGTAGAAGACCAGCTGCGAGCTGTAATTGCGATACTGCCAGATTTGTAAGCGCGTCGTATTTCCCATCTGGCTGGTCGAGACCGTTCCATTCACGTTCCGCTCCACGACTTGGTCGGGCTCTCCCAACGCCACGAACACCATTCCGCGGTCGGAGAGCCAACCGGGGTTCCGATCCATTCTGAATTGAGCGTTGGCCACCTGAATCCGACCAAAATAGGCCTGCATGTCCTCATTGATGGGCGTTTCAGGGATCGGATCGGTAGAGCGCAGGAAATCTGCCCACAAGGTTGCCCGCTTCTCGGGCGCGGCATTTCGAAGTCCGCTGAGACGGCCGGGACTCGCAAAGAATCGCAAGTAGCCCAGCATGTCCTCGAACGACATGAGGGGGATGTCCTCGCCAAAGCTCACGAACAACGGAGCTTTCGCGCTGTCGGGGGCGTCTCGCCGGGTGAACAAAACCTGGGCGATACCAACACCCACGGTCGAGATAGGCACGCTTACGATACCACTGAACAGAGCACCGCGACGCGCCAGGGTAGTTGAGTCACGCCATAGCTGTGCTCCCTTGTCATTGCGAACAACGAAATTGACAGGCAGCCGCGCGCCTTGGCCGTAAGCTTCGATGTAGATCGCAACGGTACTGTCCCGACCAAAGACCGCACTCGAACGGGGACTCGCGAGCAGCCCCGGCGCGGAGTCAAACGTCGACCTTCCCGTCGCCTCGTAGACGAGGACGGGAGTGGAAAGGCGCCCCGTTCCGAGTGCGGGAACGGTGATTGTCGCCTGTTGGGTCGCACCACGTGAGCCACCTACATCCCGCACCATCGCTGAAATCGCGTAAACCCCAGGCGCCACATGGAAATAGTGCTGGAAAATGATGCTCTCATCGGTTCGGTTTACTTCCCGAAATGATCCGACGCGAACGATCTCCATGGCATTGACGCTCGCCACCTCGATGTCACCGCGGTTGAGGCTGAGCTTCACCTCGTAAGGAGCCCGATACCGATCGCCTTCCCGGCTGAACGTGAGCGCACGATTGGGAATCGAGATGCTCACCAGAACAAGAGTCGTGTCCGGAAAGGCGCTCGCAAAGGATGAAATCTTTCCCACGAACGCCACAGGACTGGGAGCAGCCAGCAAGCCGATTTCCCGATATAGCTCACTAATGTCCTGCGGTGGGGTTCCAGCCGGGGGGATTATCCTCGGATTTGGAGGGGTATTCGCGCGCGAGGGCGAGGAACTACAGCCACTGAGGACTGCGGTCCAAAGAAAAAACAGCCCTAAACAATATTTTGAAGAAATCAGCATGAGGCGATAATACCCTATCCGGTGTTGCCGGTTTCTATTAGTTTCGCGGCGTGTCTCGAGAACAAATGGTAGGTGCTTCGGTCGCTGGCTATGCAATCAGGAAGGAGGTAGGTGAAGGCGGTACCTCCGCCGTGTATCTTGCCGAGCATCCCAATCATGGCACCGTCGCACTCAAAGTGCTACGGGAAAAGCTACGTCAGGACAAGACGGCGGTAGCTCGGTTCGTCCGCGAGGCGAAGTATGGTGCCCGCGTCAAACACCCCAATGTCGTCGAGACAATCGAGATAGGAGAAGCCGAAAACGGCCTCCACTTTCTCGCGATCGAGTGGGCCGAGGGTGATATCCTTGAGCGCTATGCGAAGCAAAACGCGCCTCTTCCAGCAGACGAAGTCGCAACCATCGTCTCACAGATAGCCGCAGGTGTGCAGGCGGCCCACGATGCTAATATCGTGCATCGCGATCTGAAGCCGGAAAATGTGATGTACGACCCGAAGACCAGACGCGTGAAGCTTCTTGACTTTGGAATTGCGACCGACACACAGGCTTCGAATGACGAGCGTCTGACCCGAGCGGGATTCTTTGTCGGCACGCTCATGTACATCGCCCCCGAAGCTCTGTCAGGCGAAATCGTGACAGCCGCGGCTGATCAGTACAGTCTCGCCACTATCGCCTATTTTCTGCTGACACGTTGTTTGCCGTACACCGCGAAGGCGCCGCGCGAAATGTTCACTCAGCTCCTTACGATGCCTCCCATTCCGCTCAAAGACGCAGGAGAGGGGGGACTCGAGTTCTCGCCGGAGCTGGACGCTGTAGTCATGCGTGCTCTCTCGCGGGCGCCTGTCGCCCGATATCCGAGCGTGATGGCTTTTGCAAACGCTTTCTCGGAAGCCGCGAGCATCCCACCGGACCAGCCAAAGATTCTGGACAAGTTCAAGGGATTACTTAGGCGTAACCGGTAAGTCGTCAGGGTCGACCGGCAGCCAAAGCGTAAACGTCGATCCCTTTCCGAGCTCGCTTTCCAGCTCCACCATTCCGCCGATCAACGCAGCAAGCCGGCGAGAAATTGCGAGCCCAAGTCCAGTGCCGCGCTCTGCGGATTTGCCCCGAGGACCGGCGTCTATCTGCTCGAACTCCTCGAAAATTCGACTCTGGTCCGCGGAGTCGATCCCAATTCCGGTATCAACTACCTGAATGCCGATCCAGGGGTTCGTCGGGTAGGAGCTACGGTCGGCGGATCCAGGTCCACCCTCCGGGAGAGCGTCGACGAGGCGAGTGCGAATGATGATTCCGCCCTCCTCGGTGTACTTCACCGCATTTCCCAGGAGATTCACGAGTATCTGTCGCAAATGCGTCGGGTCGGTCCTGATGCGCGGTAGAGCCGCCCCCATCACGAGCGACAAGTGCAGATTTTTCTCATTCACAAGGGATTCTATCTCGCTCGCCACATCGAGAACGAACGGCCGCAAGTCAATACTCTCCGTATGAATCTCGAGGCGGCCAGCGGCCATTTTTGCGAGATCGAGAACCTGGTCAACCAGGTGTCGCAGATGATTCGCCGAGGCCTCAATCCGTTCAACTGGCTTTACCTGCCGGGGAGCAAGCTCCCCATACACTCCCTCCCGCAACAGATCCACGAAACCAACAATGGCGTTCAGCGGAGTTCGGAGCTCGTGCGATACATTTGCCAGGAATTCGCTCTTCATGCGGTTCACGCGGAGGAGCTCGGAGGAGAGTCTCTCCAGTTCCTTTGATCGCTCAACCAGGCTGCGTGCCTGGCGCCGCTCGTGACGAATGACGAGTGCAAGCCCGAGAACGGTTGCAAGGGAGATGAACCACCCGACGAAGCCAGTCCAGTGACCGAATCCTATCTGCGAAAGCAAGTGCATTGACTCCAATCATAAGAATCCATAACCTCCCGCACCATGACTGATCACTCGGCGCTCGTCGCACTTCTTGCCGAACGTTCCGCCAAACGCGGTGAGTTTACACTCGCTTCCGGCAAGCAGTCGAAATATTATGTCGATGCAAGATTGACGACGATGAGCCCAGAGGGCCTGTCGCTTATCGGCCCTCTTGGTCTCTCCGCTCTGCGGCAGTCGGGCTGGAACGTAGATGCGATCGGCGGCCTCACGCTCGGCGCCGACCCGATCTCCTATGCCATCAGTTACGCCAGCGCTGATTCCGATCGTCCGCTGCGAGCCTTCACCGTGCGGAAAGAGGCAAAATCTCACGGAACGGGAAAGACCATCGAGGGACCATTCAGAGAACGCGATCGGGTAGCCGTGATAGAAGATGTGATCACCACCGGCGGATCTGCGCTGCGCGCAATCGAGGCCGTCCGTGCCGCGAATGGACTCGTAGCAGGCGTACTTGCTCTAGTCGACCGGGAAGAAGGTGGACGACAAGCGATTGAAGCAGCCGGCATTCCGGTCATCAGTCTCGTCTCTGCAGCTCAGATCATCCAGGCGCTCGAGGCCTAGAAGCCTCATCGAGCTGAACCTTCGGCATCCAGCCTGGATATGCCGCCGAGGGACGAAAAGCACACAGCACGTCGACATAGGGAAGAATCAGGTCCGTCCTGAATAGCTGAAGCATCCCCTGACCATCGTACATGGTCCTGAATTTCACAGGAGACATTTTCATGATCGTGCGCACATGGCGCCCAAAGCTCTGGGGTGATGAGTAGTCCAGATGGTTGGCTACTCGCGCGACGGACAATCCGGGATTCTCGAAGAGTCGCGCTGCCCGTATCAGTCTCGCGAGTGATAGGTAGCGTTTCGGAGCCGGCAGTTCCGCGCGGAAGAAACGACTCATGAGTGTGCTGGGGAGAATATTGAGATGACGCGCAAGCTGCCGGACCGTCGATATCTTCGGCGACGAGTCAAACAGCAGCTCGAAGAACCGCCAGCAATCCTTCGAGACCCCCGGCAAATCAAGACTGATCTGCGCTAACGCCGAGCGCTGCAAATCGCTCGAACCTTGTGAGGCAAGAATATTTCTCAGTGTCTGCCATCCAGCCGCCATTCTCGCATCGACGAGCGTTCTGATCCCGAGCTGCCCCAGAGCGAGCGTAGTGTGAGGAGTCGAGTTCTGTGTCTCGGTAAGCAGAGCCACTGCCGGTACCCTCGGAAACTCCCGAACCATTGCCGCGACGCGACTGGAGTTCTGCGAACCATATCTGGTAACGGAAATCAGAACGAGGCTCACCTTTTGTTGCCTCAGATCCGAAAGAACTTCATCGAGCGATTCTCTGTGGAGGGCGTCACACAATCCCTCTGCCGCTGCGTCGACCCTGGAACGTTCGAGGGGAGTAAGAATGGTCGAGACAGGAGTACGAGCGCCGCGCTTCGGGTCGGAAGTCATGTTGATCCTCACGGTTGACGGGGTTATACCGCGCTGATGCCGGAACAATGCGCAGTCGATGTCAGCGCCGCGTCAATTCGCCTGCGGACCGAAGCAATGATTTACCGCATATCGTCATTCTGCTTATATTTCGAGAGGCAAACGGTCGGACGATCGCGCATCGGTATCCTGTGATACTTGTTCGAGGAAAGTCCGGGCTCCAGTGGACAAGCTGCCAGGTAACGCCTGGGCACGGACAGCGCGAGCGGTCCGTGACGGATAGTGCCACAGAAAAAAAACCGCCATCTTCGGGTGGCAAGGGTGAAACGGTGGGGTAAGAGCCCACCGCGCTCATGGCAACATGAGCGGCACGGCAAACCCCAGCTGAGAGCAAGGCCAAATATGCGGCGAGAGACGTCAACCTCGATCAAGACGCCGCGGGTAGGCTGCTAGAGAGCATGGGCGACCATGCTCATAGAGAAATGACCGTCCGGACTGCGCAAGCAATCCGACAGAACCCGGCTTATAGACCGTTTGCCAACGATGCAACAACCTCCGGCGGAACATCGTCGGAGGTTGTTTGTTTTAACGGAATCACAAGCACATAAGAGCGGAGACGATGCGGCGCAGAATCAATAGCTGGTACTTCCTCGTTTGCTTTGCGGCTGCGTGTACAGCCTCGACGGCGCGGCAACCTCGGCCGGCACCTTTGCCGTCACTACCGGCCCCGGTTCCTCTTCCGCCAGGTGGCGGCTCATGGACCTTCAATTATGCGCCGGGTACCGTCTCCTATCAGGTATCGCGCAGTGCCGTGATCGAAAGCCAATCCGATTCCGGAAGTCACCGGGAAACCTCGACGAATCTCACGCACGAGTTGCTGACGCTCGAGCAGGTTGGAGACACAATTCACTTCACGGCTGCCGTCGACACGTTTTGGACCACTACGCAGGGCGCAATCGGACCGGTGCAGCCTGTACAGTTACCCGCGCAACTCCTCGGCTCATTCGTAGGAGACAGCCTGACTGTTTCAGCTGATAGTGTCGCTGACAAATGCAACCCGGTCAGTTCCGCACTGTCAGCAGATCTGCACAATCTGCTCGTGCGGTTTCCCGTTCAACTATCGCAGGGAACCAGGTGGAGAGATTCCGTGGACCTGGAGACGTGCCAG
>Ga0193699_10001209_pt1 | contig 10379 bp, 11 predicted proteins | sample L3c2metaG_FD_160095 | JGI IMG/M metagenome (GOLD analysis project Ga0193699, IMG submission 160095) | Soil microbial communities from a riparian zone of the East river system, Colorado, United States - L3c2 | ecosystem: Environmental > Terrestrial > Soil > Riparian zone | place: USA: East... | reverse complement strand
GCCACGATCAGTTGCAGTGCAACCAGGACGAACAGAGCAATGGGTACGGCCTCCGGTCGGGCAAGGCCGCCGCGGCTGCGGGTCAGGCGTGCTATCAACGCGGTGGCGGGTATCAGGAAGAGCGCCAGCCATCCGACTCGCTTGAGGGCGTCGTCGTGGGCGAGATGGCCGATCTCATGGGCGATGACGACGCGAATCTCACGGTCGCCGAAGCGACCGTCCAGCAGTGTGTCCCACAAGATCACCGTACGCGTAGCGCCGAAGCCGGCGGCCTCTGCGTTGGGCGCACTCGTGAACCGATGGACATCTTGGACCCGCACCTCCGTGTCCCCCACTCCCTCGCTGCGCTCAAGCGCCCGCGCGTCGGCCAGCAGCTGCGGATCGCGCAGCGGCGAGGTGTTCGGAACCAGGTAGGGGCTGACGAACGTGGAGAGCAGCGCAAGCCCCACGAACACCGGGGCGGCGACAACCCACCACCAGCGCCGGAGCACGCCCGCCAAGCCCATCGCAACCGCCAGCGCCAGCGAGATGAACAAGAACTCGGCGCCGAGGCTGAAGAAGCTGCCGAACAGCCAAGCGAGATAGCCCTGGTGCGAGACGCCGTGACGGCGCTCCCACCAGACGCCAACCAGCCCAAAGGGGACCTCGGCGAGCCACACGACGGCAAAGCCGAGCATCCCCAACAGCATTCCCGTGCCGATGCGGCCCGCCGCCGACTCGCGCATCAGGCGGTGCCCTCGGCGGACGTACACCGCAAGCACTACGAGCAGGGTCGCTACGGCAAGCAGGCTCTCGATCTCCAGGAAGAGCTGATAGGAGGCGCTGCGCTCGAGAAACGAGGCGCCGAACACGCGGCTCGCGTCAACGTTGGGCAGGTCCAGCGATGCGGGGACCGTGGAGGCCCACAGCGCGTGCGCTCCCCAAACCCACAGCGCGACCCCGACGAGCAGAGCCAGCGTGGCGGGCCGCACCAGGCAGCAAGCTAGCCGCCGCAAGCCTTTCACCCACGTTCCGGCACGCTAGCTCCCGCACCACTCTCAAGCGGCCGGCGGCGAAGCAACCGACTCGGGCGTCGCAGCTGCAGACGGACGCGCGAGGCAGGGACCGCTATAGGGATAGGCGCCGGTCACAAGGAAGAGGTAGCCGTAGGTTTGAGCCCCGTAGCGCAGCGCCAGGGCGCCAGCGTTGCGCAGGCCCAGCGGCATTCGGCCTGTGGCGAGCGCCGCGAACCAGCCGAGGAAGGCAGCGGTGAACGCGAGCGATCCGTAGGCGCTTGCGACCAGCAGCGCCGGCAGCGCGAGCACGGAGCGAAAGAGGACGCTCCAGCGATTCTGGCGGGTGCGCTCCGCGATGCGAAGTTCGATCGGGTAACTCCCCGCGGCCCCGGAGAAGCCAGGAAAGGGGTTGCCTACCAGGTACACGTAGGACGCCACATGGAGCTGGTAGCGCATGTAGGCGGCGAGGAAGCGGTGCAGAAACCGAGGCGAGACGCCGGCGACCAAGGTGGCAAGCCAGTTGACGATCGCAGCGAGCAGCGCTGCGAGTCCCCACAGGGAGAGCCAGATCAGGTGTGGAAGCGCGAGCAGAAGGCGAAAGAACACGGTCAGGCGACTGCGCCGCAGATCGTCGCGGGCCTCGAGCTGCACCGGGTCGTCACGGGTGGGAAGCGGACCAATCGCGGTGAGGGGATCGCTCGAGGGATAGCGGTCGGTCAACAGCAGCAAGTAGGCCCAGAGCTGCGCCCCATAGGAGAGCCCATACGCGATGAGGTCACGCAGGCCCTGGGGCATGCGTCCGCGTGTCAGCGCGACGAACCAGCCCAGGAAGGCGGCGACGCCGACCAAGCTGCCGCTGAGCGCGGGAGAGTTGGAGCCGGGGCCGACGAGGACGGTGACGAGGAGCAGCGCCGGAACAGCGAGGACGATGCGGAACGCGACGCTCCAGCGATTTTGCCGACGCGGTGGGTCTATCTCGACGTCGATCGGATAGCCCGGCTTCCCGTCGAAGCTTGGCAGGCGCTCGGCTCCGAGGCTGACATATGCCAGGACATGGGTCGTGCACCTGACGAACCGTGCGAGAAACCGATGCAGAGGCTCGTGCGAACGCCCCATCACAAGCGTCACCGCCCAGTTGACGATCGCTACGAAGAACGCCGCAACGGCCCAGATCGCGAGCCAGACCAGGAACGGCAGGGCAAACCACACGCGGAAGAAGACGCTGCCGCGACCCCGCTGGAGGTCGTCGGAGACGGTCAGGCGAACAGGCCGCTCATTCACGGCTCAACTGTAGGCCGGCAAGCGGACGCCGAGCCGGACCGGGCCCGCCGGGGGCCCGGTCCGAGGGCATCTGAGGGTTCAGGTGCCGCGCGGGTGCGGCGCGTGCCCGCCGATGTGAAGGCTGTCGAGCAGCCTCGGGACGTAGAAGAGGCCGCAGGCGCCAACGACTACGTAGACGATGTCGGTGAGCGTGCCGCCCCCGAACACGTCCGAGATCACGTTGGTATCGAACAGCCCGACCATGCCCCAGTTGAGGGCGCCGAGCACCATGATCAGCAGGACGACCGGCTCCAACCGCTTGATCGTCTCCATCTCAATCCTCCTGAGAGATAATGCGGATAGTTACGAACATTGATACACGCGGGGACGTCCGGGGTTACCGCCAGGGGCGGTAGCTTGCGAACCGTGAGCCGGAGGGACGCTTGAGGGCGCTGGTGCAGCGCGTCAGCCAGGCCGCGGTCGACGTCGAGGGCGAGCGGGTGGCGCAGATCGGGCCGGGGATGCTGGTCCTGCTCGGCGTGCGGCGGGGAGACGGCGAGGAGGAGGCGGAGCGGCTCGCGGCCAAGGTGCGGGCGCTGCGGATCTTCGACGACGCCGAGGGACGGATGAACGAGCCGCTCGGCGGACGGGAGGCGCTCTGCGTCAGCCAGTTCACGCTCTACGGCGACGCCGGCAGGGGCAACCGCCCCAGCTACACCGATGCGGCGCCGGCCGACGTCGCCGAGCCGCTCTACGACCGCTTCTGCGAGCGCCTCGGGGCAGCGAAGGGCGTCTTCGGCGCCTGCATGGGCGTCGCCCTGGTCAACGACGGCCCGGTCACCCTCATGGTGGAGTCATAGCCGGCGAGCGTTCGCGGATTCGCGAGGCGACGCCCGGCGACGCCGAGCCGGTCGCGGCGCTCTGGACCGAGGCCTACGTCACCTGCGGCGTCGGCGGCAGGACCGAGCCCTACGCCGCCGCTGACTTCCTCGACTCCTCCCGCCACGGCCGGGTCTTTGTCCTCGACGGAGCGGCGGGGCCGGCCGGCGTGGTCGTCCTGCTCGCCCCCGGCTCCCCCGGGCGGGCCGTCGCCCGCGACGACGAGGCGGAGCTCGGGCGCCTCGCCGTCGCGGGCCCGGCTCGGCGAACGGGGATCGGCCGGGCGCTGGCCGCCTTCTGCGAGGAGCGGGCGCGCACCGCCGGCTGGCAGGCGATCGCACTCTGGAGCCGGCCCGGCCAGGTCGAGGCGCACCGGCTCTACGAGTCGCTCGGCTACCACCGGATGCCCGAGCGCGACGCGGTCGACGCCACCGGCCACGAGCGTCTCGTCTTCCGACTCTCGCTCAGCGCGAGCCCAAGGCCTCGTCGATGAAGGGCCCGAGCAGCTCCCCGGTATGGGCGGCGGTCGTCTCGGGAGAGTCGCCGGGCGCCGTGATGTAGCTGATCGCGAGGCGGACGAGGGTCTCGGCGAGGAGGCGGACCTTCGCCGGCGGCGCCTCGGGCCAGCCTTCTTCAATGACGCCGCCGAGGCGGGCGGTGGCCCAGTGGACGACCGGCATCCCCTGCGTGGTGACGAAGGGCAGCATGCCGCCGGCGCCGTCGTCGCTGAGCAGGACCCGCACCAGAGGGTCCTCGCCCGCCGCCTGCAGGAAGGCCCCCAGCGCTGCGCCGACCGCCGCGCGGGGGTCGTCGAGGTGCTCGCGTACCGCCGCCTCCACCCCGTCGAGGAAGCGCTCGCCCTCGTGGATGACGAAGGCCTGGGCGAACTCGTCGCGACTGCCGAACTCCTTGTAGAGGGTCTGGCGGCTGACGCCGGCGGCGCCGGCGATATCGGCCATCGTGATCTCCGACCAGGCGCGCCGCTGCAGCTCGTCGCGCGCGGCGCCGAAGAGGGTCTCGCGCAGCAGCTGCCGCGCCGCCTGCGGGTAGGGAGTGCGGGCGGTCGCCCCGTCGCGCATCGTCGCAGCGGCGGCGCTCATCCGTCAGACCCCTCGGCCTCGAAATCGACCTTGTCGCGCACGCCGCAGTCGGGGCAGGCCCAGTCGTCGGGCACCTGCGACCACGGCGTCCCCGGCGAGAACCCCTCGCGCGGGTTGCCCTCCTGCTCGTCATAGATGTAACCGCAGACCGGGCAGCGGTAGCGGCTCACGCGGCCGCTCCGTAGCGGGCGAGGACGCGGCGCCTGGCGCGCGGCTGGATGTTGGCGCGGCTGACGTCACCGCTGAAGTGCGCCAGCAGGCGAGGATCCATCACCCGCCGCCAGAGCGGCGGGATCAGAGCGAGGACGATCATCCCGGCGTAGCCGGTCGGCAGCTGCGGCGCCTCGTCGACGTGTCGCAGCGCCTGGTAGCGCCGCGTCGGGTTGGCGTGGTGGTCGCTGTGGCGCTGCAGGTGGTAGAGCAGGACGTTGGAGGCGACGTTGTTGCTGTTCCAGCTGTGCTCGGGCCGGCAGCGCTCGTAGCGGCCGTCCTCTCGCTTCTGGCGCAGCAGCCCGTAGTGCTCGAGGTAGTTGACGACCTCAAGCAGCGAGAAGCCGATCGCCATCTGGATCAGCAGATAGGGCAGGACGGCGACGCCGAAGACGGCGACCAGGGCGGCGAAGAGCACGATCGTCATTGCCCACGCCTGCAGGATGTCGTTGCGCCAGCTCCACGCCGGGTGCTCGCCGCGGGAGAGGCGCTCGCGCTCCAGCCCCCACGCCGATCGCAGGCTGCCGCTCACGGTGCGCGGCAGGAAGGCCCAGAAGCTCTCCCCCAGCCGGGCGCTCGCCGGGTCCTCGGGGGTGGCGACGCGGACGTGGTGACCGCGGTTGTGCTCGATGAAGAAGTGGCCGTAGGCGCTCTGCGCCAGCGCCACCTTGCTCAGCCAGCGCTCGAGGCTTGCCCGCTTGTGGCCGAGCTCGTGCGCGGTGTTGATCGCGATGCCGCTGACCATCCCCATCGTCATTGCCAGGCCGACGCTCTCGAGCGTCGAGAGCCCCCCGTCGGCCCAGAGCCAGCAGGCGAAGACCAGCCCCGCGTACTGAATCGGGATGAAGGCGTAGGTGCACCAGCGGTAGTAGCGATCCTGCTCGAGCCACTTGAGGACGCTGTCGGGCGGATTCGTCGCGTCCATCCCGATCGCGACGTCGAGCAACGGGAAGGCGCCAAAGACCAGCACCGGGCCGAAGAACCAGAAGGCCTCGAACCCCGTCGCCTCGACGCTCGCCCAGGCGAGGAACGGCGCCAGGGGGATGATCAGGCCGAGCAGCCAGGCGTAGCGCTTCGGGTCGCGCCAGCTAGCGGGGCTAAGCTCCAGGTCCTCGTGCGAATGGGCGTGCGCGGCTGCCTCCATGCGTTCCCGTCCTCCTTGTCAAATCGACTGGTTCAGTTCGGATGATTGACATATTAGCTAATATTGTCAACTAAGGCAACAAAGCTAGTCTCCCTGTTCCGATGCCCTGGGGCAGTGCCGCAGCTCGAGTACCCATAGTGGCCTCTTAGCTGCGGCACGTCAGCGAAAGCGATCCGGGCTAAACTTCGCGCCGATGTACACCCTTCTCGGCTTTCTCCAGATCATCATCTCCGTCGTCCTGATCTTCCTGATCCTCCTGCACTCGGGGAAAGACACGGGCCTTTCCGGGGCCTTCGGGATCGGCGGCGGAGGCAGCTCCTTCGGCGGCGGTTCGATGGTCGAGCGCAACCTGGATCGGGCCACGGTCTTCTTCGCGATCCTCTTCGTGCTCAACACCTTCGTGCTGTTGAAGATCTAGCGGCGAGCGCTCAGACCGGCTCGCGGTCGAGCATCTCGACCGCCTCGCGGCGCAGCTCGGCGTCGAGGATCGCGTAGTCCTCGTCGGAGAGCTTGCCCGCCGCGTGGTCGAGCTCGGCGTCGCGGATCTCGCGGTACTTGGCTTCCTTGAGCGCCTCGAGCTCGCCGTCGGCGGCGGGCGCCCGCCGCGCCCGGCGCGCCGGCCAGATCGCGAGCGCCGCGCCGGCGAGGGCGATCAGCCCGCCGATCCAGATCCAGGTGACGAGCGGGTCGACGATGACCCGGAAGGTCGCCGGCGCGGCGTCGGCGAGGTAGCTGCGCGCCAGGCGCTTCGCCGTCGCCGCCTGCAGGGTGTCGATCTGCTCCAGCGCCACCGGTCGCAGGCGCGGATCCGCCGCGGCCGCCCGCATCAGCCTGGAGACGGCCTTGCACTGCGGCGGGGTGCCCGGCTCTCCGCCGACGCAGGCGCGGAAGCCCTGGTCGGCAGCCCGGATCCGGCGGCGCAGGGCAGAGATGTCTGGCTGCTCCGCGATCCACAGGTCGCTGCCCGCTCCCGCCTTCAGACCGACCTCGCTGGTCGCCTCGCCGTCGAAGAAGCTGCCGATCGTCCTCCGCGACACGCCGGTCGGGCGGAAGAAGCGGCGGCTCGGGCGCAGGGTGAAGCCCTCGCCGCCCCGCTCGACGCGGAGCACCGCGCCGAAGCTGAAGGCCTCCTCGCTGACGCCGACGGTCGGCCGCTCGTAAGTGATCCTGCGGCCGTCGACGACGGCGCTCTCGCCCGGCTTCAGCGTCACGTCGCGTTTGGTCTGGAAGCTCGAGGAGGCGGCGACGCCGATCAGCAGGACGGCGACGCCGACGTGGACGGCGTAGCCGCCGTAGCGACGGCGGTTGCGGGCGACGACGCCGAGCAGCGCCGCCGGCAGCGAGCCGCCGGCGAGCACGCGACGCGCCTGCGCCCCGCGCCAGAGCTCCTGCCCGAGCCCGGTCAGGGCGAAGGCCGCGAAGACGAAGAGGGCAAACGCCCAGAGATGGCTCGCCGCGTCGCTGAGGACGAGAAGCGCGAGGGCCGCGGCGGCCGCGACAAGCGCCGGCGCGAGGAAGACGCGCTTCGCCGAGCCCCAGCTGACCCGCCGCCAGGCGAGCAGCGGGCCGATCCCGGTGAAGAGGACCAGGAGGATCGCCAGCGGCGTCGTGTAGCGGTCGAACCAGGGCGCCGCCAGCGAAGCCCTCTCGCCCGTGAACAGCTCCGAGATCAGCGGGAAGAAGGTGCCCCAGAAGATCGTCGCGCAGAGCGCCACCAGGAGCAGGTTGTTGACGAGGAAGACGGCCTCGCGCGAGGCGAGCGAGTCGATCCGCTTCTCCGAGCGCAGGTCGTCGAGGCGGGAGACGATCAGTGCCGCCGAGCCGATCAGGACCACCGCGATCAGGCCGAGGATGTAGGGGCCGACGGTGCTGTCGCCGAAGGCGTGGATCGACTGCAGCACGCCCGAGCGGACGAGGAAGGTGCCGAGCAGCGCCAGCGAGAAGGTGGCGACGATCAGGCAGGCGTTCCAGACCTTAAGCATGCCGCGCTTCTCCTGGACCATGACCGAGTGCAGGAAGGCGGTGGCCGCGAGCCACGGCATCAGGGCGGCGTTCTCGACCGGGTCCCAGGCCCAGTAACCGCCCCAGCCGAGCTCGGTGTAGGACCAGCGGGCGCCGAGCAGCAGGCCGAGGCCGAGGAAGGCCCAGGCAATCAGCGCGAAGCGGCGGGTGGCGCGGATCCAGGCGGCGTCGAGGCGCCGCGTCACGAGCGCCCCGACCGCGAAGGCGAAGGGAATCGTGAAGGCCACGTACCCCGAGTAGAGCATCGGCGGGTGGATCATCATGCTCGGGTGCTGGAGCAGCGGGGTCAGGCCGATGCCATTCGCCGGCGCCGGGCTCGTCCCGAAGGGGTCGACGCCGCCGGCGAACAGCATCAGGCCGGTGAAGAAGGCGGCGATGCCGGCCATCACCGCGGTCGCGTAGGGAACGAGCTCGCGCAGCTTGTCGCGTGTCGCGTAGAGCGCCGCCGAGGAGGCGATCGAGAGCACCCAAGCCCAGAGCAGCAGCGAGCCCTCCTGGCTCGACCACATCGCGGCCAGCTTGTAGAAGGTCGGGGTCTCGATCGAGGAGTGCTGCTGGACGATGTTGAGCGAGAAGTCGTCCGCGACGAAGGCGATCTCGATCAGGACCACGCAGAGGGTGAGCAGCGCGAAGAGCGCGTAGACCGCCCGGCGCGAGACCTCCACCCAGCGCCGCTGGCCGTGGCGGCCGACGAGCGCCGCGGCCGCGGCGCAGAGCGCCGCGAGGAAGGAGAGCGCCAGCGCGGCGCTGCCGAGGCTAGCTGTCATTACGGGTCGTGAACTTCGACGGGCACTTGGTCACGAGGGTGTCCGGCTCGCCGACGAAGGCGCCGTCCTCGACCTGTCCCGTGAGCACGATCTCGCGACCGCCCCGGAAGGGATCGGGGACCGTGCCGGTGTAGGTGACGGGGATGCTGCGCCCGCCGCCGTCGCGGTCGGCGACGCGGAAGCGCAGGCCACCGCCCTCGCGACGGATCGAGCCCGGCACGACCTTGCCGGTCATCTCATAGCTGGTGCCGGGCGCGGCGCCCAGCAGCTGCGAGGGCTCCTTCGCCTCGGTCGAGGCGCTGAAGGACGTGTAGACCAGCGCCGCCGAGAGCAGCACCGCGACACCCAGCGCCACCACCAGGCGAATCGTCCTCTTGCGGGCGGGATCCACGGGCCCAGGATTATCGCAAGGCGGACCTGGGACAATGGAGGCGATGGCTGCGCGAGGCGACGACGACCCGGTGCTGCTGATCACCGGCGCCAGCAGCGGCATCGGCGCCGCGACCGCTCGGGCGGCGGCCGGCCACTACCGGCTCGTGCTCGCGGCGCGACGGCTGGAGCCGCTGGAGGAGCTCGTCGCCGAGCTCGGCGGAGCCGAACGGGCGCTCGCCGTGCGCTGCGACGTCACCGAGTGGGACGAGGTGCAGGCGATGACCGCCGCCGCGCTGGAGCGCTTCGGGCGGATCGACGCCGTCTTCGCCAACGCCGGCTTCGGCGCCACCCGCGGCTTCCTCGAGGAGTCGGTGGAGCACTGGCGCTCGATGGTCCTCACCAACGTCTACGGCGTCGCGCTGACGATCCGCGCCACCCTCCCCCACCTGCTCGAGCGTGGCGAGGGCCACTTCCTCGTCACCAGCTCGGTGGCCGGCCGGCGGGCGCTTCCCGGCTCGCTCTACTCGGCTACCAAGTGGGCGGCGACCGCAATCGGCGAGGCGCTGCGCGCCGAGCTGCGCCAGATGCATGAGAACCACGCGATCCGGGTGACGCTGATCGAGCCGGGCATGGTCGATACGCCGTTCTTCGAGAACCGCCCCGGCGATTGGGCGCTGCGCGACAGCGACATCGCCAAGGCGGTGATGTTCGCGCTGGAGCAGCGCGAGGGCGTCGACGTCAACGAGATCCTCGTCCGGCCCACGGCGCAGCCGATCTGAGCGTCACGGCTCCCTAGCCGCGCTTGTGGCCTTTGCCGTGCCGCCCGCAGGGCGTGCGCACCTGCGGCCGCTGGTTGGCCTTCTTGCCGTTCTGGCCTTTGAGCCTGACGATCGCGCGCAGCTGTTTCGGCCCCAGCTTGCAGAGGTTGGCGGAGTTGACGAGGAGCCCTTTCTTGCCTCCCCTGATCGTCAGCATGAACTTGCTCACCGGCACGTCGGGAACGACGTCGAAGGTGTTGCGGATGCGGCCTTTGACGCTGTCGGTGCGACCGACGAGATGGACCTCGACCTGGCCGCGGAGTTTGGCGACGAGGTCCGGCAGGGTGTTATTGGACGAGCGCAGGTAGACCGGCCCCTTGACCGGTTTGTCGAGCAGCGGCGTGATCGCCTTCGCGTAGCCGTAGACCGAGTTCTTCGGGCAGTCGTTGGCGGCGAACTGGACCCGCGTGCAGATCTTGGAGAGGCTCGCCTGGTCGAGGAAGAAGTAGCGGGGCAGCGCCACCGAGGCGCGGCCGACGTTGGCGTCGCCTTTGCGGGCGGTGAAGATGGCGCGCAGTTTCGGGTTTTTCGCCCTGCGGGTCCCGCCGAACACCCTGAGGCGCAGTTTCGGCTTGAAGCCGAGGCGGTCGCAGCCGTTGGCCTGCAGCGAATCGGAGACACGGAAGGCGCTGAAGGCCGCCGGGTCGAGCGGATTGGCGCCACCGCCACGCAGCGTTCCAGTTGCGGTCAGGCGCGAGCAGTTGGTCGGGTTGAGCGAGAAGTCCTTGCGCTCGGTCCGGACCACGATCGAGCGGATGCCGAGCAGCGCGCCGCCGAAGACGTGCGGGATCGGATCCGAGACGGCGTGGACC
>Ga0193699_10001208_pt1 | contig 10381 bp, 12 predicted proteins | sample L3c2metaG_FD_160095 | JGI IMG/M metagenome (GOLD analysis project Ga0193699, IMG submission 160095) | Soil microbial communities from a riparian zone of the East river system, Colorado, United States - L3c2 | ecosystem: Environmental > Terrestrial > Soil > Riparian zone | place: USA: East... | reverse complement strand
ATCGTCGCGACATAATTCGGCAGCACGCCCGAATAGGTGTGCACCGCCCCCGGCGCCCGCACGCTGCTCTTCGCCTGCGGCGTCCGCGCCGTGTAGCTGTGCGTCGCCGCGACCGCGCTCACGAAGCCGCCGGCATTGGCGCTCGGCGCGCGGCCGGTATATGCGTGCGTCGCCTGCGCCGGCGAAACCTTCGCGCGAAGCTGCGCCAGGCGGCCGGTATAGGTATGCGTCGCCTGGCCCGGGCTCACTCTGACCTGCGCCTGCGGCGTCCGCGCGGTGTAGCTGTGCGTGGCCTGCGCCGGCGCGACCTTGCTGCGCGCCTGCGGCGCCCGCGGCGTATAGCTGTGCGTTGCTATGGCACCGAACACCGATGCCTTCACCTGCGGCACCCGCGAGGTATACGTGTGCGTCGCCGCGGGCGGCACGACGCCGCTGCCGGTCGAGATCCCCGGCACGCGCGCCGTGTACGTGTGCGTCGCCTGTGACGGCTGGATCTTGACCCGGACCTGCGGAATCGGCCCGGTGTAAGTGTGCGTCGCCTGCGCCGGCTGCACCCTGACGCGGACCTGCGGCGCCTGGCCGACGTAGGTGTGCGTCGCCTGCGCGGGCTGGACCTTTACCCGGACCTGCGGGGCCAGCGCGGTGTAGGTGTGCGTGCGTCCCGGCGCCTGTATCTGCAGCTGCAGCTTCGGCGCCTGGCCGAGATAGCTATGGCTCGCGAGCCCCGCTAGAACGACCGCGGCAGCAGGCGCGCCCGCGCCGCCCACCCACGGCGCGAGGACCGAGGCGTTCCCGCCCTGCGGGTAGACCTGCCAGTTGCGAAGATCGAGGAGCATTCATCTCACTGCAAGATGCTGACCTGCACTTCTCCGGAGAAATCCGTCGCGGCAAGAACGCGCAGACGTTCGCCGGTGGCGATCACAGCTACAGGTCCGATCACGGTATGGAGAAACCCTGACGGCAGGTATGCCTTCTGGCTGTGCAGATCGGCGTCGTTCATGGCGTTCCTGTGCTGGATTACTACCGAACCTCCGTTGGCGTTGTGCATGAGAATCGTGAAGCTGGCGATGCCGACAGACAACTGTCCAGTATCGGCAAGGAGATCGTCGATTACCGGATCAACCTTGACTCCCTCGGTTGCCCAAGCCATGACTATCAGAAGTAGCGGGCCGGGTCTACTTCATCCCAGTCGACTTCGACGCCGAACTTCCAGGTGCCGGTGGCCGGGACCGTGGCGCGAATGACGAACCCTTCGTTCATCGCGAGTTCCAGCGGGTTCTTCCGCGGATCGAGCCGGTCGAACAGCAGACCCGGCTGCATCGACACGAAGTTCGCCGGTACTGCGCCGACCGAACTGACGAGGATGCCCATCGCGTTGTTGTCGAGGACGCGGGTGCCTGCCGTGAGCGTGGCTGTATTCGCCACCGCGATCTGCCCCGTCGCCGAAGCCGCAATCTGAATCTGCGATGCACCCATCCGGGTTGAGAGCGCCTGCGACTTGCCCGCCAGCGAGATCGACGCGCCACCTGTGTCCTGAACGGTGAAGCCCGTCGCACGAATCAGATCGATGATGACCGAGCCTTGCGCAAAGGCCGTCCCATCCGTAGCAGCCGTGAATCTGACGTTCTTGATCAATGCGAAGATTGAATTCGTCGCCCAGCGGAAGGCGAAGACCGGCGCATTCGCTGCCAGACCCGCCGCCATGACTCCTGAATTGACAGCGAATGAATACTCGCCATAGACCCCAGGATCGCTCGGTCGAATGCTGACGCGCGCTGCATGATGGCCAGGGTCGATTTGCTGGTTGACGTTTTCATAGGTGCCGTAACCGCGCTGCAGAACTTCTTGTCCCATGATCTGTTTTCCTTTAATTGGTCAAATCGTCGTCGTCCTGGAGCAACATCCCGGACATTTCGGCAATGCCGCTCCGAATCTGTTTAAGCACGCTCAAGATTTCTGCCTGCGTCACTACATCCTCGAACGTGCTGATAGTGTTTCCAGCAGCGTCGGCGAGTGCGACCTTCTGAATAAACACATTGGCTGCCGCGGCCAATGTTGTCGTCGTGCCGTCTGCATTGATGACCGGCGTTCCCGCTGGCAGCGTCGCCACCAGGTTGGCGATCTTCTTGCCCGTCGATATGTCTGGCGGGCCCTGTACGAATCCGGCTTGTTCGCTCATGACGGATCCACCGAAGTGATCGGGTTAGCGCCCGGAGTCGAGGTGATCGTCCCGTTCCAGGCCTCGGTCGTGTCGTCCTCTTTCTTCACCGACAGCGTCGCACCGCTGATCGACCACAGATTGCGCAGGAACCGCAGCGCGTTCAGCGGCGAGCGCGCTGCCTCGCCGGCGACTCCGGCCATGTCGCGCTTCAAGAGCGCGTCGGCGATCTTGCGCAGATCCATCTGGCCCTGCCCCTCGCCGAACGTCTCGATCACGAAGGCGTCATCCTCGACGGCCTTGGTCGCGGAGTCCGCTATGGTGACGGCCACCTGCGCCGCCTGCATCTCGGTCGCGGTGAGCGAGAAATCCCAAATCGCGGTGTTGCCCATTGCGATCGCCACCGGCAGGTTGGTGACATTCGCCGCAGCGCCCCCGTCCTTGCTGATCTTCACGTCGCCCGCGGCCGGGGTCCAGTCCGCGCCGACCGCGTAGTCCACCACGGCGCGCTTCACCATCGGCACATAGATGTGGCGGGCAACACCGTACTCCGAAGAGAACAGTTTCATCGCCCAAGCCCTCTAGCCAGACTGCGCGGCGCGCCGCGCGAAGCGAGTCCCGCGACTGCCGCAAATTGATCCGCGCCGATATTCCACGGCGTCACAGGCGTCTCGCCATCAACATCTTTCGTGATCGGATAGTTCGCATCCGCGCTCAGGTCAGTGCCAAAGCCCTTTGCCCCTGCGTCGCCTCCCGCAAGGTGAAAGTTCTTCGCTCCGGCGTTGACGAAGGTGAACGTCTGGCTGACGCGGTTGTGTGTCCCGGCCGTGCTCGTGCCGTCGCTCGAGGCGTTGTAATCGGTGCCCGCGCCCCACGACCCCGCATCGAGGAGGAAGCCAGTGTCCGTCGGCGCGGAGGCAATCACATTCTTAACGGTGATCGTGCCGCTCCCGCCGTGCGAGTCACGGATGCCGTAGAAACAGTTGTTGAACGTCAGATCCTCGGCGTAGCACAGGCCGCTGCCAGAAAAGCGGAACCCTCCCGAAAAATCTTTGGTACAGTCGTAGATAATGCCGTTCCCCAGTTTTGCCGTGAACGCGCCGCTCTCGGTTGCGATGCCAAAAGAGTTCGCCCCATTGCCAGCGATGATGAACCGCTCCACACGCACGTCGGATGGCGTGCCGATGAAGCGCAGGTATAGTTCAACGCGCGGTGTAGTCGGCCCCTGAATATCAATTTGCGGCCCGTAGAAGCGCACGAACTCATCGTCGATGACCAGCGCATCTACGTCTGTTGGCTCAAGCCGCCACTTCGCCGCGTCGTAGACGCCGCTGTGGATGTCGATGGCGACAATATCCCAGTAGCGCGTCGCGTCGGTCGTCGCCCCGGAGATAGTCACCTGTGCCGTGTCCTGCATGGCGTACAAGTCAAGCTCGATGATCTTGTCTCCGGCGACGAAATCCGAGGCCTCACCCGCGATCGCACCCGCGAGCGAGGTGTAATCCCCGCCCGATGGCTTCACCGTCTTGATGATGCGCGTCGCCATCTCAGTCGAGCCCCGCGAACACCGCGTCGTCGCGGAAGCGCGTGATGAAGGCGCGAATCTGCGCCACCGTCACCGTTACCTCGCCATCGGCTGTGAGCGCGTCCTTGAAGGCTTGAGGAATCAGGCCGAGCCGGGCCCGCCAACGCCGCTTGCGGAAGCAGAGCGGGCGATCGAAGACATCGGTCACCGCCACCCCTAGATCGTCCTCGGTCTGCTCATCAAGCAAGGCCGACGCCCTGGCAGCCGTCGGGCCCGGGATCTTCACGATCACCAGGCGCCCCTGGTTCGGCCAGTCAGCCGCCGCGTTGCCCTCGGCAATCCACTGTTGCTTACTCTCCAGCCGGCCCCATGTCGCGCCGTCTTCCTTCACGACGACCACGTGCCCGAGCTTGAAGCCGCAGCGCCGGTCCTTCTCCGGGTCTGCGAGTTGATCGTTGCGCGCGCAAAGTAGGATTTCGCACACCTACGTCGTCGTCCAGGTCGAGATGCCGCTCGCGTTCCACTGGATCGTGAGGTCGCCGGTGACGTTGCCGACGTCGGCATCGGCGGTCACCACGCTGTAGAGCTTGGAGGTCGCGCCGGCGCCGGTCGAGCGATAGACCGCGAATTTGCGCGCCGTGGAGAAGCCGGCCCCGGACTGCGTCCAGACCACATCGTTCGCGTCGAAGGTCACCGTGCCGGTCGTCCGCGTGACCGTCGGGCTCGCGAGCGTCGCGCCGCCCGCGGTGTAGTTGGTGCCCGTCACCTCGTTGGTCAGGTCGCTGAAGAATTCGTGCGTGTCCTGGTTCGGCGAGTAGGTGTTGGTGTGCGCCGACACCTTGATCGTGTCGGTATCAAGATCGAACACCGAGTTCGCCAGGCCGTTCCACTGGCCGAGCAGCGCGCGGTAATACATGAGGTGCGTGACGCTGAAGAGGTAGACGCCATCGTCCTGCGTGAACAACAGCCGGGCGAGCACCGCCGCCGCGATCAGGACGACGAGCGCGGCCACCGCGGGTTTCACCTTCGGCGCCACGATTTTCTCGGGCACCTCCTTGTACTCGCGCGCGAAGCGCTCCTCGTCGACCACGTAGACGTGCTCGCCATCCTCCACCACCCAGTCCCCGAACTTCAGCGAATAACGCTCCTTCGGAGACACCTCGAGCAAGCCCTTGTAGAGGCGCCCCTCGATCGGGTAGCGCTGCACGGCGGGATAATCGCCATCCTTGGCCCAGCGCACCGCCACCACGCTCGCCAGCGCGCCGGCCTTCAGATAGTGCCCGCCCTCGACCGTCACATTTTTCTTGAGCGTTGCCATGATGAAGGCCCCTCTAGTGAAGTTGCGCGCTTTGCGGCGCCACGCCCATCTGCAGCGGAGGGACGCACACGATGATCTTGCGGACGAAGGCGAAGCCGAAGCGGCCGCTATCCACGCGCTTCGCCTCGCGTTCCGGGTTCTCGAAAGCGCAGTCGTGCGCCCATTCGATGCGATATTCGGGGATCTCCTCGCCTTCCGAGAGCGCGTCGAAAAAATGCGGGCCCTGCGGGCGGCAGGCGATCGTGTAGATCTTGCCGCGGCCGCATTCGTGATCTTCGACTTCGACCACGACGCCCAGCGCGAAGAGCGCGCCCAGCATCTCGGCCTGCTCGGCAATGGTCTCGTACAGCACCAGGATCCGGCCGAGCCGGTTCGAGTTCGGGTAATAGACTTCCATCAGCTCCTCCAGCGGTTGACGAAGTTGTCGCGGCGCGTGCGCCGGGGCTTTGCGGCGGGCGCAGCTGGCGGTGCATCAGGCGCGACCGGCTGTTTCGCGGCTTCTCCGGCATGCGCCGCCGCCACGAACAGATCCGACGCGGTCAGCTTGAGCGTCGCTTCGAGCTTGTCCCAGTTCACCCGCGTGATGCCGGCATAGAGCGCCGCGGCATAGGCGTACACCTCGAGGTCGAGCGGCTCGTTCCTCGAGCCGGCGTCCTTTTCCCAGCTCATGCGCGCATAGCCCTTGTGGTAGCGCGTCACCAGGCGCTCGGCGGTGAGCCCCTTGTAGTAGTCCTCCGGCAGGCCGAGCGGGAAGTGCATGCAGCCCGGGCCGGTCATCGTGATCTTGAGCCGCGCGTAGATCCGCGCCTTTGCGGTGTCGACGCCCACCGGCCAGAGCTGCACCCCGCCCTTGATCGTGGTGCCTTTATGCGTGACATCTTGCGGAGTCGGCCGCCCCAGGATCGACTTTCCCGCGCGCGCCTGCCCTTTGACGGGGATTACGTGCCGGTGCGTGCGCCGCCGGCAGAAGTCGTACACCATCTGCGTCCGGAAGCCCGCGTCGACCGCCGTCGCCACGATCCGCAGCTTCGATCCGGTTTCGTGCGGGAAGGTGAGCTCGAGGAACTCGCTCAGCCTGTCCCAGGGCGCGGGCGTCTCGGTGTCGCCGTGGATGACCTCGTGCTGCACCAGCCACGATTCCTCGCCGCGGCCCCAGGCCTTCACTTCCGCCTCGAGCCGGTCGCCCTGGACGTCGACGCTCGCCGTGAGCATGAGCCCCGCCATCGGCACGGTGCCGAGGCGGTATTCCTCGGCGCGGTTTTTCAGGTCGAGGTCGGAGGGCTGCTCGGAGGCCTCGAGGTAGGTCTCGCCGAGCACCGTGTTGGTCCACACCTTGAGGAGCTCGCCCGTCGGTTCCTTGTCGGCCTCGAGGCGCTTCTTGACCGCCTGCGTCCAGCTGAACCAGCCGAGCGGCGAATACAGCGCCGAAAGGTGGAAGCCGGCGGGCTTTCCCGGGCCCGGCGCCTCGGCGATCCAGCGGCCGCGCGCCAGCATGTCGGTCTTGTTGTGCTCGTCGACGCGCCCGGCGCAATGCGCGCATTCGTACCACACCTCGAGCAGCTCGCCGGTGTCGCGCTCGGTGATGTGCGCGTGTTCAACCTTCGCCTGGCAGCTCGTGCAGATGTCTGGACTCGCTCCGGGCGCGAGCTCCGTGATCACCCCGCAGCCCGCGCAGCGCAGCTCGCGCAGCCGGCGCGTTTCCCAGCGCATCTGCCCCCAGGCGAGGACCTGCTCCTGGCGGCAGTGCGGGCACGGCACGTAGTAGCGGCGCTGGTCGGAGCGCTTGTAGGCCGCCTCGATCTTCGATCGCCCGCGGATGGTCGGGGTCGAGGGCTTGTAGATCTTGCGCCGGAAGCCGTAGGTGTCGGTGCGCTTCTCGGCGAGCTCGTCGGCCGGGCCCTGGCCGTCGACGTCGTCCGGGTACTCGTCGAGCTCGTCCTCGAACAGATATCGCACCGGCGTCGACTTGAGTTCCGCCGCGCTATTCGCGCCGGCGACGACCAGGATGCCGCCGGGAAATTCTTTCAGCGATGCCGTATTCGACTTGTCGCGCGATGCGTCGCTGATCTTGGCGCGCAGGCTGGGCGTGGCCTCGATCATCTTCGCCAGGCGCGTGCGCGAGCTGCGCTTGCCGGTGTTCGAGGTCGGCATCACCATCATCGCCGGGCCCGGCGCCACGTCGACGATGTAGCCGATCCAGTTGTTGCCGATCTCGGTGCCCGCGACCTGCGTGCCCTTCATGAGCACGACTTCCTGCGTCAGGTCGGAGGCCGAGAGCGCGTCCATGATCTCGCGCGCATACGGCACGCGCTCGGTACGCCAGGGGCCGGGCTCGGCCGACAGCTCGCCGAGCACCCGGTTCGCATCAGCCCACTGCGAAACAGTCAGCTCGGCGTCCGGTTCAATCGCTTCGGCGAAGACCTCGCAATCAAGCAGCCACGCGCTCTGCAACCCCTCCGGCAACTTCGGCGCGGGCAACATCGGAGAGTTCATGGAGGACTCGCTTGATTTCGTCGGTGAGCAGCTTGTGCACGCGGGCGGGATCCCGCTCGGCGGCGATCACGGAAGCGACGCGCTCCGGGATGTTCAGCATCTTGTCGCGCAGCGTCCGATACCGGCGAAAGGCAACCTCGCGCGCCTCGTTCGCCGGGACCAGGTCACCGATAGCCCGGAGGTACTCGAGCTCTGCCTGCTTCGCCTGGAAGCCTTCGCGCTTCGCGCGCGCGGCGAGGTACTCAGCCTGGTCGGTGTTTGCCGCCGGCGCCGCTGATTCAGGTCCCGCCTGGCTGGGATCCGCGCCAGTCGCCACCTCAAGCGTCCCTTGCTTCGGCACCACGATCGGCGCCGGCTGAGAGCCTTGGGTCCTGGCGGCTTCAACCGGATCCGTGTTCGCAGCCCACTCCTCGGCAGCCCGGACCCGGTAGATGCCGATCGTGCGGCCGCGCTGGTCCCGTTCGATGGCCGTCACACGCTTCGTGGCGATCGCCTTCTGCACCGCGCCAAGAGAAACACCACGCTCGCGTGCGAACTTACGCAAACTGATGAGCTCATCTTCCATGCGACCACCCCGGAATCATGACCAATGACTACTTGACTGACCACTCCGGGCGCATTGATTCACTATCGTTTTTTCGCGGTCTTGGCGCCCGCTTGCTCCTTCGGCTGGGAAGGACCCATGAAAAAACCCGACTAGCCTTAAGGCATAGTCGGGTCCTGGATTTAGAGCGAGCGGGGCTTACACACTCCAACCGGGCATCGTCCGCAGATCGTACCCCGGAGGCTCGCGGCGCTGCTCTGCCGCCAACTTTTCAAACGCTCGCTTAACTAGCCGAGCTTTTTACGCCGTTCCAATTGCATTGTCAAGGGATGGCTCAGCCGACCTCCGATCTGCGTCAACCACGTGAAGGCCATGAGGAATCGCGCGGGCCATCGCTGCTCGAAATACCACTGCTTCGGGATGCCGAACGCACGAGCTCGAGCCTTGTGATTCGGTCTTGCCTTCCCGTTACCACCGCAACCATGGCATGGTGCGAAGCGTGCATTGCGCTGCATCGAGCCTCGCGGGCGGATCAATGCCCCGCCACGCGTGCGCTCGAGCTTCCCGGATCCACCGCACGCAACGCAGCGATCGGATAACCACTCGTGAATCGCCATCTGCGCGAAGAGATCGAGCATCAGTCGACGCGCTGCCTCCGGATCGATCTGTGCGAACTGCGGCCTGGTCATCATCCACTCGGCGAACAGGTCAACCGCGTCCTGAAGATGTTCATGCTGTCTTCCGTAGCGGACATGCCATAAGAGAGAGCCGAGTTCGCCGGCGAGTCGATCGCGCGCCATCGTCACTGGATTGGAAGCTGCTCCGGCGGCCGCTTCGACAATCGATCCTCCGTACCGACGATCGGCGCCGAGCTGCACGCAAAGCGTCGCCGCGCCCAGGCCTGCGACTCGGTCCAGATCTCCCTCGCTGCGCACGCGCATCACGAGCGAAGAGGAATTCACGGCAATCCCGACCTGCTCGCGTATATCCGGTTTCCTGTTCTCTTCGTCGCCCGGGGATATGCTCATCGCCCGCGCCCCCCGACGGTCCGCATGAGCTCCCGGATGCGTGCCCTCTTGATGAGCCGAATCGTTCCCAGGCTCACCAGCCCGTAGCTCGCGCGTTGTCGTTCCTGCGATGCCTCCTGCCATGAGATATCGCGAATCCGCCGGCGTTCCTCGGCCCGCAGCTCGCCCGTCTCGATGCGCTCAACCACCACCGCGGGATCTCCGTACATCCACGTCGGCAAGGTTTTCATTGCGGCCCCTTTGCTGGCGCGGGGCTTCTCCGGTCTAACCCAATCCGTCCCGAACGTCCCAATGTCCCATTGAAATGTGATGTCCACATGCATGTGCGCACGCGCGCGTAGCGCGCACGCGCGAGGGCAATGGGACATCGGGACGGATTTCTGAAAAAAGCCGCAAAAACAAGGCAGCATCGTCGCCGTCCCGATTCGCCGTCCCGATCCCGTCCCGATCCCCTCATTCGGGACGGACCTCCGGCCGCGCGTAGTACCAGCCTCGCACACCTTTCGTCGATCGCACGCGCTTCCAGCCCAGCGCCTGCATGATTCGCCCCACGTCCTGCTCGTGGCGATCGAGGAGCTTGGACCGCTCGAACTTGAGGCAGTCCATCAGGATCTCGCTCGTCGTGACGCGGCCGCGATCGTGCGGGCCACCGGCCTCCGCATCGAGCCAGCGCTGGATCTCCCATTTCCACGGATGCTCGACCACGCGCTCGTCCTGTTCCGGCGTGAAGAGTTTTTCCTCCTCCTCGCGCGTCGGGTGTCGACGTTCCGCTCGCGCATGCCGCGCACAGGCCTCCGCGAAAAGCTGCTCGCGCCACTCCGCGACGCGGTCCACGTCGATCGGCCCGCAGGCCTCGGTTCGCACCGGGCAATAACGCGTATTGCCTGTCCAGTCCCGCAGGTAAATCCCCTCGTTCGTCGAAGCGCTGAACACGCATTGGCGTTTGACGCTGGTGATGCGCGCGCCGTAAGGCGGGCGGTACTTGTCCTCGCGGCCGGAGACGAACTCCTTCACGCGCGACACGTCGGCTCTCGAAAAAGCATGCATCTCCTGGATCTCGTAGAGCAGCACGCCCTGGATCTGCAGGAAAGAATCCTTGGTGTTCAGGTCGAGGTGCGAGTCGGCGAACCATTCGCCCGCCAGGGCGCGCAGCGACTCGCTCTTGCCGCGATTCTGCTTTCCCTCGAGCACGAGCACGCTGCGGCAGATGCAGCCGGGATCGTGGATGCGCGCAATCAGGTTGAGCAGGAAAAACCGCCCGACCAGTATCGAATACTCCGTCTCTTCGACGCCCAGGCAATGCGTCAGCCAGCCG
>Ga0193699_10001207_pt1 | contig 10381 bp, 10 predicted proteins | sample L3c2metaG_FD_160095 | JGI IMG/M metagenome (GOLD analysis project Ga0193699, IMG submission 160095) | Soil microbial communities from a riparian zone of the East river system, Colorado, United States - L3c2 | ecosystem: Environmental > Terrestrial > Soil > Riparian zone | place: USA: East... | reverse complement strand
TCGGCGTCGTGAACATCCCGATCATCTACTTCTCGGTCAAGTGGTGGAACACGCTTCACCAGGGTGCTTCGGTGAGTCTAACCAAGGCCCCGACCATGGCGGCGACGATGCTGACCGGCATGGTCGTGATGGCTTTCGGATTCTGGTTCTACAGCATCGCAGCTGCGCTGATGCGCTCGCGCTGCATCATGCTCGAGCGCGAACGCGCGAGCGAGTGGGCGGTCGAATACGCGAGAGGGTCCGCATGAGCTGGGGCAGCTGGGAAAATTTCCTTGCAATGGGCGGCCATGCGTTCTATGTTTGGGGCTCCTACCTCGTGACGCTCGGTCTCTTGATCGCGGAAATCGTGCTGCTCGCGTTGCGCAAGCGCAGCGCTCTCGCACGCCTTCGCGTCCACGGTGCCGCAGCGCAAGGCGACCGATGAAACCCAGGCAGAAACGGCTGGCGATGATCGCGGGCGGCCTCGTTGCGCTCGGCGCGGCGGCCGCCTTCGTGCTCGCCGCGTTCCAGGAGAATCTCGTGTTCTTTTTCACCCCGAGCCAGGTTGCGGCGAAAGAGGTGCCGCAGGGACGGCCTTTCCGCGTAGGCGGGATGGTCACACCGGGAAGCGTGAAGCGCCAGGCAGACGGGGTCACCGTGCAATTCGTCGTCACCGACACGGCGAAGAACGTCCCGGTCGTCTACCGCGGCCTCCTGCCGGACCTGTTCCGCGAGGGCAAAGGTGTAGTGACGCAGGGGAAGCTGGGTCCCGACGGCGTCTTCTACGCGAGCGAAGTGCTCGCCAAGCACGACGAGAACTACATGCCCCCGGCGGCGGCGGACGCGATCAAGCAGGCACAGTCCATCAATGAAAAGGCGGCGCACACCCTGGTGCAGGGCGGCGCCGGACGCAAATGATCCCTGAAATCGGTCAGCTCGCTCTCGCGCTCGCGCTGTGCCTCGCCCTCGCCCAGTCGTCGCTCGGGCTCGTGGGGGCCGCCCGCGGCGATGGCCTGTGGATGGCCGCGGTGCGACCCGCGGCGCAAGGGCAGTTCGTCTTCGTGGCCATCGCCTTCGGCTGTCTCACCTACGCCTTCGTCGCGAACGACTTCACCGTCGCCTACGTCGCCTCCAACTCCAATTCCGCGCTTCCCGTCGCCTACCGCGTCACCGGCGTTTGGGGCGGGCACGAAGGCTCGATCCTGCTGTGGACGCTGATACTCGGCGTATGGACGCTCGGCGTGACGTTCTTCAGCCGCCACCTCCCCAACGATATGGTGGCGCGGGTGCTGGGCGTGATGGGAATCGTGAGCACCGGGTTCCTCCTCTTCACGTTATTCACTTCGAATCCTTTTCTGCGGCTCTTCCCGGCGCCCGCCGACGGGCGCGACTTGAATCCGCTGCTGCAGGACCCGGGCATGGTGATCCATCCACCGATGCTCTACATGGGCTACGTCGGTTTTTCGATCGCATTCTCCTTTGCCGTCGCGGCGCTCTTGAGCGGCCGCCTCGATGCGGCGTGGGCGCGCTGGTCGCGCCCCTGGACGACGGCGGCGTGGGGGTTTCTCACGGTGGGCATCGCGCTCGGCAGCGGCTGGGCATACTACGAGCTGGGTTGGGGCGGATGGTGGTTCTGGGATCCGGTCGAGAACGCCTCCTTCATGCCCTGGCTCGTCGGCACGGCGCTCATCCATTCGCTCGCGGTAACGGAGAAGCGCGGAGCTTTTCGCAGCTGGACCGTGCTACTCGCGATCGTTGCCTTTGCGCTGAGCCTGCTCGGTACCTTCCTCGTGCGGTCCGGGGTGCTCACTTCCGTGCACGCTTTCGCAGTCGATCCCACGCGCGGCATCTTCATCCTGGGGCTGTTCGCGCTTTTCATCGGCGGCGCACTCGTGCTGTACGCCTGGCGCACCTCGCGCATCGGTCTGGGCGGGGACTTCAAGCTCGTCTCGCGCGAGTCGATGCTGCTCGCGAACAACGTCTTCTTTGCTGCGGCCGCAGGGACGGTTTTTCTTGGAACTATTTTTCCCCTGGCGATGGACGCGCTGAACCTCGGCAAATACTCGGTAGGACCTCCGTATTTCGAGATCGTGTTCGTTCTGGTCATGGCACCCGCCTTGTTCTTGATGGGGATCGGTCCGCTCGCCCGTTGGAAAAAGGCGAGTCTTCCCGATCTCGCCACGCGCCTGCGCTGGGCTCTTGCGGCAAGTCTCGCTGCGGGGCTCGTGCTTCCGTTTGCGATGGGACGCTGGAGCGCGCTGGTCGCTTTCGGCCTGCTGCTCGCAGCATGGATCGCGGCGAGCGGCATCGTCCAGCTGTATGAAAAGATCAGGAACGCGGCGGGCGGGGCGAGCGCCTGGACCCGGCTGCGCGGCACGCCGCGCGCGACCTACGGCATGCTGCTCGCGCACTTCGGCGTCGCGGTGTTCGTGGTCGGGGTGACACTGGTGAAGGGCTACGAGAGCGAGAAGGATGTGCGCATGGAGCCGGGCGACACCGTGGAGCTCGGCGGCTACACGTTCCGTCTCGACGGGGTGAGGGACGTGCAGGGGCCGAACTACGTCGCCGCTCGCGCCCAGATCCAGGTCAGCCGCGAAGGCCGCGCCGTCACCACCCTTTATCCCGAGAAGCGCATCTACACGGTGCAGAACACGTCGATGACGGAAGCCGCGATCGATACCGGCTTCACGCGCGACCTGTACGTATCGCTCGGCGATTCCGTGGGCGCGGCAGCCTGGATCGTGCGGGTGCAGCACAAGCCCTTCATCGACTGGATCTGGGGCGGATGCCTCTTGATGGCGCTGGGCGGCGCGCTCGCCGCAAGCGATCGCCGCTACCGGCTGGCGGCCAGACGGCAGCAGGAATCGTACGCGGCGGCGCAGGCCGCGCCGTAATCCCGTCGCCGAAAGCAGCTCATGAATCGCTTCGTTCTTCCCCTGGCAATCTTCGCTGCGCTGATCGCCTTGCTCGGGGTCGGCCTCACCCTCAATCCGCGCGAAGTTCCCTCGCCGCTCATCGGCAAGGCAGCGCCCCACTTCGAGTTGCCCCAATTGCGCGAATCCGCAAAGACATTCACTGAAAAGGACATGCTCGGAAAAGTCTGGGTCCTCAACGTGTGGGCGTCGTGGTGCGTGAGCTGCCGCGAGGAGCACCCGGTGCTGCTCGATCTCGCCAAAAGCGGCTCGGTGCCGCTCTACGGCCTCAACTACAAGGACAAGCGCGAAGACGGCCTGGCGTGGCTGAAGAGCATGGGCGATCCCTACCAGCTCTCGATCTACGACCTCGACGGCAAGGTTGGCATCGACTACGGCGTCTACGGCGTGCCCGAGACCTACGTGATCGACAAGCTCGGCGTCATCCGCTACAAACGCATCGGCCCGCTCACGCCCGAGATCGTCAAGGAAAAGGTGCTGCCTCTGGTGCAAGAGCTCGGTCGTGCTTAGGGTCCTTGCGTTCCTGCTTCTTGCCGCTACGGTCAAGTGGGTGTCCGCGAAGGAAGCCGCCCCGGCAGCGGCGGATCCGGCGCTCGAGCAGAGGGTCATGACGCTCGCTTCCGAGCTGCGCTGCCTCGTGTGCCAGAACCAGACCATCGCCGACTCGAACGCGCCGCTCGCCGAGGATCTGAGGAACCAAGTCAGGGAAAAGATGCGGCAGGGCAGCAGCAACTCGGAAATCATCGACTACATGGTCGCCCGCTACGGCGACTTCGTCCTGTACCGGCCGCCGCTCAAGCTCACGACCGTGCTGCTGTGGTTCGGGCCGCTGCTGCTGCTTGCCGCCGGGTTCGCCATCCTGCTCCGCCGAGTCCTGCGCCGGCGACCGGCGCAGGAATTCGAAATGACCGCCTCCGAGCACAAGCGCGCAACAGAGCTCCTTGCCGGAAACGAGGCGGAGCGCCGGTGACTGCGTTCGTCGCCCTCGGCGCTGCGCTCATCGCCGCCGCGCTGCTGTTCGTCGTGCCGCCGCTGCTGCGCCGCGGCTCGCGCAAGGGCGCAACGCGCGATGCCGTCAACGTCGCGGTATACCGTGATCAGCTGCGCGAGCTCGAAGTCGACCTGCGCGCCGGAACGCTGGCCGCGGACCAGCATGAAAAGGCACGCAGCGAGATCGAAGCCCGGCTGCTCGCCGACGTGGACAGGGGCGACGCCCCGGCGCAATCTCCGCGGCACACGCGCGCCGCCGCGCTCGCACTGGGTCTCGCCTTGCCGGTTTGCGCGCTCGCCGTCTACTTAGCGGTCGGCAATCCACGGGCCCTCTTGCCGCAGGCCGCCGAGGGCGCAAATCAGCACGGATTGAGCGCGCAACAATTCGAAGCGCTGGTCTCGCGGCTCGCGGTGCGCCTGAAGGACAACCCCGAGGATGCCGAGGGCTGGATGATGCTGGGGCGCTCGTACGCGGTGCTGGGGCGCTTCGGCGAATCGAGCGAAGCCTACGCCAAGGCCGCCGCGCGCATGCCGCGCGACGCGCAGCTCCTCGCGGATTACGCGGACGCTCTCGCGATGGCGCAGGGCAGGACGCTGCAAGGGGAGCCGGAAAAAATCCTGCGGCGCGCGCTCGCCATCGACCCCGACAACGTGAAGGCGCTGCTCCTCGCAGGCACCGCCGCCTTCAACCGGAACGCCTACCCTGCTGCGATACGCCATTGGGAGCGGGCGCTGGGGCTTCTCCCGGCGGAGTCCGACATGATTCAAAGGGTGCAGGCAAGCATCGCGGAGGCGCGCTCTCTGGGCGGCTCTCCGGGCGGAAAAGCACAGGTCGCGAAACCCGAACAATCACAGGGCGGCAGCCGGGTGAGCGGCGTGGTCAGGCTCGCCCCGGAGCTCGCCGGGAAAGTCGCCCCCGGCGACACGGTCTTCATCTTCGCCCGGGCGGCCGAAGGTCCGCGCATGCCGCTCGCGATTCTGCGCAAGCGCGGGAGCGATCTTCCCGCCGAGTTCACGCTCGACGACTCGATGGCGATGGCGCCGCAGATGAAGCTGTCCGCCTTCCCCAATGTAGTGATAGGCGCGCGCGTCTCGAAATCCGCCAATGCGAACCCTCAGCCGGGGGACCTTCAAGGCCTGAGCGCGGCGGTCAAGGTCGGCGCCAAGAGCGTAAGCGTCGTGATCGATACCGAGCTGCGAGGGCTTGCCGAAAAATGACAGCGGACGGCCGCCTCGCGGAGAACGTCATGCACTTCGCCCGCGTGCTGCGCGCTGCGGGTCTGCCGATCGGACCGGATCGCGTGCTCGACGCGGTGCGTGCGGTGGAAGTGGCGGGTGTCGAGCGGCGCGACGACTTCTATTGGACGCTCGCCAGCGTGTTCCTCGACCGGCGCGAGCAGTTCGAAATCTACGACCAGGCGTTCCATATCTTCTGGCGTGACCCGCAGCTCCTAGAGCGCGTCATGGCGATGTTCCTGCCGCAGGTCTACGGGCGGCAGGGTCGTGACGAGCCGCGCCCGGCCTCGAGCCGCGTCGCCGACGCGCTTTATCCGAAGCCGAGAAAACCCAGGGAGGATCCCGCCGAGCTGCCGCAGGAAACGGAGATCGACGCGACCTTGAGCTTTTCATCGCGGGAAGTGCTGCAGCACGCCGACTTCGAGACGATGACGAGCGAGGAGATAAAGCAGGCGAAAAAAATGCTCGCGAATCTGCGCCTGCCGATCCCGGAGATCCGCACCCGGCGCTTCGAGTCCGACCCCCGCGGCGCGCGGGTCGACCTGCGCGCGAGCTTGCGCGCGAGCTTGAGGAACGGCGCGAAGATCATCCCGCTCAAGCGGCGCTCGCCTCAGCGGCGCCATCCGCCGCTCGTGGTCCTGTGCGACGTGTCGGGCTCGATGAACCGCTACTCGAGGATGTTTCTCCACTTCCTGCACGCGATCACCAACGACCGGGACCGTGTGACGAGCTTCGTCTTCGGCACCCGGCTCACCAACATCAGCCGGTACTTGCGCCATCGCGACGTCGACGTCGCGATGGTCGGGGTGTCCGATGCGATCGCCGACTGGTCGGGCGGCACGCGCATCGGCAATTGCCTGCGGGAATTCAACCTGCGCTGGTCGCGCAGAGTGCTCGGACAAAACGCGGTCGTGCTGGTGATCTCCGACGGCCTGGACGGCGATGTCGGCGAAGGACTCGCCAAGGAGATGGAGCGCCTGCACAAGTCGTGCAGGAAGCTCATCTGGCTGAATCCGCTCCTGCGTTACCAGGGATTCGAGGCGCGGCCGGCGGGCGTGCGCGCGATGTTGCCGCACGTGGACGAGTTCCTGCCGGTGCACAACGTCGCGAGCCTGATCGATCTCGCCCGCGCGCTCGAAGGCTCGCACGAATATCGCCGCGCGGCGTGACGGCGCTTTGGCGCCTCTCGGCCGGGTGCGCTCTCCCCCGCCCGGTGTGCATACTCCACAGTCATGGAACAGCGCATCGACCGCCAGGTAGACCGGCGCCGAGGCGATCAGGCCGGAGCCTCGACTTCGAACGACGCTACTTCCGTCGGATCGGTGCTGTAAGGGTGCCCGAAGCTGATCGATCCCCGGCCGTGCAGCACGACTTCCTCGCGCTTGACGGCCATTTCAGGCTGACCGTGAAACGTGACGAAAGTGCCGTTGGAACTGACATCGACCAGAACGAATTTATCGCGCCGGCGCTCAATCCGCGCATGCTCGCGCGAGGCCTTGCGGTCCGCTATGACGATGTCGCTGTTCTCACGGCCAAGCGTAATCAGCTCGCGGCCCAGGCCCAGGATCATTTCCTTCCCGCCGTGCCTCAGGCACAGCCGCGCCTGAGCCTGTTTGGGCGGGCCGGGCGCCCGGCTCGCCATGTAGGTCAATTCCTCGCTTTGCCGCCATAGAACCTCGTAGACATCGACCTCCTGCTCCCGCCCTTTGACGGGAAGCTTGTCGAGGGCCCGGGTCTGATCCTTCATCGGCTTGCTCAATGCTTCCACGCACTCGCCGCCGGCGATGATCTGAGAAGGCTTGGCCAGTTTCACCATTCGAGCGGCCACGTTGACGCAGTCGCCGAACACGTCCTGTCCCTCCTCCAGCACGGGACCGAATTGCAGCCCGATGTGGATCTGAATGCGCTGCCCGGATACGGGTTCCTGCATCTCCACCCGCGTCTGCATCTCGGTTGCGGCCTGGGTTGCGGCCGTGGCGCTCGGAAACACGCACAGGACTTCGTCGCCGATCGTCTGGACCACCCGGCCTCCGCAGCCGAGCGCCGATTCACGCATGATATTGAGGCACAGGCCGACGCACTCGAGCGCCCGTGCGTTGCCGAGCTTCTCGTACAGGCGCGTGCTTCCGGTGATGTCGGCGAACAGAACGGCGAGATTTACGGGCTTCTTTTCCATCGTACAGGCGCGAACCATTCTGGCGGCCGCGCAAAGTATAAGCCAAAAGGCCGGCAAAATACCCTAGCGCTCCGACCTTAGTCGTACTTGAGTGCCCGTTACCGTCTGCTCTAGAATGGCCCCCGGAAGCCTGTGGGCAAGCGACATTGGGGGGAGGGAATGCGCGGGATCTGCCGGGGAGGGATCCGAAGTTTTTTTCAGGTCGCGGTAGTGCTGTTCTGCGCCGGCGCGCCCGCTCTTGCCCAAACGCTGGGCACATTGACTCTGGTAGAGGGGAGGGTTGCTCTGATTCGGGGCACGACGCAATACACCGCTGCTCAGGGCGTGAGGCTGGGGGACGGAGACATATTGGCGGTCGATCCCAAGGGGCAGGCGCAAATGGAGTTCCAGGACGGAGCCATCCTCAATGTCAGCCAGGGGGCGCAGGTCATGCTGACGAGCATCGCTTCGGAGCGCGGTACGCGCCGCCCCTCGGAAATCGCGGTGCTGTCCGGCTGGGCTAAGTTCAGCCAGAAAAAATCGGCCAAAGGCACCTCCTACCGGTACCTCACGCCGCTCGTCGAGATTACTTCAGGCGACGCGACCGCGGTCCTGAACGCCGGCAACGACTTCACCGACGTCTTCATCGAGTCGGGGACCGCCAGATTCTCGGAAATCGGGAAGAAGAGTACGCAGAGAAACGCGCGGGACGCGAAGGGCGGCGAGTTCATCGCCCGCAAGGGTGAACAGCCGGCAAGTCTCGGCCCGCGCCCCTCGGCGGAGTTCGTGAAGAACATGCCGCGGCACTTTCGGGACGACCTGCCGGTGTTTCTCGACCGGTTCAAGAACAGAAGAGTCGATCCCAAGAGCGAACACGAGGTGACGTATGCCGAGGTCGAACCCTGGCTGAAAGCGGGCCCCTCGATCAAGAGAAATTTCGTGAAACGGTTCGAGATTCGATCCAAGGACTCCGAGTTTCGCCGCAAGCTGGTCGAGAATCTCCGGGAACACCCGGAATGGGACAAGGTTCTGTTCCCGGAAAAGTACGAACCGAAGGATCCGAACGGCCCGAAGAGCGGGCAATCCGGCACGAAACAATAGGAGGAAGCGGTCGTGAGACTGATCATCAAGTTCAACATCGTGTTTCTGGCAATTTTCCTGGTCGGCCTGGCCATCGCCGCCTATGTATCGCTCGACCTGCTGCGGCAGAACGCGCGCGAAGAGGTCCTCCAGCACGCCCGCATCATGATGGAATCCGCGCTCGCGACGCGCGGCTACACCTCCAAGCAGGTGCGCCCGCTGCTCGAGACGCAGATTAAGTACCAGTTCCTGCCGCAGTCGGTTCCCGCGTACGCCGCCAACGAGCAGTTCAGCGACCTGCGCAAGAAATTCGTGGACTACGACTACAAGGAAGCGACGCTCAACCCGACCAATCCCCGCAACCGCGCCACCGACTGGGAAACGGACGTCGTGAACCAGTTCCGCCAGGCCCCGGACCGCGTCGAAATCGTCGGCGAGCGCGACACGCCGAGCGGCCGCGCCCTGTTCATGGCCCGCCCCCTTCAGATCAAGGACGCAGCCTGCCTGTACTGCCACAGCACCGTGGACGCGGCTCCCAAGACCATGATCGAACTCTACGGCCCGGCGAACGGTTTCGGCTGGAAACTGAACGAGGTGGTCGGCGCGCAGATCGTGTCCGTCCCCATGACCTTGCCGATCAAGCGCGCCAACGACACCTTCAAGGTTTTCATGATCTCGCTCACGGCGGTGTTCGCCTTCGTCTTCGTCGCCCTCAACCTCATGCTTCATGCCATCGTGATCCGGCCCGTCACCCGGCTGTCGCGGATCGCAGACGAGGTCAGCCTCGGCAATCTCGACGCCCCGGAATTCACGAGCAAGGGCAGGGACGAGATCGCGACTCTCGCCGGATCGTTCAACCGCATGAGAACGAGCCTGGTGCAGGCGATGAAGATGCTCGGGGAGTGAAGGCCGTCATAACGGCCGGAGGCTAGTGGCAGTTCTCAAGCAACTCGGCAAGTACAAAGTCGTCGAAGTCATCGGCAAGGGGGCGATGGGGGTCGTCTACAAGGGATACGACCCCGTGCTCCAGCGCCATGTCGCGCTGAAGACCGTGCGCAAGGAACTGGTCGACGAAACCCTCGCGGCGCAGATCATTGCGAGGTTCAAGAACGAGGCTCTCGCCTCGGGCCGTCTCAACCATCCCGCGATCGTCGGGATCTACGAATACGGCGAGAACAAGCAGCTCGCCTATATAGCGATGGAGTACGTTCAGGGCCGCGGGCTGCGCGACTTCCTGGCCCGGCAGGAGCGCTTCGGACTGCAGGACGTGATGACAATCATGAGCAAGCTGCTGGACGCGCTCGACTACGCCCACGAACACGGCGTGGTCCACCGCGACGTCAAGCCCCAGAACATCATCATGACGCCTGACGGCCGCCTCAAGGTTGCGGACTTCGGGATTGCCCGGATCGACCGCTCCAACCTCACCCAGGTCGGGTCCGTCATGGGCACCCCGGCGTACATGTCGCCGGAGCAGTATGCCGGCCAGCAGGTGGACCGGCGCACCGACATCTTTTCCTGCGGAGTCGTGCTCTACGAGCTGCTTACCGGCGTCAAGCCGTTCGAGGGCCCGACCGAGACCGTCGGGTACAAAATCTGCCACGAACCCCACCGCAACCCCTCGGAAATCAATCCCCAGGGCGTTCCCGGAGTTTTCGATGCCATCCTCGCAAAGGCCCTCGCGAAGAAGCCTGAAGACCGTTACGCCAGCGCTCGCGAATTCGCGGAGGCCCTCGCCGAGAGCTTCGAAAGCCGTGGCGATGCGTCGATCGCGGCCGAGGCGACCATCCTCCCCACGGTCATCCATCAAGACCGGCCGGACACGACTTACCCGCCCCGGGGATGGAACGTCGAGCCCCTGCGTGAGCTCGAGGAGCTGCTCGCGCCTTATGTCGGTCCGATGGCGAGAGTGCTCGTCAGGAGATCGGCGAAGATCACCACCGACGGCACGACCCTCGTGCGCCTGCTCGCCGAGAGCGTTCCGACCGAGCGGGACGCAAAGGCGTTC
>Ga0193699_10001206_pt1 | contig 10385 bp, 5 predicted proteins | sample L3c2metaG_FD_160095 | JGI IMG/M metagenome (GOLD analysis project Ga0193699, IMG submission 160095) | Soil microbial communities from a riparian zone of the East river system, Colorado, United States - L3c2 | ecosystem: Environmental > Terrestrial > Soil > Riparian zone | place: USA: East River... | reverse complement strand
AGCTGGTGTTCGAGAAGGCGGACCCGGACTCCCCGGCGATGCGGCTGCGTCGGCTGGAGGAGCAGTCGGGCCAGTCCTCGTAACACCCGCCTCGGTTCAACTCACGTTCACGCCAGTGATGGAACCCGACGAGGTGGCGTCACACGTGAAGCGGATCTCCTGCTTCACACCGAACGCGTTCTCAGCTGTGAGCGAGCCGACGATGTGCACTCCGCCAGCCGCCGTGTCGGTCATCGCCGTGTTCGTGATGGCGAAGTCCGCGGTCGCAGGGTTGTTGAGTTGACCGGTCACGGCGGCCTTGCAGTTCATCCAGGCAGCGGTGTGATTGCTGCCCGACGACTGCCCGTCGCGCGAGGTGAGCGCCACGCACCCGCCCACGAGCAGCACGAACGCAATCACCATGGCCCACGCACCACGGTTGATCTTGGCGTCTTCCTTCGCTTTCGCTTCGGCGGTTTCGTCGTGCTCCCACGGGCGGTCAGTCTGGTTGCCGCTCACTGCTTGGACGCCGGTCGCTCGAAGTAGGCCATCAAGTCCGTGTGTTGCACCACGACGGACACCAGCCGCCAACCGTGGGCAGCGACGCGGTTCAACAGGTCCGTGTGGTTCTCCTCGGCGTGCTTCGCGTGCATCGAGATCGGAAGCTTCACCGCTGTGTACTCGTACGCTGCTTGATCGGACATGCGACTCCTCCCCGTTGCTCCGCATGATGCCGCGATTCCGGGCCACGGGTGAGCGAACGTCATAAGAGTCCACGCAGTCGGGCAAGTCCTCGCAGCACGCCACGTTGGCCCGCTCCCGACCAACGTCAGCCATCGTTGGCCCTCCTGATGGGGGCAGGGCTTGTCCGGTCGAGCTGCGCGAGCAGGCTGGCGGTCGCGTCGGGGTCCAGGGTCGGGTCGGTGAGCGCGGTAGCGCGGACCGTGTCGCGGGCGCCCCGGCGGGCCTGGGCCGGCGGCAGGTCAAGGGCGGCGGCAGCGTCGCGCACGTCGGGGAACCAGCGGCCGTACGGGACGGCTTCTGCCAGGGACCCGGTGTGGTACACGCGGCGGAAGCCGAACCTGAGCCGGTCCGGTCGAACGCTCGGGTACGTTTCGCGCAGCGCCACGTACACGCTGGCCAGCTCGTGCGCGGTCCGGGCGGGCATCCGGTCAAGGCCGGGCGCGGCGAAGCACGGGTTGCCGTGGGCGTGCTCGAAGGTCTCCACGTACCGGCGGGCTCGTCCCGCGTCGGGGAGCCGGGCCGGCAGCGGGACGGTTGGGGACAGCGTCAGGTCCGGGTAGCCGCCGGGTGCCGGGACGGCCCGGAACGGGAGCGGAACAGCTCGGGGGGTGGCGGGCACGGTGTCCTAGTTCTCCCCGGCGGCCCAGCCGACGACGGCGGTGGCCACGGCGATCACGGCGGCCACGGCTGCGACGACGGTCCCGGCGATGTGGCCGCCGGCCGTCCCGGCCACGCAGGCCGCTGCGGCTGCCACGCCGTGGACTGCGGCGACGGCGAAGCTGGCGGTGCGGGAGAACATGAGGCCTGCGGCGATGAACGTGGCCAGGGCGAGGACGGTCACGGTCGCGGCGACGGTGATGACGATGACGGGGACCACGACGGGGTTCCTCTTCTGCCCCGGCGACGGTCGCCTGGCGTGAGGGCACGGTGCCGGCCCGGGTGCGCGGGGCAGTCGGGCCGGGCCGCTCAGCCGTCGGCGCCTTCCGGCGTTAGTGCCCGAGGGCGGCGCCGGCGTCGGCCGCGGCCATCGCGCTGTCCTTGACGCAGCCTCCGATGTCGGCGAACGCGGCCCACGACTCGGCCGGGTCGGCGAAGTAGGCACCCATGCCCCCGACGAAAAGGTTCGCCGTGTCGTAGATCTCGCTGGCGGTGCCCAGGTGCTCGGCGACCGACTCGTATCCGCCCCTGTCCAGGACCTCCCCGGCGACCCCGGTGGCCACGGACTGACCCTGGCCGGCCTGGTAGGTCGGCAGGCTCAGCGCCGGCCCGGCCCCGCCGGTGGACCAGGAGATGGTGCAGTCCTGCACCGACTGGATCGCGTCCAGGCCGGACTGGACCGCGGTCGCCGCCTGGTCGAGGCGGTCGAGCACGGCCCCGTCGACGCCGGCTGCCCGCAGCCCGGCGGAGATGCCGACCATGGTCAGCGCGGCGACCTGCGCGATGAACATGAAGCCCATCGCGACACCGGTCGCTGCGGTGACCAGGGCGGCGATCGCGCGCTGCTCGAGGCTGCTGATGATCCGGAACGCCAGCTCGAAGCCGCCGGGCGAGTCGTAGTCCGCTTCCGCGTGCCGGTCGCGGTGCATGATGAGCACCGCGTGCCCGCCGGACTGCGCGTCGACCCCGTTCCAGCGGTGGAACGTGTCGGCCTCGTTGCCGTTGAAGGACAGCTCGACGGGGGTGTTGCGCAGGAAAGTGTAGTTGCCGTTCGTGCCGGTCGAGTTGGGGCAGTTCTGGTTCGTCTTGACGAACACGTGCGAGCTGACGGTCAGCGTCTGGCAGCGGGGCGTGAGCCTGACCCCGACCGTGTTCAGGACTCTCCCGCTGGCGTCGACGCTGACCTCGGGCAGCCCGGTGACCTGGTGGCCGTTCTGGTACCAGGCGAGCGCGGTGTAGCTGGCGGCGCCGGCCGCGGACAGCCCGATCTGGGTGCGGTGGCCGGGCAGGACCAGCAGCGGTGCCGGGCAGTCGTCCCCGTCGTTGAGCACCGTGCGGGCGTCCACCGACCCGTCGTGCCGGTTGCCGTCCAGGTCGTACCAGTAGGAGATCGGGGCCCCGTGCGCGTCGACGAGGGACACGCTGGGCATGATCTGGGCGCAGTAGTCGAGGCTGACGTTGTAGCCCCGGTCGAACAGGGCGGACCGGTCGTTGTACACGAAGTAGTCCCAGGAGGTGACCCCTCGCCCGTTCGAGTCGATCGTCAGCTGCGGGTTGTCCTCGGTCGGGGCGTGGCGGTCCGCCTGGTACATCGACCACACCGGGTGCAGGCCGTCGACCTGGTTGGCGGACAGGATGACCTGGTTGGCAATCTCGGACATGCCCGTGGGGCAGCCGGCGGCCCCTTCCACCTGGTAGCCGTACCGGGCGGGGCGCACGTCCACGTTCGGGGTGCGGCAGGTGGTCGAGGCGAACCGGCCGGTGAACTTGAGCGCGCTGCCGGGGGTGACGACGGCCTCGAGGGTGCCCTTGCCCGTCCCGGTGGTCGTGCCGTGGTCGGTGACCGTCCAGGACAGCTCGCGCGGCCCGGTCGGGCTGCTCGTCGTGGCCTTGCTGGCCGCGGCTCGCACGGTGGTGCCGGGCAGGTACCACAGGTGGCGGGTTTGGGTGGCCACCTGCGGCACGCCGCGGTCCCAGCCGCCGTTCTCGTTGCGCGGACCGGAGATCTCGTCGCGGGTGGTGTCGGACAGGGCCGGGCAGTTGGAGTCGGTGAACGCCAGCCATGGGTGGTTGTTCGGGTCGTTGGGCAGGCTGGGGAAGCTCATGTCGAAGTCGACGGGGATGCAGGAGATGTAACCGAACGCGACCCCGTAGTGGAACAGCTTGGACTGCGCGACGGTCACGTCCCGGCCGCTGGGCCGGTACGCGCCCCGGTCGGGGTAGGCGCCCTGCACGGTCGGGAGCAGGGTCGCGGCGCGGGTCGCGGCGTCGTCCAGGGCGGCCGGGCCGAGCCAGCGGGAGACGAACAGCTGCGAGGAGTTCGGCGCGGGGCGGGTGCTGCCGTCGTTCGACGGTGTGGCGGACAGGTGCAGGGTGGTCCCGGCGAGGAAGCCGGGGGTGCCGTCGAAGGTGCGGCACCGGCCCTGGCGGTCCTCCTGGATGTAGGAGTTCAGCGCGGGGCGCTCGGTGCCCAGCAGCGCCAGCGTGCCGCCGGGACCGGTGTGCAGGGAGATGGGGGAGCACAGCGCGGGACTGAGGCGGAACCGGGGGTACACGACCGCGTCCTTGGTCGCGGTGTACCGGTAGAGGTAGTGGGTCGCGTCCGGCGCGAGCGCGCCGGGGACGTCGAGGGTGTGGTAGCTGAGCCGGTCCACGGTCGGGTTGGACCGCGCGGCCGGCAGCGGGTTCATCGTCACCACGGTCCCCTTCGCGTAGTGCCCGATGCCCTCGGCCCACTGGGCGTCCTCGTAGGGGCTGGTCCGGTCGGGGTGCGCGCAGTTGGACGGGGTCCGCACGTCGAGGCGGCCGCCGTTCCACGCGGGCTGGTGGGGGTCGAGCTCGCCGCCGACGTGAGCCTGCACCTCGGTGCGGAAGTAGAGCTCGACGCACTCCGGTGCCCACTGCAGCGTCAGGGTGATCTGCTGGTCCTTGGCGTTGGCGAGCCAGGCCTGGTACTGCCCGTCGCCGCGGTACACCTGCAGTGGCTGACCGTCGACCTCCCAGTGGGCGATGCCGTAGCTGGGCGGCGCGGTGAACGAGACGACCAGGCGGGTGCCTTCCTTGAACCCGGTGGTGCCGGGCACGGCGCATTCGGTCCCGGCCGGGCCGGTGTAGGTCGGGGCGTGGTACGGGTACGCGCCCGGGTCCTCCGACGTCCACGTGGTGGTCGGGGGTGCCACGCACCGGGGGACCGGGGGTCCCCACGCGGAGGTCTCGGACGGGGCCTGGACTCCGTCGGGCACGTAGCGGGCCTTGACCAGGGTGTCGGGCTGGTCGGCCAGGGGGCCGGGACGCCCGGGGATTGTGAACGAGCAGCCGGTGGAGTGCGCGCGGGCCTGGCACAGCCCGATGCCGTCACGCTCGATGAACACCAGGCCGTTGTCCGGGTCGGGACCCTGCACGCTGGTCGTCCAGGTGGCGTGCGCGGTTCCGCCGACGACCCAGTCGCGCACCGGCGGGGTCATGGTGAGCCCGACGGCGGAGCGCAGCTGGGTGATTCGCAGGGTGGAGGTGGCCGAGGCGGGGGCGTACCGGTCGTCACCGAGGTAGCTCACGGCCACGGTGTACTCGCCCTCGGGGGTGCCGTACATGTTGGTCCGGTACTGGCAGGAGGTGGCCGGCAGGGTGTAGGAGCAGCCGCCGACGTCGGTCCCTGAGGGGCCGGTCAGGTGCACGAGGACGATGCCGGTCGGGGCCCAGCGCAGGTCCCCGGACAACTGCGGGGACGCGGTCCAGGAGGTGTTCTCGATGACGGTGGACGGGTCCAGGCGCACGAAGGAGGGCATCCGGGTCGGGGTGACCTGGGCGTAGGCGACGCCGGCGCCCAGGTCGGCGCCGTCACCGGTGGTCACCACGGAGTACGTGGAGGTCCCGTAGTGCTCGGGCACGTCGTACAGGACGGCGTACCCGCCGAAGGCCGACAAGCTCACCGGCGGCCCGACGGGGTGCCCGTCGAGCATCAGCTGAAGGTCCATCGGTGCGCTCTGCGCTGGCCCGGTGCTGGCGTCGAGGGAGGCGTGGAACCACACGGGCGAACCGACCTGCGGGTCGGCGGTGGCGCTGGTCAGCGTGAGGCGGGCGGTGGCCTGGGCGACGTTGACGCTCAGGGTGCTCGATGTGCCGGACTCGGTGTCCGGGCCGTAGATGAACCCGCCGGTCAGCCTCAGCGCACCGGCGTGGGCCGGGGTGAACGTCAGGGTGGTGGTGGCGTAGTTCCCGGTGCCGGTCCACACGCCGGAGGCAACGACCCCGGTGCCGTCGTAGAGGGCGATGGGGGAGAGGTACGCGAGCTGGTCGGAGATGCCTTCGGCGCGCATCGTGACGGTGAACGGCACCCCGACCTTCGGGGTGAGCCCGTCGGTGTTGGTCAGGGTGACCTGGGGCATGGCGGCGCTGGACACGGTGACGACGCCGGGCGCGGAGGTGGACGAGGTGAGGGAGGAGGTGTCGGGCAGGAAGCGGGCGGTGACCGTGTACTGGCCGGGCCCGGCAGGGGTGTAGATGAGCCGCGCGAGCCCGCCGACGGGCAGGGCGACCGGGTCCTGGTCGACGCCGTTGACGGCGAACACGATGTTCCCGGTGGCCAGCCACGGGCTGCCCGGCGCGTTCACGCCCGCGGCCAGGTACAGGGAGCCGCCGCGGGGGACGGTGGTGGGCATCGGCTCCAGCGCGGTGGTCGTGGCGTACGCGGGCAGGAACAGGAACGGCACGTTCGCGCCGGCGGAGCCGGAGTAGTTGTCGTCACCGGAGTAGCTCAGGGTGGTGCGCCCGAAGCAGTAGCAGGTTCCGGCCGGCCCGTGGAAGGCCACGACCGCGTGCCCGTCGTGCAGGGTGGCGGTCCCGACGTCGCCGTAGGTGGTGTCGTGCAGGGTCACCTGCCCGCTCAGGGCCACGGGGTAGTCCACGGTGAGCTCGGTGGCTCCGGGCAGCGGGTCCGCGGTCCAGGTCATGGCGCTGGGCTCCGGGGCGGTGCCCTTGCCGACGTTGAAGGTGAAGGGCCGGCTGGTGGGCAGGTACAGCGCGGAGTTCTCCGGGGTGTAGGTGATGGTCAGGGTGGTGGACCCGGCGTGGCTGGTGGGGAAGCTCAGCGTCACCGAGCCGGCGTCGTCCGCGACCCCGGAAGCGAGCTGCGCGCCGCCGGCGGCCGGGTCGGTGACGGTGAAGGTGCCGTGGTCTCCGGACAGCACGGTGGTGGCCCAGACGTCGCTGGGGTAGCCCAGCGGCATCCCGGCGCCGGTCGCGAACACGATCGGGACGGGCATCCGGGTGACGTCCACGGTCACCGGGGCCGAGGTCGCGGCGGCGGTGGTGCCGGAGCCGTCGGTGACCGCGGTCAGGGTGTGGGTGCCCGGCAGCAGCCCGTAGGCGAACGGGTGCCAGGTGAACGGCAGCCCGATGTCGCCGATCTCGTCCAGGACGGTGTCCCCGTCGAGCAGGCGGGCGCCGGCGGAGCCGATGCCGGTCACGGTGACGGTGCCGTCCAGGCGGGTGCCGTAGACGATGCTGGTGGGCACGTCCAGGGTGATGGCGGAGGGAGCCCGGAGCACGCTCACCAGGATCGGGTCGGAGTCGGCGGCGGACCAGCCGGGCTCCGGGTGGGAGCGCAGCGTCAGGGTGTGCTCGCCGCGGGCGAGGCCGGCCAGGTCGAAGGTCGCTTCCCCGTCGCGCAGGGTCAGGGTGGAGTGGGTGGCCCCGTCGAGCAGGAGCTCGACGTCGCCGGGGACGGTGCCCTCGGTGTCGGTCACGGTGGCGTGCACGGTGAGCGGGTCGTGGTAGGTGACGGTGGTCGCCGACGGCTCCCCGGTCACGGTCGTGGCCACGTTGGCGGTGGTCAGGTCCTGGGACAGGGAGGTGGCGGTGAAGTTCTCGTCCCCGGAGTACACGGCGGAGACCCTTCCGGCTGGCAGCGCGGGCAGCGTCCAGGTGGCGGCCCCGTCGACCAGGGTCACGTCGGCGGTGAGGTCACCGGAGGAGAAGCTCACGGTGCCGGTCGGGGTGAGGCCTGCCGCGGAGGTGTCCCCGGGGTGCACGGTCGCGGTGACGGTCGCCGGGGCGTGCACCCGGGTGGGTGCGGGCGCGGCCAGGGTGAGGGTGGTGCCGGCTTGGACGCTGACCGGGACCGGGTCGGAGGTGGCGGTCGCGTCCCCGGAGTCGGGCACGAACGTGGCCGCCAGCTGGTGGGTGCCCTGGGTCAGGGTGAGCTCGGTGGTGGCCTCGTTCGCGAACGTGTTGACCGCGACCCCGGCCACGAGGGTGTCGGTCCCATCGAGGAAGCTCACGGTGCCGGCCGGGATGGCCGCGTCGGAGGCGAGCTTCGCGGTGACGGCGAACGGGCTGGCAGGGCCGGCGTTGCCGGGGGCGGTGAGGGTGACGGTGACCAGCGGCAGGTCCGCCGCGGACGCCTGGAACGCGCCGATGTCGCAGTGGTCGGCCGAGCGGGGCTCGCCGCGCTGGTCGGCGTCGGTGCAGAACGCGGGCAGGGCGGCGCCGAGGGCGGCCGAGCCGGGCAGCAGCGCGACGGTCCGGGTGGGCCCGCCGTTGTCGGCCAGGGCACGGTAGGGGTCGGCGCGGCCGACGATGCCGTTGCAGGTGCCGGTCGGGTCGATGTTGCCGCCGGTGGGCGGGGAGTCATCAGGGGCCCAGGTGGTCGCCATGCAGGGGAACGCGCCGCCCCCGTCGGGGGTGTCGATGATCGAGTTGGTCACCCCGAGCTGGCCGTAGTCACCGCCGGCGACCCCGCCGCCCTCGATGACGGTCGCATGGGTCATGGTGCCGCCGTACTGGGCGTACACGGCGCCACCGTTGGGCTCCCCGATCATGCCGGTGTCGTTCACCGAGGTCGAGTTGGTCCAGGTGAGGCTGGAGGTGGCCACGGCCGCACCGACCCCGGCGAGGGCCCGGTTGTTGGTGAACGTGGAGGCGCTGACCTTCACGTCGGTGTAGGGCACGGCGACGGCGCCGCCGTTGACCTCGGGGCCGCCCGCGACCCCGGAGACGTTGTCGTCGAACTGCACCTGGTTCACCGAGACCCGCCCGGCGTCGGAGAACAGGCCGGCGCCGGGGGTCTCGGAGCGCCCGCCGGTGACGGTGAGCCGGGCGAGGCGGGCGGTGCCGCCTTCGGAGGGCTGGGCGAGGGTCACGGTGACCGCGCGGAAGTCGTGGTGGGCGTCGAGGGTGACGGTCTGGCCGGCGCCGTCGAGGGTGACCCCGGTGCCCAGGCGCAGCGTGCCGGCCAGGGTGACGGTGCCGGACACGGCGAAGGAGACGGTGACGCTTGAGCCGTCGGCGACGGCTGCGGCGGCCTGCGCGAGGGCCTCGCGGATCCCGCACGCCACGGCCGGGTCGACGCACTCGCCGTCGGCGGGTGTCAGGTCGTCGGCCAGGGTCGTGACGGTGAAGCCGCTGGAGCTGACGGACGAGCTGAGGGGGGCGGAGGCGGGGGTGGCCCACAGGGCGATGCTGCCGAGCTGGACGGTGAGTGCGGCGGCCATGAGAGTGGCGACCCCGGCGGCGCGGGCGGGACGCCACAGGGCCCGACGACGGCGCTGCGCCCGGGCGGTGCCGTCGGTACCTGTGGTGCCGTGGGTCGGGTCGGGTCGGGCGTTCTGGTGGTGGGCGAGCGCGCCGAGTCCGGCGCCGGCGAGCATGATGAGGGCTGCGGTGACGGCTCCGGCGGCGGCGGTGGCCTGGGCGAAGCGGGTCAGGGTGTGCGCGGTCCCGGCGGCGGCGCTCGCGTCGGTGACGTGCAGGGCTCCGGCGCCCAGGCCCCAGCTGGCAAGGCCGAGCCCGGCCAGTCCGGCCAGGGCGCGCGCCCGGGCCGGCCACGACGCGGAGAGCCCGGTGCGCAGCGCGCGCACGGGACGCTGCCCGGCGAGCGCGGCGGCGAGCGCGGCGGGTGCCGCGGCGAGAGCGGAAAGGGTCCCGGCGAGGGGCACGGCCAGCCACAGCGTGCGGGCCGCGGGCCGCCGGGCGCCGGCGGGCAGCGCGCGGGCTGCCACTGCGGCCCGGACCAGGGCGGCGACGGTGATCAGGGGCCAGGCGAAGATGGACAGGGCCAGGGCGAGGCCGGCGAGCACTGCGGTGCCCAGCAGGGCCGGGAGCCGGCGCAGGGTCAGCCGCAGCGCGCTCGGTAGCCGCATCGGGCGTCCGGCGAGGCCCTCGCGGGTCAGGACGGCGACGCTGGCCACTCCCCAGGTGAGGCCGACGACGGTGGCACCGGCGAGCCCGGCGACGGCGACGATCGCCGCGAGCAGAGCGGCGCGCGGGCTGGTGGCGTCCCCGCCGCCGATGATGCCGGCGGCCCCGAGGGCGCCCAGGGCGAGCAGCAGCGCGAGAGCGAGGCTGGCCACGGCAGCGGCGGGGGCGCGCCACAGGAGGCCGCGCACGGTGGTGAGTGACTGGGGGGCGAGCGACTGGGGGGTGAGGCGTGAGGGCATCGGGGCTCCGGGGTCGGCTCGCCGGGGCGAGGGCGGGACGGCTGTTCCCGTGGAGTTCCCGGGCGCTGCGTGGTGCTGACAGTGCCGACGGCAGCATCCGGTGCAGTGCTCTGCCCCTCAGATCCGCAGGCTGCGGCCTCACGGGACCTTCGGCACGGGCCGGGCCGGGCTGAACCTTTCGCACCGGATGTCCCGGGGCTGCCGGCGGCCGGGCGGGGCTTGTCGGGTAGCGCGGACACTGCGCCGTGGTTGCGTGAGATTGCGCCCAGACGTTGCGTACGAAATGCGCCGGGCTGCGTGCCGATTGCGTTGTCGCAGGTCAGGACGTCCCTATCTCCCGGTCGGGTGGCGGATCGAGCGACGCGACGGTGTTCAAGGGCGGCTCGTCGGGCATGTCCGGCGCCTGCCGCGGCCGTTCCGGTTCGGGGCCCCCGGACGGGGGCTAGCCGACGCGCGGGCGCAAGCCCAAGGCTGACCTCGATGCGTCCGCATGGCTGCCCGGACCGGCTCCAGGTGCCGGCCGGGCAGGAGGCTGCAACGACGGCGGCACAGCCGAACAGGGGCATCCCA
>Ga0193699_10001205_pt1 | contig 10387 bp, 4 predicted proteins | sample L3c2metaG_FD_160095 | JGI IMG/M metagenome (GOLD analysis project Ga0193699, IMG submission 160095) | Soil microbial communities from a riparian zone of the East river system, Colorado, United States - L3c2 | ecosystem: Environmental > Terrestrial > Soil > Riparian zone | place: USA: East River... | reverse complement strand
ACCTCGGCAAGACGTGGACCCGGTCGGCCGGGCTGCCCGACGGCGGCCTCGGATTCGCCCTCGCCGTCGACTCGAACACCCCGACCAAGGTGTACGCCGCGACCCAGCTCGGCCTGTTCACCTCCACCGACGCCGGCAAGTCCTACAGCAACGCGAACCTGCCGACCGGCGAGTGCTCCGGGGTCACCGACGTGCACGCCCACCCGGACTGTGCACTGGCGAACGTCGTGACCGACGTCGTCGTCGCCAAGGGAGCTGGTGTCGGAACCACCACCAAGGCCGGCACCGTCGTGGCCACCGTCGGCTGGCGCGGCGGGAACAAGGCCAACCCGGACGGCAGCATCCAGTCGCCGAACAACGGCGTCTACCGGTCGGTCTCCGGTACCCCGAACACGTTCACGAAGCTGGACGCGTCCGGGTTCGCCGCCCAAGACCACATCGGTCGCGTCGAGCTCGGCAACGCCGTCGGCGACGCGCAGGACCACGACCTGCTGTACGCGGTCGTGCAGGACGCCAAGCTGCTAAACAACGGCGGCGTCGCCGGCATCGACGCCCCCGAGGGCACCAAACCGCCGATCGGCACCACCGTCCTGAACGGGCTATACGTGTCGAAGGACTTCGGCGCCACCTGGACCAGGCTGGCGTCGGGCACCCAGCTGGCGACCGACCCGACGACCAGCTCGGCGCTGGTCGGGTACGGCACCGCGGTCGGGTACCAGCCGGGCGTGCAGGGCTGGTACAACCTGTGGGTTCAGCCGGACCCGACCCGGCAGACCGCGGCCGGCGTGCCGACCCGGATGGCGTTCGGCCTGGAAGAGATCTGGGCCAACGAGGCCCTGCCTGTTCCCGTGCCGCTGGACGGGTCGGTGCCGGTGAAGTTCCGGGTCGTCGGCAAGTACTTCGCCGGCCAGTCCTGCCAGCTGCTCAACACCGGCCTGCCGGCCTGCCCGACCGACCGTGAGCCGACCGATGACAACCTCACCACTCACCCGGACCAGCAGGACGGCATCTGGATTCCGGACCCGCTGGTCAAGGGTGGCGTACAGCTGGTCGTCGGCAACGACGGCGGCTCCTACCGGTACCGGTTCGACACCGACCCGGACAGCGAGCTGGACAACTCGCACTGGGGCTACGGCGACAACGACGGGTTCTCCACCCTGCTGCCGTACTACGCGGCGATGGCCAAGGACGGCACGGTGTGGGCCGGGCTGCAGGACAACGGCAACATGCGCATCGACGGCGCCACCCGCAAGCAGTACGAGACCTACGGCGGCGACGGGTTCTTCGCCGCGGTCGACCCGAACAACTCCAAGGTCGCCTACGAGGAGTACACCAACGGCGCCATGTCGGTCACCACCGATGGCGGCACCTCCTGGAAGGGCATCGACCCGGGCCTGACCGCCTCGAAGTTCGCGAACCCGTTCGTCATGGACCCCACCGACGCCAAGCACCTGCTCACCGCCGGCCGCGAGGTCGTCGAGACCGAGGCCGGCCCGGACACCCAGTCCGGACAGGGCGCAGGCAACCAGTGGCGCACCGTGTACAACCTTGGCACCCGCACCCACCCCGGCGACGCCACCGCCACGTCCAGCGCGACCGACCCGGACAACTCGATGTCCGCGGTCGACGTGCAGGGCGACGCCGCGTACGTCGGGTTCTGCGGGCAGTGCGACACGCTGAACAAGCTCGGCCCGGACTCCACGGTGTTCAAGAACGGGCTGGCGACCAACATCGGCGGCGACCAGGCACCGCAGACGGGAACCGGGCAGGGCTGGCACATCGTCGCCGCCGCCGGGCTGCCGAACCGCTACATCACCTCGGTCGCGGTCGACCCGCGCAACCCCCGGAACGTGTTCGTCACCCTCGGCGGGTACACCCGCCGCTGGGTGCCGCCGGGCGCGGTCGGTGACACCAACGCGCAGCTCGGTGTCGGGCACGTGTTCCGCTCCACCGACGCCGGCGCGTCGTTCACCGACGTCACCGGGAACCTGCCCGACGTGCCCGCCACCTGGGTCGAGCTACGCGGCGACCAGCTACTCGTCGGCACCGACGTCGGCGCGTTCGCCTCCCAGACCGGCGGCGCCTACGCCAGCACCGCGAAGTACGCGCCGCTGCAGGACCTGCCGAACGTGCCGGTCTCCAGCATCGCGCTCAAGCCGGGCGACCCGAACACCGCGGTGATCGCCGCGTTCGGGCGCGGCGTATGGACCTACAGCTTCACCACGATGCTGCCGGTCCCGCTCGAGCCGCCGCCGACGCCGACCCCGACCGTCGGCCAGGCGTATGCGACCTACGACTTCAACGCGGACGCAGCCGGCTGGACCACCAGCGGACTACTCGGCTGGCAGCGCGGCACCCCCGGCCACGGCACCGGCACCGCCGACGACCCGGCCGGCTCGGCGTTCGCGGTTGCCGGACCGACCGGCTACCTCGACAACATGGACACCACCGTCACCTCCCCGCAGGTCACCGCAGCCGGCGACGCGGTGGTCCAGTGGTGGATGCGGCTGGACACCGAAGCCGGCTTCGACACCGTCGCGGTCGAGTGGAGCCGGAACGGCACCGACTGGACCACCCTGGGCACCTACTCCGGCAGCAACGAGAACCAGCCCGGCTGGGACCGGTACGCGGTGCCGTTCACCGCCCCCGGCGGCCCGGTCCAGCTCCGGTTCCGGTTCGTGTCCGACTCGCTGTGCTCCGGAGCCGGCGGCCCCATCTGCGCCTCGACGAGCGGCTGGGACGGGGTGCACGTCGACGACGTCGTCGTCGGCAAACCCGCCACCTGACGCAATCGACGGTCGCCACCGCGGCGGCCTCGCTCGAGCAGGCCGGGATGATTGCGATTCGGCGGGAGCCCCACGCCGACCCGCCCGGCGACGTACTTCGAGTCCAGGGTCGTCACCCATCTGTGTTGGTCAAGGCCCAGAGCCCTCGGCGTGTGAAACGGCAGGGTCGCCACGCTGGACCAGCGAGGGGCAGCGCCAGCCGCCGTGCCTCACCTCGCCCTAGTTGGCCGCGAGGAACCCGCTCCCACCTCCGGGCAGCGCGTCGGCTCAGGTTGTGCCCGTGTGGTGTCGATAGGGAGGGACACTGCCTACGGAGCGTGACTTTGGAGTCGTTTCTGCGTTAGACCGCTGGACGACAGGGGGTCAGGCGACAGTGGCCCCTGTTCTCCCGGGGGGCGAGGCTCGTGTCGGCGACGACGATGATGATCGCGGCGAGCATGAGCCCGCCGATGGCGACCGCGAGGTCGCGGCGTGAGGTCGTGCTGCTTGCGTCCTGTCGGTAGTCATGGCGGCCCACCGGTCGGAGTGTGGAGCCCCCATCGCCCCAGTCGGCCAACTTCATACCTCATTGCTGATCCTCCAACGGAGCTCCTGGTGATGTCCACCCAACAGGACCACGTGGGTCCGGTGAGGGGCGCTACGCGGTCAGCGGATCCAAGGTCCCCAGGGCGCTCGCTGGGTGCCGTTCCCGCGCACCGGCTCGGCGGCTGACAACACCACACGAAAACCGGCTTTGCCCGCCAATCGGAAACTGGCTCATGGGATGAGGCGGCGCAGCTGCGGTCGGAGAGCACCGACGCGCCGTGATCGTCTGATCACATCGAGGCGTTTCGCTTGCAGGCGCGGTTGTCCCGCCCACACCATCGTCCAACTCGGGTCGAGCAGAGCAAGGAGAGGAAGACTGGTTATGAAGCGATTGTTCGCAGTTGTCTTCTGCGCGGCCGCCCTGATGGGTGTGTCTGCCAGTGAAGCGCTCGCCGGCGAGGTGAAGGGTCCGCCAAACCAGGCGAACAACACCAATGAGACGGGCGCCCTGGCTCACGCCAACTCGGCCTGCGCCGCCAGCGGTCTGAACGACTTCGACTCCGAAGAGGGACAGACAGTGTCCCAGGTCCAGACCGCGGCGGACTCTTGGAAGTACTACGGACTGCCCAAGGGCTCGGTCGGCACACTCGGTCTCTGCAGGGGCGGAACCGGACAGAGGTGAGGCTCAGGGTTGGCCCGGCCATCCGGCCGGGCCAACCCTGCTTCCCGATTGTCACGAAGGCGGCATCGGCTGAGGACGCATCCGCGAGCCGTACCACTCGTAGAGGTCCTGGCACTCAGACCATCGGTTTGAGCGGTGGCCGCCATCCCCGCCCAGGAGCGCAGTCACATCGCGACGTCAGAAGTGCCGGATCGAACGCTGGCGGACGCGGTCGGACGAGCCTGTAACCACGTTATTGATGGTTGGTGAAGGTGAGGGAGCGCATCCGACTGACCTTCTCAGTTCAGATTTCGGACGGGGCCAACTGTCGCGGGATGCGGCATGTCCGCGCCCGTCGATACCACTAGCGAATCGCCGGTGCCGCGCATTCGACTCGCGGCTATGACAGGAAGTTCATTCTGCTGCCACACGACACCTGCCCGGCAGCCTGGCCGCGCCTCGCAAGCTCCAGGCAGCAACGATGCAAGAGCGCGCTCGCGGTGGTGATCTTCTCGGTGAGAGCGTGTGGTTGAGCATCCGGGTCCGACGCGAAACGACCAGCTGACGCCTTCGGGTTGTCTTGATAATGGTCTGTCGGCCCGGTCGGGGTGCTCGTGAACGCGCACCGACCGGTCGGGCGGCTGAGCGCGAACGGCTGGCGATGCGCGAGCTCGATGTGCGCACGCTCGGGCACCGCGAGCGCAAGATGGTGGCGTGACAGGGCGGATTCCTCGTTGGCTCGCCGCAACGCTTACGAGTGCGGCGCTCGTCTTCGCGGTCACTGCGGTCATCGCGCTGCTTGAGCCGGAGGTTCCGGCGCTGGGCTTGGGCGTGCTCTATTTGCTGGCAGTTGTCCCGGTCGCGCTCTTGTATGGCGTGGTGCCGGCGGCTGCTGTGTCGGTGGCGAGCATGCTGGCGTTCAACTTCTTCTTTCTGCCTCCGCGGTACAGCTTGAATCCCGGCACCTCGGAGCGGTGGTCCGTGCTCGTGGCGTTCCTGGTGTCGTCATTGGTCGTCAGCCTGCTGGCGGCGCGCTCGCAGCGCGAGGCGCAACAGTCGGCGCGGCTTGCGGAGGAGCAGGCCGCGCTGCGGCGGGTGGCGACACTGGTCGCCCGCGCGGTGCCGCCGCCGGAACTGTTCGCGGCGGTCGCGCGCGAGGTCGGTCTGCTTCGTGGTGTCGATGCGACGCACCTGGCGCGCTACGAGCCGGACGGGACGGCGACCGGGGTCGGGGCCTGGAGTCCCGCTGGAGATCAGGTCCCGGTCGGCACCAGGGTCGATCTCGAAGGCGAGAGCGTCGCTGGGATGGTGTTTCGTACCGGGCGGCCCGCACGGATGCATGGCTACGAGCATGCGTCTGGCGCCGGGGCCGCGCTGGGTCGTGAGCTCGGCATCCGCTCGTCGGTCGGCGCCCCGATCGTCGTCGAGCAGCGCCTCTGGGGTGTGATGATCGCCTCGTCGAAGGGCGCCGTTCCGCTCCCCGCGGACGCCGAGTCGAGGCTCGCGGCCTTTACCGAGCTGTTGGCGACGGCGATCGCGAATGCCGAGAGCCGGGCCGGTCTCGCCCGGCTGGCCCAGGAGCAGACGGCGCTGCGGCGGGTTGCGACGCTCGTGGCGCGTGGAGCGCGGCCGGAGGAGCTGTTCGCGGCGGTTGTCGAGGAGGTCGGGCGGGTGCTTCCTGTCGAGAACATGGCCATGGGCATGGCCCGCTTCGAGTCCGACGCCACGATGACGACCGTCGCGATCTCGAGTGGCCTGAGCGACCGCTTCCCCGTCGGCGGTCGGTGGCCCCTTGGGGGGAAGAACGTGAGCACGGTCGTCGCGGAGAGCGGCCGTTCGGCCCGGCTCGACGACTACGCCGATGCCTCCGGGCGTCTTGGTGTCGCCATGCGCGAGCGTGGCCTCCGCTCATCGGTCGGGGCGCCGATCGTCGTCGAGGGCCGCGTCTGGGGTGTGCTGACCGCGACCTCGACGAAGCAGCCGCTGCCCGCGGACACCGAGTCGCGCCTCGTGTCCTTCACCGAGCTGGTGGCGACGGCGATCGCGAACGCCGAGAGCCGCGCCGAGCTTATGGCCTCCCGGGCGCGACTCGTTGCCGCCGCCGATCAGGCGCGGAGGCGGATCGAGCGCGACCTGCACGACGGCATCCAGCAACGGCTGGTCGCTCTCGGGTTCGACGTGCAGGCGGCGCAGGCGGCGGTGCCCGCGCAGCCCGGCGCGCTGGAGGCTGCGTTGGCACACATCGCCCAGGAGCTGGGAAGCCTGTTCGACGAGCTGCAGGCGATATCCCGCGGTATCCATCCCTCCGTTCTGGCCAAGGGCGGCCTCCGGCCGGCGCTCAGTGCGCTGAGCAGCCGTTCGGCGGTACCCGTCGAGCTGCACCTGGACACCGAGCGGCGGCTGCCAGAGCCAGTCGAAGTCGCCGCGTACTACGTGGTGTCCGAAGCGTTGACCAACGCCGCAAAGCACGCGCAAGCATCCGTGGTGAACATCGAGCTCGACACGCACGAAACGGTCCTGCGGGTGGCGATCCGCGATGACGGGATCGGCGGAGCCGACATCCGCCGAGGGTCCGGACTGGTCGGACTCAGCGACCGAGTCGAGGCCCTCGGCGGCACGCTCCAGCTCATCAGTCCCGCTGGCGGCGGCACCACGCTGATGATCGAGGTGCCACTCGAAGCCCATATCGGCGCGCCGTCGCCCTAAGCTCGTAGCGATGGCCCGCTTCTTGCGCGATGGGCGCGACAGCCACGATTGACGACAACGTGGGTCGGGTGCGGCACCCTTGATGCCGCGTGCTGGGCGCTGAACCTCGGGAGGCTCCACGCATTTCCGTAGTGAGCTCCAACTGACCGCGCATTGCAGTTACCGTGCGCTCGCACCGCTGCACCCCGCGCCGGGAGCGACTGCAACTGACTTCAGTGGCGGCCTTCTACGCGACAGCAAGCAGGTGCAGGCGACGGTCTCCACGGGGACTGCTCCGCTGCTACGGCCTTGCCGACGACGTCAGTGGCGCGATCGCCGCGCTCCGCGAAGATCGCAACCATTGGGTCAACGGGCTGCGGATCGAAGTCTCCGGCGGCGTACACCTGTGAGGGAAGGAGTGCACGCGTACAGCGAGATGGAGTCGAGCGGCGTAACCAGAGCTCCTCTCCCGGCAAGCCCACGATGCGGCCGAGCGATGCAAGGGTCGCTGTGGGTGATCGCGCAACCTGGCTTTGCAAGTGCCGGAACCAGCCATGATCCCTCGCGCTGCGGTGTGGGGTCATTCCGCCGCGACTGGGTGCTCGTTCACCGCGGGCGAGAAGCTCGGTAACCGGAACTCGGCGAACACTTCCGTCGCTCAGCGTGATGATGAGCCCCTTCAACTCGTCGCCCGGGCTGACCTCCTCTTCCGATGCGTCCGTCAGGGAGCTATCTGGCCACCAGGCAGCGAAGTGCTCGTCCACGACGGTGGCTGTGACGAGGCCCTTGGCGACGGTGTCCAGGACGACGGAGACGACGTCGGCGCCCACTCGGCCGGTGACGGCGCGGAGCATGCCCAAGTCGGTAGCGGTCACGGAGCCGCCCGATCCGCGAACGGAGTCAGCGGGCACGGCCCCTGCCTGCGGGGCGTTGGTGTTCTCCAGGAAGCCCGCGAAGCTCGCGATCCCGTCCTGGATGTAGCACGTCAGTTGGCTACGACCATCGGTCAGGTAGACCAGCACCAACGACCCACGGACATCGGACAAGATCGGCACCAACCCCGTCAGGTCCACCGGCTGCCTGGCGCTCGGCACTTGCACGGAAGCAACCTGAGCAGCGCATCCGCTTTCGGCGGCAGCTGCTGCTGCGTCCGCGTCCATGGTCGGCACGGCCGACCAGGCGATCGCCTCCGAGCCGCCCAAGTAGGTGGGACCGATCACGATCCCCGCAGTGACAGCCGCTGCGCTCGCGACGAGTGCCAGGCGGAGACCCGCTCCGCGAGGGCGCGTGGGGGCGGCGGCCGTGCGTTGCGCCGGTACGCCGAGGGTCCGGGCCAGCAATGCCTGGGCACGCGCGTCGGTGCGCGGGTCGACGTGCTCCGGCGTCACGGCCGGGTCGAGCGTGCGGAGCCGACACCGCCGTCGGCCTCGACGGCAACTACGCCAACATCGCCATGCTCCAGACGCCAGACGGCAACGGTCGCCTCGAACTCTTCGAGTACATCCACCAACGCGATCGAGACGGAGCCCACCCGGCCTAACGAAGATCGGCATGCACCGTGTCGCCTTCTCGGTCGACGACATCGACGAGGCCCTCGAGATCGCCGCGGCGCAGGGCTGCCACCCGCTGCGCGGTGTGGCGACCTACGGGGACGTCTACTAGCTGACGTATGTCCGCGGCCCCAGCGGCATCATCGTGATGCTCGCCGAGGAGCTGCAGAAGAGGTGACCACGGGTCGATCCGGATCCGAGACGGCCTGATCATCGGTAGGGACGCCCGCGATCGGGCGATGAACGGTCTCGCAGCGGGTTGGTATCCGACACGGCCGCGCGACCGCGCCTGCGATCGGCGCCCGCGGAACTCTCGAGCCTCCGACGCCCGCTGCTGCGCCGATGCCAACCCGCGCCGCCCGCGCCGTCCTCTACCCCACCGTGATCATTGCCTCCGCGACCTCGCTAGCCGCCGCATCGGGGATCGCAGTGGCAGCTTCCTCGAAGACGAGCAGCCGTGCCCCGGGGATCTCGCGCGCGATTGCCTCGCCGTTGCCAACGGGAAAGAACGGCGGCAGGCGGCCACGCCAGCGGGCGACCCAGGACTCGGCGGTGGTCCAGGTGAGCTTGCCCGGTGCTCGCGCGGTCAACGACCTGACCCCCGGCGCCCGGCCGGCGAAGGCGGCCGCGCAGGCAAGGACCCTTCCAGTTAGTGTCTTGCGATGACCGACAGCTGGCTGTCCGATACCCGCACCTCTTACGACACCGACGCCGTCGGCTACGCGGAGAAGGTGCGTGGCCTGCTGGACGGGAGTCCGTACCTACGGGCAAGCCTGGCGTTGTTCGCCGAGTTGGTGCGCGATGCCGGTGGCGGGCTCGTCGCCGACGTCGGCTGTGGTCCGGGTTATGTCACCCGCCACCTGCACGACCTCGGCGTGGATGCGTTTGGCATCGACCTCTCGCCCGAGATGATCGCCATCGCGAGTCGCGACTACCCCGACCTCCGGTTCGAGGTGGGCACGATGACGGACCTCGACCTGGCCGACGACTCAGTCATTGGCGTACTCGCGTTCTGGTCCGTGATCCACGTGCCGGATCAGTCTGTGCCCGGAGTTTTCGCGCAGTTCCGTCGGGTGATGCGTCCGGGAGGTCCGCTGCTCGTTGGCTTTCATGTCGGTGACGAGACGCGCCGTACCCGTGAGGGCTACTCGGGTCAATCGATCAATGTCGACAGCCACCGTCGCCGGCCGGACGAGGTTGCTCGCTGGCTGCGGCAGGCAGGGTTCACCATCGAGGCAGAATTGGTCATGCGACCGGATGAGGATGTCCCGGGGGCGATCATCATCGCAAGAAGCCACGTCTAGCCGCTGTGTGGCCTCGCTGACTTTCGCCTTGAGCGCCTAGTGCAACGGCCCGTATTGCGATAGGGAGCTCGTCCCTCGGCTGGAGCCCGATTGGTCCGCACCCTCGGTCCCGCTCGGCCGTGCGCATTCAGGCACCAGCGACGGTCCCGCGAACGAGACGCCGACAAATGGATCGTCAATCGGTAAAGGATCGGTCTCTCTCGGTCTCGGAGTGTCCGTGGCCGGTCAGCGCGCTAGCTGCGTTTCCGCGATTGACGCTTGATGCCGCGCACCGATCGCGTGGGGCCGACGTGGCAGAGGTCGTCGAACTTCGACGTTCAACCCGAACAGCCGATGGGCGTCGGGCAGACAAGTGCCCATGGAGCGCTACTCGACGAGGTGAACGCATCGACCGGTAGCCAGTTCAGGATCACTGGGTGGCCCGGCTCAAGCGGCCGGGGTGATCACCTGGAACGGGATCCCGATGGTTACGTCGCCGTCGCAGGCACGAGTGCCCTGATGCGCCCGGGTCCCGCTGGCTGCCGACGGAGCGGCTCCGCGGACCTATGCGCCAGTCGCTCGTTGATCTGGATCAACGAGCGACCAAGGTAGGGGTCGGCTCGAGTGTCGCCGGGTCCGGGCGGGGGTGGCCTCCCGGCGCCGACTGGGTCGCTGAATCAAGGTCGGTCATCCTGGGCGGGCGTTTGGTGTCATCAGGAAACCCGACAAGGCGAAGTAGTTGCATCCTGAAACGGACGTTTCTGATGGTCCGTGAAGACGGGAGAGCGCACCCGACTGTCTCTCTCATTTGCAGTTTCCGGGGTAAGGCGCGCGGTTACGTCATTCCCGCCGACACCGCGGGTCGCCGCCTGGCGCCCCCCGATCGCGGGACGCAGC
>Ga0193699_10001204_pt1 | contig 10391 bp, 6 predicted proteins | sample L3c2metaG_FD_160095 | JGI IMG/M metagenome (GOLD analysis project Ga0193699, IMG submission 160095) | Soil microbial communities from a riparian zone of the East river system, Colorado, United States - L3c2 | ecosystem: Environmental > Terrestrial > Soil > Riparian zone | place: USA: East River... | reverse complement strand
CGAAACCTGCATAGCAACCAACCACAGCGGCGAAGCTGTGCCCGGCAGCGACGATCCGACTGCGCGCCGAATTGGCTCGATCAACGCGTAGCCCCACAGAAACCCGATGACCAGGATCGAGAGTCCGCGGTCAATCGCGAAATCCCGGAACTGCCAGAGCGAGTATCTCGCCAGACTCGAGGCTCGGCTCATTGCGATTCTCCTACCGCTTCCCTGAACTGCTGCTCTAGCACTGATCTCTCGGGAATGACGCTCGCCACGAGCGCGCCCTTGCCGATCAAATCGGCGAGCGCCGCGTTGAGCTCGGGAAGACTGTCAACTGTCACATCGTACTCGCCGCGGCCGGCGTCTTCCGCCTGGGGGAACACGGAGCGAATGAGCTCATGACCGCTGGCGAGCGTTAATCTGAACCGCGTCGCGACCGGCTGGGCTGTGCTCCCGTCACCCGTGCTTTCGTAGCCGGTGCTCACCACGCGTTGGAGCCGGCCACGATCGATGATCGCGACGCGATCCGCGAGACGCTGCAGCTCATCGAGATTGTGCGAGGCGATGAGTATTGTGCGGTCGGGGCGTCGCAGCTCCTGGACGATGTCCCGGAAACGCTGCGTCCAGACCGGGTCGAGTCCGTGGGTCGGCTCGTCGAGAACGAGTATCTGCTCGTCGCGGAGAAGCGCCTGCGCGAGCCCGAGTCGCTGCAGGTTTCCCTTCGACAGCGCCTTCACTTTTTTGTCACGATGCTCGGCCAGTCCGAGGAGATCGATCACGTAGCCCACTCGACGCGAGATCTCGGAGCTCGGAATTCCCGCCAGCGTCGCGAAGCGCACCAGCGCGGTCTCGGCGCGCCATTTGGGATTGATGGCGATCAGCTCGGAGAGGTAGCCGATTCCATTTCGCTCGACATACTGTCTCGCCGGCAATCCGTCGATTTCCACGGCGCCAGTTGTCGGACGAAGGTAGCCGAGCATCATCGCGATCAACGTGGTCTTGCCCGCGCCGTTCGGTCCAGCGATGCCGAGTATCTCCCCCTCGACGACCACCAACGAAAACTCCTCGACCGCTTTGACTGAGTTGCCGAGGAGTGATTTGTAAGTCTTCCCGACGTTCCTGAATTCGATCACAAGGGCGGCGGTGCGCTCGTCGGTGTCGCCGGCCGGAGGCAGTTTTGCCACGGGCCTGTCCCAGCGCCGCTGATCCACTTGGTTCCTTCCGGGATTCGATTGAGCCGCATCATCGCGCAGCCGAGATATCCCTGCGAGGCACGATCCTGAGGATTGATTGTCACCGCGCGGATGAAGAAACGACGCGCCAGGTCGTACTGACGGCTCGCGAAGAGGACGAGTCCCATCTCGCGCAGCGCGATCGCGTTCTTCGGCTCCAACCGCAAGGCGGTGTCGAGCTCCGCGCGCGCGGTGGCGAGGTCGCTATCCTCGCGCGCGATTCTCGCCAGAAAAACGTGCGGAGTGGCTGCATTGGGATCGCTGTTGACGGCTTTGGCGAATTCGCCGCGCGCCTTTTCGCGCTGGCCGTTCTGCATGGCATCGATGCCCGCCGTCAATCCGCCGCTGCCGGATCCGCGAGCGAAGAAGAAATATCCTCCGGCGCCCAGTAGCAGTACGACGAGAATTCCGATCCATGCCTGAAGCGACAGCCAGGGGAAACCGCGTCCGCCCGAGTCCGCGGCTGCAATCGCGTTCTGGACCATGGTGCGTCCAACTCCGCCGCTTATCCCTGGCGATTTGCCTCCACTTCCGCCAGCACTGCCACCTGCGGCTGCCGCTTCCGCCGACGCGAACGAACCCGGCATCTCTATCGTGGGAGGGCCAGCCATCCTCTTGCCTGCGTAGGCCGGAGGCTGGCGGTAGCCGCCGCCCGCTGACGGCGGCGCGTACGGTGAAACTGGTTGCGGCGGCGGTTGTGGCTTCACCGGAGCTTGTGCGCGCGGCGTGTACACCGCCCTGGCCGGCGGAGTTGGCGTGGCCTGCTTCGCCGGTGCGGGTGCACCAAAGCCTGCTTCGAGGGCCTTGAATCCATCGACGGCGGCATCGCCATCGGCCTGTGTCGGTTTATAGCTGGTGCGATTGGCGCGGTCCCGCGCAGCGAGAAACTCGAGGAGCGCGTGCGCCTGGTCGATCGTAATGACCTCGGCCTGACGCGCCGCGCGAATGAGCTGTTGTCCGCTGAGTGAGGTTGTGCCGATCAGCGCCTGCAGAGATCTCTCTACGCCCGTCCAGAGATCGATGATGTCGGCGGCGAGGTCTTCGGCCGAGCGAGGCGTGTTGAAATGGGCGAGAACCGGGCGCGCGCCGCTTAGCGCGGCAAGCGCCGCCTGTGTGTTCGCTGGACTCATCTCAGGATGCGCAAAAGCCCAGCATCCGCGCTACGTCGAATGAAGCTCTCTGCATCCTGCTCCGGTTTTGGGCTTTCCTTGAGGCAATTGGCATTGCGCATCTTGTCGACGATTTCTTCCCATGTCCCTTCAAATGTGTTGCCATCGTCGAGCTTGATGCGGTGGGACTCGGGCGTTGTCTTCACTTCAGCGAAGCTGGAAAGGAGCGCGCCGAACAGCTCGAGCTGCCCTTTCGCTTCGCTTTGTGCCGCGTCCATGAACTTCGCCTCGATTTCCGCCAGCATTTCGTCGATGTCGTCGAGCTCTCCAGCCAGATCGCGGAGCCTGTCCTCCCATGGACGGAGCTCAGGATCGTTGTCGCGTAGCCGATAGATCATCTTCTTCAGCTCGATCAATCTCCAGATGCCCAGCTCGTCCCAGTGATCGTCGGGAGTCGAGCGGTCGAGGTGATACAGCGCCGCCTCGTAATCGCCGCGATCGTAGAAGATGTTGCCGAGGTAGATCCGGGCTTCGGTGTGATCCGGATCCATCTGGAGCGCGCGACGGAGTGTCGAGATAGCCGTCTCGTCATTTCCCAGCCGGTGCTCGGCGTAGCCAATGCACGATACGGCTTCAGCTGCGTCGGGGGTCTGCTGCGCGGCGATCTCGAAGAACTGCTTGGACTCGTCGATGAGGCCTTCGCGGAAAAGCGCGCGGCCGATCTGGAGCATCAGCTCCACATCATCCTGGTATCCTAATTCCAGGGTATGGCGGAAACTCTTGAGCGCGCTCTCCTGCTGGCCGAATTTGAGGAGGGTCTCTCCTAGTCCGGCTAGTGCGTCCTCGTGATCGGGGTCGAGAACGAGCGCTTCCTCGAAGCTGCGCCTGGCCCACGCGTAGTCCTCGCGGGCGTGGTGCGCGTAGCCAACTCCAATATGGAGCTCCACCGAATTCGGATAGAGACCGAGTCCTTCTCTAAGTACGTCCAGAGCTTCGTCATACTGTCCTTCATTGTACAGTTGATGCGCTCTCTCGTCGTACTCTTCAGAACTCAAAAAAGGTGTTGGCATACCTACGCACCCTCCGAGGAGTCGAGTATAAGTCTATTGTACTCTTTAGACACCGCATTGTTCAAGGTAGTAACATCCCCCCCAAAACGGCTCAGGTGACGACAGCGATTTTTTCCGAGAAGCGTTGCCAGCTCCCGCTCTCGAGAGCCTTGTCGATCTCCGAAACGGCTTCGTCCAATTCGTCCTCCCTGGTGAAGAAGTGAGGGGCAATCCTGATACCAGCACCTACGCGATAGTCGACCAGTATGTTCCGGGACAACAGGTGCTGCGTGACCTCATATCCGTGGGGAACATCGATTGCCACCGTTCCGCCGCGGCGCGCGGGGTCGCGCGGCGCATTCACGGTGTAGCCCCGAGCATCGGCTAGGTCGATCAAGTGCGAGGTGAGTCGAACGCTTTTCTCCCTGATCGCGCCAACCCCGGCGCGCCGGAGAATCTTCGGACCCTCGGCCGCGGCATAAAGCGCGGGAATCACCGGCGTCCCATTCAGCCAGCGAAAGGCGCCTGAGGTGAATTCCATGGTCTCTTCGAACGCGAATGGCCGCGCATGGGCCTGCCAGCCGGTGAGGGCGGGCTTGAGTTTGTCCCGTACGCTCGGACTCACGTAAAGGAAGCAGGCACCAGGTCCGCCACAGAGCCACTTGAGTACGCCACCCGTAAGAAAATCCATCTTGCTTCGTTTCACGTCAACCGGTACGACGCCAACCGCGTGAAAAGAATCGAGCGAAACGAGCGCGCCAACCTGGTGGGCGCGCGCACAGATCGCATCGACATCCATGAAAAAGGAGCTGCGAAAGAGCACGTGTGATACCGCCACGAGGCGGGTCCGTTCGTCGATTGCAGCCAACAGCCTGTCGCGATCGATCGTCAGTCCGTCGTCCGAGCGAACCACCACTACGCGGGCGCCGAGCTTTTCCGCCATCTCCGCGAAGGCGTAGAGGACGGATGGGAAATCGAGCTCGGTCATCACGACGGTGTCGCGCTCCTTCGTGAAGTCCATCGACGAGAGGACGGCCGTCTGCGCGATAGTGACGTTCGGCATCATCACGATCTCGCCGTTGTCGGCGTTGATGAGCGGCGCGATCTCGTTGCCAACGTCGACGGGCAGCTCCCACCAGCCGCGATTCCACGCCTTCACCCCGAGGTCGCCCCAGTCGCGCGCGTATTCGGCGAGCTTCGCCGGGACGGTGCGCGGCATCGGACCCAACGAGTTGGAGACGAGGTAGGTCGTCTTCTCGAGGATCGGAAACTCCTCGCGGAAGGCGAGTAGCGGGTCGTGCTGCCGTCCCGCGCCGGACTTCACCGGCGAGCCCTGTTTTCTCGCGCTCACTGACCCTTTCGGGATGCTTCGCGCATGGCGCGGAATTCAGCGTCGGGATTCCAGGTGGGGATCGTACGTGCGTTCCCGAGAGCGAGCCCGAACCTGTACACGATATCGGCGAGCTGGGTCGCGCCACTCAGATCGAAGTTGGACCGATACTCGTCTGACGGCTGATGGTAGCGGTGCGCAGTGTAGTCGTCCGACTGCGCCAACCCCCAACCCGCTGGCCGTCCGACGATGTCGTCGCCACCTCCGATCGAGACCGACGGAATTCCGGCCTTCGCGAAGGAGAAGTGATCCGAGCGATAGAAGTGTCCCTGCTCGGGATGAGCGTCGGGAGAAAGTCGTATACCTTCGGACTTCACCAGCTGTGCGAGCGCTGGTCCGAGTGAGCTCTTGTTGTCACCCATGACGTTGAGATCGCGTACGCGGCCGTTGAGAGGAACGATGTCCATATTGAGCGCCGCGACGATCTTCGAAGCAGGGACGGTCGGATGCTCCCCGAAGTAAGCAGAGCCGAGGAGACCGGATTCTTCGGCGGTGACAAAGACGAAGAGCTGGGAGCGTCGCGGCTTTATTCCTTCAGCGGCGGCGTGTGCAATTGTGAGGATAGATGCGACGCCGGAGGCGTTGTCCGCGGCGCCGTTGTAGATCGAGTCGCCATTGACGACCGGACCAATTCCGAAATGATCCCAGTGCGCGCTGTAGGCGACGTACTCATCGCGCACCGTTGGATCTATCCCGCGAACGACGCCCACGACGTTGTTGGCGGACATGTGCTGCAGGCTGTTCTTCATGGACGCGTCGATGATGATCCCGGTCGGCACCGGCCGGAAATCGCGCGATTCAGCGCGGCGGCGAAGGTCGGTCATATTGAGGCCCGCTTGCGCAAGCAATGCGGTGGCCGCGCTGTCGGTGATCCAGCCGCGCACTCCTATTGGTGCCGGCAACGAAGCAACGCGCGGCAGCAGGCGGTGCTCGGTGGAGTTGGAATTCACGACAACGTGCCAGGGATATCCCGCGCGCTCGGTCGTGTGCACTATGAGCATTCCGGCGGCGCCCCGGCGCTCGGCTTCCTCGTACTTGTAGGTCCAGCGCCCGTAGTACGTCATCGCCTTTCCACCGAACAGATTCGGCTCGGCGGCGGTGGCGGGCGGGTCATTCACCAGAACGAGGAGAATTTTCCCGCGAACGTCCGAGTCTTTATAATCGTCCCACTTGTATTCGGGCGCGGTTGCGCCGTAGCCGACGTATACGAGCTCGCCGTGCGCCGAGCTCGCGTCGGTCGCGGAGCCGGGCCAGACGACGACATCATCAGTGAAACGGAGATTGGCGTTGGCCTTGCCTGATGCTGTGACCTTGATGGTGTTCGGATCGGCCTTTACGACGTCGATCGGAACGCGCTGGAAGTACGAGCTGTCTCCAACACCCGGCTTTACTCCGAAAGCCTGGAGCTGGGTCGCGATGTATTCTTCCGCGAGTCGTCCGCCGCGGGTAGCGGGTGCGCGGCCTTCCAGGAGGTCCGAGGAGAGAAAACGGAGATGTGCGTCTATCTCCTGGGGAGTGATCCGACTTGGTTCGCGGTCTGTTTGCGCGGCAACTCCTGAAGCGGTGGAGACCGTCAGAAGGGCTGCTGCGATCAGAGCGGTGGCACGAGTCATTCGATTACTCGGTGTGTGTGATGTACGTCAGATACATTATAGCTTCCCGCACCAGACCTTAGCATGCCCCGGACGAGTCCAAGAATCCTGAAGAAAGCAACCCCGTCGAAGCCTCGATCCAAGGCGCTGAAGATAGCCCTCGTCCTGGGTGGCGGGGGTCTCAAGGGATTTGCCCACATCGGCGTCTTTCGCGCGCTCGCGGAGCTGGGAATCGAGCCGACGGTGGTCGCCGGAACGAGCATCGGGGCGCTGATCGCAGCCGCATACGCGCGCGGAATGCCGATGCCGGAGATGGTCGACCGCGCCCGCGGGCTCAAGCGCCGCGATCTGTTCCGTCTCAACCGAATGGGAATGCTGCTCGAGCGGCAACACTCGCCCGCGATTTACCTCGAGGAGCCGCTTCGCGAAATCGCGAAATCAATTGCATCCGAAAAGCGCTTCGATCAGCTGAAGAGGACGCTGCTCGTCAACACCGTCGACATTACGCGTGGCTCGCAGGTCGTGTGGGGACTACCGGGGTTGCGCGACGTGAGCGTTGCCGACGCTGTCTACGCGTCGTGCGCGCTGCCTGGGTTTTATCCTCCCGGGCCGGTCGGTGGGCGGCTCTGCGTCGATGGCGGCGTGCTCGACAATCTTCCGGTATCGATCGCGGGCCTGGGGATGGACGCCGTGATCGCGGTGGACACGGGCTCGAGCGATCTCGAACCTGAGAACGACATCGCGACCGCGGGATTCGCATCCATCTACGTCCGCGCGGCGACGACGATGATGCACGCGCTGCAGCTCGCACCATTCGCGACCTGGACGCGGCCTCCGATGATTCTGATCCGACCGAAGGTCAATCACATCGGCTGGTTCAGCTTCTCGCACACCGACGAGTTGCTGGAAGCGGGTTACACGGCCGCGATAGAGGCGTGCAAGCACTACGAGGAGTGCATCAGCTGGGGGATCGGCGTTTTCCCGCGCCGGGCGATGCAGATCGCGGTCGATCGCGACAAGTGCATCGGGTGCACGTTGTGCACCGCGCTTGCGCCGGACGTGATGGGGATGGACGCGCACCAGAAGGCGTACCCGCTTACGCCGGTGGTTGAGTGGTCGCCGGCGGACGGAGACTTCGTGCACCACTGCCCCACTCTTGCTATCACGGCGACGAGGCTCGAGATGGGCGGGGGCAGTCATGAGGACAAAACCACTGTCGATCCTACTAGCGAGCCTACTACGAAAACTGGCTAGGGTGGGGGGCGACTGAGACCTACAACTGAATAGGCGAGAGGTCTCAGTAGGTAAGCTGCGAGTTGACTAGTTCACTACGCCCCGACTTATCCCGGTGGCGTTCGTGACGACAGCTGGTGCCCAGCACGCCACAGAGGCAAGTCAGGGCGTCGTGAACTAGATGGCTGGCAACTTACCTACTTGGACCTCTCGCCTATTCAGTTGCACGACCTCTCTCGTCCGGCCGTGCATTGAATTAAATTGAATCAGCCTGCCGAGCATCGATGTTCAGCCCGGCAGTGGCTCCGCGCACTACGGCCAGCGCGAGTCGCGGCCAAGACCGGAAAAAACAAAAATGACACACCCGAATTCCTTCGGTAGCCGATCAACGCTGGACGTTGCTGGTCGGCAGTACACGATCTTTCGGCTGGACTCCCTCTCCCAGCTCGGAGGAGGGAACGCCGATCGGCTCCCCTTCAGCCTGAAAGTTCTCCTCGAAAACCTTCTCAGAAACGAAGACGGCAAGTTCGTCAAGGCAGACGACGTGCGCGCTCTCGCGACCTGGGACTTGAAGGGAAAAGTTGAAAAGGAGATTGCATTCCGCACGGCGCGAGTGCTCCTCCAGGATTTCACCGGAGTTCCCGCCGTCGTCGATCTCGCCGCCATGCGTGACGCGCTCGCCCGACTCGGCGGCGATGCCCGACTCATCAACCCACTGCAGCCGGTGGATCTCGTCATCGACCACTCCGTGCAGGTCGACGAGTACGGAACCGAAGCGGCGCTCTTGATCAATGCCGACTTCGAATTCGCCCGGAATCAGGAGCGCTACGCTTTCCTCCGCTGGGGACAGAAGGCGCTGCACAATTTCCGCGTCGTACCTCCTGACACCGGGATCGTCCACCAGATCAATCTCGAGTATCTCGCGCAGGGAGTATTCACCGAGGTCGTCGGCAAGCAGACCTTCGCGTACCCCGACTCGCTCGTCGGTACCGATTCACACACCACCATGATCAACGGACTCGGCGTGCTCGGCTGGGGCGTCGGAGGAATCGAGGCCGAGGCGGCGATGCTCGGCCAGCCAGTGTCGATGCTGATCCCGGAAGTCGTCGGCTTCAAGATGCATGGCAAGCTCCAGCCCGGAGCGACCGCTACAGATCTCGTGCTCACGGTTACCGAGATGCTGCGGAAGAAAAAAGTCGTCGGAAAGTTCGTCGAGTTCTACGGCGTAGGATTGTCGAGTCTCTCGCTGGCCGATCGCGCAACCATCGGTAACATGGCGCCCGAATACGGCGCGACGATGGGATTCTTTCCGATCGACGCCGAGACGATCAAGTATCTGAGATTCACGGGGCGGGACGAGGCGCAGGTGCAGCTGGTCGAGGCGTACACCAAAGCGCAGGGGATTTTCCGCACCGACTCGACTCCGGATCCACTGTTCAGCGACACGCTGGAGCTGGACCTCCACACCGTGGAGCCGAGTCTCGCCGGTCCGAAGCGTCCGCAGGACAGGGTCCCGCTTCATCTGTCGAAGAAGATGTTCCGCGAAGCGTTGACGGCCGACCTGGAAAGAACGGGGACGGTGGCGGCAGTCGCGGCTGCGAAGCAGGCGATGTCCGTTGCAGCCTCACCACAACTTTCGCCATCGGTGGTGGCAACCGATCCCGACGAGCAGGCGGCGGCAGATTCCAGCGTTCCGGTCGAGATGAATGGCGAGAAGTTCTCGATTCGCCACGGCTCGGTCGTGATCGCAGCAATCACGAGCTGTACTAACACGTCTAATCCGAGCGTGATGCTTGCCGCGGGGCTTCTCGCCCGCAACGCGGTCGCGAAGGGATTGTCATCCAAGCCGTGGGTGAAGACGAGTCTCGCGCCAGGCTCGAAGGTCGTTACCGACTACTTCAAGAAGGCGGGCGTGATGGGAGCGCTCGAGCAGCTGCGATTCAATGTCGTTGGGTTCGGCTGCACGACGTGCATCGGGAACTCGGGCCCGTTGCCGCAACCGGTCGCGGACGCTGTCGAAGCGAACAAGCTCGTGGTGGCCGCCGTTTTGTCGGGCAACCGAAATTTTGAGGGGCGCATAAATCCCCTCACGCGCTTCAACTATCTCGCATCGCCGCCGCTCGTCGTCGCGTACGCGCTCGCGGGAAGGATGGACATCGACTTCAACACCGAGCCGCTCGGTGTCGGCAAGGGGGGTCCCGTCTTTCTGCGCGACATCTGGCCCGCGCCGAAGGAAGTCGAAGAAGAGATTCTGCGCTCGGTGAAGGCGGAGATGTTCAAGGCGCAGTACTCGAACGTCTTTCATGGGGATGACAACTGGCGCAGCCTGCCGGTGCCCGAGGGCGATCTCTACGCGTGGGATCCCGATTCGACCTACGTGAAGAATCCCCCATTCTTCGATGGGATGACGCTCACGCCGCCCGGCATCCGGCCGATCACGGGCGCGCGGGTCCTCGGAATGTTTGGCGATTCCATCACGACCGATCACATCTCACCCGCGGGTTCCATTCCAGCTTCGAGTCCTGCCGGCAAGTGGCTGATCGCGCACGGCGTGAAAACCGCCGACTTCAACTCGTACGGCGCGCGTCGGGGAAATCACGAGGTGATGATGCGGGGCACCTTCGCCAACATTCGCCTTCGCAACGAGCTCGCGCCGGGAACGGAGGGTGGGTGGACGTCGCGCGTACCGGGCGAGAAAGCCGTCACCATCTACGATGCGGCGATGGAGTACCAGAAGGGCGGGACTCCGCTCGTCATCATCGCCGGCAAGGAGTACGGCACCGGCTCGTCGCGCGATTGGG
>Ga0193699_10001203_pt1 | contig 10396 bp, 15 predicted proteins | sample L3c2metaG_FD_160095 | JGI IMG/M metagenome (GOLD analysis project Ga0193699, IMG submission 160095) | Soil microbial communities from a riparian zone of the East river system, Colorado, United States - L3c2 | ecosystem: Environmental > Terrestrial > Soil > Riparian zone | place: USA: East... | reverse complement strand
TACACTGCCTAAATAATGCTCATATTATTTTTCGTTATGCTGCTAAACTTTGCGTAATATAGCGTAACATAGCGTAACATAGCGTAACATAGCGTAACATAGCGTAACATAGCGTAACATAGCGTAGCATAGCGTAATTTGAGTCTTATTTCAACACATACACTTTGTTACGCTGCCTAACCTAGCGTAACCTAGCGTAATACTCGTGATTGCCAAAAGAAAAAGAAAAAAACAGTAACCACAAGTGTGGTTGGTAGGTCAACGACAAGTTTGTCATTTGGAGAGATATAGATTGTGGAATTATACTGTGAATCAAGCTCTTGAAACTTATCCAGGTTAGATAATATTTTTGGGGATGGTTGACATTGCAGAACGGGTAATTATGTTACCTTGAATTTCTACCTTCTCAAATAAATTTTTCTACCCAAATATGACTCAAAGGCTGGAAACTAGAGTGAATTGTGAGTAAGACCTCCCTTTGAAGTATAGAAAATGGTGCAAAATTGAATGAGATATAGGCCTTACAAGATGGCTAAAATCAGTTAAAATCAGTTCCAGTCAACCAAATTTTGGCTAGCTTAGTCTAACCTAGATAAGTTTCAAGAGCTTGATTATAGTTCCACAATTTATATCACTTTGAAAGACACTCTCATTGTTGATCTACAAACCACACCTGCTGTTACTGTTTTTTTGGCCACCACGAGTATGAGCCGTCATTATAATTTCTGATTTGTTTTCTATGTCAGGGCTCATTCATAAATCCTCACTGTATCATAAGTCAACTAGACAAGGTTACACACAATCTAATTTAAAATAGTGTTCGTGGAATGAAGCTGTTCACTTTTCAGCCACTGTCTCCCCTAGCTCGACCAGCTCTCCTGAAAGCCACCAGGGATCGGAAAGCATTGGCGAAATCAGTTGCTATACGGGGTGCCTGATTTTCTGTGTAGTGCAGGAAGAGCCCTGCCTTCTGCGTCGCCGCAACTTCGCTGACGTAGAAGTGGTACCTACCAGCCATGTCCATGTAGACCGAGACGTCAATGCGACAGAACACACGGAAGTCTGAAACCTGTCCCTTATCCAAGATCTGCTCATCGGTGTGGATGAGGCCATAGTACGTCTGAGTGACGAACTTCTTGAAATCCTCCGAACCCTGGTTCTGCAGGTAGGAGGGCAGGCCGGAATCGTGTAGCTCTGCTGTCGAAGGGGTGGCAGTGGCAGGCCCGGGGATTTCTGTTTTCCTGCAGACAATGGGATGAATAAGAATAAATTTAGTATGCAAAAAAACTTACGAGAGATGGGAAAGTGGGGTGAGCTCAAAAACCTGGGCAATCTGGAGCGTTCGACCTGTCGGAATGGTTGAAATAATGTGCGTCAGGTGGCCGCCTATAAAATATGCCTTGATCTCCCCCTTCTGGGACATCTCAGGGACAAATGCCATCCCAAACCACTCCGGTACGACGTCCATTTTTCTAACAGAGTCGTGGTCGTAGAACGCCTTCGTGTCCGCCACCATGGCTGGCAGGTGAACTGCAGCCTCCGCATCGCTTACCCTCACAACATGGGCTGCAGTATCACTGAATGACCTCTTCATATACAAACCTGGTCGATTGGCTAAGCTAGGATCCTGGGGGTTCTCAATTATGACAACCTCAGGATAATCGGTGTGAGTGACATTGCGGGCGATCTGGCGCAGTTGATCAATGACATAGAGCTTTGATCCTCGCAAAATCATCTGGTCGGGTGATGGGTAGACAATGGTTTGCCCGCAGAGGTTCTTCAGATTGAGCATCCAGGCACCCACCTGGCTCGGCTCAATCAAATCATATTGTCTTGAGTTCCTGGACAATGGACAGCAGTCAGCGCTCCAGCCAGCTTGGGGGTTGGCACTTGACTTACATGAAATCACCCTCTAGATGCAGCCCTCCAATGACAAGGTCAGCGCTTCTCAAGTCATCCCATGCCTGACCTTCTCCCGACAGCAGGGCCTGCTTGTAGAGCTCCCACTTGATAGGCTTCACCTGACAACCTGGGCCGGTCATTTCCGCCAAAGCATACGCAACACCTAGCTGTAAAGTTCCCCATCTTTCAGCGGCTGCGTTGGTCAAGTTGAAGGAAGCGTAACTCACCCACTCCCACCATAATCTCTTCTGGTTATTGGGCCCAAATGCTAGCTTGGGGAAGTGCTGAATAAAGCGCTTGTGCCATGTGTTCGAGATGTTCAGGTTGGAACACATCCAGGAATTGTGCCTCTCCGCATTGGTCTTGGTGGTTCTCCGGGTGGGATCCTCAACAAAGGCAACGATGAGAGGATCTGTGAAAAAGGATGTCCCCAAGAAATGGCTGGGGTTGACCCAGGGCGTCTCAATTATGTCGATGCGATCGGGGTTGGCAGGTGTCGTACGCATACGGGGAGGCAAGGAGGCAGTAGATACCGAACGATCGACCAGCACGCGACCCACAGCGGAAAAACTGAGGCCCGGGTTAGATGGGCCCGCAACGATGGTGTTATCATCAGGCCCTGCTCCACCTTCCTCCTCCGGGTTCACTGCCGCTTCCCCAAGGCTGGCTGGAGTCTGGTAGGCCGCACTCAGGTACTCAGCAGGAATAGCTGCTCGGGCTGCTGAATCAGTCGAGTATCGATCCCACAGCTGGTCCGCCCACTCTTTCCAGTCTTCAACCGTCGGCAATAGGCATTGTTCGTGTTGGGGGTGACCAATGTGGCCCGGACAAGCCGGGCTGCAGTTGGGATGCAGCTTAGACTTCAAGTGGTTAAAGAATGAGCTGCCAGGGTAGAAGAAGATATACCCATATGTTATAGCATGATTTTTAGTAGGTGGCGCATGGTTACACGTGTGGGGGCATTTCCGGAAGAAACCCATGGGTTCAAGTAACGGGAGTCGTATCAAATTGCACTGTAATAGGTAAATCTTTGTGCACAAGAAGCCAATTGGTGGCTGTGCTGACGCGCGGCCTTAAATTGGCTTGATTTTGGACTTAACATGCTTATCACTCGCTAAAAAAACGACTTGGCTGGGCATAATATGTGTTTTATTTATACGCTATATTTTACGCTAAGTTACCCTACATTTAGTGGAGCTAGTGTAATCCAAACTCTAAAGTAAGTTTCTAGGTCTATTTTAGTTATTCTTTAATATTGAATCTAGCTCTCTTGTCTGAGAGGTAAGCTCTAAAGCAATTTGAAGAAGACTGAAGTACTGTTGAGAAAAATGTTTGGAAATTATACCTGCCATCCGTGGAGCAGTTATTGCCTGAGTAAAATCTTTGGCAGTCTGAAGGAAGGTGTTCATCGACTGTCCTTTCCAAAATTAGCTGGGGGCAGAGGCGACAGAATAACAGCACGGTGATTCAGAGCAAATTCAGTCCAGAGGCAGTGAATGTTGCGATTATCTTGGCTTAGAGGCGAAGTTCTCTGAGTTTAAGACACAGAACAGTAAAGTTCCACATTCGCTTGGAGGGTCTTTTTTGCAGCCGTGGGCAGTTTGGCAGCTACCAGCCTGAAGTGCGACATCTCACTGAAATTCCATGCAGACAAGTGCAGAGGAGGTGCACTCTGTATCCCCATTTTTGGGGGTCAAAATTTTTGAAAGCCATTTGTCAGGATTGCAGTTTTTGAAACTGCAAATTTGTGCCTGGAGCATTATTCAACATGATAAACTACATATCAGCAGAGATGATGCGCTGCACAATTTTCCACCCATACTCTGCAAGATGCTTTCCAAGTTGTTCTTCATCACATCCCAATTTAGCCATCCACTCATCATTACCATCTTTTAGATATGTCACTTTCTTGGCAGGGTGGAAGCCAAGAACCTGAAGCTCAGGGCTTATGCCAAGAACATCCACGTTGTGCCATACTTCAATCTCCTTGATTGAAGTACCTCCCAACTGAGAAACAACACTGAACTCTCCGGGGATGCTAGATTCCTTCAGATCATTCAAGAGATCGAGTGCTGCAATATTGTTGCTGTGGACGATCTCCAGCTTTGTGATGAAGGGAATCCGTGCCATCTTGTTGTGCAAGTCAGAAATCGTCCACATAGGACAGATCTCAGCCGCACGGCCTCTAGTCTGTTCAAATGTATTTTCAGGTAAGGAGCTGGAGGTTTGATGCGTGTTTGAAAACTTACCTTGTTTCCGTCTACGTCTACAGAAATCATTCGTACTGTGGTGAGCGAAGGCGGATAGACAAAGTCGGGATGGGTCATGTGGTTGAAGCTATGGCTACTCCCATCAGATATATCAAGGATGAGTTCTTGAAGTGACAACATCCTGGGGAGCTCTAGGCACAGTTTGGGGCGGAAAACGGCCATGTAAAGACCCCCGGGGGGACTGAGTTCAACCTGGAAGGAAAGATACAGCTTCCTGATCAGGCTACTAGTGGCTGGCAGATGCTTGACCCTGGTCGAGTTAAGGATGTTGACGAGGGTGTTTCTACCTAGCGAATAGATGAAAGCAATAGCTTGGTGAGGGCTTTTGAGCTGCACTAGCTCATATAAGCCCTGCATCGCTTCCCACGAGAGGGATTTTGATAGTCTGAGGAATTTTGGATTGCCTCTGGCGGCAATTTTCACAATCAGGCCCTGAATGTCCAATGGGATATCCAGCCTGAGCAACTGATTGTTGCCCAACCTAGCATGTTTCATTAGCCAACATACAAACCAAGGTTAAAGTGGTGTGTTAAACCTTGAAACCTGTTTCGACATAACTGGTTTCTCCTGACGCAGCGGATTCCTGGAATCTCGTCTCGAATTGGCACGGCGGAACTCGAATGACGATGTTGGCCAATACGGCTTCTGAAAAATCCAATTCGCACGACCCCCAAAATGGATAAAGTCGTTGTCATATATACTGTGTCCCTCATTTACACCTACTGCATCCCAATGAATGATCAAAAAATATTTTGATATGGAAGACTCAAGTACGTGTGTCTGAAACAATATAAGAGCCAGCAATAATATTAATACTTAATTTTCAGCCATTCAGAAATGTTCCCGGTGCGCATACAAGGGTGGTCTGTCAACTTTTCCTTAGAAGAGGAACGGTAGTGAGTATACAAAAATGTGCCACCCATGTACCATCAAAAAGACCACAGGGAAAGAGAATGTTGATGGTGAGGGGAAAGCCCGTAGCACAACATCACAGATACAGCCATCAAGTCTGGCTCTTGATGACTGTTTGATGTGCCTATCAATGAATAAGAAAAGTGCATTTGAGCTTGATGCATATGTCACCGTACCTGCAGATAGGAGTAGATCTTAGTGTCCATGCCTTCGCAAACAGTCTTCGGATTATCATTGGAAGTGAGCACAATACTTCCCTCTACCGAACAATACTCACAAATCTAATAGTCAGAAAAAAATGTGTGACGGAGTTGGGTCCACTGTCGTAACTTATTACTGTACACAATTGGAAGGTCAGCAGAGCAAACAAAGTCTTCATAAAGATAGCAAGAAGCGAAGAGGCAGGGTCTTCATGCCACGATACGATTGCGGCGGATGGATGCAGATAACGGTGCCTGAAAATAGGACACTTGCGGTTCGCATTCGCATACGACACGACATCGCACATCCCCATTACTCGGACATATCTCTCCCAGAGGAAGTCCGAGCTCTCATTGAGAAGATGAAAAGCTCTACACCCAGCGACGTGAGTGACTTCCCATGTGATGAGACAAAGAGTTGAAAGGTGCCACGCAGATTTGGGCCGAAATACTTAACAAATGGGGCACACGCGACTACAATCAGGACCAGGTGTACGCATACTGGTCTCATATCAACGAAGCAATATGGAGACTAGCAGATGATCAGGTGGAGTCTGCCAGATTAGTTTTGCAGGCGGTAGATGGTCGAGCCATCGAAATGATACCTATCACTCCAGAGGCAGGCATCTCGACAATAGCTTTTGCTCTTAAAGAGCCTTTGGATGGCTATGGCAACATGACTGCTGAACTTGCCATGGACTCCACTTGTGGGTCCCTTAGCATAAACTTTCGGTCGAGATACTTACTGTTATCCAGGGAAAACAAATGCTGAGGCGTACGAGTTGTATGGATTCTTCGGGGAAGCAAATGGGCAGTCGCTGCCTCTTGGATTCATCTTCACTACGATGACTGACGGATCAGCAAGCGCTGGTGCGAAGCAACGGATGCTCGTCGAAGCACTTGCCTGGCTGTCAGTCAGATGCCCTAACATCATGTTCACCCTCTCCGACAAAGATCCATCAGAGATCAAGGCCTGCCGTATATCTTTACCAAAGGCGAAGCATCAGTTATGCTACTGGCACGGTATTAAATATATTGAAGAAAGACTTGCCGAGGATAAACCACCTGCATCGTACGATCCAAGGAATGCACATGGTGTCTTTGACTTCATTGATCCCACGTGGGCCCCAGGTGTAACCCGTGATGACATTGAAGAGTATATGGATGGTCGTGATATAGAGAGCGGTGAAAATATACAAGGTGGCATACGAAGGGAGCTGGAACAAATCCACATGGTAAGTATGGACGCAATAGTTGGTATACGATAGGCTGACGATATAATCAAACTTACAGAATCCGACACCAACCACTCTCCCACCGCTTGTCATCATTAAGGCAGGAGACCGACGATTACCGATATGGCCCTCGCCACCATCAGTACGTGGTGCAGAACTACCAACATTTTGTCCGGCGGCCTATCGGGTAGCTATCAAGAAGAAATTCGTCATTCATTTTCATCAGCACCCCAAAATACCAATTGATGCTGAAGGGACTCACCTGACAGCAGTCGAGATCCATACGGGGGCTGTGTATGACATGTACAGCTTCTGCCAAAAGTTTGACCTCTCGCAGGTGTGGGCATACATGTGGAACTGCTGGTATTCACCGAAGCAGTGGCCTTTATGGGCAAGATCGGTCGCACCAGCAATACTACGGCTGAAGACAACAATGGTTAGTGAGGCACAGTGGAAAGTTATCAAACACAATGACCTCGCGATGTTCAATCGGCCACGACTAGACCTCGTTGTGCACGTGCTCATTGGCCGACTCCTACCTCCCGTAAAGTTGACCCTTGCGAACATATTGGGAACACGCCGGACGGGACGTGCTAGTTCACCAAACGATTGGCAGAACGACTTTCGCGCTCTATGGTTGGACATGTCCAAACCAGATGAGCAGCGAAATATTGAAAGCCAGCTCGAGGTTCTTAGGACGTCAAAAAAAACAAAAGGTCGCGCCGAATGCCTCGCAGAGCTGGAGGCCAAGGCTGAACGCCCGAGTGGCGCATACTACACAAATGTCATAGCTGCCCATCGTACCTCATTAGCCGGTTTTTATTATGCAAGCATCTTGTACGCACCGCATGATAGGTTTCGACCCAAAGCACGACCTTGGGTTCTTTGCCTCACTTCGACGAAACCATTTTCCACCCTTCTATCACATCTCCGCCCTGCACAACTCTTGAGTCTTTGCAGTCCGAAAATGCACCGTCCGCTACAAAGGAAATACCGGTGCGAAAAGTATTGAGAGCACTACAAGATGTCAGTGACGCGCAGCACATAAATGTGGTGCATGCCAGCGCCATGCAGCACACCGTACTGCAGTCGGACATCGCAGTAGAGGGCAGCACGAACGAGATGGTGGGTAAAGGGTTAATGGTTGCGACAACATTGATCAACAATCACATGTTGAGGAAGATACCGAACATGGAAGTCAGCGTGGCAGCAGTGTCCTCACTGAATCCGAGGACGCAAACAACGAACACCAGGTATTTCGATTTATCTTATTTATCTTATTCATTTAAATTCCCTCATACAATCCCATAGAACTTTTTCTCCGAGGCGGAGTTGGCTTTGCTCGAGCGTGACTTCCAGGCAATGAAAAATGAAGCAATAGGTCTAATTCATCCCAAACTTGCGAAGAGACTCCGTCCAATTTTCGATAGCATACGTAGAACTGATGGGGACATACATAGCGAACGATCGGCAAAGTGACGCAGGACGACTTGGGGAGATAGCACTCCCGCGACATGATACTTGTCATAGATTAGATCGATTTGACAATACACGTGCCTTCGCTATATTTGGACTTCGGATTTTTTAGAGGTCGTCTTAGGGGAGCTGACCGACTCCCACACCCAAATCTTCCACCGATTATGTTTCAACATCTTCTACATCGTCCCTACGCACACTCCCAAGTATCCTTTACATTTACACTGTCATCAAACGCAACGGACGGATCGAGTGCAAGCAGCACAGTGTTCGATCGTCCCACGGAGGAGCCCAGGAATAATGCCTTTGCCATACGATTGAAGAAGCTGTACAGGGGTTTCCAGCCTTGGAAGGAAAGATACTTAGAGATGAGGCTGATGACGGACTTGATGGCATCAGAGCGGTAGTCCAGGGTTGCAGATAAGAGGCGACCGACGAGGACCCGGAGGTTTTCAGTTAATTGGTGATCTGAACGGTAAGTCGTTTTTAGCCGTTGTTTACAAACTTGGTTGATGTACGTGGTCATAGATTGTCTGAGATGATGCACAACTTGCTTGAGATATCCCTTGCATCAAGTGTGCCCTCGCAATATTCCCACAAAATATAACCTCATCATTCGCCTTTGGACCCACGCGTTTCACAGACTCCTCGAATCTTTCTCACATGCTTCCTTCAATCCACGCCTTGCTCTCGAACACCTTCAAGACTTTATCTGTTATGAATACGCGCTCTATGCCGGATTACTGGAAGCACAGGATGGCTCGAATCCCTCGGCGACCTCGTTCGATATGGTCACGGACAGTCAAACTCCTGGGCAAGAACTGACGGCCGCAGCAGTTTCCGCAGTTCTATCCGCTTCCCCTCTGCCGTCGGTTCCACCCACTTCAAACTAATCATACATCAAATATGTCCGCGAAGTCGAGTTCAGCTTTGAGAAGCCTATAGCTCGCATCGATGATTCCCCAAGCCCAAGTATAAGGCACCAAGGGCACAGTTAAGAGAGCCACTACTATTGCGGAGGACTTGAAACTGACGGCGGCAGTACAGGCTTCACCTCCAACGTCTGAAGTGAACGATGCGGCCTCTGCGATGGCCGACAAGTACCTTATCCCGTTCAAGCTTGCTCGCGGCGCAACTTACATCTTGCACGTTCGACTTTTGAATCCATATCTTATCTTTGTCCTAACATTGCTCGCCACCTTCTTGAAACACACCGCAGTGTTCGCTGTTCTCGGACGGTCAATCCCTTGGAACGAGCTGACTGAGTTCTTCAGCGCTGTTCCCTTGCATGAAACATCATGATTTCTCAAGGCTTTAACAATACCATAGATCGGAAACGCTCGATAATGCTTACGACTGTGCTGTGCACCTCCTCTTGCCGAGGGCTGGTGTTTTCGTGGGATGGAATGAGTCGGAAGGCGAGTGTTTGAGAGAGGATTCCGGAAGTGGAGTTGATACCGGCAAAGGTGAAGAAGTGCACTATCGAGAACAACGAGAACGAGGAGGAAACACCGGCATTCAGCAGCAGTTCTGGAGGAGAGACGGGGAAGAGGTGAACGAGAATAGTCAGGCGTGCAGTGGGCGTAACCATAATCCTCAGAGATTGGAGAATCAAGGGAGGGGGGGTTGGAGCACGAAGTTCGGAGGTGGAAGGAAGAAACCAGCATTGAGCGGGAGCTCGAGGAGAAGCGCAGAAAGGGGAGGAAATGGGCAGACGATAACATGATGGAGGTCAAAGGAGAGGTTCTTGCCGATGATTCCTCAGAAGACATCGAAAATTATGATGCATGCAGCTGAGATCAAGGCTCTTAAGGTAATGTCTACTTGCATATATCCCAGAACCCAACTAAGGTGATACCTATCCAGGCCAGGCGAAGATATCTCAGGAGTTTAATTATTCAGTATACGAAACATGGGCCCACCGTATCCTCATCGCCACCTATGCCCTTGCCAATCCCCTAATTCAACGACCTATGGTGACAGAAATGGCACCTGTTCGCAAGCCTGGTAGACATTGTAATGGCAATGTCATGTAGCAATGTTGGGCAGAATGAAATGTGAATTTCGGAGCCAATTTATTCATCTGACCCGTTTCCGTGAGTATTCACTGCGCTTAAGAAATGAATGCAGAGCTGCTTTGGAATATATTTAGAGTGGAAAATGTCTCTAGATCGCAAAAAAAATTGAAATGTATCTAAGGCCAAATGGTGCCCACTCCACAAATCCTTTAGGGAAAATGTCATTTGCATTTCACGCAGAACGCAACCAGCGCCCACGATTCGCACTTTCAACTAAATATGTCATAGCTGCTCGTTGTCTCCTGGCCATCCTAGTACTTTCTGGACTCAACCCCCCCCCCCCCACACCCACGTTTCCGGAAGCGGGATCCTCACCTAAGAAC
>Ga0193699_10001202_pt1 | contig 10400 bp, 11 predicted proteins | sample L3c2metaG_FD_160095 | JGI IMG/M metagenome (GOLD analysis project Ga0193699, IMG submission 160095) | Soil microbial communities from a riparian zone of the East river system, Colorado, United States - L3c2 | ecosystem: Environmental > Terrestrial > Soil > Riparian zone | place: USA: East... | reverse complement strand
AAGCCCCGAGCTAGCGGGGCTTTCCGATGGGCGGTACTGGGCTCGAACCAGTGACCCCCAGCTTGTCGAGCTGGTGCTCTCCCAACTGAGCTAACCGCCCGGGTCGGGCGACAGTGTACCGGGTCTACGGAAGAGGCTTGCGCGGCGCGGCGAACGACAGCACCCGCACGGGTTGCCGCTTCGGGGGTGCGCTGACGAGCACACGTGGCTGCTGCAGGACCGGACGGGCTGCAAACGGCCGCAGCAACGTCGCGAACGGGCTCACGGCTTTGTCGTTCTTGCGCACCTCGAAGTGCAGATGCGTGCCGGTGCACCAGCCGGTGCAACCGGCGGTCGCGATGCGCTGACCCGGCACGACGAGCTGCCCCACGTGCACACGCCACGCGGCGAGATGACCGTAGAGCTCCTCATAGCCGCGCGAGCGCACGACCACGACGTTGCCGTAGCCCTCGTACCCGCGCACCTGCCCGACGTGCACGACGCGACCGGATACTGCCGCGCTCACCGACAGCGACCGCAGGACACCGATGTCGATCCCGGGATGCCATCGTGCGCCGTCTTGGCCGAAGGGTGAGGTGATCGTTCCCTGCGCCGGCATCACCGGATGCGCAAGAAGTTGTTGCCGGGCCTGCACCGCGTGAACGTGCAGGACCAGCGCTGTGAGAAGCGCCGCGAGACCCATAAGGGATTCCCCTCCCCGGGGAAGCCAGGGACGGTAGCCGCGGGTCGTCGAAAGGTCAAACAAGAGCAAAGGTCAAACTCATGAACCTGGTTAAAACCGAACCAGGTTCGGGCGCTCAGAAGATCTCGGGGCACCAGGGCTCTGTATTCGTGCGGAAGAGCGCATCGGCACGATCTGCTGCGCTATCCGTGAGCTCCTGCGCGCGTGAGCCGCGCACCAGCGCCCTAAACGTGAACCCGCCGAGGTAGACGGAACCGAGACCGGTGATGTCGAGTCGCAGGTCGGCCGCGTCGTCCGTGCGCTGCGCGCCCGACGACGTGACGCGCCACCTCCCTGCGTTCTCCGGCATGAATGCATCCTCGAGCTCGAGCACGATCTCGCCGTCGTTGTAGGTGCGCGCCGACAATGCCTGACCGACGTCGATCAACCGCACCCACACGCCGTCGTTGATCTTGAACTGCATGCGGCGCGGTTCGGCGACGAGCATGAAGAGCTCGTGGTCGAGCGGCAGCAGGTCGGCATTGAACTCCGACGTCCAGTCGAAGTCGAACAGCCAGCGCCAGAGTTCGCGCGACGCCTCAGGTGTCGGCGCTACGACTTCGACGAGATTGACGACGCCCTTGCTGAAGCCTGAGACCCAATCCTGCTTCACGTTGTAGATCGCGTAACCCGCCGGCTTGCCGTCCAGCTCGAGCAGGACGAGGTTCTTCGGGCCGCCCTGGCGCCGCGCCGGGTCGTCGAAGAGCTTGCGCGTCTCCCACCACTCCTTCGTCCGCACGAACGTCCCCGGCCGCTGTGCGACGACCTGGTCGTACAACGGTGGGAACGTACGCGCCGCCTCCGCGAGATCGACGATGCGCACGGTTCCGCGCGCCTCGAACGGAACGGCGAAGCGGGCGCGGTCCTTGGCGAGCGAGATATCGCCCATGCGCGAGGCGAGCCCGTAACCGAAGCGCCCGTAGATCGTCCCCTCGGACGCCCACAGATAGGCCGCGAAGTCGCCGCGCGCGCGGCAGTCCTCGAGCTGCTCCCTCATCAGCGACGTCAACACACCGCGCCGGCGGTGGGTCGGCAGCACGCCGACGACGGTGATGCCGGCGGCCGGGATCAAGGCGCCGCCCGGCACCGACATGCGGAAGGTGAATGCGCCGGCGCCGCCGATGATCCGGTTGCCGTCGAATGCCGCGTGCATGCGCTCGACCTCGATCCACTTGGCGAAGCGCTCGGCGTCCTCGAGCTGGTTCTCGTGGCCGAAGTAGTGGCTGATCGCGTTCAGCGCGTTACGGAGCTCCTCGACCGAGGAGCAGGGCCGGACATCGACATCCACGGGGCTACCCTAAACGGTCGAGCGGCGCGTACTCGAGCATCAACCGGCGCTCGCTACCGTCCTCGAAGCGCACGGTGACGACGCTGCCCGGCTCGATCCGCGTGACGATCCCCGTGCCGAGCGACGCGTGACGCACGGTGTCGCCCGTCGAGAGATCCGGAATGTCGGTGCGCGGTGAGTATTCGGTCTGGACGCGGTTGCCGTAGTCCGACCACGACGTCGGGCGCAGACGCTCGCGCTCCACGCCGATCGACGGCAGCTCGTCGAGGAACCGCGACGGCAGGTTCGCATCGCTGCGTCCGTAGAGGTTGCGGCGGAGTGCATGCGTCAACACGAGCCGCTCCTTCGCGCGCGTCATCCCAACGTAGGCGAGGCGCCGCTCCTCTTCCAGCGAGTTCTCCTCGATCGAGCGCGCGTGCGGAAAGATCCCCTCCTCGACGCCGATCATGAAGACCGCGCGAAACTCGAGGCCCTTTGCGTTGTGCAGCGTCATCAGCGTGACCTGGCCGCCGTCGTCCTCGTCGCTGCGCAGCGCGTCCTGATCCGAGTAGAGCGAGATCTCCTGCAGGAAGCCGCTCAACGAGCGCTCGTCGCCGCCGCCGTCGTACTCGCGCGCGACGCCGACGAGCTCCTCGAGGTTCTCGATGCGGCCGCGCGCCTCGATCGTCCGTTCCGCCTCGAGCGACTCGAGGTAGCCGCTGCGATCGAGCACCGCTTCGACGATCGTGGCGACGTCGGCATCCGTCGCCGTCGCCATCAGCGACTCCATCACGTTGCGGAACTGCGTCACCGCCTTCGCCGACGCAGACGCCAGCCCCGCCTCGTCGACGTGGCCCATCGCATCCCAGAGCGAACTGCCGTGGCCGTCGGCGTAGTTGACGAGCCGTGCGATCGAGGTGTCGCCGATGCCGCGCCGCGGGCGGTTCGCGATCCGCATCAGCGAAACGGCGTCGGCCGGGTTGTCGATCACCTGCAGATACGCGATCAGGTCCTTGATCTCGGCGCGCTCGTAGAAGCGTGGGCCGCCGATCACCTGGTAGGCGATGCCTTGACGGACGAGCACGTCTTCCAGCACGCGGCTCTGTGCGTTCGTGCGGTAGACGACTGCGATCTCGCGCGCGCTATAGCCCTCCTCGATCCGCGCCGCGATCTCCACCGCCACGAACCGCGCCTCGCTGTGCTCGTCCTCGGTCTCGACGACGCGCACCGGCTCACCCTCGCCGAGATCGGACCAGAGGTTTTTCTCCTTGCGCTCGCGGTTGTGCGAGATCACGGTGTTCGCCGCCTGCAGGATCGTGTTCGTCGAGCGGTAGTTCTGCTCGAGCGGGATCACCTTCGTGCTCGGGAAGTCCTTTTCGAAGTCGAGGATGTTCCGGATGTCCGCGCCCCTGAAGCCATAGACAGATTGGTCCGGGTCTCCCACGGCCATGATGTTTTTGGACGTGTCCGTCAGGAGCTGCAGCAGGACGTACTGCGCGTGGTTCGTGTCCTGGTACTCGTCGACCATCACGTAGCGGAACGCCTTCGACCACTTCGCGCGCGCTTCGGGGAAGCGCTGCAGCACGTCGACGGTGAGCATCAGCATGTCGTCGAAGTCGACCGCGTTCGAGGCGAACAGCCGCCGCTGGTACAGGCTGTAGACGTCGGCGACCGTCTGGTCGTAGAAGCTCGCGACGCGCGATGCGTACTCGTCGGGGCCGATCAGCTGGTTCTTCGCGTTCGAGATCTGCGAGTGGATGCCGCGCGGCACGAACCGCTTCGGATCGCGCTCGAGCTCCTCGAGGCTCGCCTTGACGAGCCGCACCTGGTCGGCCTGGTCGTAGATCGTGAAGTTCGAGCGGTAGCCGAGCCGCTCCGCCTCGCTGCGCAGCATGCGCCCGCACGCGGAGTGGAACGTCATGATCCAGATCGCCCGCGCGATCGGCCCGAGGTTGCGCTCGACGCGCTCCTTCATCTCCGCTGCGGCCTTGTTCGTGAAGGTGATCGCGAGGATCTCGTTCGGCTTCACACCGTGCGCGGCAAGCAGGTGTGCGACGCGATGCGTCAGCACGCGCGTCTTCCCCGAGCCTGCGCCCGCGATCACGAGCAGCGGCCCCTCGGTGGTCAGCACGGCCTCCCGCTGGGCCGGGTTCAGGTCGGCGAGGTAGGTCTCGGGCTGGGTCGCGCTCACGTGTCCACGGTAGCGTCAGGTGAGGCCGTCGAGCTCTGCCTCCGACCACCTCCTGTCCGGTTCGAGCGTGGCGGAATCGGATGCCCCTGGGCACGCCTCACCGAGTCTTCTTCGGTTCCTCACAGCGCACGCTTATCGCCGCGCCGCAGAGTGGGATCAACCACCACCCACTGTCGAAGGAGGCTCGATGTTCTCCCACAAGGCCACCAGATCCCTCGCCGCCTCGATCGCGGCCATCGCGGTCGGGCTCGGCGCCTTCGGTGTCGTCAGCACGAGCGCGTCCCGCAGCGCGAACGCGGCGAGCTTCCCTCACCACGTCTTCGTCAATTCGACCTTCCAGGGCCCCGGCGCGATCGGCTAGGCGCGCCCGCTCAGAGGGCGCCCTCGTCGAGCAGCACCTGCTCGGTGCACGCGAAGGCGCTGTTGGCCGCGGGCAGGCCGGCGTAGGCGGCGGTGTGCAGGAGCACCTCGCCGATCTCGTCCGGCGTCAGGCCGTTGCGCAGCGCGGCGCGGACGTGCAGCGCCAGCTCGTCGTCCCGGCCGAGGCCGGCCAGGAGCGCGAGGGTGATGGCGCTCCGCGTCCGGTGGTCGAGCCCCGCGCGGGCCCACACCGTGTCCTGTGCGGTGCGCGTGATGAGCCCGAGCCCAGGGAAGGACTCGGTGGGCAGCGTCGTGCCCCCGCCGGCGAGGACGGCCAGATCGGCGTCGTAGGCCAGGTCGCTCATGAAGAGGTCACCAGGGGTCGATGATCTACGCCGCCGGTGCGGTTGTCATCAGCCTGGAGTCGGCGGCGCTCCTACTCCCCCGGGCGTAGCCCGACGAGGCGATGCCGGCTAACGCCGGCGCTGCAGGCGGTCGAGCTCCGGCTCCAACCACCTTCTGGCCGCTTCGAGCAGCGCCGAATCGGACGACTTGAGCACCACCTCGACCTCCGGCCCGCCGTCCCCGAAACTCGGGTACGAGCCGACGAGCACGGCCGGCCAGCGGGCCGTCGCCTCGACCAGCGCCGGCGAGATGATCGACTCGCGCGTGCGGTAGCGGCGGCGCCAGGAGCCGATCGGCTCAGCCGCCCGTAGCTCGTCGGCGTAGCGGTCGAACATCGCCTTCATCTCGCTCGGCAGGCCCGGCAGCACCCAGGTGTTCTCGATCCGGAAGCCGGGCGCGCCGCCCAGAGGGTTCTCGAGCGGGCGGGAGCCGCGCGGCAACTCGGCCCAGTGCGCCACGTACTCGGGATCACCGGTGAACCGCGCGCGCAGGTCGTCGGCGACCTCGGGGACGAGCTCCTGCGGGACCTCGAACGCGGCAGCGAGCGCCTCACGCGTGATGTCGTCGGGCGTGCCGCCGAGCCCGCCGGTAACGATCAGGTGGTCGACGGCGGGCGCCTCCCGCCGGACGAACGACACGATCCGGTCGAGCTCGTCGGGGATCGCCGCGCTCATCACGACCTTCACACCGAGCTCCTCGAGCCGCCGCCCGAGCCACGAGGCGTTCGTGTTCTCGGTGTCACCAGAGACCACCTCGTTGCCGATCGTCAAGATGGCGGCGAGCACATGACGAGTATCCGTGAGATCGATATCGAGCGTGACGCAGAAGCTCTCACCGCGCTGATGCGCGAGACGTACCCGAGTGCCGTGGTCAACGTGGCGTCGTTCGTGCACCGGCTACGCACGGTTCCCAAGCGAGCGCAGCTACGGCAGTGGGTCACCGAAGTCGACGGCAGCGTCATCGGTCGCGCCGACTGCTCGCTGACGGTGTTCGCGGAGGGCTCGGGCATCGGCCAGATCCTCGTAGCCGTTCGCCGCGATCAGCAGCGGCGCGGCATCGGCTCGGCTCTCTACGACGTCGCACTCGAGCACGCACAGCTGCTCGGCGTCGAGCGGTTGCTCGCGAACTTCCACGAGAACGACGCAGGTGTGGCGTTCGCCGAAGCGCGCGGTTTTGGGCTGGTGCGCGCCGAGACGGAATCGGAGCTCGATCCACGAACGGTCACCGAACGGCCTGTCGGCGATCTTCGGAGCATCGCGTCGATCGACCCGCGCCTCGCCTATGTGGTCGACATGGAGGCGACCCATGATGTGCCGTCGACGGAGCCGTTCGAAGAGATGCCGTACGAGGAGTGGGAAGACCACGTGCTCCGCCATCCGCTCTTCACGGCTGAGGGCAGCTTCGTGGCGTTCGACGACAGTGACGCTGCTGCGGTGTCGCTGTTGATTGTCGACCACGACACGGGCCGTGCGGCGAACATGTTCACCGGCACGCGCACTGCGTACCGCGGACGCGGGCATGCGCTCGCCGTCAAGCTCGCGTCCATCGAGTGGGCCGCGAGGAACGGGATCACGAAGATGGCCACCTACAACGACGCAACAAACGCACCGATGCTGGCGGTCAACAGCAGACTTGGCTACGTGCCGGGCGGGCGGCGGGTCGAATATCTCAAAGTCCTCTGAACCTGATTCGGTGTCAGCCGAACCAGATTCATGCGGTTCGAACTGCTGCGTCTTCCGAAAGCAAATGCTCGAATCTGGTTCGCCTACGGCGAATCAGGTTCGGTCAAGCGAGCGGGAACGGCTTCTTCGCGAGCGCGGCCAGGACCTGTGACGTGACCCAGACGGGCGTGGTGACGTACTTCGCCGAGTAGCGGTAGCTACCGTCGGCGCGCTTCATGCGCGCGAGATAGGCGAAAGCGGTGCGCGGGGGCTTGACGCCTGCGGCGACGAGGCCCTGGATCGCCCACGCCGTCGACTGCGCGTCGGAGCCGCGACCGTGCGTCAGCTCGAAGCCGCCGTCCGTGTTCTGGAACGAGCGCAGAAATTGCACCGCACGGGTGACGGGCTTGCCGTGCACGCCGGCTACGCGCAGCGCCTCGAGCGCCGCGGCAGTGTCGTTCGAGTCCGGCCGGCCGTTCACGTACCAGCCCCAGCCACCGCTCTTTGCCTGGTGTGCGAGCAGGAAGCGTGTGGTCGCGGCGTTCGAGTGACCGAGCGCGAGCACGCCCCAGAATGTCGAGTTGAGCGACTCGCCGATCTGCCCGCTCGCCTTCACCTGAAGGTGCGCGAGCAGCGCCTCGTTGCGCGCACCGAGCGCCTGCTCGGCGAGCGCCACGATCGCGAAGTCGTTGGACGACTTCAGCATCGACTCTTGCGACTGCAGGTACGCGAGCGAGTCGGGCGACTGCGCGCCGGCCGCCCGCAGTCCGAGCACCGCCCACGACGTGAGCAGCGCGTCGGCCGTGCCGTTCGGCTCCGAGTACGCGCCGCCCGCCGCGTGCGACTGCACGAACGAGACCGGTGAGACGGCGAGCACGAGCGCAGCGAGGAATGGGACTACCCCCACACGACCACCGTCTTCAGCCGTGCGCCGTAGCGGTCGAGCATCCGGCGCAGCTCGGGCCCTGCGGCCAGCGCGATCATCACGTTCCCCGCTGCGTGCGAGACGTCGAACCAGAGGCCGCGTCCCACGACCGCGGCGAGCGCGGGGAACGTGTGCGGCGAGAACCCGTACCAGAGCCACACGTCCATGCTCACGCTGAAGGCGAAACCGAGCACGGCGGCGACGGCCGCGAGCGCCCACCGGTTCCGCAGTGCCGGTGCGAGCAGCGCGCCGACGGCGCCGCAGGCGCCCCAGCCGAGCATCTGCTGCGGGGTCCAGATCCCCTGGCCGAGGAAGAGGTTCGAGACGAAGGCGGCGAGCGCACCCGTCGCAACGCCGGCGCGCAAACCGAGCGAGGCGCCGGCAACGATCGCAATCACGGTCACCGGCTGCACGCCCGGCACCGCAGCGAACAGCACACGTCCTGCAGCGGCGGCGGCCGCGAGCGTGGCGATCACGGCGAGCTCGCGCGTCGAATCGGTCCCCGACTCGAACCACGCGACGCCGGCGACCACGAGCGCGCCCGCACCGAGCGCTGTCGCAAGAGCGCCGTCCTGCACGACGAGCGCGGCCACCAGCATCGCGAGCGCGATCAAGACCAACCTACGCATGCTGCCCCTTGCCCGCTCCGTCGAGCCTACGCGGGTCACCCTCGCGCGCGCCGAGCTCCACGATCCGGTCGGCAACCTCTGCGGCCCACGGCAGGTCGTGCGTGACGACGAGCGTGCCCCGGCCCGGCGCCTCGGCGCGCAGCAGGCGCGCGAGGTCGGCCTTCCGCTCGGGGTCGACTCCCCGGGTCGGCTCGTCGAGCACGAGCAGTTCCGGCTCGGTCGCGAGCACCGCGGCGAGCGCAAGCCGCTCGCGCTCGCCGGAGGAGAGGTCGCGCGGATGTCGCTGCTCGTGCTCGGTAAGCCCGAGGCGTGCCAGCGCCGCGTGCGCGCGCTCGACGTCCGCTCCGAGCGCGACCTCGTCCAGCACGCGCTCAGTCACGAGGTGACGACCGGGATCCTGCGCGAGGTAGGCGGCGCGCGAGCGGGTGACCTCCCCCGCATCCGGCTCGAGCAGCCCGGCCGCGATCTGCGCAAGCGTCGTCTTCCCCACGCCGTTCGGACCCGTGAGCGCAACGACTTCGCCGCGGCGCACCTCGAGCGAAGCGCGCTCCAGCACCACCCGGTCGCCGTAGCTGAAGCGAACGTCGCGCAGGCTGCAGGCGAGCTCAGCCGCGTGCGGCAGGTAGAGCGGGCGATGCTCGGCGAGCCAGGCGAGTGCGTCGTCGCGCGGTGCGTCGAGGACGATCCGGCCGCCGTCCATGAAGAGGACGCGGTCGACGTGTGCGAGGGGACGGGCCGGACGCTGCTCCGACACGAGCACCGCGCACGGCAGGTGCTCGACCAGATCGAAGAACGCCTCCGCTGCCTCGGGATCGAGCTGGGAGGTCGGCTCGTCGAGCAACAGCAGCCGCGGCCTGAGCGCGAGCGCCGACGCCAGCGACACGCGCTGCAGCTCGCCGCCCGAGAGCTCGCCGGTCGCGCGCTCCGCGAGGTGCTCCGCGCCGACGAGCGCAAGCGCCTCCTCGACGCGCGGCCAGATCTCCGCGGGGTCGACGCCGATGTTCTCGAGCCCGAACGCAACTTCATTCAAGACCTTGCTCATCACGATCTGGTCCTCCGGATCCTGGAAGACCGACGCAACCGTTCCCGCGAGGTCGGCGGGGCGCGCCTCGCGCGTGTCGATCAGACCGACGACGACGCGGCCCTCGAAACGGCCGCCGTGGAAGTGCGGGACGAGCGCCGCGAGCGAACGCAGCAACGTCGACTTGCCGGAGCCCGAGGGCCCGAGCAGCGCGATGTGCTCGCCGTCGGCGATCTCGAGCGACACGCCGTCGAGCACGGGCGGGCCGCCGGTGTACGAGAAGCGGAGTCCGTCGATCGACGCTAGAGCCACAACGCTCCCACGACGACGATCGCCACCGCGACGACGAGGCCCACGTGGTCGACGAGCGTCCAGGGCGGCCGCGGCGCACGCGTCCGGCCGGCGCGCCCGTAGCCGCGGGCCTCCATCGCTTCGGCGAGGTTGAGCCCGCGCTCGAGCGAGCCCGCAAGGAGTGGCGAGAGCTGACGCACCGGTCCGAGCTCGACACCACGCCCGCGCAGCGCAACGCGCAGGTCGCGCGCGTCGCGCTCGAGCAGCGGGACGAGGCGCGTCGCGAGCGCGACGGCAACCGTCGAACGGCGCGCCCAGCCCGCCGCGGCGAGCAGGCGGTCGTGATCGAGCAGCAGCGCGTAGACCGCGAACGCGAGACCGACCGCACCGAGCCGCAGCCCCTGGTAGAGCCCGTTGCGGAGCTCTTCGGTCGTCACGTCGAGCCTTCCGAGCACCGGGATGGTCGGACCGCTCCAGAGCACGTGCGTCCCGATCACCTCGACGAACGGCGTCAGCACCACGAAGAGCAGCGCCGTCGAGAGCGTGCCGATCAGGTACGGCCACCGTCGCTGCGCCGGTGCGCGCAGCGCGACGAGCAGCAGCAGTGCGCAGATCGCGCCGACCGACCAGATGCTCGTCGAGAGCAGCGCGGCGGTCGCGAGCGCCGCCAGCAGGGCTGCTGCGGGGGCGGGGCTCACGAGCCGTACCGGTAGCGAAGCGTTGTGGGGTCGGCGGCGAGGCGGTGGGCGATCGCCGTCCCGATCTCGAGCACGACGCCCTTGCGGAATTTTCGGATGTGAACCGAGCCCGCAGGGACGTTGCCGCCGATCACGATGAAGTTGCGGAGCGGCGCCTTGGCGTTCACGACTCCGTGCACCTGCTTCGCGATCTTCGCGGCGAGCGCTCGGTCGGAGGAGACGACGCTCGTC
>Ga0193699_10001201_pt1 | contig 10405 bp, 10 predicted proteins | sample L3c2metaG_FD_160095 | JGI IMG/M metagenome (GOLD analysis project Ga0193699, IMG submission 160095) | Soil microbial communities from a riparian zone of the East river system, Colorado, United States - L3c2 | ecosystem: Environmental > Terrestrial > Soil > Riparian zone | place: USA: East... | reverse complement strand
TAGCCGACCATCATGGTGAGTCGAGGTATCCGCGAGTTGATGAAAAGCCCCGCGACCGTGGAAAGCGCGCCGACGAGAACCATCACCTCGAACCCGAAAATCGTGTACGGCACCCAAGATGCGATCGGCTTGCCGCCGACGACGAGCGGCCAATAGTCGGAAGTCCAGATCGCGATCCAATAGCCGAACGTGACGCCCAGCAATCCGCCGATCAGGGTGTAGCGCCGCACAGAACTAGGCGGTGCGCCGACGGCCTCCTCCAACTCGTGCCGGGGCGTCGGAGTGTAGACGCGGATCGCGCCAACGCGCTTTTCCTTGAGCGCCTCGATGGCGCTCACCGCGGAGTCGAGCTCGTGGAATGCACCGAGGACTCCTTGCATCAGGCGTACTCTCCCGGCGTGTCCGCCTCGTACTCGAAGTGCCGGCCGCTCGGATCAATGCCGTGCGGATGCGCCTTTCTCAGCTTCGGTGGAACTATCTCCTTCACTTCCGAGATCGCGATGACCGGCAGCTGTTTGATGAAGAGCAGGAACCACATCGAGAACCAGCCAAAGCTTCCGGCCAGGATTGCATAGTCCACCCAGGTCGGGCGGTAGCTGGTCCACTGCCACGGCTCGAACTCGTGCGACAGCGACGGCACGACGATTACGAATCGCTCGAACCACATGCCGATGTTGATCGTAAACGAGAGGATGAAGAGCCAGGACGGATTCCGCCTCAATTTCTGGGAGAAGAGCGAAAGCGGCAGTACCATGTTGCATGTGTACAGAATCGCTGACGCCCACCACCACTGTCCCCAGATGCGATTGGCGAAAAAGGCCTTCTCGAATTCGTTGCCGCTGAACCAGGCCACGAACCACTCGGTCATGTAAGCGCATCCGACCACGAGCGATGTGAAGAGGCACAGTTTCGCCGCCGCATCCAGGTGATTGATCGTGACGTAGTGCCGGAGACCGAAAAACTTTCTGAGCGGGATGATGATCGTGAAGACCATCCCGATTCCCGAGAAGATCGCTCCAGCGACGAAGTAGGGTGCGAAAATCGTCGTGTGCCATCCCGGCACCAGCGACATGGCGAAGTCGAAGGAAACGACCGAGTGCACCGACAGCACCAGCGGCGTCGAGAACGCGGCGAGGAAGAGATACGCCCGAGCGAAGTGTCGCCATTCGTTGTCGGTGTTGCGCCAGCCCAGCGAGAGCACGCTGTAAATCCGCCGTCTTATCGGACTGATGTTCTCGCGATCGCGCAGAACAGCGATGTCGGGAATCAGCCCGACGTAAAGGAAGGTGCTCGAGACCGTGAGGTACGTGAGGATCGCGAACACGTCCCACACCAGCGGACTCTTGAACTGCGGCCAGATGTAGCGCCAGTTCGGATACGGGATGAGCCAGAAGAACTTCCACGGACGCCCGAGGTGAAGAATCGGGAAGAGTCCCGCGGTCATGACCGCGAACACCGTCATCGCTTCGGCGCACCGGTAGATCGTCGTCCGGAATCCGGCGCGGAAGAGATAGAGAATCGCCGAGATCAGTGTGCCGGCGTGACCGATACCAACCCAGAAGACGAATGTGATGATGTACACGCCCCACATTACCGGCGGATTGTAGCCGGCCACACCGAGGCCGCTGTAGATCTGGTACATCCACGCCGAGATTCCGACGAGCAGGAAGAACACGGCGACGCCTAGCCCAATGAACCAGGCGACGGTCGGATGAAGAGTCCCGACGATCTCGTGATCTACCTGCTCGTAGTCCCTGACCGCGGGCAGCTGAACATCTGCCGAGGCGATGTTCGGCCGGCGTGGCTCGTCGCGCGCGGGCATCGGCTGCGTGATAGTCGCCATCGCTATGCGCCTCCGACTGCGGCCGGCGATGGATGCATCACCTTCTTCAAGTAGACGACCGCCGTGAATGTGTTGAGCTCTTCGAAGACGTGGTACGCCCTCGCGTCCTTAGCCATCTGCGTGACGGTCCAGTTCGCGTCGGCGGCGTCGCCGAACACGATCGCGCGCGAGGGGCATCCCGCCGCGCACGCCGTCGTGAACTCGTCCGGTTTGAGCGGTCGCTTCTCGGCAGTAGCGCGATTCTCCGCCTCGCGAATTCTTTGCACGCAGAAGGTGCACTTCTCCATCACACCTTTCCCGCGGACAGTAACGTCGGGATTCAGCTGCCAGTTGAGCGGCTCGGGGAACGCGTACTGGGGCCGCGCGGGCTCGCCGTAGCCGAACCAGTTGAAGTAGCGGACCTTGTACGGGCAGTTGTTGGAGCAGTAGCGAGTGCCGACGCAGCGATTGTACACCTGTACGTTGAGACCGTCCGGCGAGTGGTACGTTGCGTACACAGGGCACACCGGCTCGCACGGCGCGTTCCCGCAGTGCTGGCACATCATCGGGATGAAGCGCGTGTCAAAATCGGCGCCGCCGTCTTCCCCGCCCTCGTAGTAACGCTCGATGCGAATCCAGGCCATCTCGCGGCTGCGCAGCAGGTTCGCGCCGAAGCCAGTACGGTCGGGAAGAAACTTTCCAACCTGCCAGTCGGCGCCCACGGTCGGAATGTTGTTCTCGGCGTAGCACGCGCTCACGCACGCTGCGCATCCGGTGCAGCGCGCGAGATCGACCGTCATCGCCCAGCGCCGCTTGGCCATGCCGCTCCAGTGATTCGGATCGTACATGCCCTTGTCCTTCGAGTTCGGATCGCCCTGCTCGCCCTGGGCATCGTTTGCCACCGGGGACCTGAGGCCGGGAAGGAACTGGTGCGGCGCATCTCCGGGCATCTCCTCGCCGTGCTCGGCGCCGCCCTCCGGATGCTCGCCGGCCGCCCCCTCGGGGGCGCTCGATGCAACTTCCGCTACGTGGGAGGCTCCGGTGTCGTGCCCAGGCCGTCCTGCCTGAAGATCCGCAATCGCAATCGCCTGTCCGATTCCGCGTCCATGCTGGCGCGCTGATCCTTCGGTAGTAACAATGTGCGTGTAGCCGCCCGCTTTCGACACGCTCGCCTTGGTCGAGACGAACGCGAGTCCGCCGGCGCGGTCCTCGCCGAGCGGAAGAATCTCGAGCGGATTGAAGCCGGCCGCCGCGTATCTCCCGGCGTGCGTGTGGCCTCTGCCGGTTCCGATTGCGACGGTGTCTCGCTGCGTGCCCGGATAGCGAAGTACCGGCAGCGTCAGGCTTCCGGCCGACGTCTGCACGGTCACGAGATCGCCGTTTGCCAATCCCATCTTCTCGGCGGTTTGTGGATTAATCTCGGCGACCGTCTGCCAACATATTTTCGTGACGGGGTCGGGAATTTCCTGGAGCCACGGCTTGTTGGCGCCGCGCCCGTCGCCAATGAGCGGGTGCGGATAGATGACGAGATACATGTTGCCGCTCGTCCCCTCAATCGGCGCTGCAGCGCGCACCGCTGGAACAGGACGCGTCGTAGTCGGCTCACCGAGTGAGCCCGATGCGATTCCACGCGGAAGCGCGGCGGCGAGTCCCGTTGCTCCTCCCGGGAAGCGGCCGATCAGCCAGGTTCGGTAGTCGGCCACTGGATAACGCGCCGCGCTCCCCGGATCTCTCTTCGCCAGTGCGATCAACACATCCGACGTAGCGCGCGTGTCGAACACCGGATCCATCGTCGGTTGCTGAAACGAGATCGTTCCGCGAACCGGCTCTGAGTCTCCCCACTGCTCGAGCGGGTGATGATCGGGAAGAATCAGGTCGGCGAGCTCGGACGTTTCATCGGGATAACTCGAGAAGCTCACCTTGAACGGCACCTTTGCCGCAGCGGCCGCAAAACCAACCGCCTTCGGAAGCGTGAACGCCGGGTTGGCACCGCGAACCATCAACAGCGACACGCCACCAGTGCTCATGCGTTCGGCGAGAGCACGCAGCTCCGCCGGCGCGGCCATTCGGTCGAAGCCCAGATACCCTTCGTTTGGCTTGATCGTGACGCCGACGCTGCCGTGCGACTGATTGAGAGCGTTGACGGCGAGGGCGACCTCGAGGCCATCTGCTCCGCCGCCGCCCGCGAGCACCATGCTCGGCGTCGACGTCCCGAACTCACGGACAAACGCGCCCAGCACGGCGGCGCTGACGCCCGTTGCCTGCGCGGCTGCTTCGGCCGGCAGCTGACCCGCAAGCATCCTCACGATCGACATCTCGCTGCCCGGCTTGCAGTCGATCCATTGATCGGCATTGAGTCCCGTGAGCGAACGCCGCGGACCAACGTAGATGAGGCGCGGACTATTCGCGTGGTCGGCACGTGCGTCCGCAAAATCGAGCTGCTGCGGCACCATCGCGCCCCAGCTGTCGAGGAAATCCGCGCCAATCGAGACGATCATACGCGCCGCGCGGAAATCGAGCCGAGGCCAGGCGACGCCGTAGCTCTGGCGGTTGGCGGCGATCACCGCGTGGTCCGCGCCGGCATCGTAGCTGAGATGCGCGGGCATTCCGAACCCAGCGAGCCAGGCGTCGAGGAATCCCGGAAAACTTCCCGACTCGTGCTGGTTTATGAAGACTGCGTTCCCCGCTCCGCCGCCGCTCCGCGTCTCGCCGAGCTTCTGCGCGAACAACTGCAGCGCCTCTTCCCAGCTCACACCCTGGAGCTGTCCGTTGCGCCGCACCATCGGCCCGCGATACCGATCGGGATTGTAGAGACCCTGCAACGCCGATTGCCCGCGGGCGCAGAGCGCGCCGCGATTCACCGGGTGTTCCGGATTGCCCTCGAGCTTGATCGTGCGTCCGTCGCGCGTCTCGGCGATTACGCCGCAGCCAGCGGAGCACTCGCGGCAGGTCGTCGCATAGTAAGTCGACACGCCCGGTACTGTTTGATCGGGCGAAACGAGATATGGGATGAGCCGCTCGACTTTGTCGGAGCTGCAACCCACCATCGCCGTAGCGGCGGTTCCGACGCCCAGAACCTTGAGGAATTCGCGTCGTTTCACACCACTCGATGCGTGTGTTCCCGGAGCAGCTTCTTGCTCGTTGCTCATTCGATTAGTAGTGACACGAGCTGCAGTCGTATCTCGCCTTGAAGGGAGGGTTCGACTGTCCGATGTGACAGTTGATGCACCACCCCATGTTGAGCGACGACGCCTGGTAGACCTGCTTCATGTTCTGGATCTGCCCGTGACACGTCTGACACGTCACGCCGGCGTTCACGTGCCGCATGTGCGGGAAGTGAACGTACTCGGGCAGCTTGTGGATCCGTATCCACGGCACCGGCTCTTTCCTGTTCCAGTACGTGGCGAGCTTCTGAATTTCCGTCTTGTTGTCGGGGGACGTTCCGGCGACGACCGTGTGGCAGCCCATGCAAGTGCCGACCGCCGGAAGACCCGGATCGAACGATTTGTTGGCGGCGAAGTGGCAGTAAAGGCAGTTCATCTTCAGCGTGTCCACGTGAATCGTGTGGCGGAACTTGACCGGCTGCACCGGGCTGTTCCCCTCCGATGAAGAGGCACCGCTATAGGCGGAAAGCATGGTGGCGAGCGCGGCGATGCATATGAATCCCGGCACTGCTAGCCATCTGCTTCGCAAGTTCATCCGCGAATATTGTGTAAAGGCGAGTTAATCGGTCGGCTTTGTGAAGATTTTCACAAGCTTCCGGCAGGCGGAAAAATGTTCGGACACGTAGTGCGGCGCAAGGTGCGCGCTTACGGCTGCAAACCTCCGGCCTTTCCCTTAGTGATGCGGTCGATTGTTCGAATTATTTCTATGAAAATCGCGCGCAGTAGCGCAACCTCGCGCGAATCGGGCGCCGCGCGATAAAAGAGCGTCCTCACTGAGCGCATTATGTGTTCATTGAATCGGGTCTTGAAGAAGTCGATGGCGAAGAGGCCGCGCTCGGTGTCAGCGAAGAGCTGTTCGTATTCCTCGGCGGTCGCGGGCGGGGCATCCTTGCGCGGAGGGGCGAGAGTCCGGGTGGAGTCGGCCGCCGACAGGTGCAGCTCGTAGAGCGCGAGCAGAACAGCCTGCGCGAGATTGAGCGAAGCATGCTCTGTCGTCGGGATGGTGATGACGACGTGTGCGCGATCGAGGATCTCGTTGGGAAGCCCCTTGTCTTCTCGCCCGAACAGAAGCGCCACCGGCCCTGTGCGAGCGAAATCAAGAAGCTCGACGCTGGCCGACCGCGGAGTGGTCACCTCGCGTTTGGCTGCCCTCCGCCGGGCTGTGAAGCCGGCGACGCGCACACAACCCTCCAGCGCTTCCTCGATAGAATCGCAGTTTTTGATGCGCTCGATGATGTCGCCGGTATCGTGGGCGATTCCCTCGAGGCGCCAGGGATCGTATTCCACCGAGCGGACGAGGTACAGGTTGCTGCAGCCCATGTTCTTCATCGCGCGAATCGTTGCGGCGATGTTGACTGGGTTCTGCGGCTCGTATAAAACGACTCGTACGGCGGAGAGAATCGAGTCGATGGCCGGAGGCGGCGCGCCGCGGTCAGCGGTGCGAGTCACTTGGCCGGATGTGAAATGCTGCCCCCCTCTTCCGAGTCATCACGGAATTTGGAGGACAGCATCGTGCCGAGGCAACGGAGTCGCCGCGGCCCGCGCGAAACAGCCTCTAGACGACGGGTCGGCCCGTGATGAGGCGATAGATGATCACGATCACCGCGATGACGAGCAGCAGGTGAATGAGGCTGCCGGCCACGGGGAAGACAAAGAACCCGAGAGCCCAAAGGATGAGAAGAATTACCGCGATGGTCCAAAGCATGATGGCATCCTCGCAAGAAGTGAGTTACCCAGAGTGACAGTCATTCTCCCGGGCGCGGCGCACGTGCGAACTCGTCGAGTGCGCGATGCCAGGGCCTATGGGGACTATGGCAACCAACATGCCTGAGGTCCTCAGAACAGGTCTGTTTGCGGGACCGCATCGTATAGAACACGTCCGTCCTCAATTCGACCGAACGATGTCAGCCTGTGGGTCTCAGTCGCGGAGTCAAGAATGTGGAGGACAGTCACGCCGCGTGCGACGACCGCGTCGGCGATGAGCGAGCGGTGGCAGCGCCATGGCACCGCCTCGGCACACATGATCGCCGTTGGCTCGAGCCTGGCGAGGGCAAGAAGGTCGTCGAGCGCCTCCTGAAACTCGCGCGTCTCCATGTAGTCGGCGTACGCGCGGAAGCTCGCGTTTCGCCAGAGCGTATTGTGCGAGTCGCGCCGCCCGCGGCGGCGGCCACCAAGCGAAGGAAAGTGCGTGTATCTGCCGCCGGTGTCGACGATCGCCCTCTCGAGGTTCGGACCGGAGAAGTGAGGGTATCTCGCTGATGTAGGGAAGGCGCGAACATCGACCAGATGTGTCGCGCCTTCTCTCTTCAGCAGCCCGAGAAACTGCTCGAGCGATCGGGTCGAGTGCCCGATCGTGTATAGACTAGCGGGGTCCACGCTCCACGAAGCTCCCGCCTTCAACACGCGGCGATCCGGAGGGCGGCGTGATTCCCGTCGAACCGGTCTGGTGCAACGCCTGCCGTCCGAGGAGTATTCTCGTCGCCCTGACGTCGTGTCCCATGTCGATGAGTAGAAGCGCGAGGTCGCCGCTTCCCCACAGCAATCCGGCCAGCACCACCAGGCGGCTCATCTCGCCCAGCAATGTGGGGATCGAGGTGGTGCCCTGCGTCACGAGTCCGGTAATGATCTCCGACACGAGCAGCAGCAGCAGAATGACCGCCATGAGCTTGAACAGCTTCGACAGATAGCCCAGCCCGACATAGGGCTCGAGATCGGCCAGGCGCACGGGCATCGCCGGGTCCCGTTTCGGGTTCGCTGGTGAGTGCCTGAGATCTTCCGCCGGATTCGCCGGGCTGCCAGATGATTTATCCATTAACTATCTCCTGTTCCAATCCAGCGAGCGGGGTAGCCTCGCGTGTCTATGTGAGTGAACGGCCCGTGCGCTGACGTGCCAGAATATATCCCGCACCCTCCTATCAGCGAAGGGTGTGCCCGCTCGACGCGGTTGACGGCATCCTGGATAACCTTGGCATCTGCAATATTCACGCGCCCGTCATGATTGAGGTCGTCCATCTGGCCGTTGCCATCGTTATCGATGAAGATGTCGTTGGCATCCCCGTACATGTGGCGGCTCAGGGCCGCCCGGCCGCGCGGATCGCCTCCCCCGGCGTTGTATTGAGGCGTTCTGAATCCGCTGAGGACGCGAACGCCGGCGGGATTGATCCCGTGCTCCTTCAAGTCCTGCAGCACCAGTTCGTCCTTGTCGATCATCTTGGTGTCGACCACGACGTACTTCGGCCAGATGTTCGCCTGGTCGTGGGGGAGAAAGTCCTTGAGCCTGAAATGCTCCGAGAGCTGAGTGTTTTGATTCTGGGGTGTCACTTCGATGAATCCCTCGGGCGGACTGTAAGTCACGCCCGGCTTACCTTTGCGAGCGGCGGGCCAGCGTCCGATGTAATACAGGCCCAGTCGGCCGGCCTTTTCTTCCGTGGCCGGACGCAGGGTGATGACGCTGAAATCAGCGAGTGGCTTTATCGCACTGCCGACTTTGAGCGCGAGACTCCAGATCCCAGGACGCTGTGGCGCGACGAAGGTCGATGTCGACTCCGCGGCAGTGCCGGAGGAAAAAGTCGCCACGGCCCCCGATGGAAGGGTATCGCGCAGAATCGGCGTGATGGGCGTTCCGCCCTGCTGGATTCGGACGCGAAGCTTTCCGCTCTCCCCGCGGGCAGGAGCCGTGAGTGCTTCGAGTGCCGCATCGGTGAGATAGGCGACCGATGGAGCCGATCGGTCGGTAAGTGCGCTTGCGATGTTGGCGCTCGCGGGTGTCACGGGACCGCTGTCGCCTGCCGCGCGTGCGCGCGCGATCGACCATGACCAACCAATGGCAAAGAGGACCAGCAAGCCGATGGAGAGAACGTTGAACACCTGCTCAGCTCTTCCGGCGCGGCGGAACCCTCGCGGGCGTTGCTCCGGGAACGCGAGCAGCCAGTCTCCCGTAGTTGCTTTGCGCCGCGGGGGCGGTGAACTTGAACGTCTCTCTTCCATTCTACCTCTCTAAAGCGTCACGATGCAGCCAATCGCCGACCTGTTCCACCGACTTAACAACCTTCCTGAGCTTGTGCAGTGGGCCGGGTTGTTCGGGCTTACCGCCATCATTTTTTCCGAGACCGGGCTTCTCGTAGGTGTGTTTCTACCCGGAGACTCGCTGCTGGTCACAGCCGGCCTGCTGTCCGCGAGGGGGTACCTCAACGTATACACGTTGACTCCGCTTCTTACATTGGCGGCCATTTGCGGCAACTCAGTTGGGTATTTCATCGGTCACACGACAGGCCCCCGGATATTCAACAGAGAGAACAGCCTCTTCTTCAACAAGAAGCATGCTATCCGCGCCCACGAGTTCTACGAGAAGTACGGACGTAAAACAATCGTGCTAGCCCAATTCATGCCAATCATCCGGACGTTCGCGCCCGTGGTCGCGGGCGTCGGAGGAATGAAATTCGGAACTTTCATAACGTTCAACATCATTGGCGCCTTTTTCTGGATCTGGAGCATGGTCGGAATCGGGTATTTCCTCGGTAGCTATATTCCGGGAATCGACCAGCACATCGAGATCGTCGTCGTGGTCGTCGTCTTCATCTCGATTCTCCCCGGCATCATCAGCTGGTACCGGGGAAAGCGGGCGAAACAAGCCGACTCGACATCCGCGTCAAAGCCGGCGCGTTCCGAGACGTAGCCCGAACGATTGGCGCAACATGCTCAGCGTCCGCTGAGCGAAGTTCAAACAGGAGATAGACAATGGCATTCACACTTCCCCCGCTCCCCTACGATTTCGCCGCCCTCGAGCCGCACATCGATGCGAAAACAATGGAGATCCATCACGGGAAGCATCATCAGACCTACGTGAACAATCTCAACGCCGCCATCGAGAAAGCGCCGGAGCTGGCGAGCAAATCCCTCGACGATCTGATGCGCGGCGCGAGCAAGCTTCCCGAAGGTGTCCGCACCGCCATCCGGAACAACGGCGGTGGCCACTGGAACCACTCGATGTTCTGGCAGATCATGGCACCCAAAGCCGGCGGTGAGCCGGGCGGAAACCTCGGGACGGCGATCAAGAGCGCGTTCGGGGATTTCGCGAAATTCCGCGAGCAGTTCAGCGCCGCGGGTGTCGGCCGATTCGGCTCGGGGTGGGCCTGGCTGATCAACACTGGAGGCAAGCTCTCCATCACGAGCACTCCGAACCAGGACAATCCGCTGATGGAGGGCCAGAAAGCGATCATGGGCCTCGATGTCTGGGAGCACGCGTACTACCTCAAGTACCAGAACCGCCGGCCCGATTACATCCAGGCGTGGTGGAATGTCGTCAGCTGGAAAGAGGTTGAGAAGAGGTTCGCCGCGGCTTAACTGACAACTGGCATCTGCAACGTGCATCTGCAACTGAACGCCCGTTCAGTTGCAGTTCGAACTATCTTGCCGCCTC